>PVML01017923.1_pt1 | contig 156281 bp, 136 predicted proteins | sample 1853371 | NCBI WGS metagenome assembly PVML01 (sample SAMN08533508, study PRJNA380276) | Human gut metagenome, whole genome shotgun sequencing project. | isolation source: participant 1, chromium library | host: Homo sapiens | collected 2017 | reverse complement strand
GAGGTTTACCTCTTAGTGAACCAATAAGCTTAACTAAGTGACATTGGTTCAGTACCTTCACTTATAAATTATCTGGTAACTGTTCAGTAGGTCTGCGCACTTGCTGCGCTGACCGTAAGGAAACATAGGCTGGAAGGCAAAAATCCCATCAGCGAAGCTGATCTGGAATGGATTTTTGCACGTAACTATGAAGGTACTGAATAGTTACAATTATCTTTCTTACCAGTATAGCAGAACATTCCTATAATTCAAGTATGATAGTAGGATTTTCAGAACATTTTAGTTACAGTTCAGCCATTACATCTTCTTGTTTTCATATTCATGAAAACAAGAAGCTTGGTGGTTCCACCATATGCTGATTTGGATGAAAAAGTGCTTATGCAAGCAAGCTTGCAACACACTTTCTCATTCAAACCAGCGCATGGCTGAACTGTAACACATTTTAAAACAGTCCGCACATTCATCGATTCCTGTTTGGAAAAAATAGACCTTTACATCCAGAATTTTCCCATCACGATCTTCTCCGCATACTCAAAGTCCCAAAGTTCAACATTCCCGGCTGTCACCACCGGATCACTGTCGATGACAATCCCGTCGACCATGTAATCCCGCTGTCCCACCGGCGTTCCTTCCCGGACCGGAGCATGGAGCGATTTTGCGATCTTTGTCCTTACCTGGACCTTCTCATCGTTTCCCAGCAGAACACGGAGGGAGTTCCTATCCGCATGTTCAGTCCCAATCTCCACCTTAACCCTGGACTCCACGCCATTTTCCACCAGAACTGCCGTTTCCTCCCCGAGTCCTGTTTTCTCTATCTCCTTATACTCAAAGTTTTTATCCCCATACGTCACAAGTTTCCGCATATCCTGCCACTTGTAGGTCCTGTGGGGCGGCCATCCGCAGTCAAGGAGTGCCGCTATGAATAACTTCTCATCCTTTTTCACTGCACCAACATAGCAGTATCCGGCCTTTCCCGTAAATCCGGTCTTTCCACTGACCGCGCCTTCCATGGACGTCAGGAGAGCGTTATGATTGACACAGGAGAAGCTCCGCGTTCCGGAGAGGTCAGAAAAGGCGTGGGACGGTGCTCTTGTGATGGCAAGGAATTCTTCCTTCGCCGGGGAGAGTGAGATACAATATCTGAGGATCCGCGCCAGGTCTGCCGCCGTCGTGGAATGGATCTTCCCGCTTTCCTTATCCTCCGCATCCAGCCCGTTGGGCGTCAGAAAATATGTATCATCACAGCCAAGTTCCGCTGCCTTCCCGTTCATCATGTCCGCAAAATTTTCCACGCTGCCCCCGACCGCTTCCGCAATGGCCACTGCAGTGTCATTGTGGGATTCCAGCATCAGGGAGTAAAGAAGGTCTTCCAGACGGTATTTCTCCCCTTTTCCCGCATGCAGCTTTACCTCCGGCATGGATGCCGCCCGGTCTGAGATCTCGACTTCTGTGTCCAGCCCGGAGTTCTCCAGGGCAAGGATGCAGGTCATGATCTTCGTGGTGCTGGCCATGGGAAGAACTTTCTTCTCATTTTTCCCGTACAGAATCCGCCCTGTATCGCCGTCAAGCAGGACAGCAGCGTGGGCGTTTAAATTCAGCGGATCGGTCTTCACCTTCGATTGCACCACTTCTGATTCCAGCGTCTCCCCATTCTCGGACCGGATCACCGGCATGACCGGATCCTGCGCAGTCTGCTGCCCGCTGCTTTCCCTGTATAAATGATTTTCAGGAACTACTGCCGCAAAAATCAGGAGCGCCCCCAGGCACAGCTGCAGAAGCGGGTATGGTCCGCGCCTGCGTTTTTTCTCTTCTTTCACCCCGGTCCATTCACTGGGCCGCGCCAGCACCTTTTCTGCTATATTTTTATTCTTCCACATTTTTCAGAACTTCCGCCGCATATTTGTAACAGCATATGCGGATGTTTTCTGAGACTTGCCGGACAATTTTTCCTATGATACAATGAAAGGTGCTGAAATAATTTTAGAGACCATTTCTACATGTCCGTGGTTTTATGCAGCCGAAATCTCTGCGGGCATCTGCGTATTGAATTATTATTTTTTAATAAAAAGGGATTTTTCATGAATATAGTTTTAATTTACACAATTAAAGAAGCTGAGAGCGGCCGTTCCATCGCCGCCTTTCTCCTGAATTCCGGCTATTCTTCCCGCCTGGTGGTTCATCTTCGGAACACCGAGGGCAGTTTTCTCCTAAACGGAAAAACTGTTTTTTCCAACACAGTCCTTCAGCCGAAAGATCAGTTGCGCGTCCATGTCACGGAGAAAAAAACTTCCGACCAGATTGTCCCTGTTCCCATGGACCTCTCCGTCGTTTTTGAAGACGAACATGTTCTCGTGATCGATAAACCTGCCGGAATGCCGGTCCACCCGTCCCAGGGACACTATGAGAATACCCTGGCAAACGGAATCGCATGGTATTACAGGAACGAGGCGACCCCTTTCGTGTTCCGGGCCGTAAACCGGCTGGACCGGGACACATCAGGACTTGTGCTTCTCGCAAAGAATCCCTACAGCTCCTGCGTTCTCTCTGATGCCGTGAAGGATCACACGATTCACAGGGAGTACGCCGCCATCGTCTCCGGGAAGACGGACGCGTCCGGCACCATCGATCTTCCGATCGCAAGAAAAGACGGCTCCACCATCGAGCGGGTCTGCGATCCAGAGCGGGGCGAGACCGCTGTGACCCATTACCGGACGTTTGCCTACAACAAGGACGCCGACATTTCTTTCATCCGCCTCCTCTTAGAGACAGGAAGAACACACCAGATCCGGGTCCATATGAAAGCCATCGGGCATCCGCTGCCGGGGGATTTTCTCTACTGCCCGGACTACCGCTTTATCGACCGGCAGCCGCTCCATTCCACATACTTAAGATTTTCCCATCCGGTGACCGGAGAGAAGCTTGAATTCTCCGCATCACTGCCAGAGGACATGAGAAAACTTTTTCCGGACATCAAAAATCCGTCAGGTCCTGTCTTTTTCTAAGGCAGGATCTGACGGATTTTTATTTGCTTTTTTTCAACCACTACATATTAAAGTGTATCTCATCATAAGCAGATTTTCAGCGTATCCTCATATATCTGCTGACTTCTATACTCAGCCGCCCTGGATTCTAAGTCCCTTCGGATAGTGGTTTTTCAGCATCCCTCCAGCTGCCTTCGCAAATCCAAGCGACATGCCGCCGGTAGTAACAAGAACCCAGCCTTTTACCGGAATCTCCCGATTTTCAAAGTCTTCCGCCCGCAGCGTCTCCCCGCGAAGATACCGCAGCGCAAGATCCTCCGATCCGACCTCCACGCTCTGTCTCACATCACTTTTTTTCAGTGCCAGAGCCAATGCATGGGACGGCTCAAACCTGTCTTTTTTCGCGCTTCCGAGGTGCAGGCCCGGTCTCAGTACCTTAAGTCCCTTAAGATCCGGCATCACCTCCGGGACGAGATACAGGTTTTCTCCGAACATCAGAAATTTCTTTCCATTCTCCAGATGTTCCGTGTCTTTCAGATTTTCTTTTTCAAACGTCCGGAACGCAGCGACCGCTTCCGTGAGCGCCGCGTCCTCTTTCGCACGTCCATTTTTACGTCCGCCCTTTTTGCTGTTTTTCTTTTCGTCTGCGTTCACAGTACTTTCCACAGCATCCCAGGATCTCTCACCTTTCACAAGCAGCGCCAGGAAATGACCCTCCCCGTCCGCAAGATGCGGCCAGATCCTCACGGTCTTTTTCAGTTCCTCATCCCCATCTGCCCATTCCGGGTGACCGCCGGAAAAATATTTTACAAGCTCCGGCTGCACCACAGAAAACTCCGGATGGCGCTCAAGGAATCTTGCTATGCTCTGCTCGTTCTCCTCGGGTGAAAATGTGCAGGTGGAATAGGCGATCCGCCCACCGTCCTTTAACATCGCCGCTGCGCAGTCCAGGATCCCGTCCTGCAGCCCCGCGCACTGTTTTACATGGTCTGGGCTCCACTCATTTCTGGCGTTCTCATCCTTTCGGAACATTCCCTCGCCGGAACACGGGGCATCCACCACAATCCCGTCAAAAAATTCCGGAAACGCCGGGGCAAGCCGGAACGGATCCATATTCGTCACCACAGCATTTTTCACGCCAAGGCGCTCAATATTCTGGGACAGGATCTTCGCGCGGGCAGGATGGATCTCGTTGCAGACTAAAAGCCCATGTCCGCCCATTTTTCCGGCAAGATGGGTGGATTTACCTCCCGGTGCCGCGCAGAGGTCCAGGATCTGCTCTCCGGGCTTTGGAGACAGTGCTTCTGCCACAGACATGGCGCTTGGTTCCTGGATATAGTATGCCCCCGCCTCGTGGAACGGATGGCGTCCCGGGCGCATGTCTGCCTCGTAGTAAAATCCCTCTTCTGCCCAGGGAACTTTTGCGAGTCCCTTCAGGTAATCTCCGAGGGGTTCTCCTTCCTCCGGCATCTCTCCGCTCTTCTGCTTTAATGGGTTGACCCGCAGTCCGAATTTCCGCTCCGCGTCATAGCTCTTAAAAAATGCTTCCGCATCACTGCCGAGAAGCTTTTCCATCTTCTCCACGAACGCTTCCGGCAGCTCTCTCTTCGTTTCTTTTTCCATAATCTCCTGATCTCAAAAACGCCCGCCGGGGATGATCCCAGCGGGCGCTCAAGTCCTAAAGTCCTAGTTTCTGGTAACTATTCAGTACCTTCATAGTTACACGCAAAAATCCATTCCAGATCAGCTTCGCTGATGGGATTTTTGCCCTCCAGCCTATGTTTTCTTACGGTCAGCGCAGCAAGGGCGCAGACCTACTGAACAGTTACAGTTTCTGTTCTTTTGCAGGCGGCACATCCAGGATATATCCATCTGCAAGACTGTGTCTAAACACATTTGCCCAGCCATATGTCCATCCGGACATAGCTAAACTATCATCTCAACTTACAGCTCGATCTTGTAATCGTCTGCGCCGATACCGTTTACTACATAGTAAGCAGCGCTCTCTTCCGGCTTTACATAGATCTCGATGGTCTTGATATCGCCGACTTTGTTGCCTTTCTTTGTGTAGGCTTTCTTAACAGCTGCAATGAGGTCTTTCTCTGTAACTTCCTTGCCAGCGAACTGTACAACTACGGATGTCTTGATGTCCTTTGCTGTTGTTCTCTTTGCCGGAGCTTTCTTTGCTGTCTCTTTCTTCGGCTCTTCTGCTTTCTTAGCTTCTGCCTTCGGAGCCTCTGCCTTTGCTTCTGCCTTTACTGTCTTTGTCTCTGCTGCCTTTACTGTCTTTGTCTCTGCTGCCTTTACTGTCTTTGTCTCTGCTGCCTTTACTTCTACAGTGCTATTGCTAACCGGTGCTGCAGCCATTTTCTTTGCTGCGGCTGCGATTGGATTCTTCTTTGCCATAATGATATCCTCCTGAAAAATGTTGACACACAAAACTGTTTTCCTGTCATTTCCTGAGTTGTCGTACTAAATAATCGTCATAGCGCATTATAAGCCCTCGTTAGGATTTTGTCAATAAAATCCCGTAAAACTGGTATTTGTAAGCAAAAAAGATCCGGCAGAACACATATCCGAAAGTATCCTGCCGAATCAAAATACCAGCTTTATTTTTTGAATTATTCCTGCAGCTTAAATCCCGGGATCACATCGCTCCACTTGTTGATTCCGATGATCTTCTTCGCAAATTCCGTATACTTCAGAGATTTATTTGTATCAATATATTTGAATACGTTGTAAATATTCTTCGGCATAACGGCGATGACCCTGTTCGGGCTTGACATGTCAACTGTCCAGAGACCAAACGAGCAGGACTGCTCTACCTCGATCACCGCATCGACCTGACGGTTTAAGATAAACGCGTCGATATACGGGTTGTTGTCCACAAGATAGTACGCGTAGGCAAATGCCGCCGCCTGGATATCATAGACATCTCCGCGGGTCGCGCTCTTTGATGTAAAGCCTTCCTCAGAGAGAATGATATGGCGGACATTTCCGCCTGCATCGCGCATGATGTCCTTCTGGAAGTAATCCGTCAGGACGTTGAGGTTCTTGAAGTTTACGACCGGTGAATCTTCTGTATTGTTGACAGCACCTGTCTGATCATCATCCCAGAACTCCGGCTCCGTCATCGGATGCGGGTACGGGTGGTAGGCAAGTCCCCATTCGATATTTCCCTCGTCGCGGATATCGGCGTTGAACCGGTCGATGAAATCCTTCGCGCCGTACATCAGATTGGAGTTCGCCCGCTTCCACTCATAGTCTGTGGAGAAGAATACTCTCGCGTTGCGGCTCTGGCTCTTGATTGCCGTGTAGGCCACACGGAATACCTTTGAGTAGAGTTTTGTGTAGGAATCGATGTCCATCGGACCTGTGTAGTTCCAGTTTAAGTTGTTGTTGATCTCGTTTCCGACGATCCAGTTGCTGACGCGGCCGTAATCATCGTGGGCACCGGAATAGCGCTCTGCCATGAAGGAGAGCAGCGCGCGTGTCGTCTCATATCCCTGCTCCGTGGAGACATTAAAACCGTAGTAGAAAGCTTCCTTTCTCTTCGCAAGCCCGGCTTCGTGAAGCTCCGGATAGCTGTCGTTCCAGCCGTTTAAAAGGATCGCCGTCACAACGATTCCTTTTGCGGAGAACGCACTGATCATCTTATCATAATCCTTGATGAGATCACCGTTGAAGTTGTAGGTCTTTCCGTTGTATTTGTACTTTAAATTGCCGCCCACAAGCTGGTGATACGGGATATTGACCGTCGTGTGCTTCACACCCAGATTCAGCGCGTCACCGAGCATATCGAGTTGGATCAGAAGTCCTTTTTTGCTCATCGGCTCCGGGTAAGCCTCACGATATTTTGCCACATCGCCCGGGTTCGTCACATAGATCGCATTGCTGATCGGGGTGTAGGTGCTGCCGGTCTTTAACGCAACCACAAATCTGGAATAGAGCATCGTATCTGTGGAATCACCGCTGTATTTTAAGGTGAATTTTAACTTGTCGGATTTGTTGCTCCATGCGATGTAGTCCGTTCTGGAGCCTATCTCAGACTCATATGGGTGAAGCTCGAACAGATAATAATATCCATCATCCGGAGTTTCCCCCTCATTTAAAGCGCCGGTCGTAGCTGTTCCTGTGACGGAAATGCTGTTTCCGTTCTCTACCGAACAAGCCTTCAGCCATGCACTGTCATAAGCAAAGCTCGTGAAGCATCCCACCGCCGCGGTCATCAGCAGTCCCATAAGAAACGCCGCACCGCTGCGGAATAAGGTTCTTTTTTTCATATCGTTTTCCCGCCTTTCTTTTTGCCTAAACTATTTTATCATCTGTATTTTGATGATTCAATTACAATTCCCTTACGATTTTACGGCAATCTGCCGCCTTTTTCGCCATCTTTGCGGCATCAAAACCACTGGAACCGATCAATTCTGATACGGAAATATAAGCACATTTTTTCCATCAGGCTAGAGAACCGCCAGAACAAGTGCCGCCAGATTCGCCGCGAAATGGAACACCACCGGTGCCTTCACCGTGTTCGTCTTTTCCATAAGATATGCCAGGATCAGCCCCATAAAGAAGCTGTAGATTCCCTGCACAAGATCCCAGTGGAACACACCGAAAAATGCCGCAGTCATAAATGCTGCTGCCGGGGCGGACACAAGTTCCTTGCACCTTCCATAGAGAACGCCGCGGAAAAAGTATTCCTCCAGAACAGGGGATGCCGCCAGAAGCACCACAGCCTCCAGCCAGAGATTTCCCGTAAACAGGCTCTCATCCGCCAACACCGCGCCAGGGATCTGAAGTGTTTTCACCGCAAAGCCGAATGCCAGGGATATTCCTGCGCCGCCAAAAAATACTGCTGCCGCGATTTTTCCGTTCCAGTGTTCTTTTCCCCGGAACACCGAATCCTCTCTATAAAGATGTACCAGCATCGGAACCGCCACGATCGCCCGGAACAGTGTATCCCACAGGATCACATCGTCCCCGAACAGCATCGTCTGCGCAAGCGGAAGCTCGATGAGACACGCCACCGCCAGGCAGAACAGAATTGGAAAAAGAATCCTCCGGATCCTGATCTTCAATTGCCTCTCTCCTTTCATGCCGCCGTATTGTGCTGCCGCAGACCGGCACCCAATACGCACACCAACACATCTTACCACATTTTGCGGTGGAATACAAATATCTGAGGACGCATATACTGTAAAAAACGTCACAGTTCAGTCATTACATCTTCTTGTTTTCATATTCATGAAAACAAGAAGCTTGGTGGTTCCACCATATGCTGATTTGGATGAAAAAGTGCTTATGCAAGCAAGCTTGCAACACACTTTCTCATTCAAACCAGCGCATGGCTGAACTGTAACTAAAAAACAGGTTATCACTATGATTTTTTCTTCCTTCTCTTTTCTGCGGGAACATATCCATCTTCCGCTCTGCCGCTCCCGCATTCCGAGCCCACGCCGTCTCGGAACGTTTCTCCTGGCTCTCATCCTCCTCCCCCTCTCCTACGTCCTCGGCGCTTTCGCCGCCACCGTTATTCCGGCAGTCCCGGCCTCCGCTGACGGAAACTGGGGGCTCTCGTTCCAGCAGGAGGGAAAACCGCCTGTGGCAAACGCAACGGCGGATGAATTAAAGCAGTACAATGCCTGGTACGCTGATCTTTCCGGCGAAAAGGTCATCTACCTGACCTTCGACGCCGGATACGAGAACGGCAACACTCCCTCGATCCTGGATGCCCTGAAAAAGCATCAGGTTCCCGCCGCGTTTTTCGTTGTCGGGAACTACCTGGAGACCAGCCCGGACCTCGTAAAGCGCATGATCTCCGAGGGACATATTGTCGCAAACCATACATATCACCACCCGGACATGTCGAAGATCAGCGACCGGGAAAGTTTCGCAAAAGAGCTCTCAAGCCTCGAAGCACTCTACACAGAGATCACAGGGGAGACCATGCGGAAATACTACCGGCCGCCCCAGGGAAAATACAGCAAAGTGAATCTTCAGATGGCAAAGGATCTCGGCTATCAGACCTTCTTCTGGAGTCTCGCCTATGTGGACTGGTATCAGGATAAGCAGCCGGCAAAGGAAGAAGCATTCAAAAAGCTTCTCGGCCGCATCCATCCCGGTGCCATCGTGCTTCTGCACAGTACTTCGTCCACAAACGCGGAGATCCTCGATGAGCTGCTGACGAAGTGGGAGGAGATGGGCTACCGGTTCGGGACATTGGATGAACTTGTCCGGAAGGCTGCCGCCACACAATAATTTCAGCAGGTTTAAAATTCCCTGGTCTGCAGCGTTCACCCGCTTCATACAGCGAAAGCTGACATTTTCACACATACCAAAAGCACCTGCTGCCCTCTAAATCTATAGAGTACACAGCAGGTGTTTTTACTATATCTTATTCAGTTTCCGCTGCGACGCGGCATCCCGTCCTAATCCGGCTCCACGATCCGGTATCCGACGCCAACCTCTGTAAAAATATACTGCGGCTCCGCCGGATTCTTCTCGATCTTTCTCCGGATATTCGCCATATTCACACGCAGGATCCGGTTATCATTCTTCATATTCGGTCCCCAGATCTCTTTAATAATATAGTCGTAAGTCATGACTTTCCCGGCATACTTTCCAAGAAGACTCACGATCTTATACTCGTTCTGGGTCAGCCCCGCGTCCACACCGTCGATAAACACGCGGTGCTTGTCATAATCGATGGTCAATCCGCCGGATTTAAAAACTCCCGTCTGTCCGCCCGGCTGATTCGGGATCCCAGACCTTGTGTGACGGATCGCGGTGCGGATCCTTGCGAGAAGCTCGGATGTTCCAAAAGGCTTCGTGATGTAATCGTCAGCTCCGAGATCCAGCGCCTCCACCTTATCCCTCTCATGGGTTCTCGCCGACACAACGATCACCGGCATCGCGGACCATTCCCGCACGCCCTGTAAGATCTTCATGCCGTCCATGTCCGGCAGACCGAGATCCAAGATCACCACGTCCGGACACTGGGAGGTCACCATGCTGTATGCCTCCGCTCCCGTCTGCGCGACGATCACATCGTAATTGTTCGCTTCCAGCACTGTCTTGATGAAATTGCTGATCCTCTTGTCGTCTTCCACGACCAGCACTCTGTCTTTAATCTCCATATTCCGTGTCCACTCCTTTCGGCAGCCAGAACATCACTCTGGCACCGCCTTCTTTTCTGTTTTCTGCTTTCATGATTCCGTCGTGGGCTCTTACGATGGTCATGCAAACCGAAAGTCCGATTCCCATATTTCGCTTAGAATCGCTCTCTTTTCCGTCCTCCGACTGGAAACTTCCGTCGAACATTCTCGGAAGAGCGGACTCCTTGATTCCGGCACCGTCATCCTCAACAGAGAATTTCACCTGGTCCCCGTCCTCCGTCACGATCAACCAGATCTTTGTCATACCGTCCGCGTGGAGCACGCAATTTTCCAGGAGATTTACGATCACCTGCTCGATCAGGATCGCGTCCATAGGCACAAACAGAACATCCTCCGGCACTTTCGGGACTACCTCGATATCCGGGAATCGTTTTCTGAATTTCGTGATCGCTCCGCTGATCACGTCCTCCACCAATTCATCTTCCTTATTGATTCTGGCGGTTCCATCCCCGATCCTCGTGATGGAAAGAAGGTTTTCCACCATCCGGACGAGCCACTGACCCTCGGATTTCATGTCCTCAAGGAGTTCCAGGATATTTTCCTTCGATAGCGCGTCATAGTTGTCGATGATCCCGGACGCGGAGCCGACGATCGACGTCAACGGTGTGCGGATATCATGGGAGACCGCCCGCAGAAGGTTCGCGCGCATCTTTTCCCGCTCAACCTCCAGCCGCATCTGCTCCTGTTTCTTGATCTGGGTCGTCAGGGCGCTGACGCTGCAGGCCACAGCCAGCATGGCAACGAAGGTCAGCGGGTATCCTGTGATCGCAAAGTTCAGTTTGAAATACGGGAACGTAAATACATAGTTCACGCCGAACACAGCGATGATCGATGCGACGATTCCATAAACATATCCATCCGTAAAGCGGGACACAAACAGCACCGCCAAAACGAACAACAGCGGGACGTGCGTGTCTGATTCTGAGATCCGCTGGACAAGAAAACAAAATGCCGTCGCGATTCCCAGGATCCCGAACGCGATCCCGCTGTTCTTTAACACTGATCTGACTTTTGTGCTCATAGGGGAACCTCCGGTTTCTTATAATGATCCACAAAAAACAACTGGCACCTTCAACGCCGGCTGTTTTTCTTTTGGACTATTATAACATAATTTCTGCTAAATTCGTGTTAAGATTGCAGATAATTTTCCGGAAAATCACCCATTTTGGTTATACTCTATTTGCTGCATGAAATATAACCGATCCTGCTGCTCCTGCGCATTCTGAATCAACATGCCCATTTGCCCGCTGTTGACTATGCTCCTGCGCTTTATCATATTTTAACGATACAAAGAATATCCATATTTCACTTTCCTGTAGATCTTCTGTGCGATCATGACCGGAATATACCCCGTGATCACGATGGTCGGGATACCGCCTACGATTGCAACAAGGATGATGAAAAGGATCGAAAATAAATTAGCCATGATATATACCTCCCAAATTTTTCTTTTACATCCACCCCGCTTTTGTTTCCTGCAAAGAATCTTTGCGAAATTTCTCTTTTCGGGATGTTTTTAATCTGACAAGATGAAATTCCTCTCCTGTTTTTAAGTCGGAACATATATATCACAGAAATTTTATCCCTGCTACCTTTTAGCCTGCTTTTTAGCCGCTCCTTAATCGCTTATTTTCCCTCCTTAACGCAAATTTTGCAAATAACAGATACAATATATTTCGTCAGGATTTTTGTAACTTTTGTATGTATTTTTCGTATTTTGCGTCGTCTTAACAGACTTTTTCAAAAATATCATTTAATTTTTGCAGTCTGGTCTTCCCTACAAACGCTAAAAAGAGCTGCTGACCCCCATATAGTCACACAGCTCTTTTCAGCCTTGCGCAGAAAATCTGTCTCCGCGTTTTATTTACTTCTCAAGCACCTTGTCCGCATGGTCAAGGGCTTCCTCAATATTCCTGCAGAAATTCTCTCTTCCCACGAGATCCACGAATCCAGCTTTCTCCATCGCGCGCATCGGCTGCTCGTTGACATGGGACAGGATCAGGGTGACTCCGTTCTTTTTGCAGCGCTCGCAGAGGGCTGTCATGGAGTTCATCGCTGTGCTGTCCGCCGCCGGAACCGCCCGCATACGAAGGATCAGACATCTTGTGACTTCGTTCACTTCGATCTGGTTGATGCGGTCAGCCGCGCCGAAGAATAACGGTCCTGTGAGCTCGTATACCGCAAGCTCCATAGGGATCTGGCGAAGCTTGGCCGGGTTGATCTCCTCGGCTGCTGCCTTCAACTGCGCCTCTTCCACGGACATCGTCCTCTTCGCTCCCCTGGAAGCTTCCTCTTCCTCACGTTTCTGCTCCTCGACCTCTTCCACATGAAGCCAGCTTCTGACTCCCATCTCGTCGCTCATGCGCTTCATGAACAGCAGACAGGAAAGTACCATGCCCACCTCGATGGCTACGACAAGGTCGAAGACTACTGTTAAGAAGAATGTGATCACAAGAACAGCGATATCGCTCTTCGGAGCTGTCTTTGCGAGTCTTGCGAAGGTTCTCCACTGGCACATGTTGTATGCAACCATGAAGAGGATCGCCGCGATCGTCGGCATCGGGATCCAGCTCGCGTACGGCATCAGGATCACAAGGATCAGAAGAAGAACACCTGCGTGGACCATTCCGGCTACCGGAGTGCGTCCGCCGTTCTTGATATTTGCCGCTGTACGGGCAATAGCGCCTGTCGCCGGGATTCCGCCGAATAACGCAGAAACGATGTTTCCTGCACCCTGGGCCACAAGCTCTGTGTTGGAGCGGTGTTTTCCGCCGATCATGCCGTCCGCGACAACACAGGAAAGCAGGGACTCAATGGCTGCCAGGATCGCGATGGTGAAGGCATCCGATAAAGAGCCCTGAATCACGTCATAGCTGAACGCCGGCATATGGAAAGCCGGGAGCGCGTTGCTGACGCTGTAGAGGTTGCCGATGGTGTTAACCTGTAACGGAAGGAATTTCACCATCACGATACCAACGAGAACCGCCACTAAGGATCCCGGGATCTTCTCCGTGATCTTCGGCATTACGATGAGGATCGCCAGGCAGACAAGACCTACGATCAACGCATGAACATTCATGGTTCCGAAACCTGCGGCAAAAGCTTTTAACTTCTGCATGGTCTCGATGGTCTCCATACCTGCCGGGTATGTGACACCGAAGAAATCTTTTAACTGTCCGATCACGATGGTCACCGCGATACCGGAGGTGAATCCGGTGGTGATCGTAAACGGGATAAATTTGATCAAGGAACCAAGCTGACAGAATCCCATGATAACAAGGATGATACCTGCCATGATCGTTGCGACTGCCAGACCTTCCACGCCGCTTCTCGCCACGATGCCGGCTACGATCGTAGCAAAGGCTGCTGTCGGACCTGCGATCTGTACCTGGCTGCCGCCTAAGAATGAGATCACGAAGCCTGCCGCGATGGCCGTGTAGATTCCCTGCTCCGGACCTACGCCGGACGCCAGTGCCAGCGCGATGGACAACGGAAGGGCAATGATGGCTACGATGATACCTGCTACCACATCAGACATCAGCTGGGCACCGGAATACTTCTTCAATGTTGTGAACAACATTGGACGTATTTTTTTCATACTCAATATTCTCCTTTTTCTTACCTGTGTGTAAAAGTAACTGTCTGGTCCCGAAAAAAGACCACGAGTATTTATTATACAGGAAAATATGAGCCTGTCCAGTTTTTTCGAATTTTTAGCGGATATAGTTATGAATTTAACATTTTTGTATGTTAAATTCATACTTGAATGCCCATTTTACGGAAATCATCACTGTTTTTCCGCAAAAAATCCCCCGCGCATACCTGCCTTACAGATACACACGGGGAATTTACGCTTCTTTGCAGCTATTTTATTTCTCTGCGCTTTCCTTGTTTGCTTTTCTGTCCAGAGTATTTAAACTCATATCATTGTAGTCATCCAGATTCAGATTTCCCATCATCTTATCTACAACAAGTGCATTCGTCAGGGAACCGGTGACGTTGATCATGGTTCTCGGCATGTCGATGATCGGGTCTATGGCTAAGATCGGACTGACCATACCGAACTGGGCGCCCATGCCGACACCGGAAAGTCCGACGGAAGCAGCCATGGTCGCTGTTCCAGGGATACCTGCGATTCCAGGGGAACCGATGGCGACAACAAAGATCGTCATCACGATCATTGTCCATAACTTTTTTCTTCTAAATCATTTTTCTGCACTGCTCAAACAGTACATTTCTCCACACTTTTCACATGGAGAACCTTCTCCGACACGGTAAACTTCACCTCATATCCGGCAAATTCCATGCCATAAACCCGGTCCGGATCCTCCTGGTAGGACGGGCGGGGATCCTGGGCCAGAACTGCGCGGAGCGGATCCCGCTTTTCTTCCGGCAGGAACTCCAGAAGTTTTTCCGGGATCTCCACCGCAAGCCCGTACTCTTTCGTCTGGTCCGTGAAGCCGCCCTTCGCTTCCGGGTGGCTGTCCGCAAAGGGGACGTAGGGCTTGATGTCAAAGACAGGCGTCCCATCCATCATGTCCGCCCCCGTGACAACTAAGACCGGAGCGCCGTTTTCCAGGTATTCCACTCTTTTAAGCTTCACGACGGAAAGTCCCAGGGGATTCGGACGGAACGGGGATCTCGTGGCAAACACACCGACTCTCATGTTTCCCCCGAGTCTCGGCGGACGCACCGTCACTGACCAGTTTCCCGGCTTTCTGACGTTCTCCGAAAACTCCCAGATCAGCCAGAGATGGGAGAACTCTTCGATTCCCCGGATGGCCTCAGGATTGGAAAATTCCGGCTCAAAGACGATCTTCGCCTCCAGATCACCCGTCAGGCCGCTCTGTCTCGGAATTCCGAATTTTGTCGGGAAATCCGTGTGGATATACGCCACCGGTCGGATCATATGGTCCGCGTTCTGATTTTCTTTTTTTCCTGCTGCCATATCTTTCTCCCCCTTATCAGTCTGTTTTCCACTCTGTCATCTGCCCATAAAGCAGACCGGGCGCTCCCGCATAATTATTTTTCTCTGGTGGCTTCACCATTTCATGACTGCTCCGTCACCCTTCTGATCCTTCTGACGTTTCCAGCCATTTTCTCAGATCCGCCATCATCTTCTTCGCGTCCATGACACCGATCTGATATGTCTTTTCGATCTCCTCGGCGCTCTTGCAGATCCTCGGGATCGTGAGAGGAACGCTCGGACGGATCACGAAAACTTCGCCCGCCCTTTCCAGCTTTTCGATATTACGGATACTCATGTTGTACTCGACAGCCCGGTTCTTAAGTGCCTCTGCGAACTTCGGGTATTTATGGTACACAATATCCGCCATCCAGGTATTTTCCGGCTTTTTCCGGTACTCTGAATCTCTCGTGAGGACCACAACATTGCGCTTATATCCCAGTCTCCGGAATGCTTCCACCGGGACACTGTCCGTACATCCGCCGTCGAGCAGTTTTCTGCCGTCAAGCTCCACAAACTTTGACACATATGGAAGTGACGCTGATGCCCGGATATAGTCGATATCACGCTTCATATCGTGAAGCTTCGCGTAGACCGGCTTTCCCTTCTCAACATCGCTGCAGACCGCGTAGAAATCGGTGTGTTCTTTATTTTTATTAAACGTGTCATAATCATAAACATCCAGGATCTCTGGAAGTTCATGGTAACAGAAATCAGTATCCACAAAATTTCCTGTCCTGATCAGATTTTCGGTGCTCATAAAGCGCTTGTCCGCACAGTATTTTTTATAATACCGGATGCTTCTTCCCTTCTGTCCCGAAAGGAAACTGCATCCATGGACCGCTCCCGCCGAAACACCGATCACCCCGTCAAAGGTAAGGCCTTCATCCAGAAATACGTCCAGGACTCCCGCCGTATAGATGCCGCGCATACCGCCGCCTTCCAGCACAAGTCCTGTTTTATTCTTATTTTTCTCCATCTTCTGATCCATCTTAAAGTTCCTCCTTTCCTGCTCACTGTGACATGTCTTTGCTGGATCTTTCCACTAAAAAACGAGTCAAGTACGTATTTTACAACGAAAGCGGCTTTCCGTCAAGGAAGCCGCTTTTATTTGATAACTCTTTAATCTGTTGCTTTGCGGCCTGAACCGGAAAAACAAGCTGCCACGCACTTAGTCCACCAGTTTCTCCAGCTCACTCACATACTCCGTCCTATCGCTGGTCACATGACCTGCTTTCGCGGCATATAAGGAGACTGCCGTCTGGGATTTCTTCACCGGCTGCATTGTTCCGGCACCTGCCACGCAGCCGCCCGGGCATGCCATTCCTTCCAACAGGTATCCGTTGTACTTTCCTGCCTTGGCAAGCTGTAAAAGTTTCTTGCACTCCTTTAAGCCCTCGGCATTCGCCACCCTGATCTCCTTATCCGGGTACATCTGGGCGATCACATCCACCACGGATTTCGCGACGCCGCCGGCAACTGCGAAGTTTCTTCCATCCCTGGATGCCGCATTGACTCCGCCCTCATCCTCCGCGATATTCTCGATATCCACATGCTTTGCGTCAAAGATTCCCGCCATCTCCTCGAAGGTCAGGACGAAATCCACCTCACTCCGCACAGATTTTCTCATGGCTTCCAGTTTTTTCGCCGCGCAGGGCCCGATAAAGACCACCTTTGCCTTCTCATGCTGCTTCTTGATAAGTCTCGCGGTGAGCGTCATCGGCGTCAGCGCCATGGAGATGCAGTTCGCGTAGTCCGGGAACAGTTTTTTCGCCATCATGGACCATGCCGGACAGCAGGATGTCGCCATAAACGGTAGCTGTTCCGGAACTTCCTTCACGAAGTCCTCCGCCTCCTGCACCGCGCAGAGGTCCGCGCCGATGGCGACCTCAAAGACGTCCGCAAAGCCCAGGGCCTTCATCGCCGCCCTCAGCTTTCCAGGTGTTACCTTCGGGCCAAACTGACCGACAAATGCCGGTGCCACAGCGGCGTACACTCTCTCACCTGTCTGGATCGCGCGGATGACCTGGAAGATCTGGGACTTGTCCGCGATGGCTCCGAACGGGCAGTTCACGAGGCACTGTCCACAGGAGACGCACTTGTCGTAGTTGATATCCGCCTTTCCGTTCTCGTCCGAGTGGATAGCATCCATGCCGCAGGCCGCCGCGCAAGGGCGCTCCTGGATGATGATGGCATGATAGGCACAAACATTCGCGCACTGTCCGCACTTGATGCACTTATCCGGGTCGATCCTGGATCTTCCGTTTGTGCGGTCCAGACTCACCGCGTCCTTCGGGCACACCTCCACGCACGGGTGGGCAAGGCAGCCCTGGCAGCCGTCTGTCACATAGACCCGCTTTTCCGGACACGCATTGCAGGCGAATTTGATCACATTGATGAGCGGCGGCGTGTAGTATGTCTCCGGCTTATCCGCCTCCTCGATCCCCTGGGATACCGGTGCCGGGTCCGATGCCCCGCGGTACGGGAGTCCCATGGCAAGACGGAGCCGCTCGCCCACGATCGCCCTCTCCAAAAAAACATCGTTTCTGAAATTTCCGACTTCTCCCGGAATGATCTTATACGGAAGTTCCTCAATCCGTTTGTCCACCGGCCATTCCGTGTGGTACGCCATTCTCGCCACTTCTCTGAAGATCCGGTGGCGGATCTCCTGGATCCTTGTCTCTACGCCTCTCATAAGCTTTCCTCCAATCATGATTGTCCGCGTGAATTTCCTGTCTTGTTAAAAATATAACACCTATATCATGTTCATTCAAGCACAATTTCCTTATCTACTCATGAATTTTTTCCGCACCCTGCACAGCTTTTTCATGAACCAGCCTTCAGGATACAAATCATTTGCAATTTATTTTATCTCATTCTATAATAAAAGTAGTTTGTAACTGCGAAGATCTACGGAACAGTTACTGCAGTTTTATCATTGAAAGGAGATTTTTCCATGGCATTCAAAGAAGTTGATATCAAAAGTCTGAATTTTAATCCCTTCACAAAGATCGGTTCTGAGTGGATGCTCATCACCGCTGGCGGCGAATCCGGCTGTAACACCATGACAGCAAGCTGGGGCGGTCTCGGCGTCCTCTGGGGCAAGAATGTTGCCACCTGCTATATCCGTCCGCAGCGCTACACAAAGAAATTCGTGGACGCAAACGATACATTTACCCTGTCCTTCTACGGACCGGAGTACAAGCAGGCACTCTCCATCTGCGGTTCCAAGTCAGGCCGCGACTGCGACAAGGTCAAAGAAGCTGGACTTACCCCGTATTTCACAGACGGAACAGCTGCTTTCGAGGAGGCCGGCATGGTCTTCGTGTGCAGGAAGCTCTACGAGGATGAGATCAAGCCGGAGAACTTTATCGCAAAAGAGAACGATGGAAAATGGTATCCAGAGAAAGATTATCACACTGTTTATATTGCAGAGATCACAAAAGTTCTTGTAAAAGAATAATAGAACCTGCGTGACTGTTCAGCAGGTCTGCGCACTTGCTGCACTGACCATAAGAAACCATGAGCTGGAAGGCAAAAATCCCATCGGTGCAACCGATCTGGAATGGATTTTTGCTTGTAACTATGAAGATACAGAATAGTTGCGAACGTACTATGCTATAAAAGGCATGCGGATCAGATTTTTCTGGTTTTCACGTGCCTTTTTCTTCAAATCTGCTCCTCTTTTTCTCTGACTTCCTTTATTTTCCGCCATTCTTTCGCACTATCTTAGCAAAATTTTAGCACAATTTTCCCTTTTCCATCCCCTCATAATTCTTGACTTTTAAAAATTCAGGCACTAAAATACTGAATGAATTGGCAGAAATCGGCATGATTTTAGATGCAAAACGGTTTTATGCCTTTTTTCTTTCTAAACTATACAGATACGGACTAACAGAGAAAAAGATAACCGTCACCTTCAAAGCAATCGGACTGTTATCAATATGAAAGAATACGATTATGAAAAAGTTACTGATCGGAATCGATGTCGGTTCCACCACAACAAAGATCACGGTCCTGGATGCCGGGACCGAGACACTTTTATACTCTGACTACCGCCGCCACCACGCGGACCAGCTCGCCAGCGTCCTCTTCGCGATCCGGGAAGCGGCAGAGCGTTTTCCTGACTGTGACGCCAGGATCATTCTCACCGGTTCCGGTGCAAAGCCTGTGGCCGAGGCGGCTGGCACCCCCTATATCCAGGAGGTCGTCGCTAACTCCATCGCCTTAAAGAAGACCTACGAGACTGTGGGAACCGCCATCGAGCTCGGCGGACAGGATGCGAAGATCATTTTCTGTGACATACTCCCCCCACTTAGCTAACGCTTGAAGTGGGGGCTTCTCGTTCGATTGCCCTATTGGGCAAAGCATAGGCGAGCTATCCCCGTGTGTCCCACGGTTCTGTTATTACGAGCGGGGCTGTTTCGTATCTACGCAGTCCCGAACAAAATCTACGTTTTGGGCGGAGATCAGGAAATTTTTCTTTCTGTTTCAAGTTCAACTCCCGATATTCTCAATCCTTCCCTGCAAATATTGATAGCTGCATTCTCATCACGGTTCATCTGATTTCCACAGGTGCAGCTATAGATACGGTCTTCCAGTTTCAACTCCTTTTTGAGTTTTCCGCAACAGCTGCAGATTTTTGAACTGGGATACCACTTATCAATACGAACCAGTTTCTTACCGGCACGTTCTAATTTGTAGGAAAGAAAATCAGTAAACATACCCCATCCATTATCATGAACACTCGTTCCGAACCTTGAATCCTGGCTCATTTCTTTCATATTCAAAGATTCTATACACACAAGATCATAAAAATTGGTTATCTTTCTGGATTCCTTGTGTAGATAGTCTTTCCGCTGACGTGCGATATGAGCATGGAGTCTGGCTATTTTCTTTTTCTGTTTCATGTAACGGCCGCTCCCCTTTTCGCAATGACTCAGCCTGCGCTGCTCCCTTGCAAGTTTTTCCTGGGATTTTCGGAAAAAATGAGGATAATCTGCATGAGCTCCATTGGAATCTACATACAATTCGCTCATGGAAAAATCAAGTCCGATTGCGGTTTTTACTGGCCTGATTTCATGTTCCGGTTCTTCTGCCGCATACAGTAATGATACATAATACTTGTCATCTGCTTCCTGGCTGACGGTGGCACCCTTCAATATGTAACGATCATCGATACTCCGATGCTGTTTTATGCGGATCCAACCTGCTTTCGGAAGTTCCAGTTTCGCATTCTGCAAAGTAATATTTCCATTTACGCAGTTTGTCGTATAACTTCTCACCGGATTCTTTTTTGACTTGAACTTCGGAAAACCAGCCGAAGAATCCCGAAAGAAGTTCTTGTAGGCTGTCTGCAGATGCAGCTGTGCATTACACAATGCCAGACTGTCTACCTCCTTCAGCCACGGAAACTCTGCCTTATATTTTGCAGGCGTAACCTTTAATACTTTTCCGGTTTTCTCATAATATTCTTTCTTCTCTGCCAGCATCCGGTTATACACGAAACGCACACAGCCAAATGTCCTTGCAAATAGTTCTTTTTGAGATTTATTCGGGTAGATCCGAAAACGGTACACGATGTTCACTCTTATTTTCTCCCTGTGTTTCTATGTACTGGCGGATAACCTCAATGGGTGCACCTCCAGCACTTAACAGACAAAAACTCTGGCTCCAGAACATTTCTTTCCAAAGCTTCTGCCGAATCTCCAGATACTCTTTTATAATCAATCGGCTGCTTGCGCTTTTATACGCATTAATAAATTTGCTGAGTTCCGATTTCGGATGGGCCCGAAACATGATATGAACATGATCCCGATCATGATTCCATTCCTCTAATGTAACATGATACTTCGGAGCGATATATTCAAAAATCTCCCGTGCACGCTCAGAAACAGGATCCGTCAGTATCTTTTTTCGGTATTTTATAACCAGAATCAAATGATACTAGAGTAGAAACACTGAATGTGCATTACTGTCCAATTTTCTCATAAAATCAGCCTTTCCTTTTACTTTCGACTGATTATATTATAACACAGGAACACTTGTTTGTCTATGCTTTTCAGAACATTTGTTCTTCTGTATTTGTTTTCATTTATGTGCACAGATATGTGCAGTTTTAAGATGCCAGATATTGCATGATTTTCCCAAAAGGCAATTCATCTCACCACCTAAAGGGGATGGGAGAATTCTTGCAAAGTGTTGTTAAATATCGTTTACAATCACATTTAGGGTAGGATTCCTCTGGAATCCTGCCCTGTTTTAAATCATACATGGATTCCTGATATTCATTCTTTGATTCTTTATCGATTTGTTTTCAGATACGATAGATTAAAAATAGTTAGATTTGTCTCTAGATTTTATGACTTGTTTAAATATTGTTTTAGGCTTCCTGGCATTCTTTTACCGCTTTTGCAAACTCATCCTCATTCATTCCCATAATTGATGCTGCTGTCTTGACGTCGATCTTATGCTCCTGCAGCAGTTTTAAAAGTATATCCATTTTCCCCTGCTGCAGTCCTTCTTTCTGCCCTTGCCGCCTTTCTTCATCCAACATTTCACCAAACAACATATAATTTTCCTCCATTCCCCGATTTTTCTTTAAATCTGTGATCTGTGTCCGAAGTTTCGTGATAAGCAGATCATTTTCTTCCTTTTCCTTCCCGACATCAGGCTCACCGATCCACTTTAAGAAACGTACAAGTTCCTGTCCTATCCCTGTCTCAATTTTCCCTTTCGTGTTCAGAAAAATCTTGCAGGTTCCATCCTCCAGAAGTTCCCCATCTTCTCTGCAGGTTTCCACAAATGTATACCTGTATCGCTCTCTTCCGAATGGATCAAATGTGCAGATAAAGATCACGATACTCTGCGGCAGCCTTGCAAAATCTTTCCCTGTCTTCAAAGCAGTCATATCCATCTGTCCTTGATAATACCTGCTTCTTTTCGGCAGATTTTTATTGTCCGTTGTCTGCATCTCCACATTATAGACCGTTCCATGTTCATCATCCGCATACACATCCAGACGGACACCTCTTGTTTCCGGATTTACAAAGAGAACATGTTCCGCATGAACCATTACTTTTCTTATCGGGATTCCCAGAATCCGCTCCAGCACTCCCCTGCAGCTTTCCGCATCGGACATGACCGCCGCAAACATAAACGCATCCTTAAATTCAAGTTCCTGATATGTTTTTCTCATGTTTTCCTTTCTTTTTCAGGAACCTTTTGTATGATTTTCTTCATTATAAACCAGCTGCGGACCAGTCTCAAGTTATCAAACGTTTAAAATTATAAAGTTTATATAAACTTTAATTTCGTGTAAAAACGACTCTGATATCAATAATGGGACTGCCGTACTAACTGATATGCTAATGCGACAGCCCCAAAAATAAGTTTTTTATTCTATTTTACCACCGGATCCAGATCTTTCCGCCGAATTTCCAGTTTCCGTAGAGAAGCCGGCCGAACAGACACAGGCAGACGGCGGCAAAAAAGAGGAGTGTGAGGCGGTCGGAGCCTGCGAATGTTGTGAGCAGGGCGAGGAAAGAAGTCAGGGCAAGATACAAAAGGTTCATTCCCTGAAAGCGGATGAAACGGTCTTTTTCATGGATCTTATCGTTCTTCTGAATCCGCTCGTAGGACTTTCCTTTTCCCTTTAACAGCCAGGTACCAATCACGGCCCATTCAATCGTTAAAATACAGAGTATATACTTTGTGAACATGTGCTTTCCTCCTTCACTCCATTATTCTATTTTGACTCGTAAAGAACTACACTTCCCTGTGCCAGGCTCTTTTTCACGTCGATCACTCTCTGGTTCGCGCTGCCTTTCCAGTGCAGGGTCACATCTTTTTCCGCTTCAACGAACGGGCCGTCGACGAGAACATACACATATTTTAAGAACGGGAGGTCTTTGATGTCTTCCCAGAGAAATCCTGTATACAGCCAGATGGTCTTTTCCGGGAATTTTTTGTGGATCTCCTCGATCAGCGCTCCCGTCTCCTTCCTATTCTGCCAGTGGAGCGGATCGCCGCCGGAGAAGGTCACACCGGAGATCCAGGACGGGGCCAGGGCCTCAAAAAGTTCCTCCTTCGCCGCCTCATCGAAAGGCAGTCCGCCCTTCACATCCCATGTCATCGGGTTCTGGCACCCCTGACAGGCATGGCTGCAGCCCGCCAGCCATAAGACTGTGCGAAGGCCGTCGCCATTTAACATGTCCTCTTTTGTTATGTTGTGGTATCGCATTTGTTTTTCCTTTTCTATTTGATCTGTCTCTGGTAAGAATCGTTTACGCGTTTCGCTCGTTTGCAGTGCTCATATTCTTGTTTTCATTTACATGAAAACAAGAATCTCTCGGGCGTTCGCCCTATACGGATTCAGGCAGAAAAATGCTTATGCAAACAAGCTTGCAACACATTTTTATGAGTTCTGTCTCGCTCGTTTGCAGTGCTCATATTCTTGTTTTCATTTGCATGAAAACAAGAATCTCTCGGGCGTTCGCCCTATGGCAATTAAGACAGAAGCATGCTTATGTAAGTAAACTTACAACGCATGCTTCCGCCTTAATTGCCGCACTGCAAACTGGTTTTATCACATGCTCTTTCTCTCAGCGATCTCGGCCATCTTCGCGTCATTTAATCTTGTATCGCCTTTCACACGGGAATAGCTCAGATATCCATTCATCCGGTCGATCTTCGTGAGGTTTTTGCTTCCGCAGGCCGGGCACACATCCATATTCAGTTCCTCGTGACCGCAGTCATCGCAGTAAGACAGGGACAGGTTTACTCCCTCGTAGAATCCCATCTTCATGGCGCGGCGGACCAGGGAGCGGATCGCCTCTTTGTTGTAGTCGATCGGGTACTTCACATACTGGATCTTTCCGCCGTTGGAGAGCTCCCAGAACCGGTGTTCCAGATTCTGCTTCTGGATTGGAGTGATGTCCTCAGTCACATGGCAGTGGAAGCCGTTGCTGACGTACTCGCGGTCAGAGACATTCTCAATGATTCCGTACTTCTTCCTGAACTGCTTTACCTGCAGACCGCAGAGATTCTCCGCCGGTGTGGCGTAGATCGCATAGAGGTTTCCGTCCTCATGCTTAAACTGCTCCACCTTCTCGTTGATATGCTTTAACACCTCTATGGCAAAGGCGCCGTCCTCCACCAGGGATTTTCCGTTATAAAGTCTCTGGAGCTCGTTGAACGCCGTGATTCCAAAGGACGCCGTCGCGGTCTTTAAGAGCGGCTTGATCTTATCGTGAAGCCCCAAATGTCCGCCGTAGAATCCGCCCTCGCAGTAGGCAAGCGGGTTCGTGGAGGCACGCATCTCGCCGAGGTACGCGTAGGTACGGATATGGATCTTACGGATCAGCTCCAGGTAGTAGTCGAGGACCACATAGAAATCCCTGCTCTCCTGTCTCGCCTTCGCGAGGATCATCGGAAGATGCAGGCTCACAACGCCGATGTTGAAGCGGCCAACAAACACCGGAACGTCATTCTCGTCCGCCGGTTCCATGCCGCCTCTCTCATACCACGGGGAAAGAAAGGCGCGGCATCCCATAGGGCTTATGATCTTTCCATACTTTTTATACATGCTGGCGATATATCCCTCACCGCTCAATGACAGCCAGTCCGGATACATCGTCTTTGAGGAACACTCGATTCCTGCCTCGAAGACATCCTCCAGCTCTTTTCCCGGTCCGTGGAGGTTCTCATCATATAAAAATACAAGCTTCGGGAACAGTACCGGCTTCTTGTGGCCTTCTTTTCCCTGACCTTTCTTTCTGACGTTCAGCATCGTGATAGTGGCCATCTTCGCGAAGCGGCTTGTTCCGGTTCCCGCTGTCATGGTGATAAACGGGTAGTCACCGCGGCTGGAGGAAACAGAGTTAAACTTGTACTCCCATCCCTGGAATCCCTGTTCCATCTCGCGCTGAACGTCGTTCCATGCCACTTCTTTTGCCTTCTCCTCATCGAGGCCAAGGTCAATATACTTTGTGATATACTTTCCGTAAGATTTCTCCGCGTAAGGCGCCAGGATATTCTCCACGTTCGGCACCGTAAAACCGCCATACTGCTGGCTTGCGGCACTCAGGACAATATCGCCGATAACGTCAAAGGCCACATCCAGGGTCTTCGGCTCGTTGTACCAGATATTTCCCATCTCAAATCCGCCGCTTAAGACCTCATTGACATCAAAGAGGCAGCAGTTCATTGTATCACGGCGCGCGGACATGTCGTGGATATAGATATAACCATCGCGGCATGCCTGAAGTTCTTCAACGGTCATAAAGAACTTCTGGTATAAGGATTTATTTAACTCGTTGAAGATCAGGCTCCGCTTCGTGGAGACCAGGGCGCTGTCGGTGTTGCTGTTTTCCTTGTCGCCAATATACATGATGGACTGGCTCTTTTTGTAGACCTCGTCCAACATCTGGACGAAATCCTGCTTGTAGTTGCGGTAATCGCGGTAACTCTTTGCGACCACCGGATTGACGCGCTCCAGGGCGCCCTCGACGATATTGTGCATCTGGGCGATCGGCACCTCTGACTGGTCCAGTTCCTCCGCCTTCTCCTCCACGAACTCACAGATAAATTTGCTCTCAGCCTTTGAGAAGATTATCATCGCACGGTTTGCGGACTTGTTCACCGCCGCCAGGACTTTCTGGACATTGAATTCTTCTTTTGTCCCGTCTTTCTTGATCACTTTGATCTCACTGCATTTCATGATATGGAATCCTCCTCATCGGTTTCGCTGTTGTCTTCGCTTTCTATTTCTTTCTCTATCTCTGTATTGCTTATGATTGCGCCACTTTCATTCTCTTCTGTTTTTTCCATTCCAGTTTCCGAATCTACCGGTTCTTCTGCCGTCCCCGCATCCTTTTCCGGCTCATCGATCAGATGACCTTCCTCGTCGATTTTAAGGTTCAGCTCCTCCTCGACCTCGCTCCGGATTTCCTCCCGCTGCTCCACATTCATCTCCGGGAGCTGTTCCGTAGATCCGACTCCGAAGCGGCGCAGAAATTCCTCCGTCGTGGCAAAAAGTGCCGGTCTTCCAGGCGCATCGAGACGGCCCGCCTCATACACCAGGTCATACTCCACAAGGCGGTTCACCGCGTGATCCGACTTTACTCCCCGGATCTTCTCGATATCTGCCTTCGTCACCGGCTGCTTGTAGGCGATGATCGCCAGCGTCTCCATCACCACGTCCGACAGCACCTGCTTCTTTGGTGTCGCCGCCACGCGGATCAGATGTTCATAATAGTCGGTGCGGCTGCACATCTGGTAGCTGTCATCGAGACGCACGATCTGCATGCCCGCCTTTCTCTTGTCATATTTCTCCTTCAGGCGCTCCACGGCCTGGATGGCCGTCTCCTCATCCGATTCCAACGCTGCCGCAAGCTGGCGGATCTCCACAGACTGCCCCATGGTAAACAGCACGGACTCCACAACGGACTCCTGCTTTTTCAGATTTTCCACTCTCATTCATTTTCCTCCACAGTGGTATTCTCCTACTCATACTGGTAACGGAACTGTCCGATTTTTTACAGTCCCGCGCAGTAAATGCGCAAACCTACTGAGCAGTTGTGACATCGATAGCAATATCCTCTTCTTCGCCTTCCGGCTCAAGAGATTCTATGCACATGTCGTCAAAGAGATGTTCCTGGGTCAGATGGATCTTCCCCACCTTCATGAGCTCTAAAAGTGCCAGGAACGTCACGACGACCTCTGTCTTGTCGTTCTGCTTTTCCAGCATCTGCCGGAAGCTGAATTTCCGGTGCTTTCTGGCATATCCCAGAACAGAGGTGATCTTGTCCTCCAGACTCACCGGATCTTTTTTGATGGTTCCGAAGGTGCTGCGAACCGGGTCGATCTTATCCTGCTGCCGCTTCATCACCGACTCGAAGATCTTCTGAAGCTTCGTGAGCGTCACTCCGTCCAGGAGCTTGTCGAGATCCACCGGCTCTGCATATTCCTTGACCTCCGGCGGGATCGTCGGATCCTTGTAGAACACCCGGTCCGCCCCGGACTCCATGTCCTTAAGTTCCTCCGACATCAGCCGGTATTTCTTATATTCCAGGAGACGCATCACAAGTTCCGCTCTCGGATCTTCCTCCTCGCCCTCCTCATTCACTTCTTTCGGCAGCAGCATCCGCGCCTTGATGTCGAGAAGCGTCGCCGCCATCACAAGGAATTCGCTGACCACATCCAGATTTTCCTCATCCATCTGCCGCACGTACTCCATATACTGGTCCGTGATCTCGGCGATCGGGATATCATAGATATTCACTTTGTTTTTTTCAATCAGATGGAGAAGAAGATCCAGCGGACCTTCAAACTTTTCCAGTTTGTACGATAATTCCATATGCACCTCAAGTATGTTTTCACAGTCTTCCATTCAGAAAACCCATGTCCAACAATTCGATATATAACCGCAAAAAAGAATGTGCGTATGCACACTCTTCATCACGCCGTTCACATTTTGTCCCTACTGCTGCGTATCAGCCCCGCAGAGCCTCACAACAACCACCTGTGGTTTATCATTCAGCCTGATATTGATCGAGTGGGTCCCAAGTCCCCGTCCGACGATCATCCGGCTCTTTTCTCTTCCTTTTCCCGGAAGTTCAAAATATCCCGCGCAGCGCGGATAAAAAAACTGGTACTGGGGTGTCATGACTCCGCCCACAAGCGGAAGCCGGATGGTTCCGCCATGAAAATGTCCGGAAAGTGTGAGATCCGCTCCCCACGCCGCATACTCCTCAAAAAACAGCGGAGAATGGGCCAGAAGAAGACAGAACTTTTCAGGGTCCGGCTCTCCCATGGTCTCCTTCAAAAGACCCTCAGGGATCTCTCCCGACCGCGGCAGATAGGCGATCTTTGGAAGATCGAGGCCATAGACCCTGATATCGCTGTCGAGATCCGCCGCCTCGTTGGAGAGATAACGGATCCCTGCATTTTCCAGGGCTGTCCGATAATTCTCATAAGTCTCACCGTAAATCTCAGATTTCCATAGCATCCGGCTCTCATGATTTCCATTTCCGCAATATACCGGAAACTCCTTCGCAAGCTCTGTCAGAAGCGCCAGCGGGATCCTGACATCAGAATTTCCCCTCTTTGCGACCATTCCGTCCCCGCCAAAAAGCACGGCATCCGGTTTCACCTTCCGCACGGTCTCAAGCAGACGGCTGTTCTCTTCCCCGAATTCTTTATTGTGGAGATCAGTCAGGAAGACGATGGTCTTTCCCTGTCCGTGGATCTTCTCCGAGGCGATCCGGTACTCTTCCGTTACAAGGCAGTCCCTCTCATACCGGGAACGTGCCAGGCAGCCGGCCCCAAAAGCCATGACACCGGCTGCCAGAAACACTGCTGTTCCCAAATCGGATTACTCCTCCTCAAATACGCGGATCCCGCGCTCAACAACGCCTGCGAATGCCTGTGCATAGCTCTTGTACTCCGGATGCTTTGCGATGATCTTATCCATAACTTCCTTCATCTCTCCGCTGATGATGACGGTGCATCCTGCTGCCTTCTTATTTGTGGAACGGTTCTCGTACACGTCCTGCATTACTTTTACTCTTTCTTTCATGATCAATACTCCTTTTTATTTTTACTGTACCCATGCGCCGTCTGCGCCGACCACATACTTGTTATCGATCGTGGTATTTTTCGCGATCTTTCCCTCCGCGTCGAGATAGAACCACTTACCGGAATCCTGTCTCCATGCGCTCTTTACCATCTTTCCGTTTGTCTCAAAATAGTGCCACTCGGTGCCGAACATCTTCCATCCGGTTACCATCTTTCCGTCCGTATCAAAACCGAAATCAGCGGCATCGATCGTGTAGATCGTTCCGACTGCCTTTGTTCCGTCGGCAAACTCGTATCTCCAGCTGCCGTTATCCTGTACCCAGTGTCCGGCAGTTGTCTGCTTTCCTGCGGATGTGCTTCCGGACTTCTCTGTATTGACATACTGATAGCCATAGTCCAGCATCTTCTTTGTATCCTCATAGTGGGTGCTCTTGGATTTTAAGATCACCGCGACCATACGGACGCCGTTTTTCTCCACGCAGGTCACAAGAGTATTTCCTGCCTTGGAAGTATATCCCGTCTTTCCGCCGACGATTCCCGCATAATATCTGGAATCGTTCGGGTAGAGCATCTTGTGGCCCGGAGTGATGGTTCTTGCCGCAGCTGCCTTTGTCGCCGGGAACTTGTAGCTCAGTGTGGAATCGATCTCGCAGAGCGTCTTATTTGCGAAGGCCGCAGCTGCGATCTTCGCCATATCGCGGCATGTAGTATACTGCTGATCGGAGTTTAAGCCGTTTGGATTCACGAAATGTGTGTTCGTACAGCCGAGCTCCGCCGCTCTCGCGTTCATGAGCTCCGCGAAGGCGGAAATACTGCCGGAGACATGCTCCGCGAGTCCGTTTGCGACCTCATTGGCAGATTTTAAAAGCAGGGCATAGAGGCTGTCCTTCACGGAGACCTGGTCGCCCTCCACGAGTCCGATCTTCACAGCTCCGGACTCCAGGTTTGTGACTGCTGTCTTTGAGAATGTCACCTTGTCGTCCAGATTTGCTTTTTCCAGCACGAGAAGCGCTGTCATAAGCTTTGTGGTGCTGGCCGGAGCAAGCTTCTCATCGGCATTCTTCTCGAAGAGAACTCTTCCGTTCGTCACATCGTAGAGGATTCCGGCCTCCGCGGAGATCGTCGGCTTTGCGATGGCATCCGCTGCCGCTTTTGCCTCTGCGCTCACCTGGCTCTGACCGGTTGTGTTTGTTGTATTATTTGATGTATTGGGCTTGCTGTCCTCATATCCCGGACCGCCCTCGTTTCCAGCCTGGGGATTCTGGGTCGTGTTTGTCGTCTGTTTGTTCTGGCTGGTGGCCTGTTTATCGCTGTCCCGGATGATCGTAGCCGCCTGCACCGGCTGTGCCGCAAAAATGGCACACGCAAGTGCGACCGGGATAAATCTGTTCATTTTTCTCATTTTTCTTTCCTCCTTTTCCTTCTCTATGCTACCATAGACCCACCGAAAAAGCTTTGCAATTTTCTGTCGATTTTCTTATGTCGCTTCAAGCGTTCCCGTCTACGTCTCGCGCTGACAGGAACCGTATGTCCGTCTGATACGGGCATATCGCTTATATATCTTCGTCCAGCATACGAATGAGGTCTTCTCTCGTGATACTGCTGAGCGCTCCTGTTCCTTCCGTCACCACGGTATCCGCCAGATCCCGCTTCATCTCCTGAAGCTTCAGGATATTCTCCTCGATGGTGTGCTTCGTGATAAGTTTGAATACGGAGACCTGGTTCTCCTGTCCGATCCTGTGGGCGCGGTCTGTGGCCTGGTTCTGTGCCGCCACGTTCCACCACGGATCGTAGTGGATCACCACATCCGCCGCAGTGAGATTTAATCCGGTTCCGCCGGCCTTCAGTGAGATTAAGAACACCATCACATCGTCCTTCTGGAACGAAGACGCCATCTGCACGCGGTCCCGCTTCGGCGTGGAGCCGGTGAGCAGGTAAAACGGGATCTTCTCCTTCTTTAAGCGCTTCGCGATGATCTCAAGCATCGATGTAAACTGGGAGAACAGGAGGATCTTATGTCCCGCAGATGTTCCGTTTAAGAGAAGCTCCATACAGGTATCGAGCTTCGCGGATCCACCTTTGTAGCCGTCAAAGCATAGAGACGGCTCGCAGCAGATCTGGCGCAGACGCATGAGCTCCGCGAGGATCTGCATCCGCTCTTTTCCGTAATCTCCGTCAGTTCCCTCCATGAGCTGTTCCTTTAAGGAAGCTGCCGCCGCCGTGTAGAGGTCTTTCTGCTCGCCCTCCATGTTGGAGTAGAGAACCGTCTCTAATTTATCCGGAAGTTCCTTTAAGACATCTTTCTTTAAACGCCTCAAAATAAACGGTCCCGTAAGCTTTTTTAACTGAACCAGGGCATTTGGATCCTGGTCCCTCACGATCGGCATCTCAAACGCACGCTTAAACTTCTGTGACGTGAATAAAAATCCCGGCATCAGGAAGTCAAAGATACTCCAGAGTTCCCCAAGATGGTTCTCAATGGGTGTTCCTGTCAGGGCAAATCTCGTCTTTGCCGGAACAGCCTTCACGGATTTCGCTGCCTGTGTGGAGGAATTCTTGATGTACTGGGCCTCGTCAATGATCTCGAAGCGGAATTCCTTTTCATGGTACCAGAGAATATCGCGCTTTAAGAGGTCGTAGGACGTAATGATCACATCCGGGCGCTCCTTCTCATAAGCTGCGAACATCTCCTCGCGCTCTGCCTGGTTCCCCGCCGCCGTCATGATCTTAAGCTCCGGAGCAAACTGGGCAAACTCGTTCTCCCAGTTGTATACCAGGGATGCCGGACACACCACGAGAGACGTGCCGCCGTTCTCTGCCTTTTCATCCAGCAAAAGGGCGATGACCTGGATCGTCTTTCCCAGACCCATCTCGTCCGCAAGGATTCCGCCAAAGCCGTAGGCATCCAGGCTCTTTAACCACCGGTAGCCCACCGTCGCGTGGCTTCGAAGCGTCACTGCAAGGCGTTTCGGGCTCTCGTAATCGCTGTCCTCCACGTCCTTCATGCCACGGACAACAGCCTTGAACAGCTGGTCGCGGTACACGCTGACGCTCTTATCCTCTTTTAACGCCGCATCCAGGAACATAGCGCGGTATGCAGGGAGCTTTATCGTGTCAGAACCCACAAGTTCCTTCGCGACACCGAGCTGTTCCGCGATCTTTGCGACCGTAAGAAGTCCACCGTCCCCCAGTGTCAGGAAATCGCCGTTCTTCATCCGGTAAAAGCTCTTTTTCTTTCCGTAAGCCGCCAGCACCGCCGCGAGTTCTTCCCTCGGAAGCGCCCCGGTGTCTACCTCAAGTTCCAGCCATTTTCCCAGTGTCCGTACCTGGACCGATGCGCTCACCGGCGGCAGGACACGGATCTTCTTGAAGGACTCGGACACGAACACATCCCCGGTATCCATGAACTTCTTCATGCCCTCGGAGATCAGACGATATACCGCCTCATCGTCATTCTTGATCACGAGGTTTCCGGATCCGTCTTCCGTATACTTAAAGTAGGTGGTGATCAGCTGGCTCACCTTGAATTCTCCCGGGACATCCCGGCAGATCTCTTTCGGGACATTCTCGTCCGCCAGCGGGTGAAAGGAGAAATCGCCGTAGGCGAGCTCCGGACGCAGGGTGACGGTTCCAGCGGCATCGCTGTCAAAATAGAAGGAGGCCTTCAATTCCTTCGGGCGGTAGCTCTCGAGATCCACGCCCTCGGAGCGGATCAGTCCGAAAGGCTCCAGCTTTCTCAAAACTCTCTCATAAAAGAGCGGCATGTCCCGGTCATTGACGGAGACTTCATTCTCCGCATCAAGCCCCATGACCATGTATTCCATGAATACGGTCAGGCACTCCGTGTAGTCTGGATCGCAGCGGCAGATCGATTCCTGGTCCGCGATAAATAAGGACTTTTCGCCGGAAAAGGCCATAATGTCCTTGTCAACAGTGACCTTGATCCCGTCCCGTCCCTCTTTCTTTACAACAGCGGTAAATGTAGGATTTTCCCGTTTTACCGTCAGCATTCTCTTTTTCTTCCGGTAATCCTCACACTCGATGGTCTGACCGTCCATGATGGCAAAGAACCGCTCTCGTCCGGCTTTTCCCAGGATCAGTTCTTTTAACGCCGGTTCCGCTTCCATGGAAAACCGGCCGTTTCCGCGGTATTGTTCCCTAAAAAAGCCGACACGTTCCATGATGAGAAGCGCCAGCGCCCGGCTCTCCTCATCGAAAGCCTGAAGACTGTGATGGAACGCCAGCCCTTTTCCGTACTGGACAAGGCTCATGGTTTCCATCGCCTTCGCGAAGGCTGTCAGATCCTTCACCGGGTACTGTTTTTCACGGCCCACCGTGAAGCGGACCCGCACCTGGTCTCTTGAGATCGTAACGATAGGGATCAGACGGTAATGTCCCTCCTCGGAGGCCCCCATGATCCGGCTCACCTCGCGGTTCGTGTACTCCCGGACCATAAACCGGACTTTCTGGGATGTGGAGACCGGATGTTTCGACTCCCTGCTCTCTCTCCGGAGCCATTCCGCAAGCAGGGCATGGGCATGCGGGCACATGGGGATCCCGTCGGGTCCCTGTGTGCAGGATACTCCGCAAAAGCCGAGATTTCTTCCCGTTTTACTGATATGCGAACAAGAGTAGTCAAAATTCTGACTACCCTTGCGCAGGATACGGACACGGTATTCATCTTCCCCGTCCATGACGGTTCCCCTGATCTCTGTCTCGCCTTTCCAGAAGGCTTCGGCAGTAAGTTCCGTTACTTCCATATCATTCCGTCCCCCCGGTTTGTTTTATTGCTTTCCAGCCCTGAAACGGATCGTTCCGCACTACGTGCTCCCACGATCCTGACTTCATTCGCAATCCAGCCTGACGGCTTTCTTGCTCATGAAGTTTTGCCTGTCATATGGCTATGCATCTGTGCAGGCAAGCCTGCCCTTCTGCATAGCCGCGGTTTGTTTTATTGCTTTCCAGCCCTGAAACGGATCGTTCCGCACTACGTGCTCCCACGATCCTAACTTCATTCGCAATCCAGCCTGTCGGCTTACTTGCTCATGAAGTTTTGCCCGTCATATGTCTATGCATCTGTGCAGGCAAGCCTGCCCATCTGCATAGCCGCATGACAGGCTGTTTCATCACATCCGTTCCGGTGCGCTGAATCCCAGAACGTTAATGCATGTCATTAACACATCACGTGTTAACGTAACAAGGCTGATGTACCCCGCCTGTTTCTTCCTGTCTTCCTCAGCGATGATCTTCGTCTCATGATAGAAGTGATTTAACGCATTTGAGAGTTCGTAAATGTAAGCGCAGATCTTATGCGGCGCAAGCTCCTCGAAGCAGGTAAGCATCACATCGCTGTACCGGGAGAGGGCGAGCATCAAGGTCTTCTCCGGCTCTGCGGACGGCGGAAGGATCTCGCCATTCTCTGTATTTTCACAGGTATCGCTGTATTTCTTTAAGATGGAGTTGATTCTCGCGATCGTGTAGAGAACATACGGACCTGTATTTCCCTCAAAGGAAGTAAATCTGTCGATATCGAAGACATAGTCCTTTGTGGCCTGGTTAGAGAGATCGCCGTATTTTAAGGCAGCGAGACCTACGATCTCAGCCGTTTTTTTCGCCTCATCCTCAGAAACGGTACGGTTCTCCATGATACGGTTGTAAGCCGCCTCATCGATATCCGCGATCAGGTTCTCAAGACGCATAACGCCGCCTTCTCTCGTCTTAAACGGCTTTCCGTCCTTTCCATTCATGGTACCGAAGCCGACAAAATCCATCTTCCGGTCTGCCGGAACGATCCCTGCCTTCTTTGCGACACGGAAGACCTGTGTAAAGTGGAGTTCCTGACGCTTGTCCACTACGTAGATATAGTGATCCGGCTTGAAATCTTCTTCTCTCTCAACGATGGTCGCAAGGTCGGAAGTCGCGTAGAGGGCCGCGCCATCGGATTTTCTTACGATACACGGCGGAAGCTCCTTGGTATCGGTCGGCTCGGCGATATCAACAACGAGAGCACCCTGGCTCTCATATGCAAGTCCTTTATCCTGGAGGTCCTTGATCAGGCCCGGGATATACGGCTGCGCGTCGCTCTCACCTTTCCACAGGTCGAAATCCACGTCAAGGTTTGCGTAGTTTCTCTTTAAATCTTTTAAGGAAACATTCATGATATGCTTCCAGATCGCACGGTACGGCGCGTATCCGCTCTGAAGCTTGAAGGTCGCCTCCTGGGCGCGCTCCTTGAATGCCTCGTCAACCTTGGATTTTCCGCTGGCTGCCGGGTAGATCTCCTCAAGCTCAGAGATCGTAAACGGCGCTTCCTCCGGATACTCTCCGGTAAAGCTCTCGTCAAAGTACGGAAGTTCCGGCTTTCTGTCCTTTAATTCCTCGATGATAAGGCCCATCTGGAGTCCCCAGTCACCGAGATGAACGTCTCCGATGACCTTGTGGCCCACAAATCGTCCCATACGCTTTAACGCCTCACCGATCACCGCGGAACGGAGATGTCCGACGTGGAGCGGCTTTGCGACGTTTGCTCCGCCGTAGTCGATAACGATTGTCTCCGGCTTCTCGACCTCGTCCATTCCGAGCTTCTTTGCGCCCTTCATTCCGTTCATGTAGCCGGAAAGGAAAGCCGGGTCTAATTTCAAGTTGATGAATCCCGGCATAACGGCATTCACTTCTTCAAATACTTCGCTGTCTTTTAACTGTTCTACTACACCGTTCGCGATATCGATCGGTTTCTTTTTATATGTCTTTGCGGCTGCCATCGCGCCGTTGCACTGGTATTCGCAGAGATCCGGGCGGTTGGACAGAGTCACTTTTGCAAAGTTCTCATCGTAACCGTTCGCCGCAAAAGCTTTTTTCATCTCATCTGTGATGATATCCAGAATTTTTTTCATCTGATTTTCTCCTTTTTTAGCGTGCCAGTCTGCATCATTTTCCCGCGCCATACCAAAAACATGGCAATTGCAGACACAGACTTATACAGTAACTATCATTATACCGTATCGCGGTAGAAAAATCCATAGTTCTGTTGATATTTTTGTTATCGCCCACGCATGACATAAACAGGAACCGATCCTGCCGATAGTTCGAATTTCAACGCGACAAAACCCACGACTGTCACTGGATTATACGGCATTTTCACTCCAGAAACCTCCTGCCCGTGTGCAGAAAGAAATAGGAGCTGTTTTCGGTTATGGTCTGAACACGTCATGGGCAGGCATATTGGGGAGGAACAGAGAACTGCCAGGTTTCAATGAGAGACCTGGCAGTTGAAAATATCATCTTATCTTTTACGCTTCCCCGATCACGCTCGTCGCGAAATTCACCGAAGCCATAGCGTCCTTACAATAGGCATCCGCCCCGATGGCATCTGCATACTCCTGTGTCAGGACTGCACCGCCAACCATGACCTTCACCCATGGTGCATCCTTCCGGAGCGCCTTGATGGTGTCCTCCATTGCCGGAACCGTTGTCGTCATGAGGGCACTGAGTCCCACCACCGGCACGTGCTCCTTCACCGCCGCTTCCACGATGGTTTCCGGCGGCACATCACGTCCGAGATCCATCACGTCAAAACTGTAGTTCTCCAGAAGGACCTTCACGATATTCTTTCCGATATCGTGGATATCGCCTTTAACTGTGGCGAGGATCACTTTTCCCTTTTTCCCCTGAACCTCTCCGTTAGCCTCCATGGACTCCTTCACGACGGCGAACGCTGCCTTCGCCGCCTCCGCACTCATCAAAAGCTGCGGGAGGAACACGGTTCCGGCTTCAAAGCCTTTTCCTACCTCGTCGAGGGCCGGGATCATATCCGTATTGATGAGCTCTAAGGCATCCGTGTCCTTCAAGGCGAGTTTCGCTGCATCGGCTGCCGCCTGAGACATTCCCTTTACAATGCTCTTTTTTAACGCAGATCCGGTATCTGCCGCTCCTGCGCCTGTGCCGGACGTATTTCCGGCTCCGTTGCTGTTTCCTGCGCCTGCCGCTCCACTCACCCCGGCTGCCTGGTTCACCGCCGCCGCCTTTAAGATCTCTTTCTGTCTCTTCTTCTCGGCTTCCTTCGGAGCATAGATTCCCACATATTCCGCGCAGTTCTCATCCTGAGCTGACAGCACAAGGAAGCTGTCATAGGCCTGCATCATGGCTTCCAGATTCGGATTCACGATCCCCGCGGAAAGTCCGTTCTGCATCGCGAGAAGGAAGAAGGAGGCATTGATATTCTCACGCATCGGAAGACCGAAGGACACATTGGAAACACCGAGGACTGTCTTTCCTCCAAGCTCGTCCCGCACTCTTCTCACGGTCTCCAGTGTTGTGAGCGCCCCGTTCTTATCGGAGCTCACCGCCATGCAGAGACAGTCCACGAGAATATCCTTTTTCGGGATCCCATAGGATGCCGCTGTCTCGTAGATCTTTCTCGCAACAGCAAGTCGTCCGTCCGCCGTCTCCGGAATTCCGTTCTCATCGAGAGCCAGAGCAACCACCACACCGCCATAATGCTTTACCAGCGGGAAGATCTGCTCCATGACCTCTTTCTTTCCGTTTACCGAGTTGATCAGCGGTTTTCCGTTGTAGATCCTGAGCGCCCGCTCCATGGCCACCGGGTCGGAGGTGTCGATCTGAAGAGGCAGATCCAGAACACCCTGAAGTTCCTTCACCACATCCACCATCATCTGGGGTTCATCGATCCCCGGAAGTCCCACGTTGACATCCAGAACATCGGCGCGGCTCTCCTGCTGGGCAACACCCATGGATAAAATATAGGTCAGATCCTTATCCTTTAATGCCTGCTTGAATTTCGGCTTTCCCGTCGGGTTGATCCGCTCCCCGATCAGGATCGGTCTTCCGCCGAATGTCACTGCGTGGGAGTAGGAGGAGATCACCGTGCGGTTTTTGTCCGTAATTTCACAGACAGGAATATCATCACAGGCAAGCTTTGTCTTATGAATGTGTTCCGGTGTCGTTCCGCAGCAGCCGCCGAGCACCGTCGCCCCGTTTCTCGCCATATCCTGCATCGCCGCGGCAAACTCATCGGCATCGATGTCGTAAACGGTCTTTCCGCCCTCGCTTCTCGGAAGTCCCGCATTTGGGTTCACGAGGATCGGGGTGGAGGACACTCTCGCCATATCTCTCATAAACGGCAGCAGCTGGATCGGCCCAAGACCACAGTTTAAACCGATCACATCGGCTCCCAGTCCCTCTAAGAGTGCCGTCACAGACTCCACGTTGCCCCCGGTCAGCATTTTTCCCTTTTCATCCAGCGTGATGGTCGCAAATACCGGCAGATCACTGTTCTCCTTCGCCGCCAGGACTGCTGCTTTAAGCTCATATCCATCTCCCATGGTCTCGATGATCACAAGATCCGCGCCAGCCTCTTTTCCGATGAGTACCACCTCTTTATAGGCCTCATAGGCATCCTCAAACTCCAGATCGCCGTATGGCTTTAAGAGCTTTCCCGTCGGTCCCATGTCCAGAGCCGCATAACCATGTCCGGCCGCCGCGATGGCATTTTTTGCATTTCGAACCGCCGCCGTCACGATCTCTTTTACGGAATATCCATCCTCCTCTTTAAATTTAAAATGGTTGGCGCCGAAGGTATTCGTCGTCACCACGTCAGATCCCGCATCGAGGTACTCCCTGTGGATCTCCGTGATGATCTCCGGTCTGGAAAGGTTCCATGTTTCCGGAAGTTCGCCGGGCTTCAGACCACGGGCCTGCAAAAGACTTCCCATACCTCCGTCAAAATAAATCCGTCTCTCCTTCATCAGTTCCAGAATTCCCATGGCACTCTCCTATCTTCTTCAACTTATCTTCTAAACGCGCAGTCTTTCTTTCCGCACGCCTCGCATCCCTCGATCACACAGGCTGCCGGTGCCCGGCTCACCCCGATCACCGCCGTCACCGACTTCGACGGCATCATCAGATAACCCTCTGTCAGTGTGATCCCGATCCGTTTTCCTGCCTCCAGTCCGTCAAGGATCTGTTTCTGGGCCGATAGCGGAAAATCCCCGTAACCCGGTGAAAATCTTGGTCTCAGATAAAGCCCTTTTTCCAGATACTCCTTTTTCCACATGGCATTCAGTTCATTGCAGTAAGCTTCCACCATCGCTGCCGCCGCTGCCTGCATGACCACCGCTTTCGCGACAGAAAGCTTTCCGTACCGGGCGAGAAGTCTGTCTACCTCCGCCCCCACGGTGACCGCCATCACAAGCACGGAATCACAGCCGGACAGGTTCTTTTTTAAGTTTGCGCTCTTTGTCCGGAAGCAGCCGCCATCAATGGTTCCGTCCTCTTCCACAGAGAGCGGATATTCCCGCACGAGATGCCTGAACTCCGCTGCGCGTTCCGCTTCCCGGATACATTCCTCCAAAAGCCGTTCCGTCTCCGGATCCGGTTCATGTTTTCCAAGCCCCAGATATCGGAGCGCTTCTTTTCTGTCAGTCTGCATTACTCCATTGCTTCCTTTCAGTTTTCCTGAATTTCCTGCTGTTGCATTTTCCACATTCCGCAGTATTCTGCACGCCGGTTTCTGGATATTTTCTCTGTCTGAACGAGTTTCTTCCTTATTATAATAGGTCATATAACCGGCAGTTAACTCACGTATAACTTCAGGTTAAAAGAGTATTTCCATTATAACCTGCTTTTCATCATCCATTTCGTCTGATCTTAATAGCATACCACGTTCCGCCTGCCGCTGTCCAATACAGGCGCTATGTGTCTGGTTATAGGTTTTACCTATCGCCGATCAGTCCCCTTACATGCCCTCGAACTTTCGGATCTCCTCCAGATATTTCTGTCCCAACGGGCTCAGGGCGATCCCTTTTCTCTTTAAGTATCCGATAGTCATGACCTCGTCGGACTTTAATTTCACCGCCCAGTAATCGGAACCGTTTAAATTATCACAGAGGATTCCGGAACAGAGGGTATATCCGTTAAGACCTACCATCAGGTTTAACAAGGTCGCCCGGTCATTGGCCTTGATCAGCTGTTTATAGCTGTAAGTGCTCAGCACCTCCTCCGCAAAATAGAAGGAGTTGTAATTTCCCTGTTCAAAGGAAAGGCACGGATACTCCTGAAGCTCCTCGATGGTGATCTCCTTCTGGTTCGCTAACGGATGGCCTTTCCAGAGATATACATAGATCCCGCAGTCCATAAGCGGGCAGAATTCCAGGTCGGACTCATCGAAAAGCTTTGTGAGCACTTTCCGGTTGAAATCGTTCAGATACAGGATCCCGATCTCACTCCTGAACGTCTTCACATCCTCAATGACCTCATAGGTCTTCTCCTCCCGGACCGCGAACTCGTACTCATCCATACCGAACTGCTTTACCATCTCGATAAACGCGTTTACCGCGAATGTGTAATGCTGCATGGAAACGCCGAATTTCTTCTTCACGTTCTTTTTCTCAATATATCTGGATTCCATCAGCTTATACTGTTCCGTTACCTGTCTCGCGTAGCCTAAGAACTCCTGTCCTTCCGGTGTCAGGACAACGCCGCGGTTGCTTCTCTTAAAAAGCTCTGTCCCGATCTCATTTTCCAGCTCCTTGAGCGCCAACGAAAGGCTGGGCTGGGATATGAAAAGAAGCTTCGCCGCTTCATTCATGGAACCGGTATCCGCGATGGTGATCACATACTTTAACTGCGTCAGCGTCATAACACGTCTCCTTTCGGGTGGATCCGGGCCTGTTGTTTTCCCTTCCCGGCTCCTGATATGTCAAATTTTATCCACTGTGAGTCATTTTGTCAATCCGAACCGCCATTCCGCAAAGGCACACCAGCTCTGGTCGTTGCGGTCCATGCGCTGCTGGGCCAAACTGCAACATTTTTTTGTTAAAAAATTAATTTGCTTGACATTCTGAAACAAACTCCCTATAATTCAAAATAATCTTTAACCGCTTCACTGCAACTCAACAGAGCGTTGAACGGTTATCATGATAACAAGTTCCAGAGGAGGAATCAATTATGAAAAAAAGAGTTTTAAGTTTAAGCCTTGCACTTGCAATGGCTGCTTCTTTAACTGCCTGCGGAAGCTCATCTTCCACAACCGAGACAACTGCCGTTGCAGCAGCTGACGCGACAACAGCCGCTGCTGGCGCTTCCAGCGAAGCATCTTCCGACAAAGTATTCAAGATCGGCGGTATCGGCCCGGTCACAGGCGCGGCTGCTGTATATGGTCTCGCAGTTAAGAACGGCGCACAGATCGCTGTTGATGAGATCAACGCTGACGGCGGTATCAACGGATACCAGATCGAGTTTAATTTCCAGGATGACGAGCACGACGCCGAGAAATCCGTCAATGCCTACAACACATTAAAAGACTGGGGCATGCAGGTTCTCATGGGAACTGTAACCTCCGCTCCGTGTGTAGCTGTTGCAGATAAGACGAATGCTGACAATATGTTCCAGATCACACCGTCCGGCTCTTCTGTTGAGTGTGCGCAGAACCCGAACGTGTTCCGTGTATGCTTCTCAGATCCGGATCAGGGTGCTGCATCCGCAACTTACATTGCTGAGAACAAGCTTGCGGAAAAGATCGCAGTGATCTACGACAGCTCCGATGTATACTCCAGCGGTATCTACGAGAAATTCGCTGCTGAGGCTGCAAACCAGGGTCTTGAGATCGTGGACGCCGAGGCATTCACAGCAGATTCCAACAAGGACTTCTCCACACAGCTCCAGAAGGCAAAGGACGCAGGCGCTGACCTCGTATTCCTTCCGATCTACTACACAGAGGCATCCCTGATCCTCAAGCAGGCTGACACCATGGGCTACGCTCCGAAATTCTTCGGCTGCGACGGTATGGACGGTATCCTTCAGGTTGAGAACTTTGATACAAAGCTTGCTGAAGGTTTAATGCTCTTAACTCCGTTTGCTGCTGACGCCCAGGATGAGCTTACCCAGAAATTTGTAACTTCTTACAAAGAGAACTATGGCGAGACTCCGATCCAGTTCGCTGCTGACGCATATGACGCGATCTACGCGATCAAAGCTGCCATGGAAGAGGCTGACATCACACCGGAGACATCTGTAAGCGATACCTGCGATAAGATGAAAGAGGCTATGTTAAAGATCAAAGTCAATGGTCTTACCGGTGAAGACATGACGTGGACAGAGGATGGCGAACCGCACAAGGCACCGAAGGCTGTCAAAGTCGTAGACGGCGCATATCAGGCGATGTAATCGATCATTTAAGAATGGCATCATGTTAAGAGGATTGTCGCTTCGGCAATCCTCTTGTTTCTTTCACGGCCCTGCGTTGTGATGTTTCCAGACCGTTCCCCGAAAAACTGGCCCACAGCCAATGAAAACATACCGAGGTGTAAAATTTATGACGGGTTTTATCAACTACTTAATCAATGGAATCAGCCTTGGCAGTGTCTACGCGATCATCGCGCTTGGATACACCATGGTCTATGGAATCGCGAAAATGTTAAACTTCGCCCATGGCGATATCATCATGGTCGGAAGCTACGTGGTCTTTATCACGACACACAGTATGGGAATGCCGGTCTTCTTAAGCGTTCTCCTTTCTGTCATCGTGTGTACCGTGCTCGGTATCGTCATTGAGCGTGTCGCCTACAAACCGCTGCGTGACGCTTCTCCGCTGTCCGTCCTGATCACGGCTATCGGCGTCAGCTACTTATTACAGAACATCGCTCTCCTCTTATTCGGAGCCGACACAAAGTCCTTTACCTCTGTCGTAACGATCCCGGCTCTGAAGTTCGCGGACGGTGCCATCACAGTGACCGGTGAGACTCTCGTGACGATCGTTTCCTGTATCGTGATCATGATCGGACTTACCGCCTTTATCAACAGGACGAAGGCCGGCCAGGCCATGCTCGCCGTATCGGAAGACCGCGGTGCCGCCACCCTGATGGGGGTAAACGTAAACGGAACCATCGCGCTCACATTTGCGATCGGCTCCGCCCTCGCTGCCGTGGCCGGTGTTTTACTCTGCTCCGCCTATCCGTCCCTGACTCCTTACACAGGATCCATGCCCGGCATCAAGGCCTTCGTGGCAGCCGTATTCGGCGGAATCGGTTCCATCCCCGGCGCGTTGATCGGCGGAATCCTTCTGGGAATCATTGAGATCCTGTCAAAAGCATATATTTCTTCCCAGCTCTCCGACGCGATCGTATTCTCCGTCCTGATCATCGTCCTCTTAGTACGTCCGACCGGAATCCTGGGCAAAAAACTGAACGAGAAAGTGTAGGTGATTCCCATGAAAAGTACAGCAAAAAAGAAACTCTTTATCAACAATATGATCACGCTCGGCATGGTCGTTGCTGCCTGGATCATCATGGAAGTGCTCATGGGCACCGGACATGTATCCAGCCTTTTAAAGGGACTCCTCGTTCCTTTCTGTATCTACGTGATCATGGCGGTTTCCTTAAACCTGACCGTCGGAATCCTCGGTGAACTGAGCCTCGGACACGCAGGCTTCATGTGTGTCGGTGCCTTCTCCGGCGCCCTCTTCTCCAAATGCATGAAGGGCGCGATCGATCCGACCGTAAGCCTTGTGATCGCCATCTTTGTCGGCGCTGCCGTTGCTGCCGTTTTCGGCATTCTGATCGGTATTCCGGTCCTGCGTCTGCGCGGTGACTATCTCGCCATCGTGACTCTTGCCTTCGGTGAGATCATCAAGAACCTTGTAAACGCCGTATTCCTCGGACGCGACGCTGACGGCTTCCACATCTCCTTCAAGGACTCCATGTCCTTAGGCTTAAAGGATGGCGGCGAAGTCCTCATCAAGGGACCTCAGGGGATCACAGGGACCCCGCAGGCAGCTACCTTCACGATCGGCATCATTCTGGTCCTGATCACACTGATCATCGTCATGAACCTTGTAAATTCCAGAACCGGCCGCGCGATCATGTCCATCCGTGACAACCGCATCGCCGCTGAGTCCATCGGAATCAATATCACAAAATACAAGCTGCTGGCCTTCAGCATCTCCGCTGCTCTGGCAGGCGTTGCAGGCGTTCTCTATGCCCACAACCTTACGACACTTACTGCTCTCCCGAAGAACTTCGGCTACAACATGTCCATCATGATCCTTGTATACGTGGTTCTCGGCGGAATCGGAAGCATCCGTGGATCCGTGATCTCAACCGTTATCCTCTACCTGCTCCCGGAGCTCTTAAGAGGTTTAAACAACTACCGTATGCTGATCTACGCCATCGTCCTGATCCTCGCGATGCTCTTCAACTCCGCTCCGCAGTTCATCACGCTCCGCAAGCGGATCTTCGGCGGCTTAAAACCGCAGCATGCTGCCCATTCCGGAAAGGAGGAAGCTTAAAATGTCAGACATGTTAAATGTAAAAGGATTAAGCATCTCCTTCGGAGGCTTAAAGGCTGTCAACAATTTTGCCATCAACATTGAAAAAGGCCAGCTCTACGGTCTCATCGGACCGAACGGTGCCGGAAAGACCACGATCTTCAACCTTCTGACAGGTGTTTACAAGCCGGATACAGGAACGATCCTCTTAGACGGCCAGAACCTTACAGGAAAGTCCACTACCGACATCAACAAAGCCGGTATCGCCCGTACGTTCCAGAACATCCGCCTTTTTAAGGACCTCTCCGTTCTCGACAACGTAAAGGCCGGACTCCACAACCACCACACCTACTCCACTCTTGAGGGAATTCTCCGCCTTCCGCGGTACTACAAGGTGGAAAAAGAGATGGACGAGGAGGCCATGGAACTCTTAAAGGTATTCGGACTTGACGGAGAATGTGATTTCAAGGCCTCCAACCTTCCTTACGGAAAACAGAGAAAGCTCGAGATCGCCCGCGCCCTTGCGACGGAGCCGAAGCTTCTTCTTCTCGATGAGCCGGCTGCCGGCATGAACCCCAATGAGACCGCGGAGCTGATGGAGACGATCCGCTTCGTCCGCGACCATTTCGGAATGACGATCCTCTTAATCGAGCACGACATGAAGCTCGTCAGCGGTATCTGTGAGCGTCTTACCGTCTTAAACTTTGGTCAGGTCCTCTGCACAGGTCCTACTCAGGAAGTCTTAAGCAATCCGGAAGTTATCAAAGCTTATCTCGGTGAATAGGAGGAGAACAATCATGGCAATGTTAGAAGTAAGAGATCTGGAAGTCTACTACGGCGTGATCCAGGCGTTAAAAGGAATCTCCTTCGATGTAAATCAGGGAGAGATCGTCGCTCTGATCGGTGCCAACGGTGCCGGAAAGACGACAACACTGCACACCGTGACGGGTCTTTTGAGCGCCCGTTCCGGACATATCATGTACGAAGGAACCGATATCACAAAGATCCCCGGCTACAAGCTCGTCAGCATGGGAATCGCCCATGTTCCGGAGGGACGCCGTGTCTTTTCCACCCTCACCGTTCTCCAGAATCTGAAGCTCGGTGCCTACACAAGAAAAGATAAGACAGAGATGGATGCGACGCTCAATATGATCTATCAGCGTTTCCCGCGTTTAAAGGAGCGTGTGAACCAGCCGGCCGGTACTCTCTCCGGCGGTGAGCAGCAGATGCTCGCCATGGGGCGCGCCCTCATGAGCCATCCGAAGCTCATCGTTCTCGACGAGCCGTCCATGGGTCTGTCCCCGATCTATGTAAATGAAGTCTTCGACATCATCCAGAGCATCAACCGCGACGGCGTGACGGTTCTCTTAGTCGAGCAGAACGCGAAAAAAGCGCTCTCCATCGCAAATCAGGCGTATGTACTGGAGACCGGTAAGATCGTTTTGAGCGGCGACGCGAAGCAGCTCATGAATGATGATAAGGTTAAAAAGGCTTATTTGAGTGAATAATCAGAAGTTACGGTCTGTGCCTGGCACGGACCGTATTCTTGTTACAGTACACGGGCACTCCATGCCCGCGCACTGTAACAGGATTTTGCCGATGCTTCGCATTCCGAATCGGCAAAATCCGCGGCCATAACGGTATTATACGGAATTTTCAGTTCAGAAAATTCCTACCCATGAAAAGTAACATTTTTTTACAAATATGTGAATCCATGAAAATTATGTAACGTTTTGACGGATTTTATGGTATACTCTTAGCAGACAGCACTGAAACTGTGCAGAAAAAAGAAGAAAAATCATGTACAGGGGAGGAAGATATTATGAGCAAAGTCATTACAGTCAGCCGCGAACTCGGCAGCGGAGGCCGCGAGGTCGGTCTTCGTCTCGCAAAAAAACTCGGCATTCCTTTTTACGATAAAGAACTTATCGCCATGGCGGCCGAGGACAGCAATATCTCGGAAGATCTTTTTCATGCGAACGATGAAGTGATCGCCGGTCAGAAACGGATCAACTACGATGATTATGCCACTGTGGATCCTTTCTCACCTGTATACGAAGTCCCGGTCTCCGACCAGCTCTTCGTGATCCAGTCGAAGATCATCCAGCGTCTTGCCGCAAACGGTCCCTGCGTGATCATTGGCAGATGCTCCGATGTGATCGTCGAGGACGCTTTCCGCATCTTTATCTGCTCCAGCTTCAAAAAGCGTGTGGAGCGGATCCAGGGGCTTGAGAAGGAGCCGGAGGATCTTAAAAAGCTTGAAAGCCGCATCCGCGCTGTGGACGCGAAGCGCCGGGATTACTACCAGTATTACAGCGGAAATGAGTGGGGCAAACCGAAAAACTATGACCTCTGCTTAAACAGCGGTACGCTCGGGATCGAGCGGTGTGTGGAGATCATTGTGAATTCAGTCACTTTGGAATAGCAGGAATTCTCTTTATTGCATAAAAGCGTAAAACTTCAACTTATTGATTTTTTTTGTTGACAAATCCGCCCGAGAGCGCTATGATAACTTCAGCAGCCGGAGAGAATGAATCCGGCGGTAATCTTCAGAGAGGAGAACAGCAGATATGAAGAACCAGATGATGAATCTTTTTGCATCCTATTCTTTTTATTATTTTCCGGGCTATTATTACTGCGCGGACTGTTTCTGCTGCAAAAAAACAACCCTCTCCGACCGAAGGTCTTTAGATCCTTCGGAAACGTAAAAGAAAATGCGGAGCCGGTGTTTGCGATTGCAGCAGACACCGGCTTTTTTGTTTCCGGATACCCTCAAACGTATGCATGAAGCAGTTCCTGTTTTTCGGCTACGGTACCAGCCGAATACAGGAATATCCATTTTCCAGAGCGTTTTTATAAAGCAAACTCAACCGAAACCTGTCACATAAAGGAGAATAAGATTATGATCATTATTTTAAAGAGAAATGCCAACAAAGAGAAAGTAGAGAACTTAAAGACAGAGCTTGTCAATCAGGGATTTAAGCTCCATCTCTCCGAAGGAACCGAGGCCTCCCTCATCGGTCTCATCGGTGACACAAGCCGGATCCATGAAGACTGGTTAAAGGCCAACGACGTCGTCGAAGACGTCCGCAGGATCCGTGAACCGTATAAGAAGGCAAACCGCTCCATGCACCCGGACGACACAGTCATCGATGTCTGCGGCAGAAAGATCGGCGGCGGCAGCTTTCAGGTCATCGCAGGCCCCTGCTCCATCGAGACAAAGGAACAGATCACAGAGGTTGCTGAGGACGTAAAGCGTTCCGGTGCAGCCTTCCTCCGCGGCGGTGCTTTCAAACCGAGAACTTCCCCGTACGCGTTCCAGGGTCTTCACGAGCAGGGTCTTGACCTTCTCTTAGAGGCAAAGAAAGCCACCGGTCTCCCGGTAGTCACAGAAATCATGAGCGCGGAGCATCTTCCGCTCTTTGACGACGTTGACATCATACAGGTCGGCGCAAGAAACATGCAGAACTTCGAGCTTTTAAAGGTCCTTGGAAAGATTGACAAGCCGATCCTCTTAAAACGCGGTCTTGCAAACACCTTAGACGAGCTTCTGATGAGTGCGGAGTACATCATGGCAGGTGGAAATGAAAAAGTCATCCTCTGCGAACGCGGCATCCGCACCTTTGAGACTTCCTACAGAAATACGCTGGATATCTCCGCGATCCCGATGTTAAAGAAAAAGACCCATCTTCCGGTCATCGTTGACCCGAGCCATGCGGCAGGCATCCGCTTCATGGTGGAGCCGCTTGCCATGGCAGCTATCGCATCCGGAGCCGATGGTCTCATGATCGAGGTCCACAATAACCCTGAGAAAGCCCTCTGCGACGGTGCCCAGTCCCTGACGCCGGAAATGTTCGACCATCTGATGAAAAAAGTCGATAAAGCTGCAGATTTCTTCCACTCTCTCGGTTAATCGTTGTTCTTTTCCTGAATATGCAGTATAATATTTAAATCACACCGCAATGAAACGGCAGGTCGGCGCTGAAAATGCGCCGGCCTGCCGGACGGTTGCAGACTATTAAGATTCATGGAGGTTCACACGATGGTCAGAAACACTGAAACTGCTTTTGTTCCAAATCTGCGCGGAGGCGACGGAACGATCGAGATCCGTCATATCTTAAACAAGGATGAGCTCATGGGACACGCGTCCATGTACGCCCACGTGATCATCCCGGCCCACGCCAGCATCGGATTCCACCAGCATGTGGAAAACACCGAGCCGTACTACGTTCTCAAGGGAAAGGGAATCTTCGAGGACAACGATCACACCGAGACCGAGATCCACCCGGGCGATGTCTGTGTCATCGAGGTTGGTCAGAGCCACGCGATCAAAAATCCTTTTGATGAGCCGCTTGAGATCATGGCACTTGTGATCAATGAGCGCGGAAAAGAGATCTAAACCCGCGCGTCCCAGTCCATCCGAAGCAGGAACACGATAAAGATGATCGAACTCAGCGTCCACGTCAGCGGGTACGCTGAGGAGATCGTCCGGAAGACAGGAATAATCCGGATCGCGATCGTCACGTAGAGCACGCGGATACCGCACCAGCAGATCAGCATCGTAAACATCGGGACAATGGATTTTCCCACACCGCGGAGTACTCCCGTCGCGCAATTGGAGAACGCCAGCAGAAAGAAAAATAAGGCAACCGTTCTTCCGTGGATCGTTCCGAATTCGATCGCTTCCGGCACATCCACAAAAATCCGAAGCAGGATCGGAACCCAGATAAAAAGACAGATCCCTACAAGCTCCGCCATCGCCATTCCGAACGCCACACCCATCACGGAACCTTTCTTCGCGCGGTCCGCTTTCCCGGCACCGAGATTCTGGCTCACAAAGGTTGTCAGCGCCATGGACATGCTCATGATCGGAAGAAAGGCAATCCCCTCAAGCTTCGCGAAGGCCCCCTGTCCGGAGATTGCAAAAGCTCCGAAGGTATTGATGTTTGACTGGACCACAAGATTTCCGACACTGATCACGGAGTTCTGGAGTCCCGTCGGAAGTCCCTGTGTGATCACCTGACGGATCATGGAGCCATTGAAGCGAAGCTCCTTAAAATGGATCGTCGCAGCCCCTCCATCCTTCACCATGCGGATCATGCATAATAAAACACTCAATCCCTGGGCGATCACCGTGGCAACAGCAGCGCCTGCGGCACTCCACTGAAATCCCGCCACAAAGATCAGATCCAGGATCATATTCACTATAGAAGAAAAGATCAGATAATACAGGGGATGGACACTGTCCCCCACTGCCCTCATGATGTTCATGCAGATATTGTACATGATGACGGTGGAGACACCTGCAAAATAGATTCCGAAGTACAGTCTCGCCTCCACCATCACGCTGTCCGGCGTGTTGAGCCAGCCGAGAAGGATCGGAACAAAAAACAAACCGATGAGCGTCGCGAAAACCGAGAACACGATTCCCAGAAGAAAGTTTGTGTGTACCGCGCACCGTAATTTTTCCTCATCCTGTGCCCCGAAATATTTCGAGATCACGACACCGCCGCCCACAGCGATCCCGGCAAAAAACGTGATCACCGACATATTCACATTCGATGATAAGCTCACCGCCGCGAAGGCATCATTGCTCGCGAAATTTCCGACGACCCAGGCATCCGCCATATTGTAAAGCTGCTGTAAAAGCTGTCCTAAAAAGATCGGGATCATAAACCTGAAAAGTCCTCGTCCGATCGGACCTTCTGTCAGATTCCCATCCTTCTTCCCACTACCGGCTCCTGCCCTTTTCCGGACTAATCCCATGCCATTTCCTCCCTCAGTATCAGACCATTCGTCCTTCATATGCTTCAGGTATTGTCCGCATAGTACGGACTTTTGTCGTTTAAGTGACACATTGTAACTAAAATAATCGTATCATGTATGACCAGGGATGTCAAGTGACTGAACGGTCCCTGATCTTATGAAAACCAAAGGAGATTTTTCTTATGCCGCAGATCAAAAAAATCACTGATCTCACAGCGCCGGAACTCGATCTTTTTTCCAGATATTCCGAGTCCCAGCTTTTCCATATCAATGAACCGAAACCGGGGATCTTCATCGCAGAAAGCCCGAATGTGATCGAACGCGCCCTCAATGCCGGGTATGAACCGCTCGCTGTCCTCATCGAAGAAAAACAGGCCGACGACCTGATCCCGAAGCTCTTTTTTGCTTACCCGGAGCTTCCTGTGTACACCGCAAAATTCGATCTCCTGACAAATCTCACCGGCTTTGCCTTAACCCGCGGCCTGCTCTGCGCCATGAAGCGAAAGAGCCTGCCGTCTGTGGCGGAGATCTGTGAGGGAAAACACCGGATCGCTGTCCTTGAGAATGTCATGAATCCCACAAATATCGGAGCGATCTTCCGCTCTGCCGCAGCCCTTGGAATGGACGCGGTGCTCCTGACCTCCGGCTGCAGCGATCCCCTCTACCGGAGAGCTGCCAGAGTCAGCATGGGAACCGTCTTCCAGATCCCGTGGACCTTTTTTCCGAAAAACGCGGATCTCTCCTGCGGCGGACTTGAAACGCTCCGATCTTTGGGATTTCAGACGGCTGCCATGGCACTGAAGGAAGATTCCGTTTCCATTGATGATCCGAAGCTTCTGGCTGCCGAAAAACTCGCCGTGATCTTAGGCACCGAAGGGGACGGCCTCGCCTCCGCAACCATCGCCGGGTGCGATCATACGGTCATGATCCCGATGGCCCATGGGGTAGATTCGCTGAATGTGGCGGCAGCCAGCGCGGTGGCATTTTGGGAGCTGGCGAAATTTCGCAGGATTTAACTGTGTTTACGTCCCTTTATGAATAATTTGTGTATTTCACACTTTCATCAAATTTTGCTCGTATACTCCTATCCATAACAATATCTCACAAGGCAGAGCACTTCAATCCTTTACAGTTCTCCCCTACAGAACCTGTCAACGGCAGCTTCTCCCGAATACATGACGGCTAATACACAGCCACGTGTCAGAAGGAAATACCCGGGCGCAGGCGAAAAAACAGAAAGGATCTGGTATCATGAAAAAACAGGCATTATTCTGCATGGTTCTTGCAGGTACTCTTATAGTCGGAGGATGCAGTCAAAAAGCTGCTGACTCCACCACTGCCACCGCGCAGGTGACCGAAACGTCCGACTCCGCTCCGGCTGACAAACCGGACGGCGCTCCGGGCGATAACTCCGATAAACCCGGAAATCCGCCGGATGGGGCTCCGGGAAGCATGGACGGAAAGCAGGCACCGCCGGACGGCGGGAACGGAGGTCCGGAAGGTCCCGGAGGCCCGGGCGGACAGAGTGCTGCTCCGACATCCTACAAGGCAGTCTCAAGCTACTCTACCGATACTGAGGAGGACGGAAATACCTACACTTCCACAGGAGCTGATGAGAGCGCAGTCCTCGTCACCGACGGCGCGACCGTCACCTTAAAAAATTTCACGATGGACCGCAACTCCGCTGACAGCACCGGAGGCGATAACTCCAGCTTTTACGGAACCGGTGCCGCGGCACTTGCCGCCAACGGCAGCCTGACACTGACCGGCGGCACCATCACCACCGACGCAAAAGGCGGCGCAGGTGTCTTCAGCTACGGTGACGGCAATGTCACCGTATCCGACACCACCATCACCACAAAACAGGATACCTCCGGCGGTATCCATGTGGCAGGGGGCGGCACACTCACAGCCTCCAACCTCACCGTTGAGACAAACGGTGAATCCTCCGCGGCGATCCGAAGCGACCGCGGCGGCGGTACCATGACCGTCGATGGCGGAACCTACACCTCCCGGGGAACCGGCTCCCCGGCAGTCTACTGCACTGCCGACATTACCGTCAATAACGCGGCCCTCACTGCTGAAAACTCTGAGGCTGTCTGCATCGAGGGTCTGAACTCCCTTTCTCTCACAAGCTGCTCTCTCTCCGGAAACATTCCGGAAAATGAACAGAATGACTGCGATTGGACCGCCATCCTCTATCAGAGCATGTCCGGTGACTCAGAAGTCGGCGAAAGCAAATTTTCCATGGACGGCGGCAGCCTGACCTCCTTAAACGGCGGTCTCTTTTATACGACAAATACAGAGAGTTCGTTCTACCTGAAAGACGTGGATATCACCTACTCCCAGTCCAATGACTTTTTCTTAAAATGCACCGGAAATGCCAACAAACGCGGCTGGGGCCAGTCCGGAAAAAATGGTGCTGACTGCACCTTTACCGCAGATTCCCAGGAAATGAGCGGCGATATCCTCTGGGACAGCATCAGTAATCTCGATCTGAAGCTCACAAACGGCACCATCTTAACAGGCGCCATCCTTCAGGACGAGACAAACGCCGGTGACGGCGGAGACGGAACCTGCGACGTCACCATCGATGCCCTCTCCGCCTGGACCGTAACCGGAAACAGCACTGTCACCTCCCTCACCTGTAACGGTTCCATCACAGGAGCTGACGGCAAAAGCGTGACGATCACCGGTACAGACGGAACTGTATTCGTCCAGGGCACCGGCGAATATACGATCACGACCGGTTCCTATAACGAATAAATTATGATCATCGGCCTCCTGTTATTTTTTTAACAGTTTCTTCCATTTTCGTTGTATCCACAACATATATTTTATTTTGGTTATGCTATACTAAGCCCATCCCATAACAAACCAGGTAACTGTTCAGTGCCTCACAGTTATGGGCAAAAATCCTTTCCTAATCGGCTTCGCCGATGGGATTTTTGCCTTCAAGCCTGTGTTTTATTACAGTCAGCGCAGCGAGTGCGCAGACCTGCTGAACAGTTACCAAACCAACACAATTTTGCAAATACAGGAGGTACCCCATATGACTCAGACCATCAACCCAAGAAAAGCAGCGATCATCGGCTGCGGCTTCGTTGGCTCCGCCACTGCCTTCACTCTTATGCAGAGCCGCCTTTTCTCCGAGCTCGTCCTTTTAGACGCCAACGAAGCAAAAGCCGACGGCGAGGCAAAGGATATCGCCCACGGGATCCCCTTCGCCGGTCAGATGAAGATCTATGCCGGAACCTACGATGACATCGCCGACTCCGCCATCATTATCATCACCGCCGGTGCCAATCAGAAACCAGGCGAAACAAGATTGGATCTCGTCCATAAAAACGTAGCCATCTATAAAAGCATCATTCCGGAGATCTCCAAACGGGACTTTCAGGGCATTCTCCTCATCGTCTCCAACCCGGTAGACATCCTGACCTACACGGCCCTGAAGCTCTCCGGCTTCCCGGAAAACCGTGTCATCGGTTCCGGCACGGTCTTAGACTCTGCCCGCTTAAAATATGCCTTAAGTGAACATTTAGGTGTCGACAGCCGCAGCGTCCACTCCTTCATCATCGGTGAACATGGTGACAGCGAGATCGCCGCCTGGAGCAGCACCAACGTGTCCGGAATCCCGTTAAACACCTTCTGCGAGATGCGCGGCCACTATAACCATGATGCCGCCATGGACCGCATCGCCGAAGAGGTAAAAAACAGTGCCTACGACATTATCTCCAAAAAACAGGCCACCTACTACGGGATCGCCATGAGCGTCAAACGGATCTGTGAGTGCATCATCCGCAACGAACGATCCATTCTCCCGATCTCCTCCATGATGCATGGAGAATACGGGATCAGCGGCATCTCCCTCAGCATGCCGGCGATCGTAGGACTCAACGGGATCGAGACCCACGTTCCGATCTCACTGGATGCCGATGAGGCAGAAAAACTCCGGGAATCAGCCGAAACCCTGAAAAAAATAGCTGCAGAGCTTGATCTCTCCGCAGCCACCAGCTAACCTTATATCATCAGCCGAACGCAGTAACGGCAGATTTTTAACCTAACAAGGGGAAACACGCTTCGCGAGTTTCCCCTTGTTATCGCGACAGTCGCCAAGGTCTCGCGCAAGCGCGGACTTTGGCTCGTTGTTCACGTAAAGATGCAGGTTGTCACAAACAACCGCGCGAGGCACACGAACATGCCAAGGCACATTCTCTTTATACAACTACTGTAATTCCGCGTAATCCTCCGGCAAAAACCGGTGGTAGATCAGATGACAGCCCTCATCCTTAAAGCAGTAATAATACCGGTCCGGAATCCCATCCGCAAAGTGAAAGACCCATTCGAAATCTCCATCTTCGATCTTCTCAAACACCGGCTTTGCGGACCACTGACGGAAGAGTTCTCTGATCTTCTCAAGACTGCATCCATGCGTCCCGACAAGATCCACCAGATCCTGAATAAATTCCCGCCCTTTCATCTGCTCATGCACATAGACACTTCCGGTCTCCGGAATCAGAAAACAGAATCGGTCTCCCTTCGCCGTCACGCGGACTTCTCCCAATGTCTCCGTCATATGCGCCCCAAAACCGTTCAGACGCACCTTCATCTCCTCCGCCGTATCCTCACTCCCGAAAAAGTGGTTCAGCGTGGACACCGGATAATAAAGCCGTATCACTTCCGGCCGGAATCCCAGCTTCGCCTGCTGCTCCTTCACCAGATCGATCAGATTCTCTTCCAGTCTGCGAAATCCCATCCTGTCCCATTCTCCTTCTTTTTACGCCTTCACATCGAATACATCCGCAACATCACAGAGCAGCTTGCGAATCTCAAGATGCTGCGGACATACCTTCTCGCACTTTCCGCACTTGATACAATCCGACGCTTTTCCGTTGTTTCGTGTATGGATCCCATAATAGACATTTGAATTCGTATTCTGGTAGATCTTCTTCGCGTTCATGCACGCAAACAGATCCGGGATCGAGATCTTCTTCGGACATCCGTCGACACAATAGCGGCATCCGGTACACGGGATCAGGTTCTTTCCGCGGAAGATCTCGCGCACCTTCTCGACCGCCTTCATCTCCCTCTCGTCAAGGGGCCTGAAGTCTTTCATGAAACTCACATTTTCCTTCATCTGCTCCAGACTGCTCATTCCGGAAAGGACCATCATGATACCCGGGAATCCCGCCGCGTAACGGATCGCGTAGGTAGCCGGACTGCCGCCGTGAAGCTCCTCAAAGACTGCCTTCGCATCATCCGGAAGATTTGCAAGACTTCCGCCGCGGACCGGTTCCATAACGATCACCTGTTTTCCATGCTTTCTGCAGATCTCATAGCATTTCCCGGCCTGAACTGCCGGATCGTCGAAGTCCGCATAGTTAAACTGGATCTGGACGACTTCGATCTGCGGATACTCCGTTAAGATCTGCTCAAGGACCTCTGCGCGGTCATGGAAAGAAATTCCAAAGTGGCGGATCTTCCCCTCTTCCTTAAAGGTTAAAGCCGTCTCATACGCATGGCATTCCTTAAACTTCGGATAGTTTCCCATTCCCTGGGCGTGCATCAGATAGAAATCAAAATAGTCTACACCGCAGCGCTCCAGCTGTGACTCAAAAAACGGGCGGATGTCCTCTTCCTTCCCAAAATAAGCGGCCGTCAGCTTATTTGTAAGAATGTAGCTCTCCCTCGGATAACGGCTCGTCAGGCAGTTTTTGACCGCAAGCTCACTTCTCTCACCGATGTAGCCGTGAGCCGTATCAAAGTAGTTGAATCCCTGATCCAGAAAATAATCCACCATCTGGGAAACCTGCGCCTCATCGATCTCCTCCCCAATCATAGGGAAACGCATACATCCGAAACCAAAATTCTTTTTAATCTTATCCATGCTGCTCTCCTTTTCTGAATAGATCCGGCACGGGCAGTGAATGTCTTCACCGCTGCGTCCCAATCATACTCCTGCCTTTTCTCCGGCTGATCCGTCGTCCACTTTTCACGGTCCGGCAACGCCCGCCGCTGCGTTAAGTAACATCTTGTAACTTATTTTGATGATAGCATACGCCCACTCCCTTGTCAAGCGAATGAAAATCAATTATAATGATGATAGCATACTATCTGCGGTCAGTTTAAACTAACTTTCAGATTTCTACCGACCGACCGGATCCTATTGATCGCCGGGAACTACATCAGACCTTCAGGAGGTGAATTCCATGACAGATTTCGTACGAGCGCGAAGTGAAGAACAGAAACAGGCCAGAATGGCAGAAATCAAGGCCGCGGCGGACGAGCTCTTCTGCTCTGTCCCCTACCAGGAGATCACACTCTCCACCATTGCCGGAAAGCTGTCCTGGACGCGGGCAAACCTCTATAAATATGTAACAACGAAGGAAGAGATCTACCTTGAGATCTGTTCCGATAAAATGCAGTCCTATTTTGACGATCTGTTCGCAGCATTTCCCGATGAGAAACCATTTACCCCGGATCAATGGGCTGCTGCCTGGGCAGATGTCCTGAACGCGCACCGTGACTATCTCCGCTACAGCGATATCCTCTGTACGATCATTGAGGTCCATGTCACAGCATGCCGCCTTGCCAGCTTCAAAACAAGCTACCATGCACACCGTGATGCCTTTGTCAGGCTCATGGAAGTCCGCCTCGGCCTTAGCTCCCATGATGCCAGCGAAGTCTTCCTCTCCGTCCTGTACCACGCTGCCGGTCTATGTGGAAGCTGCCACTCCAATCCGGTTATGCTGGAGGCTATGAAAATAGCCGGAATCCCATATAAAAAACGTGATTTCCGGCTCAACATGTATGAATTTATCCGAATGAACCTCTGGTACTATCTCTCCGGTCCTGCCGGAGAAAATTCCTGCGTCACACCGTAAGAATATAGCACCAGACCGGAAGTGTGATCAGTGAGACGACCGTCGAAAAGACAACGATCTTCGTTGCAAGGCGGTCGTCTTTTCCATATTTGACTGCGAGAACAACGCTCGTGCTCGCTGCCGGCATCGCGGACAGGATCACACAGACCGCTGTGATCAGCTGATCAATGTGAAACAGGCGGCAGCCCGCCAGAACGATGACAGGAATCAGGAACAGCCTGATAAACGTGTAGTAATAAACTTCTCTCGTGAACACCTCTTTAAACGGGATTTCCGCGAGCGTACACCCGATCAGAAGCATCGCGCAGAACGTGTTCGCCCCGGCGACCGTCCGGACTGTCTGGTTTACAAATCCGGGAAGTTGGAACTGGGATACCAGAAGTACCATGCCGGTAAAGATTCCGATGATACATGGATGTGTCACAACCTTCTTTAAAAGCTCTTTCTTCGTCGGCGCCTCCGTAAAATAAGTGAGTCCCACCGACCACATAAAGATTCTCGTCGGGATCGTGTAGACCGCCGCATACATGATTCCCAGATCTCCGAAGATTCCCTCAGCGATGGCGTTTCCGAGGATACCGGCATTTGAGACGATCGTCGCGTACTGCAAAACCTTTTTGCTCTCCTCGCTCCAGCCTGGATACAGCACACGGCTTAAAAGATTCGAAAAGATCTGGATCAGAAACGAGATCACGATCACTTCCAGCGTCAGCTTCAGAATATTCATACTGAACTCCATCTGGAACGATTTCACAATGCTCGCGGGAAGCGTCACATTCATCACGAGACTGCTGAGCAGCGCCTTTCCGCTCTTATCGATCATCCCGCTCTTCCTGAGGTACCATCCCAGCGCAAGGATGCAGAACATCATTCCCTGCATATTAAATAAACTTGTAAAATCCATCACGTACTCCTTTATTACAAACTGACGTTATTGTACTGCTTCCCCTCCGATCTTGTCAATCTCTTCACTTTCACCAATCTATGTTACTGTTCATGCCTTGCGCAAACAGTAACTGATTTTGCCGATGCTTCGCATTCCAAATCGGCAAAATCCACTACCACCACTGTATTGTACGGAATTTTCAGTTCAGAAAATTCCTACCCGTGTACAGTAACCAATACATCTCCCTTCTGCCTGCCCGTCCGGATATAAATTCTTGCCACCGTTCCCTATCAGTGGTACAATAACCCCAATTTATACCATCTCACAAAGGAGGTCCCACCATGGAAACCAACATCACAGTAAGAAACGCAAAATTATCCGACGCTCCGAGAATCCTTGAGATCTACACCTATTATGTAGAAAACACCGTGATCACCTTTGAATACGATGTTCCTTCCCTTGAAGAATTTGAGAACCGCATGATCAATATCATGAAAAAATATCCTTATCTCGTCATCGAACGTGACGGCAGGATCGAAGGCTACACCTACGCCCATGCTTTCGTTGGGCGCGCCGCCTACGACTGGGCCAGTGAGCTCACGATCTATCTGGATCACAACGCGAAGAAATGCGGGCTTGGCAGAAAACTCTATGAAGCTCTGGCTGATCGCCTCAAAGATATGGGCGTTCTGAATCTTTATGCCTGCATCGGATACCCGAAGGTTGAGGACGAGTATTTAAATAAGAACAGTGCCCAGTTCCATGAGCATCTTGGGTTCCGGCTTTGCGGGACTTTTGAGAACTGCGGGTATAAGTTTAATCGGTGGTATGATATGATTTGGATGGAGAAGATCATTGGGGAACATACGTTGGATCAGGCGGCGGTAAAGCCATATTCCTATACTGAATAATTTGGCGAGAGGTACGCGCAGGGAGGGCCTGGGACGCGGACACTTGAGGGATTCCGGGAGGGTTCCTCTAAGCTTGCCGAAGAATGCTAAGGACGGAGGACATGTGCCACAACTCGCTTCGCTCAGACAAGTGGCACATGTCCTCCAACGCACTCTCTGGCGAGCCAAGAGGAAGCCAGATCCCTTCACCCAGGCGGTCCGTGCCCCAGGCCCTCCCTGCGCTGTGTACTGGCGGAATGTAGGAAAGGCGGTTGCCTGTTTCCTTCAGCAAACAATCGGTACCTAAGTTTTCTCCGTATTAGGGAGTCTGTTTGTAGAACACAGGCAGTACATGCTAAGTTCCTCTCTGCGCAGGGGCTGACCAGCTGAAGAAAAAGGCTTGCACATCTTGTTTTAGCACGCTACAATGGTAAACGTTCGATTTTGACATAATATAAGCTTACAGGAGATGTGACATGAATACGAATGAACGAACTGACAAGCGCCCTGTCTGGCGCGGTGAACTTGCTCTTCTTATTGTGATTTTGATCAACAGTTTCGGTGTTGTCTTAATGCTGGACTCCGGCGCCGGAATTTCGGCGATTTCCAGCGTTCCGTACGCTTTTTCTGAATCCTTCCCGGCTCTGACACTCGGAACCTGGACTTATATCTTTCAGGGAATTCTCGTAACGGCCCTCATGATCTTACGGAAAAAGTTTGTTCCTACATACCTCTTCAGCTTCGTTGTAGGCTTCGCCTTCAGTAAGATGTTAGATGTATATAAGACCGCCCTCGCGGGCCTCACGATGGGAATCGGATACCAGATCGTCTATTTTATCGTGAGCTATCTCGTCATCTGCCTCGGAATCGCCCTCTCCAACCGCTGCGGACTTCCGATCATCCCGACAGACCTCTTTCCGAGAGAAATGGCCGATATTCTGAATGTTCCATACTCCAGAGTCAAGATCACCTTCGACGTGACCTGCCTCGCCGTGACCGCGGGACTGACTTTCTGTTTCCTCGGTCATATCAAAGGGCTTGGAATCGGAACGATCCTCGCTGCGTTCACGATGGGTAAGGTCATCGGTATAATAGGCAATATACTGGATAAACACTTCCGGTTTGTGTCATTCCTCACAGAACGCAGCAAAATGTGATCTGTTTCCCGCAGTTGTAAGACATATACCTCGTATATATACCATTATCAGGAATACGGGCATGCCTTACTCATTTGCATTCATTTTAAGCTGCACAGATATCTTGTATTACTTTGTCTGTATCCATGCTGCATTATTTCCCTTCCGTATTTTTTGTATATCTTGTACTTCGTGCCGCGCCTTCTCTTTTCAAATAACCTTTCACAAGCATATGCATTAAAACAGTTCTTGCTCTACGTTGTTTTACTTGTAAAAGCTCCATGGTCTCAGAAGTGGTAATGGAACCATTTTCTGTTATATATTCATAAATTTGTTGTTCTTGCTCATTATCTGGCACTCTATCAGCAATATCCGGCACTTTATTGGTAGTATCCGGCACTCTGTCGGTACTATCCGGCACTTTATCGGTAGTATCCGGCACTCTGTCGGTACTATCCGGCACTTTATTGGAGTTCTTTGAAGTAATCTGACCTCGAAAAATATTGATACGCAAATCAACTTCGCCGCCAATAAACTCTGGCTCCCGCAGTCCGGCAGCTTTTACTTTCTCGATAATTCTCGGAATACCACTTCCCCAATGCTCGATCAGATTCATATAAGCAAACGCATGGGCAATGGCTTCATTTCTGATTTTGGAATAACCCTCTTTCATACGCTCCATAGTTTGTCCCATTGGCAGTTTTCCCGGAGAAGTAATTTCCAACCGGTTGTCATATACCGCAACCTGTATCGTCCCATGATCCAGGTAACTGCGATGCACCACGGCATTGATAATCAACTCACGAATGGCATCCGGTGGAATCTCATAAATATCCTGCCGATAAATTCCTACAATGGTAGCACCCAGATGAATATTTCTCAGGACAAACTGAAATGCTTCATCTATCTGCTCCCAAAGCGGTCCGGTATATTCTCTGCGGTCAACAAATACCGCTTTCGTTGTACCTTTAAATACGCCACATTGCGTTGTAACATGAAGTCCACCGTTGCCGGTCAAAATAGCAAAAGCATTAGACGGATAATCTTTTCCATCGCGCTCGATCAGAACTCCCCAGGAACGCAGCTGCTGTCTGCCAACATCTTTGATGGATGCTTTCTGTTCCTCATTATGGGCATTCTTAACTGCCTGCTCCTTCATTGCTTTGCAAAGAGCTTCGATATCTTCGTCTGTGATATTCAGCCCGGGGCACAAAGTCTGATCATAGTAACGGTTGCTACCCTCAAACAGTAATTCCTTTATCATGTACTCATCAGCAAGGCGAGTAGTTCCAGCAACTCGGACATATACACCACAATCTCTTCCAAGAGCTTTGATATAATATGGTCGCTGTCTGCCCTCAGAAATCTCTACCACAATAACAGTCTTACCATCAATCGTCTGTAAAGTAATATCCGGGATGATTACCGGTTCACAACTGTCTGATACAGCATTGGCAATGGCATCCATTTTCTTGAACACATCTTCATTGTCAAAGCCGACAACTTCTCTGGTTTTATCCGCAATTCCAAAAATGATCTTTCCTCCGTTTCCATTTGCAAAAGCAACCACCGATTTCATATATTTAATGCTTTTCTCAGGCAAGTTCTCTTTGTACTCTACATTTTTCGATTCTCCTGCAAGAATTTCTTCTATAGCCATCGTAACACCTCGCTCTCACCTTGCTATACAGTACATATTTTTTTATATCTCTTCTTCCTTAGCGTTTCCGTTTATTCTTTTTATCATATCACATAACTGTACATAGTACAATTATACTTTCTTATTCAGATTATCATTTTACAAATTAGGCTAAATCAAATTTTTTATGTTGAATTTTCCTTTTTTTAACATATAATAAAAGTAACTCATCTAACATGTTTAGAAAGAGCATCCGGTTTTCGTATTGCGATTACCGGTTTTTATTTTATCTCCTTCCCAATCTCTTTTATATGATTCTGATAATTTCCCTTCTAAATATTCTTAACTTTCATAAAAATATTGAATACGCTGTTATCAATTGCACTCGAATTTTCTATATGAAAAAACCGCCTGAACTTTCTCTCCCATAGGTTCATAATCCTATCTCGGCGAAAGTCCAGACGGCTTTTCCTTATCTGTACGGCAATTTGTACCGCAGCTCTCTTTTCTAAATTTTTACGCTAACACAGTCCCTTCCGGAAACGCCCCGCGGAACACCTTGCGGACAAGCGGTCCTGCGACGATGAGCTGGAACGGAAGTGCCATCACGAAGTTTTTCGGAATGTTTGTGAGCCAGATGATCGGTAGGGGGCTGAAATCTCCGCTTTTCACACATCCCTCAAGCGCGCCGTACAGGGACATGATGATGACCATCGGAACCACCATGGAGCAGGAAACCGCGATCACCTTGTGGAGTACCTAACTCTCCGGCTTTACAAGAAAACGGAACGCGAAGCCCTTCGCCGGTCCGGAGACCACAAACCAGTCCAGGCACATCGCGAACACATAGGCGATCGGGAATCCGATCCAGGCCTCGCGGATCGTTGTGAGGTTTAACGCTCCCATATGAAGTGTTACGTTGTAGATACTCATCCAGAGCACCATGGTAAAACACATTAATACTGTGTAGATCAGACTTTCTCTCTTATTTCTTGGCATACATTTTCTCCTTTTTCAACCTGTAATTTTCTGTGAAAACGCCGTGGACACAAGAACCGTCTCTGACCATTCCTTCCGAACATATGACAGAAAAAAACAGCGAAGCCAACAAAACTCGTTGCGACTCCACTGCTCTTTTCGTGTACATCTCACTGCGTTCTCAATCTCTATGTGAACGCAGTATACAATATTTCTTTATCGCTTCGTAAGTACTTTTTTCCACAAAATATCAATTTTGTATACTTGCACAAAACTTTGGCCCAATTCTATCATTTCATTATTCACATTCATCCTGTCCTCACCATGACATCCATGGGATTCTAAAGCTGTCCCCACTTTCTATCGCAAACCTCAGCTTTTTCATCATTGATCACAGTTTCTTCACAATTTTCCCATTGACATTCTCCCACAAAAGCCTTATTATACTTAGCAAGCTAATATTTTAGTTTGCTAAGTATATGGCAGACGACCGAATCACAGCTTTTCATTTATAAGGGGGAACTTGATCTATGAAAGAAACCGTTGGACGCAGTGTGGGAATGCTCTCCAACCTGATCCGCAGGCACTTCAGTACCTTTTCTTTTCATGGTACATTAAGCGGCGCACAGGGAAAAACGCTTCATTTTATACTGGCGCGCGGGCAGGAATGCGATGTCTTCCAGAAAGATATCGAAGAGGAGTACAGTCTCAGACCACCGACCGCCACAAAGCTCTTAAAGGATATGGAAAAAAACGGACTGATCTACCGGGAGGCAGTTCCTTATGATGCCCGCCTAAAACGCATTGTCGCTACTGAAAAAGCCATGCAGTATCAGGAACTGATCCACCAGAGTCTGGAAGAAACCGAAGATCGTCTGACCTCCGGAATATCTCCCCAGGATCTCGCCGTGTTTTTCAGGGTCATCAACCAGATGATCCGAAATATGTCCTGAATATCCGGACGGGTCCCACCTGCAGAACCTGCATGTTCTCCGCATCAGGAGCTTTTGCGGGATCGCAAATTTTATATGGAAACGAGGTAAATCATTCATGGTTAAAACACTTTTAAAAAGCGTGCGCCAGTACAAACGCGTGTCCATCGAGACACCGCTGTTTGTCACCATGGAAGTCATTCTGGAATGTACGATTCCTCTCATCATGTCTAAGCTTATCGATGACATGACCGGATCTTCCATGGCACCGATCTTAAAATACGGCGCCCTCTTACTGGTCCTTGCGACCCTTTCCCTGCTCTTCGGCGTTCTCTCGGCGAGAGCGGCTGCCACAGCCGGGTGCGGACTCGCGAAGAACTTAAGAAGAGATCTCTACTTTAAGACCCAGGACTTCGCCTTCGCAGACATCGACAAGTTCTCCTCCTCCTCTCTCGTGACGAGGATGACGACAGATGTCTCGAACGTTCAGAACGCCTACCAGATGCTGATCCGCATGGCAGTCCGTGCCCCGCTTATGACAGTCTTTTCCGTCATCATGAGCATGAGCATCAATGTCCGGATGTCCTTCATCTTTCTGGCACTTCTCCCGGTTCTTGCAGCGGCACTGTTTGGCATCTTCTTCTATGTCCACCCGATCTTTAAGCGGATCTTCAAGAAATACGATGCCTTAAATAACTCCGTCCAGGAGAACGTCGGCGGCATCCGTGTCGTAAAATCCTTCGTCCGCGAAGGTTACGAGAAGGAGAAATTTGAAAACGCTGCCGAGGAGGTGCGAAAAGACTTCACGATGGCAGAAAAGATCCTCGCCTTGAATAACCCGGTGATGACCTTCTGCATCTATGTTTCAATGCTTTTAGTAAGCTTTTTCGGCGCGAAGCTCATCATCGGCACCGGAGGCAGCGAGCTTTCCACCGGGGAACTTTCTTCCCTGATCAGCTACGGCGTTCAGATCCTCACATCCATGATGATGCTGTCCATGGTATTCGTTATGTGCAGCATGGCCCAGGAATCCGGCGACCGTATTGCCGAAGTCCTGAATCATGAGAGCGTTTTACGATCCCCGGAAAACGGAGCAACGGACGTAAAGGGCGGTAGCGTCGAGTTCGACCATGTTTCCTTCCGCTATTCCGGAAGGAACAAAAAATTTGCCCTGACTGACATTGATCTTAAGATTCCGTCCGGTTCCACCATCGGCATCATCGGCGGTACCGGCTCCGCAAAGACAACATTGATCCAGCTGATCCCACGTCTCTACGATGTGACGGAGGGCGCAGTGAAGGTCGGTGGACGCGATGTGCGGGAGTATGATCTTCAGGCCCTCCGTGACGCTGTGGCTGTCGTTCTCCAGAAGAACGTCCTCTTCTCCGGAACGATCAAGGAAAACCTCCGCTGGGGCAATAAGAATGCCACAGACGAGGAGCTGATCCACGCGTGCCGATTAGCGCAGGCGGACGAGTTCGTCACACAATTCCCGGATGGATATGACACCTATATCGAACAGGGCGGAACGAACGTCTCCGGCGGACAAAAACAGCGTCTCTGCATCGCGAGAGCGATCTTAAAGAAACCGAAGATCCTGATCCTGGACGACTCGACTTCCGCAGTCGATACAAAGACTGATGCCCTGATCCGTCAGGCATTTAAACATGAGCTTCCGGACACCACAAAGATCATCATCGCCCAGCGTGTCTCCTCTGTTCAGGACGCAGACCGCATCCTCGTCATGGATGGCGGGCGGATCGTGGAATCCGGAACCCACGAAGAGCTTCTCGCCTTAAACGGTATTTACAGAGAAGTCAATGATTCCCAGACAAAGAGCAAGGAGGCATGATCATGGAAAAACAGAATAAGAAAAATGGCACCTTCGGCCGCCTGCTCCGCTACATTTACAAGAACTACCGGGTGTACATGATCACCGTGATCATCTGCATCATCATCGCCGCAGCTGCCTCCGTGGTCCAGACCGTATTTTTACAGCGGCTCATCGATACCTGCATTCTTCCGGGACTGGAGAGCGGATTTGAGAGCATCCGGCAGCCGTTCATGCAGACGATCCTCTCGATGGTCACCCTGTATGTGTTTGGTGTCGCGGCAGCCTTCACCTACACCCACCTCATGGCAACCGTGACACAGGGGACATTAAAGCACCTGCGTGTGGACATGTTCGATAAGATGCAGTCCCTGCCGATCAAATATTTTGACACCCACGCCCACGGCGATATCATGAGCACCTACACAAACGATACGGACGCGATCCGCCAGCTGATCGGCCAGTCGCTTCCGATGGTCTTCCAGTCTTCTCTCACGATCACCGTCATGTTCCTCATGATGATCTATTACAGCGTCTGGATGACTCTCGTTGTGTGCCTCTTCTCCGCTCTCATGCTGACCGTCACGAAGAAATTCGGCGGTGCAAGCTCCCGCTACATGATGGCACAGCAGAGATCCCTCGCGAAGGAGGAAGGTTTCATCGAGGAGATGATCCAGGGACAGAAGGTCGTCAAGGTCTTCTGCCATGAGGACGAGTGTAAGAAGGATTTTGACAAGTTGAACGAGCAGCTTTTCTCCGACGGTGAGCAGGCAAACCGTTATGGCAACTCCCTGATGCCGATCTTAAATAACGTGGGCAACCTGATGTATGTGGTCCTCGCCATTGTCGGCGGACTCCTCGTATATCTCAAAGCCCCGAACTTAAGTCTCAGCGGTTCCGGTGTTGTCACCATCGGTGTGATCGTCTCCTTCCTCGGTATGGCAAGACAGCTCTCCCAGACCATCGGTCAGGCCTCCATGCAGGTTGCCATGATCGCCATGGGTCTTGCGGGCGCTTCCCGTGTGTTCGCGCTGATCGATGAGAAGCCGGAGGAAGATGAGGGGTATGTGACTCTTGTACGCGCGGAATGGGGCGCTGACGGCGTCTTAAAAGAGACAAACGACAAGAGCGGAATCTGGGCCTGGAAACACCCACACAAGGCGGACGGAACCGTCACTTATACTCCTTTAAAGGGCGATATCCGTTTAGAGGATGTGGATTTCGGATACACGCCGGAGAAGCTTGTGCTTCATGACATCACACTCTACGCGAAGCCCGGCCAGAAGATCGCCTTCGTCGGCGCCACAGGTGCCGGTAAGACGACCATCACGAACCTGATCAACCGGTTTTATGATATTCCGGACGGTAAGATCCGGTATGATGGGATCAATATCACGAAGATCCGGAAACCGGATCTCAGGCGGTCTCTCGGCGTTGTTCTTCAGGATGTGAATCTCTTTACGGGTACGGTTATGGAGAATATCCGTTATGGACGGCTGGATGCCACCGATGAAGAATGTATGGCGGCTGCAAGGCTTGCGAATGCGGATGATTTTATCCAGAGACTTCCGGAAGGTTATAATACGATGCTGACCGGCAACGGCGCCAGCCTTTCGCAGGGGCAGAGACAGCTCATTTCCATCGCGAGAGCAGCTGTCGCTGATCCTCCTGTGATGATCCTTGACGAGGCGACGAGTTCGATCGATACGAGAACGGAGGCGCTGGTTCAGGAGGGCATGGATAACCTGATGATGGGACGTACCGTCTTTGTCATCGCCCACAGACTTTCTACGGTACGCAACAGTAAGGCGATCATGGTTTTAGATCACGGGCATATCATTGAGCGCGGGGATCATGAGACGTTGATCGCGCAGAAGGGTGTGTATTATCAGTTGTATACTGGGGCGTTTGAGTTGGAATGATGACTCTTGGCCTGTAGATTTCAGCTTAGATGTTGACTTAGAATGTAATTTAGAACGTATTTTAAAGGGCCTGCTCCACTGGCAAATAGAATGCTGGTGGGGCAGGCTTTTTTGTAGCTATGTATATGGAAGAATATGTGAGGGCAGGTTCTGTGGGTTGATTCATTGTGGCGGGGGGCGCGCCGGTACCCCTCCGGTCCCGGGCCTTGAGGAATTCCGGGAGGGTTCCTCTAAGCTTGCAGAAGAATGCTAAGGGCGGAGGGCAGGATTGTTCGTCCGGCAGTTTAATCGTCAAATGCAATGCGCCGGGATGGGATGTACGATGCGGGAAGTAATACTGGAATCCCATTTTACGGATGATATCTAATACATTGAGGATATATCCGAACAGCCTTGTATTCCAAAAGAGCGTATCGATGAGTTGGACAGTCTCTGTCATCCGTTATCATTTCAACGAAGATGCAAGGGAAACAATGCAGGAGAAGATTAACCGGACGCTGGTTACAGAAGCAAACCGAATGGCAGTTTATTAAAATTATGTAGATGTAATTGAAGAAAAAACATGATATTATGTGAGTAACAAATCGGAATTGACCGAGCTGAAAGAGAAGGATGCTTGTTGCCCGAAAGACAAGAAGATGGAAGTAGAAGAAAACAAAAAATAATTTTTTATATGAAAGGCTGGTTGCAGAATGTCAAAACAAAATATTTATGATAATGATTTATTTTACGAAAACTTCGAGAAAATACGTAGCAAAGAAATCAATTTTAATGATATTATTGAGACACCAATAATATTAGGAATGATACCTGAACTATATAAAAAGAAAGTATTAGATATTGGATGTGGTATGGGGCAACATGCACTTCAATATTCAAAGAAGGGGGCGTTATCCGTTCTTGGAATTGATATATCGGAAAAAATGTTAGCATATGCAAGAAAAAATAATGCTGCCTCTAATATTGAATACAGAAGACTGGCTTTTGAAGAATTGGATGATTTAGAGGAAAAGTTTGATGTTATTACAAGTTCATTGGCTTTTGATTATGTAGAAAATTTTGAAAGGCTTATGAAACAGATTTATAGTCACTTGAATGAAAATGGCAAATGTGTTTTTTCGATGTCACACCCAATAAGTACAGCATATGATGGGACTTTTGACAGATATACCAGAACCGAAACTGGAGAAAGATTATATGCTAATCTACGAAATTACGGAATAGAGGGTAAGCGTGTTATTCATTGGGTAGTAGATGAATATGAACTTTATCATAGAACGATTTCAACATTAATAAATGATATTGTTTCTGCTGGATTTATCATTGAGGAATGTCAGGAATCAAAAGTACCAGAATCAATTAGAGAAAAGCGAGCAGATATGTTTGGAGGAGTTATTCATCAGCCAGACTTTATTTTTTTTAGGTGTGGAAAGAAAAATTAATATTTCATCTATGTAAAGAACCCGACAAACACCAAATAAACCACCTTGCTCCCTCTGGATTCCGTATTTCTAATGCAAAACACAAGATAACAGATCCAGACAATATAAGCGACAAACAGCAGGCCGCTGCTATAAAAAAACATCGCCAAAAAGAACAGAGTATTAACCATCTTCATGCCATTCTCAGAAAAAATGATCTCTTTTATTTTTCTCATATGCGTCCCCTCCATTCTTCATCACTTTGGTATTTTTCGGACGGCAGCTGAGCGTTGTGTGCTCCACCGCCTGTTTATGTTAAACCTATTGCCAGAATAAAGACAATTACAGCCTCTGCAATACACCATTTGTCTTTAGAAAATACTGTTTTGTCCTTTGGATATATCTGATTTAATTTGTATAAGCGAAAAATACCGGCTATAAACCAGATTACTGCAAGTAAAACAATACGATCAGATAAAAAATCACCTTTGATAATCTCAAATGAGCATAAAATTCTTTTTAGATACAGGCAAGCCAAAATGCAGCACATTCCCAAAAGAAAAATCCGCCATGTTTTTACGGTTTTATTCATCGTAATGACCTCCTCCCCAAGAGCAGTGCATACTGCAGCGCTGAACCATTGCTGTGATCCTGTGCTTCTACTTAAATTATATGGTAATTCCTGTTTTTTTCAAGTCGAACCTCTGTGAGACTTGGCGCGTGATTCCGGACAGTTTCAGGCAAGCAGGCATCCTTCCGGCGCATACATCCCAAACAGCCAGTCCTCCAACGCATTCAGGTTATCATCGGAATGCTCGATCTCCCTCGCGTACCGCCAAGAGAGCTCCTCCACATCCTGCATGGACAGCTTCTTCCCGTTTTCCAGCCACCGGACGATCAAGAATTCCTGAATCCACCGGACAGAGAACAGCGCCAGCTCCAGCTTGGAGCAGACCATATCGTCATAGACTGCCCCGCAGAAATATGTATAGACAAAGAACATCAAAAGCTGTTCGCCCAGATTTTCCCACTCTTCTTTATGGCTGCTCAGCGCCCCATACATCCGGTGAAATTCCTCACAGATCTTAAAATATTCCTCTTTGCTTCCCTGATACAGCCACTTTTCCGCTCCGTCAAGCACTTGATCCCACTCCGGGCGCAGACGTTCCAGACCGTAAAGCACCTGAAGTTCTTCCTTCTGCCACTCCCACTGATGAAAAGATGCCGCATCCACGCCCTTTTCTGAGAGACTTTCCGATATAAACTCCCGCAAGGTTCCATCCCTGTGATGGCGTTCGCATTCCTGAAGCAGATCATCGATCTCAAACTCTCTTCCTTCCTCCATACAGATCTGGTATCTCTCCGCCAGCTGCTCGCACGCTGCCATACGCAGTGTCAGCGGCAAATTTCGATCCTGTAAAACAGAGAAAAGAACATCTCTGGTGTCTTCCAGTCTCGAAAACATCATAAAATCAAACTCGTCAAAATCATCTTCCTCGTCCGTCTCCTCCTCTATGAACCGCACCGGCTCCTTGCAGGAAAGAATGATCTTCGCCGCCTCCGGGCAGGAAAGGGACAGGGATAATTCCCTGAGTCCCTCAAATTCCTCCGTGTGTCTCGGATAAAGGCGGCAGGTATCGCAGAGCGCGTCCGGTCCCAGTGCCTTATAGAGATCACACAGATTCTCATCATTCAAAAACGCGCACCGCCTGTCATTCTGACAGAAGCACTCCTCTTCCCAGTTGATCGAATTATGCAGACGTTTTCTAAACTCCCCCTGCACGCTTTTATACTTCTCAAGAGAATCCTCATCGATCATGATCTGCCATCCCGCGCAGCAGGTATCCGGGCAATCTCCGGCTGTACAGACAAATTTATCGTAAAAATGTGGTTTTAAATATCGCATCGTTTATTTTCCTTTCTGAATCACATAACTCTCCAACTGCAGCTTTTCTTCCGTCGCATATCTGCGTCTGCCGTTAATGATATTCCCTGTAATAATCATCCGGATCTCCGTACTGTAAAACAGCTTCCTGCTGCTCCTCATCACTCAGACTCCTCATAAACAGCCAGTTTTCCTCATACATATAATGCGGATACCGGAATCTCGTTCTCACAAATGTATTCGTTACATACAGGGCAATGTGTTCATCATACTGCTCCACTTTCTGCTCAGATCCAAGACTGTAAAGAAACCAGTTCCATGCCAAAAACAGGAACAGAAATACCGCCGCCACGATCACCGGTACCCTGATAATCCTTCTCATCCAGCCGTCGAATTTCTTTCTGATCCACGCCATCAAAAAGCATGTCCCCGCTGTCAGCACGATCTGCCAGAACACGCAGAACCCAAGTGCAATGGCGATCGCCTTGTCAGGAATATAATACCAGCCATCACGCAGCCATTTTTCACCTGAAAAAAAGAGAATTGTGACCACGCCGATCACACCTGCTGCAGTCAGCAGTATATAGAGCCATTTTTTCTGTATCTTCATGCCGCACCTCAACGCAATCTAAATTTTCCCACTACCATAATATCATAAAAAACAGGTGTAATGCAAAATTTTCACATTTCTGCACTACACCCATCCATCATTAACACCAATCAATTATAAAAAAGAATATACTTTGACACATTCGGACGTCTTACACGGTTGTTTGTAACCCCCTGCATCTTCACCGAGAACAGTTTCCGGAAACCATCGCTTTACAACGTTTCTTACAGAAGGCAATTCCGTAAAGAGTGATATCTTTTCGACCATCATTTAAAAGATATTCCTGATAACGCCGATCATTGATCTGATCCAGCGCCGCCCTGCAGGCCTGTTCCATATTATTGTAATCCTTCGCATATTTCAGTTCCACAACAATACCTGCATTCGGATCCTCCGTTTCCACGATAATATCCGCGAATCCCTCACCTGCCTCGACATTAGATTTTACAAGCCATTCTGCATTTCCCGTCAAAATACCAACAAGAAGGTTATGATACGAGATTTCTTTTTTCCCTTCTCCCGTTTTTATATCAAAAACACTGATGGAATTGCTCATGATCCGATTAAGATATATCTCAACTCCGTCCGTATTTCCCTCTTCAAAAGCATTCCAGAAAGCAGTTAACTGCTCCGTATTGCTGAAGATCGACTTTTTAAACCACTCCTGGATCTGCAATTTAAACACTTCACAAATCTCCCGGTTTGGTATCACGAGCCTGTACGCGCCATCCTCTGTCATTCCCGCCTGCGTGAGATATCCAGTCGTAAATAGAACACTCCAAAGATTTTCGATGCTGTTATCGATCTCATCATATGTGAGATCAAGACGGAGCGTCTTCTCAATTGCATTCCCGGCAATCAACTGTTCGATCTCATTCCGGGTCGTTCTGTTTGCCTTGTCTACAAAGCGCTTTACAAGGTCATTCCCGCTGGTATTGATCCAGTATGCTTCTGGTCTTGCATTCGGATCGTCCTTGATTCGGTCGATATGATTAATGACATCCCACGGACAGTACACGTCAACATTGCCAAAACGATAACCGTCGTACCATTCCTTCGTTTCCGAAAATCTCGCTTCCAAGTGATAATCTGCGAGAAGTTTCTGTACTTCTTTATCTGTAAAACCAAACTGTTCATCAAACCGCGAATCCGTAATCGACAGGATCTTAAAATTATTTAATCCCGTAAAAATACTCTCTTTAGAAACCCTGAGACATCCAGTCAATACTGCAAAGGCTAAAGCCTCATTTGTTTTCAGTGCCCTTCCGAACAGCGCCCGGATCAAAGCGACCATCTCCCGATAATAACCATGCTGAAATGCCTTATCAAGCGGTACATCATATTCATCGATCAAAATAACCGTCTTCTGATTAAAATGCTTATACAGAAGTTCGGAAAGCGTCTGCAGAGAGCCGTACAGTACATCATCACTCATCTGATAATGTCCATCTGCAAATGCAGTCAACACTCTATACTTTTCCCTGTCACGATCCGATAAATTTGTGTCCTTTGCCAAAAAAGGAAACCGCTCTGCCTCCCTCGCAATGAGTTCGACCATCTGATATTTCGCTGTATCAAAATTCAATCCCTCTGCATTTTTTAATGAAAGAAAGATCACCGGGTACTTTCCCATATGTTTAGAACAGATCTTTTCATTGGCACAAATATGGAGTCCGTCAAAAAGCGACCGGTCCGTCCCGATTTCAAAGAAATATTTCAGCATGCTCATATTGAGTGTTTTTCCAAAACGGCGCGGACGGGTAAATAAATTAACTTCCCCCCAATTCGAAAAGAGCTGCTCGATCAAGCTCGTCTTATCGACATAGTAAAATCCATTTTGACGGATCTTTTCAAAATTATCGATGCCAACCGGCAATTTTAAAAATTCATCCATGATATCAGCTCCTTCCGTTGCTTTATAGCTAATTACACTTTATCAGAAATTTATTATGAAAGCAATCGCTATCCATCTTTACAATAGCTAAAGCTGTCGTTCCGCAAAAAATTGCCGCAACGACAGCCCTGCTGTTTATTCATATTTTCCCGCTACAGGGCCGTCCCTTTCTTCGGCACAAACATCCCAGACATGTCCGTCCGTTCCAGTTTCAGCAGTCCGATCTTCTTCTCGATTCCGCCCGCATACCCGGTGAGACTCCCGTTCGTTCCGACCACCCGGTGGCATGGGATCAGGATCGAGATCGGATTGTGGCCGACCGCGCCTCCGACAGCCTGGGCAGACATATTCTTCTTTCCTGTCATCTCAGCAACTTTTCTGCCGATTTCTCCGTAAGTCATCGTCTTCCCGTACGGGATCGTAAGCAGGAGCTTCCAGACCTCTTTCCGGAATTCTGATCCGTCCGGCACCAGCGGCGGAAGAAACTCCGGATCTTTTCCTGCGAAATAAAGATCCAGCCACTCTCTCGTCCTCTTCAAGACAGGAGTTTCCTTCTCCTCTGTCCCGTTCTCTTTTAACCCGGAAGCAAAATACTTCTGCCCCTCAAACCAGACTCCCTTTAATCCATCTTTATCCGCCGCCAGATAAAGGATTCCAAGCGGTGAATCATAATGCGATACAAAGATCATATTCTGTTTCTCCTTAAATTTATCATATCCGCCAGGTATTTTGTGTCTTCTTTATCATGCTCTCTTTCCAAGCCACACAGCCACCCCGAAATGCACCAGGCAGACCGCTGCTCCCAATACAAACACCCACTCCGGACCGACAAACTTCCAGACAGCGCCTAAAAGCCCGGAGACCGTCACTGCCAGCACATGATCCACACTGAGCCCAAACGACAGGTTCTCCATCACGTCCGCCGGAGAGTCGCTGAGTTTTTTCATTAACATCACATGAACCGCGTTAAAATGATCTGCGATCATAATAAAAATATATGCCGTGAACGCAAAGATCTGCTCCACTCTCCCCGTAAACACACCTGACGTGATCCCATGGACTGCCCAGGCCGCATACAGAAAGATCGCCCCGATCGTCACACTCTCCAGAACAAGTCCCTTTTTCACACCATACCGGTCAAGAAATTTTCCGATCTGCGGAGCAATCATACTGCTGCCAAAATGCGCCGCGATTCCAAGAAGCGCCACCGTATCTGCCCCCATCGCAAGGAGCTCGATAATGATCCACGGTGCAAACACCAGACGCATCCGTTTCTGGAAACCATAAACTCCCGTAACGATATAATAAGGAATGTATTTCTTCTTAAGCGGCAGTCCTTTTTTCTTCTCATCATGCTTCCGCACATCAAGGGCCGGAACCTCTCTTCTCAGTCTCCACAGGAAGAATAACGCCGCCGCAACGACTACAAGTGACACGCAGAACGACGGAACGATTGATCTGTCCGCCCGGAACCAGAACGCCCCGTACCGGAACCCGATAAATACAAGCAGCGATGCCGCCATGGACCCCATCGTCGCATATCCCCGGTATTTTCCGAGAAACGTTCCCGTCTTCCCCTCATCCGCCAGATCCATCGCGATCGCGTCCCGGACCGGCATGACAATATGATCCCCGAGAGAATAGGTAAACACAAACAGCTGCATTAAGAGATATCCCGGAGATAAAAGACCAAGGACAAACATTCCCACCGCGTACAGGCAGAAACTGATCATCGCTAACGTCAGATTTCCACATCCCGACAGCGCCGTGATCACAAACACTCCCACAACTCCCGGCAGCTCCCTCGGAATCTCCAAAAGCCCCCTCTGCACCGAGTCCACTTGATACACGCCCTTAAAATAATTCGAGATAATACTGCCACCAAATCCGTTCGCAAACGTAAACAGGACGAAAGCGATCAAAAACAGCCGCCTTGCCCTCTCCTTCTTCATCTGTTCTGTCATAACCTTCCTCCCATTCAATCTCGTCAATATCCAGCACAAGACTGCCGCTGGACGCGGATACCTGATTTTCAAAAAACGAAACAGTACAGTTTCCTCCATCCAGATATCTCTTTCTTCCTCGTAAAAACGTTATCTAACCCCAATTATAATACATATCTCTCATATGAACAAGCGTTCTTTCCCACAGTAACAACCAGATCATACATTCTCCAGGTCTATCCTTACGCCTCCAATCCCCAGCGCAGGTCAGCCTCCGGAACCGGGTGCCTGATTTACAGGCCTGGCTTCCTCTTGGCTCGCAGGAAAATGCGTTGGAGGAAATGGGGCGCTTGTCTGAGCGAAGCGAGTTGCGTCCCATTTTCTCCGCCCTTAGCATTTTTCTGCAAGCATAGAGGAACCGCCTGGAAATCGACAGCACCAGGAGCCGGAAGCTGACCTGCGCGTACTTCCGCCAGGTTGCCCCAACCTCTCTTTTCCTGACTCAGACCATAAAAATACCGGAACAGCAGTCTCCCCGCCATCCCGGTATTTCTCAATTCCTATAAGATTTCCCCAAGGAACCTACTCCCCGAGGTCCACCATCACATCAGAAACCTCAACCTTCTGATCGATCAGTCCACTCTCAAGCATCCAGTCGATGTTCTCCTGCCAGCACTCCTCCGTCTGTGTCAGGAACGGAACATCCTCCGTCTCCATAAGCGGCAGCAGAGTCTCACAGGATTTCTCCTCAACGCTCTGTGTCAGCGGGAAATTCTCCTCATTCTGGTTGTTCATGAGGATCGCGAGGCAGCCGTCCGGATCCTTCTTAAAGTCCTCAAAGCCCTTTGCAGATGCACGTAAAAAGCCCTTTAAGACCTCCGGCTCACTCTCGATCATCTCATTATTTGCGAGGAACACTTCCTCATAATAATTCGGAATGCCATATCCGTTTGCCATGAAATAATTGACATCAAAGCCCTCTTCCTCCAGCTGCGGAACCTCATGGTTCACAAGACAGCCGATGGTGGCATCCACGTTGCCGGTAGTCATAGAGCTCATCAGGTCAAATCCAACGTCGATCAGATTTACATCTGACGCATCCGCGCCCACATACTCCATCATGGTCTTCACAATAGACTCACTGAGAGCTGTTCCGCCGTATCCAACTGTCTTTCCGACAAGATCGGACGGGCTTGTAATATTCTTATCCTTTAAAGAAAGTACAATGCTCAACGGAGACTGCACGATCGCACCGATGGACTTGATCTTCGTTCCCTGATTTGCAACCGCCTGGATCACATCCTGCTGATAATACATTCCGATCTCCGCCTTGCCGGCAGCGACAAGAGCCAGAGCATCATTCGCGTTTGCCGGGAAGCGGACCTTCACATCAAGTCCCTCTTCCGCATAATATCCGCGCTCGATGGCGGTGTAGATAAAGGTGTGGATCGCGTTCGGGTACCAGTCCAATACCACGTTGACCTCACGGAGATCCTTTTTCTCATCAGAAGCAGCCGCTGTCTCTGCCACGCTGCTGTTGTCCGCTGAAGCGGCTGCCGCTGCCGTCGTCTCCGCTGTCTTTGTCTCACTCTTACCGCATCCTGCAAGTACTGTCATACTGAAAGCTGCAGCCATCACCGCTGCAGCGATTCTCATTCCTTTTTTCATGTCATTTCCTTTCGTTATCAAAATAATTTGTCCTGCTCTTTCACTGGTCAGCCAGAATTTCATGTTGTGTTTTCTACTCATTTCTCCAGTGAATGATCCGTTTTTCAAGCAGTGTGACCACCCAGACAGCCGCCATCGCCGCCACCGATAACAATAAGATCGGTGCGAACACTCCGGCTCCATCAAGCTGTGTCATCATCCTCCTGCTGAAGTATCCAAGTCCGCTCTGCGCTCCCAGCCATTCACCGATGGCCGCTCCGATGATCGATAACGGGACCGCCATCTTGATCGCTGAGAAAAAGCAGGGCAGGACAGCCGGAACCTTTAACTTCATAAAAATATGGCGTTTATCCGCGCCAAAGGTAAACAAGAGCTCTTCCATCTCCGTCTTCACCGACTTAAATCCGTCGAATACCGTGATCGTGATCGGGAAAAACGTGATCAGCACCGTCACAAGCACCTTGCTCCAGATCGTATATCCGAACCAGAGCACAAAAAGCGGTGCCAGCGCTGTCGTCGGGATCGTCTGGGACGCGATGATAAGCGGATAAAGTGCCTTTTCCGCTGTCTCGCTGGCATCCATCAGGACGGCCAGACCAAGGCCAAGAATAATGGAGATCAGAAGTCCGATCCCCACCACCGACATCGTTGCCGGAAGATGTGCCTTAAATAACGGACCTCTAAGCTCCCAGAGCCGTACCACCACCTGGGTCGGTGACGGCAGGATATACGCCGCGTCGATTCCCATAGCCGCCGCCTGCCAGAAGATCAGCAGAGCTGCCACCAGAATCGCCGCCGGAAGATTCGTACTCAGAACATTATGGGTCTGTCCGTGCGAAGCCCCGGAAGGAACCCGCGCATGATCCTTCTTCATCTTCTTACTCATGACGTCTCCTTCCTCAGCATACCGATCAGCTCCTCCTTCAGGGACAGTATCTCCGGTTTCCGAAGCTCGTCCCTGGATCTCGGATATTCTGCCGGAACATCAATGGACCGCAGATGGGTGATCGGTGATTCCTCTACAACCAGGATCCGGCTGGACAAAAAGACCGCTTCCTCCACATCGTGCGTGATAAAAAGGACTGTCTTTTTCTCCCTCTCCCACTGCTCTAAAAGCCATTCCCGCATGGAGATCCTCGTCAGGTAATCGAGGGCTGAAAATGGCTCATCGAGAAGCAGAAGGTCGGAACCCGTGAGCACCGTTCTCGCAAACGCCGCTCTCTGGCGCATGCCGCCGGAAAGCTCCTTCGGCATTTTGTCACCCCAGTCCTTAAGACCAACAGATTCGAGCGCCGCGTCCGCCTTCTCTCTCATCTCCATTTTCGAATATCCGCCCCGGATCTCCATCGGCAGCAGGAGATTCTCCCTCACGGTCCGCCATGGAAATAAAAGATCCTGCTGCGGCATGTATCCACAGTAGTTTCTCTTCCTCTCAATGGACTCTCCGTCCACCAGGATCTCGCCGGAAGCCGGCAGAAGGAGCTTGTTCACAAGCCGGAAGATCGTACTCTTACCACAGCCGGAAGCGCCGATGACGGACACGAATTCCCCGTCCTGTACATCGAAGGAAAGGTGGTCAATGATGGAGAAATCTTCCACATCATATTGAAAGCTTACATTGTCAAATTTCAGCATCCTACTGCCTCATTTCCCATGCCATATCCCAGAATGCCGCCTCGTAGCGGGAGCATGCTGTAAAGATGTCCACGAGATGCTGTTTCCGCTTCTCGGAATAGTCCTCCGTCAGGCGGTTCATCAGGTCTGCCAGCACCTCATTGTCCTCGTGGTAGGAATCGGACACATATCCGCTGACCCATTCCCCATAGAACTCATGCTTATCTGCAGCCGGATACTCCGCAAGGATCTTCTTCGCGATAAACTCATAGCTCAACGCGCAGGAAAGGATTGCCGCCATGACCTCCGCCTCTCCTTCCTCGTAAGCGACACGAAGCATATAAGAGGTATAGGACAGATTATCAAGAGCGACCGGTGTCTGCTCCGCCTCCTCCTTCGCGATTCCAAGTCTCGTCATGTACGCGCGGTGGATATCCATCTCACCGTCCAGGATCGAATGGGTATAACCCGCGAACAGGCGCATAGCGTCGAGGTTTTTCGCCTTCGCCGTGCCGATGGAAAATACCTTTGTATAGTCAAGAAGATACAGATAATCCTGTATCATATAATATTTAAATTTTTCATGATCCAGACTGCCGTCCGCGATTCCCTTTACAAAAGGCGTCTCGTTATAGCCGTCCCAGATCTCCTTTGTTGCCTCTAAAAGGCGTTCTGTCATCGTCATGCCTGTTCCTCCGCAAATCCTTTTCCGTGAAAATCAAATCCGTGATCCATCGGTCCGGATCCATGTCCGAGGTCCAGCATGGCTGCCAGCGCTCCGGAGATGTAAGCTTTCGCACGTTCCACCGCTGTATCGAGGTCATAACCCTTCGCCAGATTGGAGGCGATGGCGCTCGATAAGGTGCAGCCGGTTCCGTGGGTGTTCGGGTTGTCGATACGCTTACCGTTGAACCAGCGGTAGCTGCCGTCGCGGTATAACAGGTCGTTGGCATCATTCAACTGATGACCGCCCTTACAGAGGACCGCGCAGTGATAGGTCTCACTGATCTGTTTTGCCGCCGCGATCATGTCCTCGGCGGACTTTACTTCCATCCCCGATAAAACCTCTGTCTCCGGGATATTCGGGGTCAGGACTGCCGCCATCGGAAACAGGTATTCTTTTAATGTGCCGATGGCATCGTCGCTGATCAGCTTTGATCCGCTTGTCGCCACCATGACCGGGTCCACAACGATATTTTCTGCTTTGTGTTCATGAAGCTTCTTTGCGATGGACTTGATCAGTCCCGCAGAAGAAACCATTCCGATCTTTACCGCGTCCGGACGGATGTCCGTAAATACGCTGTCGATCTCCTGTTCCAGGAATTCCGGTGTTACCTCGAAAATCCCCTGGACGCCGGTCGTGTTCTGGGCCGTCAGTGCTGTGATCGCGCTCATTCCGTATACTCCGTTTGCGATCATCGTCTTTAAATCGGCCTGGATGCCGGCGCCTCCGCTGGAATCGCTTCCAGCGATCGTTAATGCTGTCTTCATCATAAAAACTCCTTTCAGGCATCAATAACTTTTTATTAGGCGACGCAAGGTGGTGCCCCCAATGTGCCGCCGCGGAAGAATATTTCCGCTTGATCTATTCCAAAACCCAGAGGGAAAATTGCTGCTCTGTGAATTTAGAATTCATGTTTTCAGGCAAGTAGTATTTTTCTTCTGGCTTATTGGCGTGTTTGAATATAGTGTTTGAAAAATTATGTTTTTTTAAATTATTGTAACTGTTTAGTAGGCCTTGGCACTTGCTGCGCTGACCGTAAGAAAACATAGGATAGAAGGCATATCACTGAAAACTCTTTAAAATCTTATAAGATTTCTCTTACCGCCTCTTTCAGTTCTCGTGTCGCCTTCTCAATATTCTCCGCCGCAAAGATCGCGCTGACGACCGCAACGCCATCCACGCCGGTTCCCTTAAGGGGCTCCAGACGATCCTTATTGATCCCGCCGATGGCGACTACCGGGATATCCACCGCCTGACAGACCGCCGAAAGCGCCTCCGGTGTCACCGCTGTGGCGTCCTTTTTTGTTCCTGTCGGATACATTGCTCCGACACCGAGGTAATCTGCCCCGTGCTTTTTCGCAAGAAGCGCCTGCTCCACATTCTTACAGGAAACGCCGATGATCTTATCCGGTCCCAGCTTTTCCCTCACTTTCCCCGCTTCCATATCGCTCTGTCCCACATGAACGCCGTCCGCGTCCACCTTAAGGGCGATATCCACATTGTCATTGATCACAAAGGGAACATGATATTCGGCACAGAGTTTTTTGATCTTCTTCGCCTCTTCCAAAAATTTCTCCTCATCCAGCTCTTTTTCCCTCAGCTGAACAAAGGTCGCGCCGCCCTTTAAAGCCTTTTCCACCTGGCTCTCCAGAGTCTCACCATTTAACCACGCGCGGTCTGTCACCGCGTAAAGCAGCATATCTTCCGGTCTGCAGTTCATATCTTACCTCCTAAAAAATCGAAATACGCACCAGACGTATTTTTCAAGCCATTCTGCCTTTCAATTTACCTGCCGACCTGTCATCAGCAGATTCTTTCGAATGCATATCATAAAAAGGATGCGCCCCGCGCGGTCACTTGCGACGATCTGCATCTTCGCACGAGTGCGCAGCATTGGCACATTAGTGCCTTTTTTGTAACAGGGAATTCCCCGGAATTCCTGTTATAACAAGTGAAAACACGCTTCGCGAGTTTCCCCTTGTTATCGCGACAGTCGCCAAGGTCTCGCGCAAGCGCGGACTTTGGCTCGTTGTTCGCGTAAAAAAAGGAGACACCCGCAGGTATCTCCACTTCTACTCGTTCTCTTCAGCAGCTTCCTACGTTGGCATGATCCAAATCAGGTATACGGGTCTTGGCGATGCAGCCAACTCTCAGCCTGATCCGTCAGGCTCCCCGGTCTGTTTATTTTCTTTTTTTGACAAGATTTACTATATACTTTCCGAGCGGAAAAGTCAAGTTTGCACCCGGTTTCGTACATGATTTTAAGATTGCGGATTTTGCATGGATCCATCGATATTTTTCATGTATTCCGTGCAGCCTGCTTACAGCCTTGTGTTCCCCGCCCATCGCTTTTTCCCGGCGGCCTTTCAGAAATTTCCTCTCTTGCCTTTTTTCGCCTCCTGTGCTACAATCCAAATCGGTTAACGGAATGCAGCATGAGGGGGAGCGCCCTGGTGCTGCGGTCAATTCAATTACTTGATGACGAAGACCAGATTGCGAGGGAGTCCGTGTTCCGGGCTGAGAGGATCCCAGAAAGGATCGACCGTCCCATGCCGCGGATCCATGTCCGCGGCTTGTCAGCATTCTGCCTGAAAGTCATTTTTACGGCATGCTGCAGAAGGCATGCCTTTTTCTTTATCCGCCTGTTTCTTCCGGATTCATGGCAGCTGAACGCGTTCTATTTCTTATTCGGAACGATCACGCTCTCACAGTGTCCTGACCATTAGCGGATATTGAAACTATTTCACCGTATTTCCCGGTGTCCCATTCTTTCAGCAGAAAATATATTCTGCCCTGACGGGCTATGGAGGTATTATATTATGAGAAAATTTGTTGTACCGGCTCTCTCCCTGGCACTCTGCCTCGGACTCACTGCAGGATGTTCTTCCAAAACGGACGCACCGGCTGCTTCCACAGGGGAGACCACAGCTGCCGCTTCTGCGGAAAGCACTTCTGAAGCAGCCGCTTCCGCAGAGACAAAATCCATCGATTCCTTAAAGATCGCTTTCTCCCCGTACGCGGACGCAGATACGATCACGACAGCAACAGAGCCGTTAGAGAACCTTTTAAAAGAGACGCTGCTTGAAAAAGGCTACGATGTCAAAGACATCGACATGACCGTCGGAACAAGCTACACCGCTGTCGGTGAGGCACTGAGCGCAGGAAGCGCTGATATCGGATTTATCTCCGGAGGAAACTATGTCCTGTTCTCCGATGACTGCGATGTTCTCCTCACGGCTCTCCGCTACGCCATCAATAAGGACTCCGAAGATCCGAAGGAATGGAACGACGGCACCATCGAGGAAAACACAGACAAAATGAGCACATATTACCGCTCCATCATTCTCGCGGGACCAAGTGAAAAAGGTCAGGAGCTCTTAGCAAAAGTCAACAACGGCGAGGAACTTACCTGGGATGACTTAAACAGCGCCACCTGGGCAGTCATGGGACCGACCTCCGCGTCCGGCTACATTTATCCGTCCTTATGGTTAAACGAGCGCTACGGAAAGACCATCGCTGACCTCGCAAATGCGGTCCAGTCCGATTCCTACACCACATCCCTTGCCCGCCTCGCCTCCAGACAGGCAGACCTCATGGTCTCCTACGGCCATATCCGCACAAAATATGCGCCGGACTGGAAAGAGAAATTCGGCGGCACTGATGATATGGTAAAGCAGACAGGCATCATCGGCGTCACAGAGGGAATCTACAACGATATGATCGCATACAGCAAAACTTCCGACCTTATGCAGGACACTGACTTCCGTCAGGCTCTCGGCGATTCCTTCATCGAGATCGCAGGAACTGATGAAGGCAAAGACATCATCAAAGTCTTCAGTCAGGTCGGCTACGAGTGGGGCGATGACGCGAACTATGACGGGGAACGCGCCGCACAGGAAATGTTAAAGTCTATGAACTAAACAGATCCCCATTTTTTACTGATTCATTATTTGTAAGGCAGGTATCTTCATGGAAATCGTTCTTCAGAACATTGGAAAACAATTTAAAAACGGGACACGCGCCCTGGACCATGTAACCTTTACCATCCCTCAGGGCGAGTTCATCTCCGTGATCGGTCCGTCCGGAGCTGGAAAAACCACCCTGTTCCGGATCTTAAACGGCATGGAGACGCCGGGGGACGGGGCTGTCCTTTTTGATGGCAGCGACATATCGTCCATGTCCGGAACTGCCAGAAAAAACGTAAAGAGATCCATCGGCACCATCTATCAGGATTTCTGTCTCGTGGAAAATTCCACCTGCCTTGCAAATGTGCTCACTGCCTGTCTGCCGGATATGGGATTTTTCCCCGCTGTGTTCGGAATCTACGGAAAAAAACGCCGGGCGGAAGCACTGAAATTTCTTGACCGCGTGGGACTCTTGGAAAAAGCAGAAGAACCGGCAAAAAATCTCTCCGGTGGTCAGAAACAGCGCGCCGCCATCGCGAGAGCCCTCATGCGTCATCCAAAAATCCTGCTGGCTGATGAGCCCGCCGCCTCCTTGGATCCGGTCACTGGGCGGCAGATCCTGACACTTTTAAAGGAGATTCAGGAAAAGGATGGCGTCACGATTCTTATGAACAGCCATAACCTTGAATTTTCTCAGGAGTTTTCCGACCGGATCATCGGACTGAAAGACGGAAATGTGGTTTTTGATGGAACGCCATCGGAAATGAATGAGGAAATCTTGAGAAACATTTATCTCAGTCTCGAAGACTCCCACCTATCTTAGGTGATGAATAATAGAACTCTGCTATTTATGCATTTATCCGTCCCAACGGATCCTTGCAGAGAAGCATTTCAGAGGAGGAAGCAATCCATGTACAGAAATCGAAAAAAATATATAAAACCTGCCGGCTGGATTCTCTTCCTTCTCTGCTTTTACGCCGCCGCTTCCTTCACCGGATGTGATCCGGCTCTTTTTATTTCAAGGAGCTCCCATCTTTCAGATCTGGCGGCCGACATGATGCGGCCGGATCTCTCCTTTTTTCCGAAGATCCTGCTGCCTCTCTTTTACACAGTCCAGATGTCTGTGACAGGCACCGTGACAGGATCCGCTCTGGCACTGATCATTTCCCCTTTCGGCGCTGTGCCCCTGCATTTTCCGTCCTGGGCAAGGCATTTGCTGCGTCTCCTGATCCAGGTACTCCGGTCTTTTCCGGCGCTGATCCTGGCGCTCGCCGCGACCTTTCTCTTCGGACTCGGAACCTTTGCTGGAACCTTCGCCATCACGCTCTACACCTTCGCGATCATGACAAAGCTCACCTACGAGGATGCGGAACATGCGGACATAGCCCCCTATCAGGCCCTTATCTCTATGGGCTGCGCCCGTTTCCCGGCATTTATCCATGCCGTCCTGCCGGAGATTTTGCCCGCGTTTCTGACAAACGCCCTGTACCTCTTTGAGACGAATGTGCGGCACAGCTCTATCCTCGGATACGTAGGGGCAGGCGGGATCGGCCTGATCTTAAATGAAAAGATCTCCTGGCGGGAATTTCACAAAGTCGGAACGATCCTGCTGCTGCTCTTTCTCACCGTCTGTGTCATCGAGTACGCAAACCGGTATTTTACAGCTGTGATCCACAGCGGACAGATTACAGAACTTTTTTCAGGCAGCAAAGCCTTGTCTAAAAAAGCCTGTGTCTCTGGACGGATGATCCTTTTCGGTTTCACTGCCCTCTTCCTCTTCTGCCTCGCGGCCCAGACCCCGCCGGATTTTTCAAGGACAAGTGCCGCTGCCTTAAAAAGTATGGCAGCCGGACTCACGCATCCGGACTGGAGCTTCTTTTTCTCCGCAAAGAAAGACGGGCTCGGCTATCTGCTTCTTGAGACCATCTGCATTGCCATTGTCGGAACAGCCATCGGTGCTTTCCTTGCCGCACCCCTTGCCTTTCTCAACACAAGACGCTTTGTCCCTGCTCCGACCGCTTTTTTCTTTAACCTGATCATCATGGCGATCCGGTCGATCCCGTTCCTGATCTACGGACTGATCTTTATCCGGGTCTCTGGTCCCGGCGCCTTCACAGGTGTCCTGACGTTAGCTGTCTGCAGCATCGGACTTCTCACAAAGCGCTTCACCGAATGTCTGGAGGCCATCGATCCCGGCCCGTACCGGGCGCTCCTTGCCATGGGTGTCCACCCGGTTCCAGCCGTCTTCCACAGCGTTCTCCCGCAGATCGCCCCAGCATTCTGCTCCGCCGTCCTCTACCGCTTTGACGTCAATATCCGTGAGGCGTCCGTTCTCGGACTCGTGGGCGCAGGCGGGATCGGCGCACCGCTGATCTTCGCGATGAACCAGTACGACTGGAATAAGGCTGGAGCGATCCTTTTGGGACTGATTCTGCTTGTGTGGGGTGTGGATATTCTGTCTTCACGCAGATAAAATAAATCCCTGCTCTTTCATCTCTTTTTAGGACTGTTTGCAGAAATTCCATCCTGCCCAGAAATATGCTTTCTACAACTGACGTCCAGCATGAACTACATAGATTTTGTAAATAGTAAAAAGACCTTTTGACACAAAATAACCAACGATGTCAAAAGGTCTTTTATTCATTTTTGACCCGGACAAACAAGTCATCAGCCGCCTGTCCTCTTCACCCATTCTGTCGCGCCTGTCGACGCAGCAACAGGTTTCAGTCCCTGTTTTTCTACAAATTGGTGGAGCATCTCCGCAGTCTCAGCGCGGGTAATAGTGCCCTTCAGATCAGGAAGATCGATGCCGTCTGCCATGCCACTCTGTGTGGTATCATAACCCCTGAGCTGTGCGTAGCGATAAAAGATCGATGCAAGCTGTTCGCGCGTAACAGGATCATCCGGACCAAATTTCTTGCCGTCAAGGTCTCCCATAATGCCGTTTTGCTGTGCCCATGTTACCGCATCGTAAAACCCTACGGTACCGGGACCGTACTCCACATCGGTAAAGCGGTTCTTTCCCTCAACAGCAGGGCTGCCCGCCATACGGTAGAAAATCACCGCGATCTGAGCACGGGTGATATTGGTGTTCGGCGCAAATGTCACCGCACTGGTGCCTGACATCAATCCCTTTTCATAGACAAATATCACATCCTTATAAAACTGATCATTTCCATACACATCCGTAAATGGATTCGCCCCTGCGTTTGGATCGCTCTTTATCCACCCGGCGTAAACCGTCCTGTTTCCGATCATCCTGAGTTCTGTGATCCTCTGTGTCAATTCCTGATCGGAATACCAGCCGGTAAAATCATAGCCCTCACGGGTCGGAATATGATCGGAAAGGCTGACTGTCTTACCGTAGGTTCCCCCGATTGTACTTATGCCGCCGCCACCGTTCGCATGAAGGTTCAGAGTATAGCTGGTGGTATCGCCGCTGCTGCCGGAACTGCTGCTGTCCTTTTTCGGGGGCGTCGGGGTCGTTGGAATCGTCGGGATTGTCGGTGTCGTCGGTGTCGTCGGTGTCGTCGGGGTCGTCGGTGTCGTCGGGGTCGTCGGTGTCGTCGGGGTTGTCGGGGTCGTCGGGGACGCCGGATCCTTCGGTACCACCTGTCCTGCCGCAATTCTGATACCACAGCCCTTACAATAGGTGTCCCCCGTATAGCCATCCGCGCTGGCAGTGGCCTCAACTCTGCCGCGCACCTCGGTGCCGCCCGTGTGGTGATCTGGATTCAGCTCCCCATAAGCCGCGCCGCAGACAGAACACACCGCCTGGTCTTTGCAGGTGGCTGTTCCGCCGGAGTGATCTTCCCTGACATCCTCTGCCTCACAGTGGGAACATTTCTTCCAGTGCTGGATTTCATTATGCTGCTGCACATTGAAATCATGACTCAGCGCATCCATCGTTTCTGATTTTGTTGTGGAGCAGACTGTGCAGGTATAGGTTTTCTGACCTGCGGTTGTACAGGTAGGCTGTATTGTCACTTCGCCGCTATCCCACTTATGTGTTGATTCTTCACCGATGACATTACAGTTTGAGCATTTCTTCCAATGTTTGCCGGCATCGCTCTGCCATTCGCCCCATGCGTGAATACACACCGCAAGTCTCCAGCTGGCATAAAGCACCACATTCTCCGTAACAGGAAAGGTCTCTCCCGGGCATCCCGCTTTCTTTCCATCAGGATTGTCCAGCGCCCAGTGATCAAGGATCGCTGATTGATATGTAAAACCAGACTCCGGAAGAACATAATTCCCGGATATGCCTTCAACTGACTCCATATATCCCGGTGCTCCGTCTCCATCAAAAGAGACCGTGTAAGTTTCGCCCTTTACCTTCCAGTTTATCCATGCAGCTTCAAATTTGTCTTTATACGCGTCAGGAACATATATCGTCAGATTCTCCGGCCATGATTTACCGGGCAGATAAAATGCCAATGACAATTCTGCTTCTTCCGGATCTTTCCAATGGGTGTGAACTTGCCCAAGTTGCGGGCAATCATAAAATGCGAAGCCCCTCACATCTTTGACACTACCTGGAATATCAATCTGCCTGAGGGTGTTACAGCCCTGAAAAGCGGCAATCCCTATTGTTTTGACTGTTTTTGGAATTTGCACCTCATTGAGTGCTATGCATCCACTAAATGCATGTTTTCCAATCGTTGTCACTCCTTCCTCTATGACCACCTTGTTAATCTTAGACTTTTTGTCCTCCCAGGGACATCTTTTACCGGAAATAGTATTGTCGAAATCAGGCATTTCCCCTTTACCGGATATCGTAATGGTCTTATTGTCTCTGCTGATCGTCCATTTAATATCTGTGCCGAGGATAGGATTCTGGATGTCAGGAAACGGTCCATACAGCACAGCCGCAACCTTCAGATAGCGTGCGATATCAAGTATGACCGACTCCTCAACGGAAAGCTGTATCATTGCGTCCTCAACAGCTTTAAACTGAAGCCTTACCTCCTCGAGGTTATCGTTATTGATATCTGTTACGTCCGGCAAAGCATCGATCATCTCCTGTGCGCGAGCGATAGAAGAGACTTTCCGCGCATTGGACCGGGTTGCGATCGCTTTATTTTTCATAAGCGCTTTCGCAGTTATTGGAGTGCTTTCGCTGTCATATTGACAATTTAATTCTTTTGTGATGCAGCCGCTTTCCTCACTGCATACATGGCCGCACTCGGTGGGCTCCACCGCATCAGATGGGGTGACCACTTGTTCCGTTGTATCCTTCTGCAGGTAACATTCCGGCGCATGCTCATGGACACATGTTTCCGTCCACGTATAACACTCCGGGGTATGTTCATGGCTGCCCGCTCCTTTTCTCATTTCTGCCGCCAATACAGGCACAGAAACCAAAGAAAGCATCATACAGATACCGAGCAGTGCCGCATAGATCCGTTCTCTTTGTTTCTTTTGTTTTTCTGGCTTTCTCATTGATTTTCCCCCCATTTCTATGGTATCTGTTTCCTTTTTCTGAATTTGATATATAAAACAGTGAGCACAACTGCCGCGGTAAAGGAAATGACCGCTTCCAGCACATATCCGCCCACACCCTCATGCAGCAGGATCGCCCCGTACATTCCCGCGGCATCCATCGGCTGGCTCTGCACCGTACCTACCGTTCCCAGAAGGGACAAAAACAGCAGAGCGCACAGTACAGACAGACTGCGAATGCTTCGCCGCGCCTGTCGGCGGCGATATTCCGCTATCCGCTCTTTTGCCAGCGCAACACGCTTTTGTGTATCGTACATGCACACAAAACCTCCTTTCTGAAAACTCAGCTTAAGGGTCTTTCACTTATATAGGTACAAAAATCCGGAAAAACTCTCACCCGGGAAGCAGATTTTTCAAAAAAAAATGAGAGCTGCGTAAAAACAGCTCCCAAAAATCACAAAATAAAGTTATATTACGGTGTCAGACGGCGGGCGATCAGCTTTCCCGCTGCCAAAATCACTACAGGCAGAAGATAGGCAGTATACTGCACTGCGCCGCCGTAAGCGATCAGCAGATTATAAATCGCGTGAAGCGTGATGGCTGCTCCCAGCAGACCGCAGGTTCCGGCAATCTTCAGCCAGGTCCGCTGCCACACATACGCGAGGCCTCCGCCTACAATGGCTCCGCAGATCACGTGCATCGCTCCTGTTCCGATCCCCCGGAAAAAAATAAAGGAAAAATGTCCGGCTCCATTTTGGATCAGATAGCAGATATTTTCAAAAGTGGCAAAAGAAAGGGCGACCATCACGGCGGTAATTCTGATCTGTTCCGCTTTCGGCTCAAATACCAGAAGATAAAAGAGCAGAGGCAGAAGCTTCATGACTTCCTCCACCACCGGGGCAATCTCCGCAGTGGCGGCAAGGTTGTCCGCACCATAAAGCGCGGCAAAAAAGGTATTGATATAAGCGGAAAGCAGACATGCCCCCATTCCCGCAAGGCAGAACAGAAAAAATTTTGTCTGCCGTTTTCCCATGCACAGGGCGGCGATCAGTAACGGTGATGCCATACAGATAAAAACATTTTCAATATACGTCATTCCTGCACCGCCTTTCCCGTTGCCGGCAGCAAAGCGAGCAGGCAGCCCGCCAGCAAAAGATCAAACCAGCAGTATGGGCTGAAAATGGAATCTCCCGGCCAGAAGCAGCCGGAAGTCCAGAGAGCATATTCTAATGTCGCATAGCACAGTACCCAGATATGAAAATATTTCATATTATGCGCAGCTCCCCTCTGCCTTCTGGCATAGACAAGCCCCCGGATAGAAAAACAGGAAACAACGATCATCATACCGCACCAGAGCAGATTGGAGAGGATATCTCCAAATGTGCAGTAAAATATACACAGCGGAACACCGGCGAGGACAGCACTTAAGGCCTTCCTGCACGGAAATCTCCGTTCTTCTGCCGAAGAAAGCGTGTATTGCAGTATGGAAAGGAAAATGACACTTGCTACCCAGCCGAACTCTGACACATAAAAGACCTGCGGCGTTTCGGAAAATAAAAGCAGATACAGTGTCCAGTAGAGAGAGCCAAGGAAGAAACAGCCATAAAAGCAGGTCAACAGGAAATACTCCTGTTTCCGGCTTTTCAGATACCGGATACCACCCAGGCCAAAGCCCAGCAGGGTAACCGCGGCCTGCAAAAGGTTACTGACGACTTCCATCTGCGTTTTCCCCCTTTGGCTCCCCTGTCTGTTCTTCTTCGTTCAGTCTGCGGATGCGGAAACATAAAACCGTCACGCACACGCCGAGGACAAAGGCGAGCAGTCCGACCACGATATATCCAAGTGCAGCGCTGCCACCTAAAATCGTCGCCGTTGTTTCAAAGTTAGAGGCAGTTCCCATCTCGATCCGGCTGACAATATCAGGCATGGAAAGGGAAACACCTGCGATCACTGCAAGACATGCGGCCACGCAGCAAACTGCGGCAGCCCATTCTCTCCGCAGTCTTTTTTTGTATTCTTTTTCCGCAATACGGCGTTTTACTTCCGCGATCCGTTCCTCATTACTTCGCATTGGTAATTCCCTCCCGCTCCAGTAATCCGCGCAGACGCGCTTTTCCCCGGTATACCATATTGGTGATCTGCTTCTCACTTTTTCCCATGACCTCGGCAGCCTGCTGGTAGCTCATTCCTTCAAAATATGTCAGATAAAGAGCTTCCCGATAATCCGGTTTTAACTCGTCCATGCAGAAGTGCAGAATCTGATCCCGTTCCCTGGTCCGGATAACCTCCTCCACCAGTGTCTTTCCATCCGGCTCTTCCGTCAGGTCATCAAGGCTGAAGAAAAGCCGGCGCCTGCTTTTGTGGCGCAGAGCCATGTGCCGCGCTGCTTTATACAGGTAGGCCTTAAGACCACCGTCCCTGATACGCGGCTTTTTTGTGAACAGGTAGGAAAAGACTTCGATCATCAGATCCTCCGCCTCGTGGACATCATGCAGATAGCCATTGATGTACAGGGTCAGCGGGTTACCGTATTTTCTCATTAAAGTCTCAAGACCTGCTTCATCGCCGCGCAGATACTGTCTGTAAAGTTCTTCATCAATGACCATGCTGTTCATTTCCTTCTGTCTGAAATACTATACACAGTATATATGGGCTTCGCCATAATTTCAAGTTTTATTTTACTTCAAACTTCGCCCCGCGCTCCAGATTCTCACCATCCATATGATAGACCGCGTCAATAATATAATTCCGGTATGTTGCGTTCCCGTCCTGCGGTGTCAGCCGTTTATGGGCGATCTCCCCCGCGAGTCCCATGGCGCAGACTGCCGCTGCTGCCGCCTCAAGCGGATGATCCTTATTTGCAGTCACAAATGCGGCTGTAAGAGCAGAAAGCTGACAGCCGGTTCCCGTGATGGAGGACATCATCGGATGGCCATTGTAGATGCAGTACGCTTTTTTTGCGTCCGCCACGAGATCAATAGCGCCTGTGACCGCGATCACAGCCCCTGTCCTCTCCGCGAATTTCTTCACGAATGCCACCGCCTCATCAAGGTTCTCTTCGGTTACACGGTCTGCGATATCCGCATCCACGCCCTTTGTGGTCCCTGCTCCCACCGCAAGCGTCTTGATCTCGGAGATGTTTCCGCGGATCACGGTGAATTTTACCGTTTTTAGGAGTTCGTTAGCCGTCGATGTCCGGAGTGTCGATGCCCCGACGCCCACCGGATCCAGCACTGCCGGGTGTCCCAGCTCATTCGCGCGTGTTCCCGCGATCTTCATAGACTCGATGGTACGGCTGTTCAGCGTACCGATATTGATATTGAGGCCTGCGCAGATCGTCTGGATCTCCGCGACCTCCTCCTTGTCGTCCGCCATGATCGGGGAAGCCCCGCAGGCCAGAACCATATTCGCGCAGTCATTGACCGTCACATAGTTCGTAATATTGTGGATCAGCGGGCTCTTCTCCCGCACCTGATCAAACATCTGTTTTAACATCCTTCTCTCTCCTCTACTGTCCCATTGCTTGCTGCATACCTGCAAGGATATTGGCTTTCTTTAAGCTGTAGATCAGCACACCGCTGATCACTGCGCCTCCGGCAGTTGAAACAAGGAACGGGATCACATATGCGTAAAATGCCAGACCTGCCGCGCTCTTTCCCATAAGGAAGATCGCTACCGGATAGGCCGTAAGTCCGCCAAGAACCGATGTTCCAAATACCTCACCGATCAGTGTCGCCGGAATGTTCTGCGTCTTCTTATACACAAGTCCGCAGATCAGCGCGCCGAACATACTGCCAGGAAATGCCATCAGGCTTCCAAGTCCCAGAAGATTCCGGATCAGCGCCGCCGCGAATGCCGCGCCCAGTCCGTACCCCGGTCCCAAGAGGACTGCACAGAGAATATTCACCATATGCTGTACCGGAGAACACTTGCTCCCGAATACCGGGAATGAAAATAAGCTTCCTGCCACTGCGACAGCGCAGAAAACGGCTGCCACCGCTAATTTTTTCGTATTTGTCTGTTTCATGTTTTATTCCGCGTGACCGTTCCTTTCTTCGGACCGTCACACATTCCTCCTTTGAAAATTTTCCGCAGCCGCAAAGCTTCCCTTGCGGCCGTATTTTTAGGAAACGGCTGTACGACAACAGCGCTTCCACAGGTGAAGTACCATGTACTCCACATAAAAATGTACAGTTCCCCTTTCCGGATCACTGTATGGAAGGCGGTCGATGCTTACTGGCATCCTCTCACGCCGGAACACGGCTTCCCATCGCTGATCTCATACAAAGCCCAGGGCGCTCCCCCTCGGCCCGCCGCCTGCTGGCGGATCCCGTTTTCTCCTTTCAAAGTATGGTTTTGTTACTGTTTTTTCTGCCACCTGTTTCGGAAACACAATGATCCCAAATTTTTTAAATCAGATGACATAAAAACAGGAGACACCCATCACGGCATGTCCCCTGTAAAAATTCATATCATGACTTCCTACGGCGGCATTATCCGCATCAGGTTAAAGGGTCGAAGTTCGATCACTTCCTCTCAGCCCGCCAACGAGCTCCCCTGTTTTTTGTAAGACTTATTATAGCGCATCTTTGAAAATTTGCAAGTAAAGAATTTCCTATTTTTCTTTTTCCTTCTTTATCCGCACATCCTGATCCATCTGGGCTTTCGCCTTTCTCGCAACCTTCCCGGCCGTGCTCATCGTACTGCCCCGGACGATCATTCCATTCCCAAAACGCCTGCGGATATCGTCGAACGCCTCATCTGCTTTCTTCTGCTTCTCCCGCTCCTCAGGATCCTCAAACAGGGAGATCTGTCTGAAATCATCCGTTGTAAGATCCGTCAGCGCCATTCCGATCAGCCGCAGAGGCTCACACTTCCAGCATTCATATAACAGCTTCTTCACCTGGGCAAAGATCTCCTCCGTCACATCCGTGGGATCCTCAAACGCTCTCTGATGTGACCTTGTCTTAAAATCCAGTGTCCGGTAGGTCACCGCCACACAGCTGCATTTTTTCCCGTCCCTGCGCATCCTGGCAGCCACCACATCACACTGGGCGAGCAGAAGCGCCAGTGCCTGCTCATACGTCACAAGATCCTCTTCCACGGTTGTCTCCGCGCTGTAGCCCTTCGCTTCCTCCCGCTCCGCACGCACCGGGGAATCGTCGATGCCGTTGGCATACCGGTAAAGCTGATGCCCGGCCTTTTCTCCCAGGATCCGCTTAAGCTCAGCTTCCCCGCTCCGCGCCATATCTCCGATGGTCTTAATTCCTTCCTGTAAAAGTCTCTGCTCCGATGCCTTTCCAAGAAACAGAAGGTCCCGCACAGGAAGCGGCCACATTTTTTCCGGGATCTCGGACGGAAACAGCGTATGTACCTTATCCGGTTTTTCAAAATCCGATGCCATTTTCGCCAAAAGCTTATTCGTTCCGATCCCGACATTCACCGTAAAGCCCAGCTCATCCCGGATCTTATCCTTGATCTCGTGGGCCACCGCCACCGGATCCGGATAGATCAGATGGGTACCGGTCATGTCGAGAAACACCTCGTCAATGGAAAAGGATTCCATCGCAGGCGCATAGGATGCGCAGATTTCCTTAAACGCCCGGGAACATCTCTGGTACAGCGCAAAATCACCCGGTACGCACACGAGATCCGGACATTTCCGCAACGCCAGAGCCACAGGTTCCCCTGTCGTCACCCCATATTTTTTCGCCGGGATCGATTTCGCCACAACGATGCTGCGCCTTAACTTCGGATCCCCGCCGATACAGGACGGGATCTCCCGAAGATCCGGCAGTCCCTCCTTTACGCGCTTCGCCGCCTCCCAGGAGAGGAAGGCGCTGTTCACATCCACATGAAATATCAACCGTTCCATACTGTTTTCCTCATACCAGAACTTTCCAAGACTTCCGTCACCTCATTCGGTCGGGCACTGCAAAGGAAACCTTTCTATAATCATGCCTCAAATCATCCTGCCGCACTGCCTGTTCACACGCTTTTTTCTCTCATGATCCAGAAAAACGTGCATGTAAATATAATTCCCTTCACGATCGACGTGGACGTAAGCGCCCACCAGATTCCATCAAGCCCCATGATACCGCTGAGAACGATGGCAAGCGGGATTCTGGCACCCGTGAGCACAATACTGATCACACTGCAGAGTCTCGTTCTTCCAAGTCCAGACAACGCTCCGATCGTCGTCAACTCCACGCACATAAATGCCTCGCTGAAGCCGATGATCACGAGATAGCCCACGGCTGTCGCAACCGCCTTCGGCTCATGGAAGAAGATATCCGCGATCGCATTTGGGAAACAGATAAATACGGCGGAGACCAGCACTCCCCAGATTCCGACCGTCCACAGGGATACCTGATATCCTTTCCGCACGCGTTCTCTCTCACCGGCCCCATAGTTCTGGGCCACAAACGCGTTTAACGCCGCCGCAAAGCCATCAGCCGTATTCCAGGAGATCGATTCGATCTGACCTCCAACTCTCTGCGTTGCCACTGCCTCCGCACCGTATCCGGACACCATTCGCGTCAGGATCATGGATATTCCGCAGTATGCCATGCCCTGCAGAGCGGTTGGAATTCCGATCCTGCAGATTCCCCTTAAAAATTCAGCAGGGATCTTCGCAAAGAGCCGGGTTCCTTTTAACACATTCTCCCTCTTCCGCGCAATGATCCCAAGAATCATGATACTCATCACGATCGCCTGGGCCGTCACCGTAGCGATCGCTGCCCCGGTTACACCAAGTCTCGGAAATGGTCCCGGTCCGAGGATCAGGACCGGATCCAGGATCATGTTCGTAACGAGTCCGATAAGATTTGCCATAAACGGAGTTTTTGAGTCTCCCTGAGCCGTATAGAGTCCCGTGAGTGTCAATGTCAAAAATGAAAATACAATCAGTCCGCAGGCGATCTTTGTGTAGGACAGCGCTGCCGCCTGGGCCTCCGCATCCTCAAGTCTGAAAAATCCCACCATCTGATTGACAAATATGAGACAGAGGACCGCATACGCGATTCCCATTGCCGCTGAAAGCTGCACTGCAGCCTGGGCAAATCCGTGGGCTTTTTCCCGGTCCCCGCGCCCGATACACTGTGCCACCTGAACCTGTCCGCCCATTCTCGCCATGGACGCCAGCCCCTGCGAAAGCCAGGTAAACATTCCCCCGACGCCGACTCCCGCTACTGCCTTTGATCCCAGAAGACCGATCCACGCCATGTCCGTAATGTTGTAAAGCGTCCCCAGAAATGCCGATGCCATGATCGGGACAGCGAGCTTCACCAGCGTCTTCATAATAGGCCCCTTCGTTAAATTTCCTTCCATACCCCAAATTCCTCATATATTTTTTGATTGTCCAGTATTTCTATTATAGCTGATTTCTTCTGCGATGCAAATATATCTTTTCCCTGTTTACATTCTACCATATCTCCCAATATACAGCAAACACTAGTTCTGTATCTTGATAAAAATTTTGGCACACCTGACTCATCAAAGTAACGAGAACGCGGTGTGCCATATTTCCTTAAGCAGTATACGTTTTCCTCTGAAATCTGAACCTATTTGACGCGATGCGGATATACATATGGTTTTCTTCGATCACAGGTTTCACATCTTTCAGATATTCCGTTTTTTGTGTTTCTTTCCGGCTTTTTTAGGTTTTATGTAGAAACAGCGCGTATAAAAATAGGGCGCAAGTGATGGTAAGTTCACTTGCGCCCTGATCGGACTGGATATTTTATTTTGGAAGTCTCCACCTGTTAGCGGTGGAGAAAGGTCAAAAGGGGTATCTACCCATAAGCAGCCTCCCTTGCACCGCTATGGGAATGGAACAAAGCAGTAGAAGTTATTTGTGGTCAGTTATCTTCTCGCGCCATCTGCGCCAACTTCGTAGCCGTCCACTTTGGTGCTGACCGCCATAGAGCCGTCTGCGTAGAAGTAGTACCACTTGCCATCAATCTGCTTCCAGCCGCCGGAGAACATCTTACCGGTGGCCTTGTCCAGCCAGTACCATTTCTGGTCGTCGGAGAGCCAGCCTTTGACCGGCTTTCCGTCCTTGTAGTAACTCCATTCGCCGCTGTCATTTTGCTGCCAGCCGTTTGCGGACTGCGGGTCAATGACAATCTCCACAAACCGGTGCAGGACAGTAGCCGCCTCGGCGCGGGTGGCGCTGCCCTGCGGGTCAAACCGGTTGTTTTCCTTGCCGGAGAGAACGCCCGCCTGCTGCATCGCCTTGACCGCATCCTTTGCCCAGGAAGAAATCTGTGCGTTATCGGCAAAGGTCACAGCCTCCAGCGTTTTCGGGATGGAGTAACCCATCTTGTCAGCGTAGTTCTTCATAATTACTGCCATCTGCTCACGGGTGATATTGCTGTCCGGGGCAAAGGTGGTGGAAGTCGTACCGCTGACAATTCCCTTACTCACTGCCCAGTTGACATAGGGGGCATAGTAGGCATCGGCCTTTACATCGGTAAACTTTCTGGTCTGGTAATCCGCCGGATTGATTCCTGCCAGCCGTCCCAGAGCAGTAACAAACATTCCCCGTGTCAGGGTGGTGTTCGGGCTGAAGGTGGTTTCACTGGTGCCGGAGAACAGCCCGCGGCTGACTGCAAACAGGATGTGTTCCTTGGCCCAATGACCATTGATGTCGGTGAAGTTCGGAATCGGGTTCTTGTAGCCTACGCCGTAGATACTAAAATGCTGTGCTTCAAAAATCACGGCTTTCTGATCCGCGTCATAGCTGGACTTGGTGAGCCATTGTACCTTGCCATTTCCGTCCACATAAGCTACATACAGGTTTCCGGCCTGTTCGTTTGCCGCCGGGGTATAGGGCAGTTTGACGGAAACCGTCTTGCCCTGCCAATCGGTGAGGGGCGCTTCCTTGCCATCAACCAGAGAGAACTCATAGACCGGTCTTGTTCCAATCGCCGCTTTTGCCTCAGCGGAAGTGACCGCTGCTTTGGAAACCCGCAGAATCAGATCCCCGCCCTTGGACTGGGCATTCAGCATCTTCAAGGTATCCAATGTAAATCCAAAAGAGGGCAGGCCGTTTGTAATAATCTCAAACCGGCGTGCCTTCGCCGTCACCAGCTTGTCCAGCGTCTGTGCCTTGATGGTGATGGAAAGATTCTTTGCATCCGCCGCGTTCTGGATGGGAACCGTTACGGCAATGCCGTTGGCGGTGGTTCCATTTTTCTTCGCGTCAGCGGTGGCCTTGTTGATTGCGTCCTGTACGGCGTTGCCGTCAATGCTGGTATTTCCGTTTTTATCCGGTGTTGCCGGCTTGGTCTGGCTGGTGGTAGGAATTTCCGGTTTGGTCTGATCCGGACGCTCTACAACCGTGGAGCCGCTGGAATCTCCGTTATCGGAAGAAGAACCACTACCGGAGGACGAGCCACCGCCAGAGGAACCGCCGCTGGAGGAACTGCCCCCGCCGCTACTGGTATTCCCGCCGCCATTGCCGCCTCCGGTATTACCGCCAGTGTTGCCCCCGCTGGGCTTGGTTGTGGCGGTCAGAGAGAGGGTAGCTGTGGCCTCGTTGTAGTCCGCATCGGCGGCTTTGGTCGCTTTGACCTCGATACTGCCGGTGCCAGTTACCGTAACCTTACCGTTGGCATCCACTGTGGCGGGGCCGCTGATGATCTTCCAGGTGACGGTTCCGGTGCCGGAGCCGCCGGAAAGCATCAGGGTAAAGCTGTCCCCGTTATAGATGGTGGCCGGTGCGCCGGTGATAGAGAGGGCCGCCTGTGTGCCCTGCGTTACAGTGAGGGCATCGGTGGCAGCGGATTTACCGCCATAGCTGATGGTGACAGTTTTTCCGCTATGCCCGGTAACGGTCAGCACCGTGCCCTGGGCGGGATCGGCGGTCAGCTTGTTGGCGTCCCAGCCAATGGTTTTGCTGGTGTTGTCGCTATAGCTTACCTGCACCGACAGGCCGTTCAGATCCAGCGGCTGGCCGCTGGTGTAGGCCAGCTTGGCGGGCTGGGTTTGGATGGAAATGCTGCTGACCTCTTTTTCGGGGGTGGTAATTGCCACGCCTGTGCTGATGGTTTCCGCATAGTTGGTGGTGGCCGCCACCTTTGCAAAGAAGTAGTAGGTGGTATCTGCGGTCAAGCCGGAGAATACTTTCTCTGCCTGCCACTTACTGGGGGCTGTGTTGGTGGTATTCATGCCGTAGCTGACTGCCGCGCCGGTGTTGCCGGGTTCTACCTGAGCCTCCTCCAAGGTGATCTGCGTGGGGCTGTCCGCTTGCCCGGTAAGGGTGATCTTATAAGAAGCAGGGCTTACCTTCACTGTAAGGTTTTGCTGTACCGGGTTATAGTTGCCGCTACTATCTTTGTTGTAAGTAGCAGGGAAGGTGTTCTCTCCTACATTGCCAACCGAAGTATTTAGATCATTCCAAGCCCAGCCGTCTGTCAGAGGTACATCCTTCAGTGTGCTGCCATAGAAGGCGTTCAATTCGGTCGGTGTGATCGGGTTAGGCGTTGCCTTGCCGATAATAAAGGTTCCGCTTGCTGTGCCGGTATAGTCGCCTTTGCCGGTAACGGTCACGATTGCCTGTCCGGCGTTCGTATTATTTCTGGCAGAAATTGTGTACTGGTCCTTAGGAATTGTTTTACCGTTTAACTGAACCGTTACCGCATCAGCAGCCGGAATTTGAGCCTGACCGGTATATGTATAGCTGCCGGATACCGTCACATTGGCACCGTTCAAGCTTTTTGCATTGACGGTCAGGGAAACATTCTTCTCCGTTGTGGTAATCGTTTCATAGTTGTTTTTTGTAGCTTCACTGGGAGTAAACACCACTTTGTACGGGGAAGTTCCCACTGTGGGAGTCGTATCCTTTACAGTATCCGACCAAGCGAATGTACCGTATTGGGTACTGCCTCCACTCAAGCGGCTGTCAGACACCTTTTCCCCGTAGGTAATTGCGCTTGCCGTTGGCCAACTGATTTCAGGGGCCGCTGCCTTGCTGATGACAAAGGTTCTTGTTGATGTACCGGTATAGTTGCCTATGCCGGTAACGGTCACGGTTGCTGTCCCCACATTGGTGTGATTCGTATAGGCAATCGTATAATCGCGGTCCTTCATGAGCTGTGTTCCTTTTAATGTTACGCTTACAGCAGGGGTAATCGGAGAGCCTGTATAGGTAAACGATTCGCCCTCTACCGCAACATCCGCATTTGTAATCCAGGCCCAAGTAATTGTTACATCCACCGTTCCTGCCTGCGCTGCCATATTTTGCGATCCTACAAATTTTGCGGTAAGCGTGTGCGATCCCTTTCCGAGATTCGCTTTTGCGGTGTCGATGGTAAATTCCAGCTCTTTGCCGGAGGTAACCGTTTGTGCCTCAGTAAGCTGTCTGTCTCCTTCGTAAATTGCCATCTGACCCGCCTGAGGTGTGCTAAGTGCTCGCACCTTTTTAACAGGAGCATTTCCGGTTGCCTTAGGCGTCACAGTGACGTAGATAGGATCGCCGTAGTTATAGACTTTGTTCGGACGAGACACTGTCACTCCGCCGCTAAACTCAGTCCCGGACTGCAAAATGATGTACTGCACTGTTGCCTTCTTTCCCTCCACGGTAACGGCGGCGGTATAGGTGCCCGCATCGGTGGGCGTTCCGGCATAATCGATGTCATCCATGGTATAGGTAATTTCCGATACAGTCACCTTGGAGATAAGGGTGTTTTCCAGAACTGCGGCCTTTCCTTGTCCGTCATAGATCAAATTATCCGCAGGAGCCTTGATAATCACACTGCCACCGTTGCCTTCGGGCAGTCCGCAGTTTTCTGCCGTACAATGTTCCGTAATAGTTGCACCGTCCAGACTGACGATGTACTCCCAGCTATGCTGGTGTGTCTGAAGCTGCACGGCTTTGCCGTCCTCCGATAGGGCGATACCATAGTCGGGAATGTCAGAGGTGAAGTTTCCTTTCTTGATCCAGCCTCCATCAGTTGCCTTGGCGATGGTGATCGGGTTTCCATCTGTAGGATTATGAAAGGATCTCACACCGATGCGGGTTTCTTCATGCAGTTTACCGGTCACCTGAATGGTTTTCCCATCAAACAAAACCACATTTTTTCCGCCATTTCCTGTGTTGTCGGTAATTGTTACCTTGCCTTTGCCGGTGACCTGAAAGGCTTTGTCCTTGAAGTACACGCCGCCGCCATAAGTAGCGGTGTTGCCGGTAATTTTGCCGCCGTGCAGAATCATCTCTGCGGTGTTGGAGCTTATGATTGCACCGCAGTACACACCGCCGCCATAAGTAGCGGTGTTGCCGGTAATCTCGCCGCCGTACATTTCAAATTTACTGTACTCTCTCAGAAATACGCCTCCGCCTGACGGTTTTACGTTGATATCTGAACCTGAATAGGTTGCATGGTTATTTGTGATTTTTCCGCCGTACATGATGAATGTTGAGGGATTGCTACTACTGCCCCAGCAAAACACGCCGGCACCGTAGACAGTCTCATTTCCGGTAATCGTCCCTCCGTACAGATGGATTGTTCCACCCACTTGGTCGGTGGATACACCGTGCTGAAAGCCGGTAATCGTGCCGCCGTACATGTCAAAGGTGCTTCCTGTTGAGAGGGAAATGCCACCTTTCTTGTATACTTCACTGCCTTCCCTGCAAAGCTTGCCGGTTGTCCCGCAGTCGGTCAGCGTCAACTTTCCGTTTCCAGGAATCTCCACGAAACCCTTGCCGGAGAAGGTCATCTTATGTCCATTCAAACAAAGCACCACATTCGACGGGCTCCAAGTGCTATTCAGCGTGACATCCTGTGTCAGGTAGTAGCCGTCCACACCTGCAGGCATAGAGGTCGGCATCTGAGGCTTTGCGGGATTTTCCTTATAGGGATTCCACGGCTGAAAATTTAACTTCTTTTCTTGCGCATGATTGCCAATGTCGGTGTGTGTACCACCACAGACACAGTGCGCCGTATGCCCCTGTGTGCGAAGCCACACCACACCGTTCTCCCGATACAGCTCGTTTGTGAGCACATCATCCGGGAAGAGGTTGTTGAAATAATTCCCGCCGTTTGTGTCAGTAACGGGGATGGGTGCCTCAGAGGAACCCGAATTCTCTACAGAAATGCCAAAGCGCGCATCGGCATTCAGCTTCCCGAAGGAGAGCGTTTTCCCTGTGTGAAGCAGAATATTTTTCGTCTTGTTCTCAATTACCTTTGCTCCGCCGCTGAGGGTAAGCGTGCCATCCCGATAGTCCACACCTGTGGTGGTGTTTTTGGTAATGGAGCCGCCGTTCAGCGTACATGTCCCGCTATTGAGCAGTACGCCGGTGGTATTGTCGCTGATTACGCCGCTGTGCAGGTTGAACGTGCCGTCTGTTACCGCAATGCCGGAGGAACCACCGCTGATTTTGCCTTTCCCACAGTCCATCAGAGTGAAGGTGCTGCCGGTGCCTACGGTAATTGCAGAAGCACCGGCAGGGGCTGTGATGTTCTTTCCGTTCAGACAAAGCGAAATGTCCCGATTTGGAGCTGCCCATACTGTGCTCAGTACGACATTTCCACTCAGACAGTAGTATTTTGTGTCTGGAGTGTCTTCTGTGATTTCATCCAAAGAGCGAACCTCCTTGAATTCTGTCTGCGTGCCGTTATCCAGTCGGTGTATATGAGGAGTTACAATGGAATACGTCCCATCATTATTTTGCTTGACCCTCCCGTAGCTTTTATCCAGAGAAATGTCCGCAAAGCCGATTTTTCTTTGCCGCCAGATGTCATACTTCCCCTCCTCATTTAACCGCCAGGTCACTTCGCCGGTGCCCATCTCCTGCTGCGTCTTGGATATTACTGTGGATTTGTCTCCGTCCTTGTATAGTTCACCCTCGTATGTTGCATCGCCGACTCTTGGTTTGGAGTGGTAATAGTAGCAGTTTGTGATTTTACCGCCTTTTGCAATGGCATAGTCTTTCGCTGTATAGGAATTGCCTGTGACCCCATCTGTTCGGAGTTTACCATCAAACAGGCAGTTTTTGATTGCGCCTGAATTCTCATAGGCAATGCCCGCAGCAGAGGCTTCATCCGGAATACGACCCGGAAATTTTGGAGATCCCGTTCCCGTCCCCACCGCACTCAGGCAGTTTTCGATTATGCCACTATTTTGGTAGGCGATGACGCCGATCTCCCCCGCAACATAGAGCGTATAATTGACCATAACACTGCAGCGCCGGATAGTGCCTGCGTTATACGCCGCAATCAGTCCACATTTGGTAATATTGAAATTGTTGGGGTTCGTCGCAGAACCGATGCTTTCAACCTTCACAACCACATCCTGTATTGTACCGCCTGATCCAATCCAGCCGAAAAGGCCCTTTTCAGAAATTGGGTCTGGCTTAGTGTGGTCCCCCAGCCGAAAATTCTTTATGGTATAGGCGTTTCCGTCAAAGGTGCCGGTGTAGGGATGTTCCTGGGTTCCAATGGGCTCCCAACTGACGTTCTTCAGGTCAATGTCATGCAGCAGTCTGGCGTGAATATCGGTTGTTCCGCTATTCACCGTATCCCGAAACCATTTCAACTCCTCTGCGTTGGTAATCTGGTAGGGGGATTGTTCTGTGCCGTCTCCCTCTGTCGGGCTGTCCTCTACGTTCGGCAGTGCATTGATTTGCTCCTGTCCCGAGCAGGCCTCACATTCATAGGTGCAGGGCGTTCCCTCGGTAGCAGGGGAATAGCCGCAAGCCTCGTCATGTTCGTGTTTGCAGTCTAATTCTTTTTTGATACAGCCGGTGTCCTCTCTGCACTCGTGGGTGCAGTTTACCGGCTCCTGATTTTCCGCATCGGACGGGCTGGCTGTGTTATCCGACACGCTTTCTGCCGGGTAGCAGTCCGCCGTATGCTTGTGGACGCAGCTTGTCACAAGGGTATAGCAGTCCTCGGTGTGTTCGTGATTGCAGGGTGTCCCCTCGATGCCCTCGGTATAGCCGCAGTCGGCGTTGTGTTCTGTGTGGTGTTGGCATAAGCCGCCTACATTTTGAACTGAACTTTCCACCGCCAGTACATTTGCCGGCAGAGTGGAGCATACCATCGCGCCCGCCATCAGCAGAGCAGCGATCCGTTTCTTTAATTTCATAGTCATCCTCCTGTTCCTGTGCTGGTCTATCAAAAAACGCAAAAAGGAAGCGGTCATCCATCCGGCTGGAATGGACAACTGCTTCCTCTGCTATAGCGATATGCGGACAGCACAAAAACAGGCAGATTTACCTCTGTCTGTCTGTCTGTCTGTCTGTCTGTCTGTCTGTCTGTCTGTCTGTCGTAAGTATATTGTTCAACGGCATAGTTTGTCAACCCCTTTTCCCGCAAAAAAGTGCATAATTTTCCCTTTCCCTGTATTTTACAATGCGGCGTTTTGGATGTCAATAGGTTTGGAACGAATGAAGTGTGATACGGCGTGAATGATGTGTTTTCTCTTGCGCTGCCCGTCGTATTTTGGTACAATGGAAGCAGACAAGGGGGAACAGATTATGGCAAAGGAAAAAAAGCAGAAGCAAATCAATTTAGAGGAAATTACCGCGCTCACAAAAGAGCTGTTCCACGCCCATTACGCGGGGGATTTGGAACGGTGGTTTGACTATCTCTGCCCGGACAGCATCTACCTCGGCACCGGCGAGCCAATGCTCTTTGGCGGCAGCGCGATACGGGAACATTTCAAGGGCTTTGAGGGCAGGGCGGTGGATGTGGTGTCGGAAGAATATTACCCCGTCCCGCTGGGCGAAACGGTGGCGCAGGTCTGCGGCCAGATTGCGGTGAGAAGCAGGCAAAACCAGCTTGGGGCCGTCAACTGTTTTACCATCGGCTGGCGGCTGATCGGCGGCGAGCTGAAAATGGTACATCAGCACAATTCCTATGAGTACACCCAGCCGGACACTGAGGGCGAGCGCAGCATTTTGAAGATGGATATGAACACGACGCGGTTTGTCCGCAATCTGCTGATGGAACAGCCCGCCGGCCGGCGCATAGCGTTTCCCAGCGGCAATCAAACGGTGTACATCGATCCCTATACCATTCTGTACGCCAAAAGCCGGGATAAGCGGACGGAATTAGTTTGCGTTGACCGGGTCGTGAGCTGCAATTATATTTACCGGGAGCTGAAAGAGAGATTGCCGGAAGTGTTTTACCCACTGCGGCGGGGCTATCTTGTGAACACGCTGTATATTGTCGCCCTGCGGCGGTTTGAAGCGGAGCTGATTTCGGGCATCTCCATTCCCATTCCCGCTTTGACTTATACCCAGGTCAAGCGGGATTTGCAGGAGCTGATCGAGAAAAAATAACGGACGGAAAGCGGGCAGCAACGCATACATCCATGCAAAAGAGGCAAGCAATGCCTGTGTTAATACACACAGGCCCGCAGAGAAGAAAATCCCTTTGTGATTTTCCTCTCTGCTTGCTTGCCCGGGGCAGCGCCCCCAAGCCCCTTTGAACACAGAATTTCATTCTGTGGCTGCGCGGTCTCCGTTCCACTCCGGTCGGCACTAAGCGGACATCCCCCGGATGTCCAGTGCCTGCGAACGCTTTGGACCATGACCGGCTCACCGCTGGCCGTGGTCTTTTTCCTGTTCCTTTTTCTGTTCCTCGTCCATGTTCAGCAGCCGGTCCACATTGGCCTTTGCCGTTAAAAGCTCCCGCATTTCTTCACGGGAGCGCCGGTACTCGGCATAGGTCTTTTTCTTTTCCTCCAGCAGCTTTGCATACTCGGCTTGCAGGTCTTTGACCTTGGGCAGCTTCTTCACGCCCATCTCGTCAAAGGCATTTTTGCCGCCTGATGGAGCAGGATTTCTTCCTCATGTTCCTCCCGAAATTTTCGGTCACAATCTGCATTGACCGCCGACCAGATAATGTGATTATGAATGTGCGACTTGTCTATGTGAGTGCAGACTACAAAGGCATGATTGCCTTTAGTAAAACTCTTTGCAAATTCTACACCCAGCCGGTTTGCTTCTTCCGGGGTAATCTCACCAGGGCAGAAGGACTGGCGCACATGGTAAGCGATCACATCATCCGCGCCGCGCACTCGTCCGGTGGCGGAGATATACTGCCGCTTCTCCAGAAGGAACTCTGCATCGGCGGTCCGGCTGTCACAGCCATAGCCGGTAATTAGTCTTCTGTTGTCAGTCTTTTGCGGATTTGCCACATAATCAATGATGTCGCTGATTGCTCGGCTCTCAGTGCGCCCCTTTCCGATATGCAGGGGCATGATGCGTGTGGTTGCCATAGAAGGGCCTCCTTTCTAAAAAAGAAACGGCCTGCATGGTGCAGACCGCTTTTGCTATTCTATAAAATCGTCCTCGATGTCCTCTAACCGCTTCGGAGGAAACCTCATCTCGTATTGTTCTTTCGCCAGCGCACGGACTTCCGGGCGCTTATCTTCCATTCGGTTTTTCAGCCAGGAAATTTGTTCCTTTGATAATCGCCAGGGGAGATTTAGCAAGCGCTTTATTGTCATTTGCTCCGCTTGTTTCTCTGGCGATAAAGAAGCACAGGATTTACAGATGTGCACCGCATGGCCTTTGCCGGAAAATTTTTCGTTGGCTTTGTATTCTCCGCAGACTTTGCAATAATGACCGTGTTTTTTCATAGGCTCGATCCCTTTTCACATAGAGCGTATAAACTGCGAACCGCCCCCATGATGATGCTCCACTCCAGATCTGCCGCATAGGAAAACTTCCTGCGGTAAGATTCCCAAAGTTTCTGCATCACAGGACTGCTTTCAGAATAAATTTATCACGATATTCAGAAAGGGAAATACGCTCCAGAAAACGCTCCATCATACAGTTTCGCATTAAAAGCTGTGCATCCGCAGATTTTTCTCTGGAAAGATTGCGAATCAAATCTTTTAGCTGCCTTGCTGTCTTTATCATAAAAGCACCTCCAAATACTGCCGTAAAATTTTTTCAACCCGGAACATACCGGCATACCGCATCAAAGTCCGCAGATCCTTGTCCTTTCTTCTGGCATACATCTTCAGCGCACCTTGAAAAGTCTGTATTTCCATGCTGCTTCGGCTGCGGAGCAGATCGCAGATGGTGCGCTCCATATCATAGACAGGAACCGTATGCCCAAAAGGTGTTTGGCCAGTTGTCAGCCCTACCTCATATAGTTCTGGTTTGATGGTGTAAACAGAAAGGCCCTCTGCCTTTAAGCGAGTGGTGCTGTACCCTCTGCGCACCGTGATATCGTATGGAGATGGTTCCCGGTCTGTCAAGTCATGGAAAAATAGCGCTGATTCATGGGAAAATACTGCCTGACCACATCGCAGATGTAACAGAAACATCGCATCAATCCAGGTGTCCTCGGAGACATAAATTCCGTGAGCAACCTGCTGAAGATTTTTCTCTTTGACATATTCATAAAAAATGGGTTTTACAATTCCGCTGGCGATTACCTGTGCGGTTTGCAGCATCCCATCATGCTCGGTCAGAAGTCTGTCTAATTGCTCAAACCGTTCTGATTTGGTCACATCCATCACTTCCTTTCGTGCTACTATTATACACGGATGTAGCACAGAAGTAAATATAGCAATTTAACAGACACTGTCTGGCATTTTTGTGACCGCGCATTTTATCCATAAACCAAATCCTGAATGGCAAACTTCAAGTCCTGCACCTTGCCCAGCAGCCAGATGGCAGCCATTGGCAGACCATAGGGACTAATAAGGAATGCCATCACCAGCAGGATAATACCGTTTTGCAGGGAACAGGGAATCAGACGGCATTCTCACCGGCGCTGGCAAAACAAAATGGTGGACCAGCACCATCAACAAGATCCTTCGAAACGAGAAATACATCGGTGATGCCCTGCTTCAGAAAACTTATACTACAGACTTTCTGAATAAGACTAGAGTCAAGAACAACGGCATCGTTCCGCAATACTATGTGGAAGGCAACCACGAAGCAATTATTCCGAAGGATATTTTCTTACGGGTGCAGGAAGATCTGGTACGCAGGCGAGTGGTCAAGACAAGCGCCAATGGCAAAAAGCGCTCCTACAGCTGCAACCACTGCTTTGCGCATATTGTCATTTGCGGCGAATGCGGTGAAATGTTCCGCAGAATCCACTGGAACAATCGCGGCTGCAAATCCATCGTCTGGCGTTGCATCAGTAGACTGGAGCCAACCGGACAGGAATGCCACGCAAGAACCGTCAATGAGACGGTATTAGAGAATGTGGTTGTTCAGGCCATCAACACGCTCCTTAGCGATAAGTCCACCTACCAGGCACAGCTCCAGCAGAACATCGCAAAGGTGATCCGAAACGCTCAGCAAAATACCTCTGATGGCACTGACGAAAAACTGCAGGGACTCCAAAAAGAGCTTCTTAAAAAGGCCAATAACAAAGAAGCCTACGACGAGATTGCCGATGAAATCTTCAAGCTCCGGGAACAGCGAGAAAAATGCACGGTTGACACTGCCGCCAGAGACGCACAGATTGCCCGCATCAACGAGCTGCAGGATTTCATCAAGCAGCAGCCCGCACACTTGGAAGCCTTCGACGAGGCCCTGGTAAAGCGCTGGCTCGAGCGAATCACCGTCTGGGAGGACCACTTCACCGTGGAGCTAAAATCCGGACTGAAAATTGATATTGAAGGATAATCCCCTAGACGCACGAAACCCTCTCGACCATGATGGCCGAGAGGGGGGGATTTTATCCCTGTTTGCTAATTCTGCCTTTTAGATCGTGCTCATATTGTGCGTATGATGAAATAATTCCATTTTCAGTTGTTGTATTAGTATAGGTGTAATAATACCATTTTTCCGGTTTATCGAGTTGCTCTTTTAATTCTGGCAATATGCTAGTATGATCCACGCAAATTAGAAGCCTGTTTCAAATTAGTATTTTTATGCTAATTCTGGATAGACCTTCTCTTTCGTGAAATTGGTTTTGGTGCTTTTTTGTTTTGGTTTTCTGCTGAAGCAGCTTTTGCATTTACCACCTCATACACTATGGAATCAATATCTTCTTTAGAAAGATCGATAGTATCCATTTTATATGTCCATTTGTAGGGCACAGGTTCTTTGTTGATTTCATCAAAGTATCTGTAGATTCTATCCTCGAGTTTTTTCTTGCTTTTCACACGGATTCCACACAGCATCTGCTTTGTCATTTTACTGAAAAAACCTTCAATCATGTTTAACCAGGAACCATGTTTGGGTGTAAATACAAACTCAAAACGTCCAGGAATCATATTCAGATATTCCTGGGTTTCTTTGGATGTATGTGCAGAGTGATTATCCAGAATAATCCGAATGATATCGCCCTCTGGATATTTTTCATCAAGTTTCTTTAGAAAGGTCACAAAGTCTGAACTTTTATGAGTTTCACTTACTACTGGAATTGCTTCTCCTGAGAGCAAATCAACCGCTGCAAGCAGCGAGAGGGTTCCCAATCTGACATACTCATAATCTCGCTGATAGCCACTGCTTTTATCTGTATTCGGAATTGGTGGACGGTCTTCACCCTTGGAGGCAGTTGCCTGAATTCCTGGCTTTTCATCATAAGACAGGGTATGTACGGCATCTTTCTCAAAGGGAATCAGTTTTTTTTCCTAACATATCCATCCCACCTTTCCTTATAATCCAATCTAATATGTATATCGGTACTTTTGCTTCGTTATTTAACCTGTACCTATATAGATTATAGCAATAGATTATTACTCTGTAACTATAATTTCTTTATAATTTTTACAACGTTTTAAGGAGGAATGGTGCAATGGATAATTTGGATTTTGCCCTTATCGGAAAACGAATTAAAGAAGTCCGTACAGACCGACAACTGACACAGGAATATCTTGCTAAAGTAACCGATGTTAATGTCAGCCACATCAGCAATATCGAGACGAACAAAGTCAAGGTATCTTTGACACTTCTGGTTTCTATCTGCAATGCTATGAATGTTACCGTTGATTATATTCTCGGCAATGAATACAAAGCTCCTACTACTGCTTTTGAAACAGAACTGCTCAACACTGTTGATAAACTTGACTCTTCAAAGAAAGAGCAGCTTCTAAGAATTGCAAAAGTCTTATAAACTGCCTATTCCTTTATTCTTTTGACATATCTGTAATATGTACTCTTATTCATGCCAAGCTGTTTCATCAGTTCAAACGGACGGATTTCTCCTGACACCACTTTCTGATAATGCTCTGAAAATTCATCAATCGGCATCACTGCTGGTCTGCCGTAATCATCCCATTCACCACGAGCCTTTTTAGAATCTATACCTTCACGCTGTCGTTTCTCTTTCTTCTCAATCTCTGCCTGAGCCATAGCTGCATATAGTTCTATAAGCATATTATTGATGGTTTCCATCAGCATACGAGCCATAGCATTATCCAACTTTGATAAATCCATAAGTGTAGTTGGAAGTTCCAGTATCTTTACACGGATGCCATTATCCCTGTAATACTGCAACTCCTTTAAAGTCTCCTGCTTATTTCTGCCAAGCCTGTCTACCTCGGTAATAATTAACTCATCCCCTGCTCTTAATACATCCTCTTTCAATACCTGATATCTTGGACGATTAAAATTCTTTCCTGTCTGCTGGTCAGTAAATATCTTTTCCAGTTCCAGATTGTTCTGCTCACAATAGGTTGTAATCTCCTTGATGCCTCTGTCTAAATGCTGTTCTCTTGTACTTGTTCTGTGATAACCATATCTCTTCATGATTATTTACTCCTTCCTTAGTCCTGAAATGTGTACTTTTTGGAACTACAAAAAAAGGACTGATAAACAGTCCCGAAATCTATGGATATTCTTTTACGGAACGTCCCAGTATTTATGTATGCTTTTTGGCACCACCTCCTTAAAAATGAGTATAAAAAAAGAAGGTGTATTCCAACCTCCTTCTCTGACTACTTATGACTATAAGAAATGACACCACCTCAACCCTTGATTTATCGTCATGGGCGAAGCGGTGTCAATACTTGTAATTTTTGAATCCTTTTAAAACCCTTAGGTGGATTCTAGTTTTTCTAGTGCATTGCTCACTTCTATACTTAATCCTTCTACTCTCCTATATGCTAATTCTCCCATACTTAGGTCATACACTAGTTTCTTTTTCATTTCAGCCTCTATATGAACAGTATTTCTGTATTCATATAATTTGACTAAATCATCTGCCAATCCTTTACTTATCAGATTCAGCTCTAATAATGCTGCTACTTTTTGTTCATAGCGAATTTTAGTTTTATCAACAGCTTGAACCTTATTATAGCATGGAATAATATCTTTTTTATCATGTTCCAGTTCTTTGGCTATTTTTTCCAATTTATGTCCTGGTATTCCAATTTTGACCAAGCGTTCTTGAAACAGAAGATTTTTTACTGTATTCGTTTCCTCAAATAGTTCAAACAACAAATAATTAACAACCGCCTCTTGAATAGACACATACATTATTACCTGTGTCTTTATCTGAGCTAATAAAAGCTCGTCCGAAGCTTGTAAACCCTCAAAGAATTTATAAATTTTTCTCGCATTTATAAATTCTACAATAAGTCTATCTCTCAAACTTTTATTCTCAATAAATGGATAAAAATGTGACTCATACCACTCTTTATTAGGTAAATGTCCTGATATATAATTCTCTAGTTCTTTTTTAGTCTCACTTGTAAATGCCATTTTCTACTATCTCCTTTGTCGTAATACTTACTTAATATTAATCGATTTTGAGTTTGATATAAAAATCCTTTCCCTACTTTAAGATTGACTTAATTACTGCTTCGAGAGGAACTTTTTATAATAATGCCGTGGCATACTAATATACAGTTACCAAATCAGCTCGAAGTGCCTCAACGCATCCTTTATATACTCCACCTTCTCCTGCGGACACTGCTTTACTTCTGGGTTCTCTTTCTTGGACTTATTATAATTCTCGCCCATGTCCAGACCACACATCCGCTTCACCTGTGCAATATAAGAAGTATGCACATTCACACCATACTTGTCCTTCACATAATCCTTAATCTTCTGATAGGTAGCCTTTTCTTCTGGTGTGTAATTGCTCTCTTCATCAGGCTCCATTGTCACCTCAATCTTAGGTGTATCTTTTTTTAGGGATAATTTGACAACAGTTTCCACATGGCTGGTGGCCGGGAACTGGTCCACAGCCCATGCCTTCTCCGTCCTATACCCTTTCTTCTTAAAATACGCCAGATCTCTCGCCAGCGTCTCTGGATTGCAGGACACATAGACCACGCGGTCCGGATTCAAGATCGCTACAGCATCCATGAATTCTTCTGTGCTTCCGCTTCTCGGCGGATCCATAAATACCACATCGGCATGAGCGTTCTGGGAGGCCATCTGGACCATGAATTTTCCGGCATCGTTGTTGTAGAAGCGGATGTTTTTCTCGCCGTTTGCCTTCGCGTTTGTGACGGCATCCCGGACGGCATCCTTGTTTAACTCGACGCCAATGACTTCCTTCGCGGCAGACGCTGCGACGATTCCGATGGTTCCGATTCCGCAGTAGGCGTCAACAACGGTCTCTTTTCCGGTGAGTCCCGCTGCCTCGATCGCCAGATTGTAGAGCTTCTCCGTCTGAACCGGGTTGATCTGGTAGAAGGATTTTGAGGAGATCCGGAATTTCTTGCCACAGAGGACATCGACAATAAATCCAGGTCCGTAAAGCACATGTTCCTTTTCCCCGAGGACCATGCTGGTGTCGCGGCCATTTACGTTCTGCACCACGGTCGTGATCTCCGGGTGAACCTTTCGGAGCGCCTTCACGAAGTTGTTCTTCGACGGGAACACCGGGGACGCGGTGATCAGGACTACCATGATCTCCCCTGTGGCATGGGCGGTGCGCACCAGGACATGGCGCAGGAAGCCGTATCCGGTATCCTCATCGAATACCTTCATTTTGAAGGATGGAAGAAGTTCACGGATCGTTCCGATGATCTCATCCGCCTTTTTGTTCTCGATCAGGCATGTCTCCACCGGGAGAACCGTGTGGGTTCCCTCTTTGTATACGCCGGAGATGATACGGCCTTTCCTGTCGCGGGCCATGACTGCATGGACCTTGTTCCGGTAATGGAACGGGTCGTCCATGCCGATGATCTCCTCAACCCTGCAGAACGGGCGGAGAAGATCGGAGACTTCTTTCTTTTTGTGCTCTAACTGCTTCTCATATGGCATATCCAGATACTGACAGCCGCCACAGGTCTTGAAATGTGGACAGAGGGATTTTTTCCGCTCTGTTTTTTCTTCTGCCTGGACAGATGCATTTTTTCCCTGAACATGTGCTGTTTTGCGGTCATCCTGGCGTTTGGCTGCGGATACCGCCTTCTTTTTATCACCAGCGTTCATGTTTTTCTCCCCTGTATGATTCCATGCTCCGCCATACTTCTTTTCTAATTTTTCATCAATGTATCCCAGCTTTTTTTCTACACTTTTATCCTGATTTCCGTAGTTTCTTCCGTTTCTTTTCTCTGTACCGCTGACGAAATTCTGCGTTTCTTTTCTTCCGCTATTTCTTTCGGTCTTCCCGTTCACATCTCTTCCATTATTCCCGTTTCTGCCAGCGTTCTCTTTCTTCCAGTTCTTCTTTCCCTTCTCACCGCCACTTTTAAACTTCTTTTCCCTGTATTCCATAATAAATATTTCTCCATTCTTATCTGAAACATTCCGCTTGATTCCCGGAATGCGGATGATTATAATAACACATAAAGTATAGCGTTTTTTCCCGGAATATTCCACTGAAACTTTTTACCTGGGACAATTCCGGCCGTTATACACAGTTGGGCATTTTCTGAGCTGAAAATACCGCATGATACATGCAGATTTTGCCGGCTTAGAATGCAAAGCATCAGTAAAACCAGTTGTAACTGTTCCTCACATTTTCAAGAAAGGACGCAGCATCTGGACACTCCAGACACTGCCGAAAAACAAATCATGAATAATGAATCCAATACCCCTGTTGCCGAATCCGGACGCCCGAAGGATGTCACCGGACGAATCGAGACCGAAATCCGCACCTACGATCTCCTGGACTCCTTAAATATTCCCTACATGCGCTTTGACCATGAGGCCGCATTCACCATCGACGCATGCAACGGTGCCGACGAAGTCCTTGGGATCCATATCTGCAAGAACCTCTTCCTCTGCAACGCCCAGAAGACGAAATTCTACCTTCTCCTGATGCCTGGACATAAGAAATTCAAAACGAAGGTTCTCTCCAAACAGATCGGTTCCGCGAGACTTTCCTTTGCAGACGATGACCATATGAAGGAATTTCTTGGTCTGACTCCTGGTTCTGTCAGCATCATGGGACTCATGAATGACCCTGAGAACCATGTAAAGCTTCTGATCGATTCTGACGTCTTAAAGGACGAGTATTTCGGCTGCCATCCGTGTATCAACACCACAAGCATGAAGCTCAAAACGTCCGATATCATGGAGAAATTTCTCCCGGCTGTTCATCACGAGCCGACGATCGTGGATCTTCCATGGGAGGAATAAAAACAGCGTTTTCCACCAATCATCGTAAGTACCAGTTTTCCCACACGCTAAAGTCACCTGTAGAATCCATTAACAGGAATTATTTTTAAATGGTAACTATTCAGTACCTTCATAGTTACGTGCAAAAATCCATTCCAGATCAGCTTCGCTGATGGGATTTTTGCCTTCCAGCCTATGTTTTCTTACGGTCAGCGCAGCAAGTGCGCAGACCTACTGAACAGTTACTTTAAATGTATATCTACAAAAAGAAGAACAGGAACGCATATCTCATCAAGAGACCGCGTCCCCGTTCTTCTTTTTTATCCTTTATTCTATCCTGAAACCTTTATCCGCTCACTGCGTATTTCCGCAGAAAACGTACCATTTTCCCGGCCGTCAGTATCCAAAATGTGCTGATCTGCCGCCCGTTCCCCGGAAGCTCCGGTTTTACTGCATCACACCATTTGCATCAAACGTATAGCTGACGCCATCGATCGTCATCGTCGTGCCTGTCACCATAGCACCTAACTCAGACGGATCCAGATAATACCAGTATCCATCCGGATTGATCCAGCCGCTCATTCTTCCGCCGTCACGGTAGAAGTACCATTTGCCGCTCTCATTCTTCCACTCACCGGTATCCACCGCGGTTCCCTTAGTGGCTTTCGGAGCGTAATCCTTGTAAGCGAATTCCAGGCATACATTTCCGTTGATTCCATTTACATGTCCCTTATCCGTACACTGCCAGATCGTGCGGCCCTCGTATGTACCGTCCGCGCCGTATCTCGCAAGCCAGATATCATAGTGGATCTGCTTTGTGTCCATCTCGGTCGTAAATTTGCTGTAGTCACTGTAGACGATCGGTGTGTAGCCTGCCGCAGCGATCGTATCACAGAATGCGTTTACCACATCCGTGAGCTCCTGAACCGAAAGCTCCAGGATATATTTTGACTCTACATCCACAGCGATCGGGTACTTTACATTGTATCCGGATACTTTTTCTACAGCATATTTTGCAGCCGCCTTCGCTTCCTCCACAGTTTTCGTCTGAAGATAAACATACGGAGCTGCCTGAACTCCGTTGTCCAAAGCACCCTTCATATTTTTCTCATAATTCGGATCCATGGTGTAACCACCCTCATATCCGTAAGACATCATCTTAATAAAAGCGAATGATATATCATCTGCCGCAACCTTCGCCCAGTCGATATCTCCCTGCCATTTTGCAACACTGATGCCGCGTAGAAGCGCTCCCTCTATTGTTTTTCCATTATTGTCCACATAAACACCATTTACCTTTTTCCATGCATTTGCAGGATCCGTTACACTGGTATCCGTGGATGCCTTATTCTGCTCATCATAACCCGGTCCGATCTCATCCGCAAACGCGGTAAAACTGCCCTGTGTGATCATTAGCGCCGCAAGGACTGCTGCCATATATCGAAATTTTTTCTGAAACATTCTGATCCCGCCTTTCTTTTCTGCCCGTGTTTTATTTCTTAAATATTTTCCATCTTCAAAACTGCACAAGAAACCGTTGTAACTATAAAGATGCTGAACGACTACAAACAGTTTTCTTTAAGTCTTCACAAGTATACTACAATTTCCCTCTTTTTTTATTAAGAACTTCTTACATTTTCGTTGTCACACCTCTAAGACTTTGTGGCAAAATTTCGTCCAGGATAAAAGCCGCCAGTTTCCGAACAGCCTTCCCTGTGCCGTAAAAACAAAAGAACCCTTGAAAACCAAGGGTTCCGGAGCGGAGACGGCGGGATTCGAACCCGCGTACCGGGATGAACCGATAAACGCATTTCGAGTGCGCCGCGTTACGGCCGCTTCGCTACGTCTCCAGGATGTCTGCCTCTTTAAAAGGCAGACTATATATTATTATACATATTTTTTGAGATTTGTATAGAGAAATCACAAAATAATTTTCACCAGTTTGCTCTTGCTTCGGTTCTCATGCACATGAAAACAAGAAGATAGCAGGCATCAATCCACTAATTCCCCTCCGCAAAATAAGCATCCACTGCTCCGGCGATCCCGCTCGCGATTTTCCCCTGGTAACCGTCATCCTGCAGCCAGGTATCCTCATCAGGATTGCTTAAAAATCCCATCTCAAATACACAGACCGGAATCTCGCACCAGTTGATATCGGAGGAGCTGTCCGTCTCCTGGACACCGCGGTTTTTCGTGCCTGTGGTGCCGCAGACGGTGTCAACGATCTTCTTGGAAAGATTATAGCTCTTGTCGTGAAGACTGGCGTTATAAGGATTCTGGGACGTCATGCAGGTGGACAGTGCGCCGTAGACGCTGGAGTTATCCATAGTACCGGCATGAAGACGGATCAGGATATCCGCTCCGCTCTTGTTTGCCGCCACAGACCGCTCCGCGCTGCTCATATTCACATCATGGCTCGTGCGGATCATGACGACATGATAGCCGCGGTTTATAAGCTCTTTTTCCAGCTTTTTCGCCACTGTCAGCGTCACCTCGTACTCCGGGACTCCGCTGGATGTCCCCACCGCGCCTTCCGGCATCTTTGCCTTCATGGTCGTGGAGGACGGGCCGATAGGCTCTTTTGAGGTGTTCGCCTTTGCCTGATGTCCCGCGTCGATGGCAACGGTGTGACCGTTAAACGGGATCTCCGGCGCAGTCTCAGCATCATCGCTCGCAGCCGCTGTGTACGCCGCCGCAGCCGCCTCTCTCGCGGCCTCAACGCTCTCTGCCTCGGACATCTCTGAGGACAGTTCTTCTGATTCTGAAGCTGCTTCCGCCAGTTCTGAACTCTCAGAAGCCACATCACCACCCTCTGGATCTGCGCTTAGCGGTTCCCCGGCAGCTTCTCCGAGCACCTGCACGTCCGCATCCCCGGACCCGGAAGCTCCTGTATCCGTGCTTTCTGCCACCAGGTCTGCACCATTCCCGGACATTTCAGCCCCCGCCGCCGTCTCACTGCTCAGATCCACTGCCTCATATTTCCTCGCCCCATTGCATCCGGTAAGCACCAGAGCAAAAAGGGCTGCAAAGACAAGGAATCGGAGGAGTCCGTTTCCCTTTTTCATCCTGCTCATAGGATCGTTCCTCCTCCGACTACGCATTCATCCTCATAAAATACAACTGCCTGTCCCGGCGTGATCGCACGCTGCGGTTTCTTAAACTGGCACTCCACCGTTCCATCCGGGAGTTCCCTGATGATACAAGGGGATCCCTTGTGGCTGTAGCGGATCTTCGCGAGAACCTCTTTCTCCTCTCCATGAAGACCGTCGATCGCCATCCAGTTCACATCCCTGCAGATCAGATGATCGGAAAACACATCATTCCCCTCGCCGATCACAACCTCGTTCGTCTCCGGGCGAATTCCTGTGACAAACACCGGATGTCCCATCGCAAGGTTCAAGCCCTTTCTCTGTCCGACGGTGTAGTGGGTGATTCCCTTATGTTTTCCGAGGATCACGCCGTTTTTGTCCACAAAGTTTCCGCATCCCGGAACATCGGACGCCTCGCGCTCGATAAATCCGGCATAATCGTTATCCGGCACAAAGCAGATCTCCATACTGTCCTTCTTCTTTGCTACGGCAAGTCCACGGTCCTCGGCGATCTTTCGCACCTCGTCCTTCGTGTAATCACCGATCGGCATCAAAGTTTTGGAAAGCTGGAACTGGGTCAGGTTATAGAGCGCGTAAGTCTGATCCTTCGCCGCCGTCACGGAGTTCCGGATCGTATAACGGCCGTTCGGAAGCTGGCTGATCCGGGCATAGTGACCGGTCGCAATATAATCGGCACCGATCTCCAGGCTGCGCTCCAAAAGCGCCTCCCATTTTACATAGCGGTTGCAGGCAATGCACGGATTCGGTGTCCGTCCGTGCAGATACTCCGCAACAAAATAATCAATGACATTCTTCTGGAATTCTTTCCGGAAGTTCATAACATAGTAGGGAATTCCAAGTGTCCACGCGACACGTCTCGCATCCTCCACCGCACTGAGTCCGCAGCATCCGCCGTTTTCCTCAACCGTACAGGAATCCTCTTCCTGCCAGATCTGCATGGTGACCCCGATCACGTCGTATCCCTGTTCCTTCAAAAGGCAGGCGGCAACCGATGAATCCACGCCTCCGGACATTCCTACCACGACTTTTTTCTTCATTAATATTCCTCGTCCTCTTCATGCTCACTGATATCGGACACTGGCTTCTGTAAGCCTTTGATCTCGATATGGTGCTTTTCTGCATAATCCCAGAGTGCTGCATGGATCGCTTCCTCTGCAAGCAGGGAGCAGTGAACCTTTACCGGCGGAAGTCCGTCAAGTGCTTCCATAACTGCCTTATTGGTTACTTCCATCGCTTCCTCGATCGTCTTTCCCATTACCATCTCTGTCGCCATGCTGCTTGTAGCAACTGCAGCGCCGCAGCCGAAGGTTTTGAACTTGCAGTCACGAATGATATGACTATCGTCATCAATGTCGAGATAGATTCTCATGATATCGCCGCATTTTGCGTTTCCGACAGTACCTACGCCGCTGGCGTCCTCAATTTCTCCCATGTTTCTCGGGTGCTGGAAATGGTCCATTACTTTCTCTGAATACATTATTTTTTCCTCTTACTTTCTGTTCTTCTTAATGAAATCCTCATAGAGTGGGGACATTGCGCGAAGCTTCTCCACGATCTTCTTAAGGCAGTCTACAGTATGGTCGATCTCTTCCTTCGTTGTCTCCTCGCTTAAGGTAAGGCGTAAGGATCCGTGCGCGATCTCGTGCGGAAGTCCGATAGCTAAGAGCACATGGGACGGATCCAGGGAACCGGATGTGCATGCAGATCCGCTGGATCCGCAGATTCCGTCCATATCGAGCATGATGAGTAAGGATTCACCCTCGATGAACTGGAACGCGAAGTTCGCGTTGTTGGAGAGACGGTTTGTGCGGTGACCGTTTAAGCGTGTGTACGGAATCTCGTCCATAACACGTCCAATCAGGTAATCGCGGAGTTCTGTCTCTTTCTTCTTATTATTCTCAAGTTCTGCCATTCCGATCTCGACAGCTTTTCCGAGACCGACGATTCCCGGCACATTCTCAGTTCCGGCACGGCGTTTTCTCTCCTGGGCACCGCCATGGATGAAGGAGCGGAGCTTTAAGCCTTTTCTGATGTAGAGGAAGCCGACTCCCTTCGGTCCGTGGAATTTGTGGCCGCTGGCACTTAACATATCGATATGGTACTCATCCACATTGATCGGCTTGTGGCAGAATGCCTGAACTGCGTCAGTGTGGAAGATGATCCCGTTCTCATGGGCGATCTCACCGATCTCCCTGATCGGCTGGATCGTTCCGATCTCGTTGTTTGCAAACATTACAGAGATCAGGATCGTATCCGGACGGATCGCCTTCTTTAACTCGTCAATGGAAACGGAGCCGAACTCGTCTACCGGGAGGTAGGTGATCTCATAGCCGCGCTTCTCGAGATACTCACATGTGTGAAGGATCGCGTGGTGCTCGATCTTTGTTGTGATGATGTGTTTTCCTTTGGACGCGTAAGCCTCCGCAGTCGCGATCAGAGCCCAGTTGTCGGACTCGGAACCGCCATTTGTGAAGTAGATCTCATTGTCCTTCGCGCCGAGAGCGTTTGCTGCAGTCTCTCTTGCTTTTGCGAGGGCTTCCTTGCACGGGGTGGAAAACTCATATACCGCGGAAGGGTTTCCGTAATATTCTGTATAAAACGGCAGCATGGCTTCCACGACTTCCGGACGTACCTTTGTCGTAGCCGCATTGTCGAGATAGATTACTTTCTTCATTGTTCCGCCTTTCTGTAAAGCTTGATCATCCAGTCTTGCTGTTATACCGCCGCAAGGCTGAACTGTTACCATTTATTTTATGCCATGACCCGAAAGTCAGCTCCCAAAAAGGCGCGGACAGGCCACAGATATCCTACATTATATACGAAACCGGTTGGGAATTTCAACCGGTAATCTTATGTTTTTTCAGAAATACACAGTAACTCGCTAAGTATTTAGGAAATCCCCGTATTTTCAGCGGTTTCAGCCGTCATATCCATCTCTTATTTCCACATATATATAACAGAATCCTTCTGCCTCAACGGAGCTGCCCATGCCTTTATCCCATAAAACCCACCCACTGATCACTGGAACCATTCTCCTCACCGCCGCCGGACTTCTTTCCCGGGTCCTCGGCTTTTTCTACCGGATCTTTCTCTCCCGGACGATCGGTGCGGAGGGGCTCGGAATCTACCAGATGATCTTCCCAGTCTACGGAATCTTTTTCTCCCTCTGCGCCGGGTCGATCCAGACCGCCATCTCCCGCTTTACCGCAGCGGACCCGGACCATGCAAAGCGGACGCTGCTCTCTGGCTTTTCTTTATCCTTCGCCATGTCTCTGGCCGCCGCCTTTGTGATCCGGCACTTCTCGGGCCCTCTTGCGGAACATGTCCTCATGGAACCGCTGTGTGCCCCGCTGCTCTCCGTCATGGCCTTCGCGATTCCGTGTACCTCTGTCCATGCCTGCATATGCGGGTACTATTACGGAAAAGAAAAAGTCTCCGTCCCTGCGGCCGCCCAGCTTTTTGAGCAGACGATCCGGATCTTTACGGTATTTCTGCTGGTGTCTGTCTGCATCGAAAAACGGATTCCGGTCACAGTGTCACTTGCCGTATTCGGGCTGGTTGCCGGGGAAGCCGGATCGGCGTTGTTTGTGCTGATATTTTTTCTTTTATTTCATGAGTTTCACGAAAATACAGGCAGATCCTGCAGGATTGGCCAAAGTTCCATAAAAAATCCGCTTTTCAGGAATTCCGAACGAATTTCGGATCTCTCTGGCAATCTGTTCTCTCCCATGTCCGCCCTCCTGGCCCTCGCTGCCCCACTCATGGCAAACCGTCTCATCCTGAACCTTTTGCAAAGCGCGGAGACGATCATGATCCCGGAGCGCCTGACCGTCTACGGACTCACCCGTTCCCAGGCCGTCAGTACATATGGAACTCTCACAGGCATGGCGATGCCTTTTGTCCTCTTTCCATCGGCCCTGGTAAACTCCCTGGCTGTGGTCCTGCTGCCCGCCACTGCGAGGCACCAGTCCGCCGGAAACGACTCCGGAATTGCCGCCGGGATCTCCATGTCCTTCCGATACAGCCTTTATCTCGGAATTTTTTGCATCGGGGTCTTCACAGTCTTCGGAGATGCGCTGGGCTTACAGATATTTAAAAGCCAGGATGCCGGATCCTTCATTCAGATCCTCGCCTGGCTCTGCCCGTTTCTCTATCTCGCCACCTCATCCGGCAGCATTTTAAATGGACTCGGAAAAACGAAACTCACGTTTTTCCATCACCTGGTCTCACTTCTCATCCGCATCGCCTTCGTGTGGTTCGGGATCCCGGAGTTTGGGATCCGCGCATGCCTCTGGGGGATGCTTGCGAGTGAGATGCTTTTAGCCCTGCTCCATATTCTGGCGCTCCGAAGGATCGTCCCCTGTGACTGGAACGCATGGATATTGATCGGAAAGCCTGTTTTCTGCCTGCTTTGCGCCCTATGGCTCTTCCGGCTCTTTCCGGAAACGCTTCCGCTTCCGGCAGGACTCCCGGATTTTTTCCGGACTGCAGTGCAGATACTTCTTTTATCCACCATGTATCTCCTGTTTCTGCTGTTTTTTCACAGAAAACAGAGTCCGGCCTCCACATGATCACTCATCGAATTCCACCGTCACATAATACCCTCGGTCATTCTGGATAATATCCTTCACGATGCCCTTTTTGCTCTTCAGTCTCTCCGTAAACCGGAACAATCCCGACATCGCCACTGCCGGCTCGATCATGTAGTTCACATTGACCGGCGTGATGGACTCGCTGACGTCCACCTCCTGTCCGACCTCCACAAGACCCGGACGTTCCATTTTAAATACGATCTCTCTCATTTTTATCCTCTTTTCTATTTACGGTAACAGGCATTCCAGAAGCCGTGAAACATTTCGTCGGTACCTTCTGGTTCTCACTTTCCGCCTTGTATCATCGCCACAGGCAGTTTCTTCCGGATGCCCAGTGACGTAAAAATGCCGCCAGACCGCTTTTTTAGCGCTCCCTGGCGGCATTACCTTTTTACTTTCCCGGCATTGCTGCCATGTTCTCTCAAACCTGTCTGACGAGCTTATTTCCCCTCGTAAATGATCGCAGAATCCACATCATATTTCTGCAGTTTATCTCTTCCTTTTAATCCCGCAAGCTCCATCACAAAACAGATCTTAACGACCTCTCCGCCAAGCTCTTCCACAAGCTTTGCGATCGCTTCCACGGTTCCGCCTGTCGCGATCAGGTCATCGATGATCACGACCTTCTGGCCCGGCTTGATGGAATCCTTGTGGAGCTCGATGGTTCCTGTGCCGTACTCCAAGGCGTACTCCATAGAAACGGTCTCTCTCGGAAGCTTTCCCGGTTTTCTCGCCGGAACAAAGGATTTTCCCATCGCGTAAGCAACCGGTGTTCCAAAAATAAATCCTCTGGACTCCGCTCCAACGACCACATCGAAATCTACGTCTTTTACCATCTCAAGGAGAGAATCGATCGCCAGCTTTAATCCATCCGGATCCTGTAAAATTGAAGTGATATCACGGAAAATAATCCCCGGCTCCGGGAAATCCGGGATGCTGATTACATACTCTTCCAGCTTTTTCATAGTATTTATAGTTCCTTTCTGATTCGATCCACGATTGCTTCTATTCTATCACATGTATTTTTTTCTGGCAACCATGAGAAAAAGCAAAACGTCGGTTGAATACCTACCTTTTTTGTAGTATAATCAGAGCAGTTCCAGATTCCGCATGATGAGCGGAATCTTTGTTTGTTTCATCTGCAGATGCCCTCTGAGCGCATTTCTGCAGAATAATATCGCAACATTGTTCCTTATCGGCACAGTTATAACATTTTTTAGGAAGTCCAATGATCTGAACATCTCACATCTTGTCAGATCACTGTTGAAATTGGTGAAAGAATCATGAAAATATCTACAAAGGGTCGTTATGCACTGCGCATGGTCATCGACCTGGCTGAACATGCCGACGATGGCTTTATCTCCTTAAAGGACATCGCCGCCCGCCAGGGTCTCTCAAAAAAATATTTAGAGCAGATCGTTCCACTCTTAAACAAGACCGGAATGCTCTCCACCACCCGCGGCTACCAGGGCGGCTACAAACTCGCAAAATCTCCGTCGGAATGCACCGTCGGTGCGATCTTACAGACCACTGAAGGCAGCCTCGCCCCGGTTTCCTGCCTCGAGCACACTCCAAACCCCTGCGAGCGCTGCTCCGCCTGCGACACGCTCCCGGTCTGGGAAGGTCTAAACCGCGTCATCATGGACTACTTAGACGGAATCACGATCCAGACGATCCTGGATCAGAAACATGAGCTGGAGGAAAAGCACAGACTGGCGGCTGAGGAGATCTTAAACAGTGTGAAGGGGCCGTGTCAGTCATAAAATCTGCGGCTTTGTGACTTTTTTATATTGTATTTTTATATGTCGAAACAAAAAAGCTTCGCAAAAAATTGTCTTAAGGCAGTTTCTTACGAAGTTTTTTCTGTGCCTGTTCAACGGCACAGACCGTTACAGATTTATATATTGGGGACGGTAGAGCATGGCATCCACATATATTCCACTTCTGTCCAACAACAGAACAGCGGTCACACATATTGCTACGCAGTGACCGCTGTCCTGTATTCGTTCGTTAATTGAGGGGGATTTTTTCCAGCACAGCTCGACGCACAGCTGAACTGTTGGGGGATTATTCCTGTAATGTCTTAAACGCCTCGTCCAGATCCTCGATGATGTCGTCGATGTTCTCTGTACCGATGGAGAGACGGATCGTGTTCTGTTTGATTCCCTGGTCCGCTAACTCCTCGTCATTTAACTGGGAGTGAGTTGTGGAAGCCGGATGGATCACGAGAGACTTCACGTCAGCAACATTTGCAAGTAAGGAGAAGAGTTCGAGGTTATCGATAAACTTCTTCGCTGCCTCTGCGCCGCCTTTGATCTCGAAGGTGAAGATGGAGCCGCCGCCGTTCGGGAAGTACTTCCTGTAGAGTCTCTGCTGTTCCGGATCATCAGATACAGACGGATGGTTTACCTTCTCTACGAGCGGATGGTTGTTTAAGTACTCAACGACCTTCAGGGCATTCTGTACATGGCGCTCTACACGGAGAGACAGTGTCTCGAGTCCCTGTAAGAAGATGAATGCATGGAACGGGGAGATCGTTGCTCCTGTATCACGAAGTAAGATCGCGCGGATTTTTGTAACGAATGCTGCTCTTCCTGCTGCCTTTACGAAGCTTACGCCGTGGTAGCTCGGGTTCGGCTCAACTAAGGACGGGAACTTTCCGCTTGCTTCCCAGTCGAAGTTGCCGCTGTCGATGATGACACCGCCGATGGTGGTTCCGTGGCCGCCGATGAATTTTGTCGCGGAATGGAATACGATATCTGCGCCGTACTCGATCGGTCTTACAAGGTACGGAGTCGCGAACGTATTGTCGACAACCAGCGGGATCTTATGTGCGTGGGCGATGGAAGCCAGCTTCTCGATATCAACAACATCGGAGTTCGGGTTTCCAAGTGTCTCAATATGGATCGCTTTTGTGTTCTCCTGGATCGCGTTCTCAACTTCCTCGTAGTTGAACGGGTCAACGAAGGTTGCTGTCACGCCGTACTCCGGAAGTGTGTGCGCTAAAAGGTTGTATGTTCCGCCGTAGATGTTCTTGGCCGCAACGATGTGGTCACCTGCATGAGCAAGGTTCTGGAATACATAGGTTGCTGCTGCCGCGCCGGAGGCAACTGCCAGTGCCGCAACGCCGCCCTCCAATGCTGCAATTCTCTTCTCGAAAACATCCTCAGTCGGGTTTGTCAGTCTTCCGTAGATGTTGCCTGCGTCTGTGAGTCCGAAACGTGCTGCCGCATGCTCACAGTTTCTGAATACATAGGAAGAGGTCTGGTAGATCGGAACTGCTCTCGCGTCTGTCACCGGATCCGGCTGCTCCTGTCCTACATGAAGCTGTAATGTCTCAAATTTGAAGTTTCTCTCTGCTCTTGTTTTCTTTGCCATAGTGATTTTCCTCCTCTTATTCCGGATCGGGACATCGCATTTCATTCCCGAAAAATTTCTTATTTTCATTTACCAACCATCCTATCTGGTTGCAAGGAAATAGTACCATATGTTGGAAAATCTGTCTAATTGGATGTACTCAGGGTCTGCTATAGGTTTTTCCTATTGCTTTATGCTGCGTCAAGGCACCGCAGGAATCATGATCTTTTGCACCCTTTCCGGCATTTCTCATACACTGAACATATAGAACGATCGCAAAGAGAGGTCTTTTGGTATTATGAGAAAAATTCTTGCACCGGTTCTTTTTGTGTTTACGGCGGCGGCTCTGCTTGCCGGATGTAAGAAGAACGCGGAATCATCTTTAACTCCCGTGACTTTAAATGAGGTTGCCCACTCCATCTTCTACGCCCCCCAGTATGCCGCCATCGAGCTGGGGTATTTTGAGGAGGAGGGAATCGATCTGACACTGGTAAACGGTGCAGGGGCTGACAAGGTCATGACAGCCCTGGTATCCGGAGATGCGGACATCGGGTTCATGGGATCTGAGGCGAGTATCTATACTTATATCCAGGGCGATGATGACTACGCCGTAAACTTCGCCCAGCTCACCCAGCGGGCTGGGAACTTCCTCGTTGGACGGACACCGGAAGCTGATTTCAAGTGGGAAAACCTCATCGGAAAGAAAGTTTTAGGCGGCCGCGCCGGCGGCATGCCCCAGATGGTCTTTGAGTATATCTTAAAGAAGAACGGCATCGATCCCACAAAAGATCTCTCCATCGACCAGAGCATCAGCTTCGGTCTCACCGCGGCGGCGTTCACCAGCAATGATTCCGACTACACCGTCGAGTTTGAGCCCTTCGCCACTGCCCTGGAGCAGGAAGGAAACGGCTATGTAGTCGCATCCCTCGGAAAAGATTCCGGCTATGTGCCCTACACGGCCTACAGTGCCAAGAAGAGCTATATCGAAAAGCACCCGGAGATCATCCAGAAATTCACAAACGCGATCCAGAAAGGCCTCGACTACGTGAATACCCACTCCGCCGAGGAGATTGCCGAGACGATCAAACCGCAGTTTAAGGAGACCGACACCGAAAAGATCGCCATCATCGTGGACCGTTACAAAGAGCAGGATACCTGGAAAGGAAATACGGTCTTTGAGAAGGAAAGCTTTGAGCTTCTTGAGAACATTCTGGAGGAAGCCGGTGAGCTTGACACGCGGGTTCCTTATGAGGATCTTGTGAAGACGGAGTTTGCGAAGGCAGCCGCAGAGAAATAACTTTTTAATCGGAGAGATCTGAATTTTTTTAATCATTGTAACTGTTCAGCAGGTCTGCGCACTTGCTGCGCTGACCGTAAGAAAACATAAGCTGGAAGGCAAAAATCCCATCGGCGCAGCCGATCTCGAATGATTTTTGCTTGTAACTATGAAAGTACTGAGGTTACTAATCATTTAAATTCAGATCTCTCCGATATTTTTATACTTCCTCTCCTCTCATTCTCCACCATCCCATCATCCACTTCACATAGTCAGAAAATCCCGCGGGATCCACATCCCGGACCGCAATGACAGGGATGTTTCCGATCTCCTCCCCATTAAACCGGTAGCGCAGCGTTCCAAGCTGGTCTCCCGCCTTTACTGGGGCCTTTGCGCTCTCTTCCAGCATCAGTTCCCGCTCCACGCCGGAAAAGTCCTCGCCGTGAAGTCCCAGATATGTAAAGGTTTCGCCGTAGGAAAGTTCCACCTCCGCCACTTTTCCGCCTGTCACCGGAATCTTCGGAAGCTCCGGCGGCGTCTCATCTTTATAGAGCCTGCAGTTTCCAAACCCATAGTTTAAAAGCGTCACCGCGTCCTTAAATCTCGCCTTATAGTCCGGTGCCGCCATGATCGCGGCGATAAGCTCCACGCCGTCCTTTTTTGCTGTGGCGGAGAGACAGTATTTTGCGATACTGGTGGAACCTGTTTTCAGCCCCGTCACCTCGAAATTCGTCGCCATCTTTAAGAGCTTATTTGTGTTGGAGAGACCGAACTCCTTTGTCCCCTGCTTCGTCACATGGGTGATATTCTCCATCCAGATCGTCGTATAGTTTGTGATCTGCGGGTATTTTGTGATAAGTTCCCTGGACATCAGCGCGATGTCCCTCGCCGTAGTCACATGTTCCGGGGAGTCCGTGAGTCCGCAGCAGTCAATGAACTTCGTGTGCTCCATCCCCAGGCCTTTCGCCCGCTCATTCATCATCCTCACAAAAGTCCCCTCATCGCCTCCGATAAACTCAGCCATTGCCACCGACGCGTCGTTGCCGGAGGCGATGACGATGCACTTAATCAGAGTTTCCACTGTCTGGATCTCGCCCTCCTCCAGGAACACCTGGGATCCGCCCATGGATTTCGCGTGGGCGCTTGTCACCACCTCGTCTGTCAGACGGATCTTCCCTGACTGCAGGGCGTCGAAGATCAGAATCAGCGTCATGATCTTTGTGACACTGGCGGGATTTCTCGGCTCATCCGCGTTTTTCTCGCAGATCACGGTCCCCGTGGATGCCTCCATGAGGATTGCGGACGGAGCCGTGATCTCCGGGCCGGTGTACGGTGTCAGCTCCGGCTGCATCTGCTGTATTTCCATGATCTGATTTCTTATATCCTTTTTCCACGTCCCTTCCCTCATCATCCCATATCCGCTCACCGGTTCCATCATGAACAGGATTCCGGCCATGATCCCACAAATGCTTCTTTTTCCCACTCTCATATTTCTACTCCCGACCTGCCTGCTGTTCCATAAAATTTCTCCGCCCGGACGCCATTTTATTCCGCCCTGCGGCACGCTTTTCATGTTCTCAGCCAGTTTTCTCCTTATAAAATATGGCCCGGACATCCCCCTTTATGTCACTGCTTACAAAATGCTTAATTTTTCTATTTCTCGTAGCGTCGGACATGGGGTTGTGCTATGATAGAAGTAATAAATACAGAATTTTATCCGTTGTTCTGTCTGACAAAGGACGGCGGTTACAAATTAAATTACGAGGTGATATTTTGGAATACAATAATGATTTTGAAAGGCGCCGCGCATATATTTCAAGCCGCGAAAAGCTGCGGAAACGGCGGCGGACAGTTCATATTACGATACTGCTGATCGTTCTCGGAGTGCTTCTCCTGGGAATCGGCGGACTGCTCCTCTTTAAAAAAGGAGGCCACTTATCCACACAGTTGAAAAACAACACTTCTGAATCTTCGGCGGAATCCGATCCGTCCGGAGATGATAAAACGACTGTTTCACTTGCGGAGAGCGGATCCGGAGAAGACGCTTCTCCGGAGTCACAGGAAGCTGCCGCACCGGCTGCCGCCTACAATACAGGCGATACTGCCCTGGATGGGATTTTAAACAGCGCTCACGCAAAATTCGTCACCTACGACTACGATGCTGCCATCGAGATCTTAAACTCCAACCCGGATTACGCGGAGAATTCCGATGTGAAGGAACTTCTCGCCGCCTGCGAGGAGACAAAATCCACACTCGTCCGGGCGGATGTAAACAAGATCACCCATGTGTTCTTCCACTCCCTGATCATGGATAACTCCAAAGCCTTCGACGGGGACGCGGATTCCAAGGGCTACAACCAGGTGATGACCACGAAGAGCGAATTTTTAAAGATCCTGGATTCCATGTACGAGAAAGGATATGTTCTCGTAAAGCTCCACGATATTGCCCACGAGGTGACGGACGAAAACGGCAATACGAAGATGGTGGCGGGAGATATTATGCTGCCGCCCGGAAAGATTCCTTTCGTCATGTCCCAGGATGACCTCTGCTATTACGAGTATATGGACGGTGATGGTTTCGCAAGTCGGATGATCGTGGGTGAGAACGGAAAGCCGACCTGCGAGATGGTGATGGATGACGGCTCCGTGTCGGTGGGCTCTTATGATCTCGTGCCGCTCCTTGAGGACTTTATCACGGAACACCCCGATTTTTCCTACCGGGGTGCCCGGGCGGTCCTGGCGTTTACCGGATATCAGGGCGTTCTGGGATACCGGACGGATCCGTCCTATGAGAGTTCTAACCCAAATTATGAAGCCGATAAAGAGACGGTCCGCCAGGTGACACAGTGTCTCAGGGACAACGGATGGGAGCTCGCCTCCCACAGCTGGGGACATATCAATTTCGGGAAACGCTCCTTTGAGGATGTGAAGACGGACTCCGATAAGTGGGCCTCCAGGGTGGAATCCCTGATCGGAAAGACGGATATCCTGCTCTACCCATTCGGATCAGATGTTGGCGACTGGCATCCGTACACAATGGAAAATGAAAAAAACGCATATCTCCATGAGCTGGGCTTCCGCTACTTCTGCAATGTAGACTCCAGCCAGTACTGGGTACAGTTTGGATCTGACTATCTCCGCCAGGGACGCCGGAACCTGGACGGCTACCGCATGTACTACGACCTGCCGGAGACGAATCCGGAAAAAGACCACTTAAGCGACCTCTTCGATGTGACCCAGGTCTTCGACCGCGAACGGCCGGTTCCGGTGGCACCGATGAATTAGACCTGGAATTAAAAACGGACTTCAAAAGTCATATCTCATATGGCTCATGAAGTCCGTTTCTTTTGTTTATATCCGCTAAAGCTTTCACTGGAAGTCCCTTCTGAATACATGGGAACCCGCAGAGCCTGCCAACGGCAGCTTCTTCGGAATTCGAGAAAATCAAAATACGCTGGACAGTTTTTCCATCCAGCGTACCCGGTATTATTCTGCATTTTCTGTTTTTCAGCTGAAATCTTCATTTAGAACTGCACAATATCCTTGATCTCCTGCGCCGGTTCCACGCTCTCGGCGTAGAGCACCGGACCGACACCGTCGTAGTCCGGCCAGAACTCGTATGCGATCTTCGCACGGACCTTGACCCACTGCTTTGTCTCAAGGTTTCTCGCCTCACGCGCCTTGCAGATAAATCCTAAAAATGTCATATCTGCCTCGCAGCATGTCATCGCCATTCGGCCCGGAACGAAATAGTTCTTCGGGAATTCCGGGGATTTTAATACCATACCGGTGAACTCCACAACTTTTCCCTCGTAGCGGTCCTGCTTATCCATGGCGTCGATGTACCAGATGCCGTAATCCTTCGGATCGATCTTGATCACATCTGCCTTCATGTCGTACGGAAGATCCTCTTCCAGAACCTCCTGCTCGATCTCGCCTTCCGCGTCCTCGAAGATCAGCTCTGCCTGCGGGTTTAAAGCCTTTAAGCCGCGGCGGTAGCGGGTGATGTTCTCATCGCTGACTTCATCGCAGCGGTTCATGATCACAAGCTCGGAGCGCTTTACAAGGAGCGCTAAGAGCGGCTTCATGTTGCTTAAATAGAGCTCGAAGGTGGAGCCGTCGATGATCGTGATCTGCTGGAAGAGTTCCCAGGTATCCGGGAGCTGCAGCTGATCCTGCGGCCACATTCCGTTCCACTCGATGAGCACGCGGGCCGGGTCATATAATGCCTCGATCCGTCCGTAGAAATCCTCGTCCATCTCGGAGATATCTTCCACGGTAACGATCTTTGTTCTTGTTTTCTTTAAGATTTCCTTATCGTACTCCGTATCGCCTTCCTCGCAGAGGATCAGAACGGTCGTACCGTCGGCCTGGAAATAGTCCTGCTGTAAAGTATTTGTGATGAACTGGGTCTTTCCCGCTTCCAGAAAGCCGTTGATGACAAATACCGGCATTTTTTCCTGCTGTTTCACTGTCTTATTCTCCTAATTATATAAAATGGTTCCTGCCCACGTCTTGCGCAGACAGGAACTGCCACTGAACAGGTTCTGCAGATCTGGCAGCCTGACCCTGGCAGAATACGTTCATTAAGCCTCAAACGCAGCCTTTAACTCGTCTTCCTTCAGGTTGGAACCGATCACGCACACTTTTCCTGTGTAGATCGGAGCGCCTGTGCGGATCTCGGTCTCTTCCGGAACAAGATCGAAGTAGTACCATGTTCCGTCCGCATCCGGCAGCATTCCCTTTGCGCGGAGAACCTGGCCGTACTTCTCGGAATGTGCGAGTTCCTGTAACAGGGACTCGAGTTTCTCCTTTGTGATGGTACGGTTTGTCTCAAGACCCCAGCTTGTGAATACCTCGTCGGCGTCATGATCGTGGTGGTGATGGTGGTGGCCGCATCCACACTCGCCGTCATGGTGATGGTGGTGCTCGTGCTCATCATCGTCATCATCGTGGTGATGGTGATGGCCGCATCCGCACTCTTCGTCATCGTCATGGTGGTGATGATGGTGCTCATGCTCATCTTCGTCGTCATCATCGTCATCATCGTGGTGATGGTGGTGGCCGCACTCACACTCTTCGTCATCGTCATGGTGGTGATGATGGTGCTCATGCTCATCTTCGTCGTCATCATCGTCATCGTGGTGGTGATGGTGGTGGCCACAGCAGCACTCCTCGTCGTCATCGTCATGATGATGGTGATGGCCCTCTTTTACCTCCTCAAGGAGCTTCTCAGCCATATCATCTGTCGGCTTCTCAATGATCTCAAGAAGCTGCTCGCCTGTGAGCTTGTCGATCGGAGTTGTAACGATAGCTGCCTTCGGGTTCTTCTCGCGGATCATCTCCACACACTGAGCGACCTTGTCTGCGTCAGCGACATCGGTACGGCTTAACACGATGGTTCCTGCGCTCTCGATCTGGTTGTTGAAGAACTCACCAAAGTTCTTCATATACATCTTGCACTTCTGAGCATCAACGACTGTCACGGAACCATTTAATACAACGTCGATCTCGCCCGCAACGTCGCAGACTGCCTTCATGACGTCGGAAAGCTTGCCGACACCTGACGGCTCGATAATTACACGGTCCGGTGTATACTTTGTAAGGACTTCATTTAAGGAACGTCCGAAATCACCGACTAAGGAACAGCAGATGCATCCGGAGTTCATCTCACGGATCTCGATGCCGGAATCCTTTAAGAAGCCGCCGTCGATACCGATCTCACCAAATTCATTCTCGATCAGGACTACTTTCTCGCCCGCAATTGCTTCTTTCAGAAGCTTCTTTATAAATGTTGTTTTTCCGGCTCCGAGGAAACCGGAGATAATATCAATTTTTGTCATAATGACACCTCTTTCTTGCCATCCGCGCGGCATTCCTGTATTTTTATCTGTCCGCCTTAATTTTATACTGTATACAGACCAGATCCACTGCCGCACTTTCATTTTTCATTACCAATTACTAACTTTAACACATTTTCTAACAAAGTCAAGTACTGCCGCTTCCAGCGGATGTCTGGAAAGCGGCAGAAATACGAGAAATTTTCTCATATAATATTGTTTTCTTGTACAGTCTTCAGGATCTGGCAAAATCCAGCCTCATTGAGCGCTTGCGATTACATATCTGCTGGCATCCTGCTGTTTCTCCCCTATCTCGACTGCTTCACCATCTGAACGACACTGAACCCCCCGAACATCGCCAGGTTCACCACAACAACACTGGCTCCCGCCGGGATCGAATATACATAGGAAAGAATAAGTCCGATAAAGAAGCACACCACCGACACAACACCCGAAGATACCACAACGCCGAAAAAGCTCTTAAACACCCGCATGGATGTCAGTGCCGGGAAGATCACAAGGCTCGAGATCAGCATGGCCCCCATCATTCTCATGCCGAGAACGATCGTAATGGCGGTCAGGACCGCGATCAAAAGGTTATAGGCGGAAACCCGCACCCCCGTCGCCTTCGCGAAGCTCTCATCGAAGGTCACGGCAAAGACCTTGTTGTAGCAGATCACAAACATGCCGAGGACCACCAGGGACAGGACTACGCTTAAGTACATGTCCTCGCGGCTCATTGCTAAAATACTTCCGAACATATAGCTGCTGACATCCGTCGTCATTCCCGTCGTCAGGGATGTGACGATGATACCGATGGCGAGAGATCCTGCGGAGATCATCGCGATCGCCGCGTCACTCTTGATCTTTCCGTTTCCCGTGATCCGAAGAAGCAGGACCGCCGCCGCTGCCACCACCGGGATCGATACCGCGAGAGGCGCCCAGTTAAAGGCCACCGCGATAGAGAGTGCCCCAAAGGAAACATGGGACAGTCCGTCACCGATCATTGAATACCGTTTCAGCACAAGGCTGACTCCCAGGAGCGATGCGCAGAGCGAGATACAGATACCGCCGATCATCGCCCGCACGAGAAACGGATAGGAAAACATTTCCTGTAAAAGTCCCATTTAGTTCTCACCTCCGAGGAATTCTCTTCCGAATTCCGATTTCTTATACTCATCCACGGTCCCGTAAAACTGGACCGTCTGTTTCAACTGTAAGATCTTGTTGGCCTGGGTCACGATATTTCCGATATCGTGGGAGACCATGAGGACAGCCACCTTCTCGTCCCTGTTTAGATGGCGGATCACCGCATAGAAATCCTGGGTGGATGCCGGGTCAAGTCCCGTGATCGGCTCGTCCAGGATCAGGAGCTTATCCGTAGCGCAGAGGGCCCGCGCGATCAGGGTTCGCTGTTTCTGTCCGCCGGAGAGATCCCGGTAGCAGCTCTTTTTGAGATCCGTGATTCCGAGCTTTTCCATATTGACTGCCGCAAGCTTCCGCTCTTCCATCGAGTAAAACGGTCGGTTTCCACGCTTTCCAAGGCAGCCGGAGATCACGACCTCCTGTACCGTCGCAGGGAAATCCTTCTGGGCCGGGGTCTGCTGCGGGAGATATCCGATTCCGGACCGTCTCAACTCGTCCGCCAGCGTCAGGACACCGCCGGTGGGCTTTATGAGTCCTAAGAGTCCTTTCATCAGGGTGCTCTTTCCGGATCCGTTCTCGCCAACGATGCAGAGATAGTCCCCAGGATTGATCTCCATGGATACGTCCTTCACCACGTCATAATTTTCATATCCAAAATCCACATGTTCACATTTTAATAATGGCTGGTTCATCGATAAAGTCCTTCCCGTAAATTGACAACATTCTGTTCCATCAGTTCCAGATAGGTGACACCGTTATCAAACTCTCTTCTCGTCACGTTATGACAGGAGTGAAATAACAGCGGCTTCGCACCGGTCTCCTCGCTGATGATCTCCGCCACCCGGTGGCTGGAGAGTTCCAGGTAATAGACCGCCGGGATCTGTTCCTCCCGCACCTTGTCGATCAGGTATGCGATGGTCTTTGCGCTTGGCTCAGTGTCGGAGGCGCAGCCGGAAAACGCAGCCCTGTACCGGAGTCCGTAAGTGTCCGCAAAATAGCGGAGCGGAAACTTGTCCGCCATGACAATGAGGTCTAAGTCCGCGCCGTTTACCACATCGCGGAATTCCTGGTCGAGATTCTCAAGTTTCCCGAGATAATCCTCTGCATTTGCCGCAAAGATGTCCGCGTCTGCCGGGTCCATCTCCTGAAGCGTGTCCGTGATCACCTGGGTGATCTTCATGGCATTCACCGGAGAGGTCCATATGTGCTCGTCGTATTCGATCTCGTAGTCCGCATCATCATCGTGCTCATCATCCGTATGATCATGATCTTCCGCATCGTGATCATGATCATCGTCATCAGCATGGACCGCCTCATCATGGTCGTGGTCATCATGGGTATCGTCTGCCGACGCATGGCTGTGGTGATGTTCCTCACCTGCGTCCTCCATGCCTTCCACGATCTCTTCCTCCACGGTATCCACATAGTCCATCATCGTGATGACCTTTAAGCTCTCCGAATCCAGGGATGCCACAACCTGGCTCACCCACTGCTCCATGGCACCACCGTTGCAGATCAGAAGGTCCGCGTTCTGGATCAGGCGGATATCTGCCGGTGTCGGCTCAAAGGAATGACTGTCCTGTCCCGCCGGGATCACCATGGAAAGATCTACGGCATCCCCCGCGATCTGTCTCGTGAAATCGTAGTACGGGAACAGGGTCGTTACAATTTTCAGCTTTCCATCATTCGGAGTTCCCACATCTCCGTGTGTGTCACTAACAGAGCCACAGCCTGTCAGGGTACCAAAAAGAAACATCGCTGCGGTGAGCCATGCTTCTATCCGTTTTCGTCTTGTTTTTCTAAAATCCTTCAATCCATTTCCTCCGGTATCTAACGCGCGGGCTGCTGTTTTAAGCATAGTTTACGCAAGGTCCGAATTTTCATGTTACTGTCTTTTATTTTTAATAGCAGCTCTTTGTTTCCTGCGCAGTTTTTCCTGCAGTCATCACTATATATAAATAAATCCGCTTACTGCTGTCACCTTTTTATGGCACATTGATAAGTCATGCCGCATCTGCACAGGTCTGCCAAACAGCTACTTTTCAATCTCCGTTAAGATATCAAGCGGTTTCTCAAGCAGAAATTCCGGCTGGAATGCCGCAAGCTCCTCACGGCCCCTGAATCCCCAGAGAACTCCCACCGTCGTCATCTTCGCGTTCTTTCCAGTCTTCATGTCCGTATTCGTATCTCCAAAATACAGGCACTCTGACGGGTCCGCGCCACAGATCTTCGCCGCCTTCAACGCTCCCGACGGGTCCGGCTTCTTCGGAACGCCCTCCTGCTCCCCGATCACCGTGTCAAAATATCCCGCGCCGAATACATATTCTACGGTCTTCTTCGCCTGGGCATCAGGCTTGTTGGATACAACAGCAATCTTTAAACCCAGCTCTTTCGCCTTCGAGGTGAGCTCCACGATTCCATCGTAAGGATGCATCTCATAGTTACAGTATTTTCCGAATATCTCCATATATACAGGGAGGATCGCCTCGTAGTGCGCCTCATCCGTATCTCCGCAGGCCGCGAGGGAACGTTTCATCTGCATTTTATATCCATCGCCGACAATGGTCATCATCTGTTCCTCTGTCAAAGGACCGAGCCCAAACTTCTCCAGTGAAAGGTTCGTACAGTATGTCAGAGCATGGATCGAGTTTACCAGCGTTCCATCCAGATCAAAGATCAGACACTTATATTTCATATCTGCCTCCATATAAAGCAAAAACGAATCAAAAACTGTGCCACTCATTTTATCACACTAAAAAAAAAATGACAATACCTTTCTGCGCATATATAGGGCTCCGAAAATTTCCTTTAAATCCCATTGACTCTTTCCAGTTTCCATATTAGGATATATCTATATGAAAAGGACAAATCTACATATATTTTATGTGCATTTTTGTACCAAAAGACGAAATCCCAGGAGGTACGTTTATGAAAAAATTTTGCATCGCAGCTCTCGCTGCAACACTGGCTCTCGGAACCATGATCACAGCTCAGGCTGCTGATACACTAGATGGAACTGTTGTATCCGGCACATACAAACGCAGCACAAACGGCGGACGCCGCCGCGGTTTAAAGTCCCCGGCAGGCGGTGCCTGGGAGAAGCTCTCTGACGGTACCTACAAATATCACTTTGCGGAAGGTCTCGAAGCTACCGATTACTGGCTGGAGATCAATGGAACCTGGTACTATTTCGGTCATGACAATATCATGCAGACCGGATGGGTAAAGGATGACGGCAACTGGTACTACATGGATCTTGAGACCGGTGCTCTCTTCACTGGCTGGCACGAGATCAGCGGCAAGTGGTACTACTTCCACGAGGAAGGTGATGGCTTCAAGGGCACTCTCATGGTAAACTGTGAGACTCCGGACGGATACACCGTTGACGTGAATGGTGCGCTTGTAGAATAGTCACTGGCATAAATTTTAAAAATCCCCGCAGGATCGTTTTTCCGCATCCTGCGGGGATTTTTTGCCAGTCCATATAGCATCCGTTCCAATAATACGTTTCTTGCATATGTCCCATTGATCGGCAGTTCCTCTTTATTCATATCTCAGAGCATCGATCGGATCCGCCTTTGCGGCTTTCGATGCCGGGTAGATTCCAAAGAAGATTCCGACCACGGCTGAAAAGGATACCGCAAGAAGGATGATCCCGGGTTTGATCACCACGGGGAGTCCAAGCGCCGCGCCGCCTGCCGTCACGAGACTCACAGCGAGCAGAACACCGATGATTCCGCCCAGAGCTGACAGAATCGCGGACTCTGTCAGGAACTGAATCAGGACATCCCGGGTCCTTGCTCCAAGCGCCTTTCTGATACCGATCTCGCGGGTCCTTTCCGTGACGGACACCAGCATGATGTTCATGATCCCGATGCCGCCCACGAGGAGAGAGATCGCTGCGATCCCGCCCACGGCCATGGAAAGTCCGCCCATGAGGCTGTCGATGGATCCCATCTCATTTGCCACCGTATTCGTATAGAAATCTTCCGCGTTTCTATTCTTAATTTTCCCGAGATACATCGTCAGCCTTGACATGAAATTTACCATGTCCGTTCCCTCTTTCGCGTACAGACGACAGTAATAGAACAGGTCATTCGGCCATGTGAGCAGTGTATACGGGATATACGCGGATCCCGTATCGCCGGAACCTCCGGACAAAAGCTTCTGGAAGGCGCTCATCTCTTTTTTGTAGACACCGACTACCGTATACATGTCTGTATCCCCGTAGACGGTGGTCCGGAAGGTCTTTCCCACCGCGTTTTCCGTTCCGAAAAGTTTTCTGGCACTCTCCTCCTCTATCACCACATTTTTCTTTCGTCCAAGGATATCTCCTTCGTTTAAATAACGTCCGGAAATCATGGTCACCGGCTGGACATCGCTAAAATTCCAGTCGATCCCCTGGAAGTCAAATTTCATGTTTGTCCGTCCTGCAAGGACTTCTGAATTTACGCTGGCGTAACTGTCGATATAGGATATCTCATCCCCAAAGATCTCCTTGATCTTATCAAGTTCATCCAGGGTAAAGTAATCGCTGTCCCGCACATCCTCCACATTGTATCCGATGGATACCACCGCCTGGGTGGCCCCCGCGTCCTTATAGAGGTCCGCGAACAGTCCGCGCATCGTATCGCCGATGGAAACGATGGATATGACAGAACCGATTCCGATGATAATGCCCAGCATGGTCAGGAATGAGCGCATCTTGTTCGCCATGATGGCATGGAAGGCCATGATCATATTTTCGCCTAGCATCCGACCACCCCACTCTCTGTTCCGGCTGTTTTCTGGAAGTGTCTGTAGAGACCTTTCATGTGGACTTTACCGCTTCCTTTTGTCGGGTTTTCGTTGATCTCATCTTTGATGATCTGACCATCTGAGAAGTGGATGATCCGGTCCGTAAAGGCGGCGATATTTTCCTCGTGGGTGACAACGATCACTGTGGCTCCCGCTTTGTGGAGTTCCGAGAAGATCTCCATGATCTCGATGGACGCGGCTGTATCGAGATTTCCCGTCGGTTCATCCGCCAGGATCAGCGGCGGCTCGTTCGCCAGCGCTCTCGCAATGGCAACGCGCTGTCTCTGTCCGCCGGACATCTCATTGGGCATGTGTCCGGCGCGTTTTTCCAGCCCCACGCACTCCAACAGTTCCATGGCCCGCTCCGTCCTTTTCCTTTTCGGGATCCTCGCGTAGGTCATCGGGAGCTCCACATTTTTTAACGCCGATGTCCTGGAGATCAGGTTGAAGGATTGGAACACGAAGCCGATCTTTTTATTCCGCACCGCGGAGAGTTCGTCCGGGGACAGGGCCGCCGTGTCGATCCCGTCGAGGTAATAGTGACCCAGTGTCGGGCGGTCCAGGCAGCCTAAAATGTTCATCAGGGTGGATTTTCCCGATCCGGAGTGTCCCATGATCGCAACGAACTCGCCGCGGTGGATCGTCAGGTTGATTTTCTTTAGTCCCATGACCCGGATCGCGCCTGTGTCGTAGATCTTTACGAGGTTTTCCAGGCGGATCAGCTCGTCTGTCACGTTTTCCGTCATGTAGCGGGATCTTGTCAGTTTTTCAAACATTGTTTATTCCCCCTGTTTTCCGGATGATGTGACTGCCATTCCATCTGTGTACTGTTCTCCCGGCTCCGCAATCAGGACGGAGTTTTCATCCAGGGAGCTCCCTTCCACCGGGATGATCTCCATCTCCACATCGCCTTCCACACCGATGTCCACCGGAACCCAGGATACGGTTCCGTCACTGATCTCCTGTACGTAGTTCGTTCCGTCTTTTTCCATCACGGCGGAGACTGGGACTGTCAGGGCGTTCTCGGATTCTTCCAGGACAATGGACGCGCGGGCGGTGATTCCAGCGATCAGTTTTGTGTCCTGATCTGTGACGCGGACCTTTGTGGGGATGACGCGCTCGCTGGAACCGCCGCCTTTTTCTTCGCCGGTCGGGGAGATCGAGATGACTTCGCCGTGGACGGTCTCACCGTTTAAGATGTCCGCGGAGATCTCGGCTTCCTGGCCGACGGCGACTTTTCCGATGGTGTACTCGCTGACTTTAATCTCGAGTTCCAGGTTATCGAGGTTTTCGATCACGAAGAGCGGGGCGTCGTTTTCCATTTTGTCGGCAAAGCGGCCTACTTTTGTGTTGACGCGGACGACGGTGCCGTCGATAGGGGCTTTTAATATCGTATTATCTAACTGCTCTACGGCTTTTTCGTAGTCGAATTTTGCTTTTTCGATCTGGAGGCGGTAGGAGTCATCGGCGACGGCGGATCCGTTTTTTATTGTGTAGGAGTCGCATTCCCGTTCTGCGTCGTGGAGACCGTTTTCCGCTGTCTCAAGATCAACTTTTGGGACGCTGCCGCCATCAAAGAGGGCTTTTGTGCGGTCGTAGTTGGCCTGGGCGGTGTTCAGGTCCTGGATGGCTTTGGCGTAGCCGTTTCTTGCTTCTTTATCTTTTTCGGCGCAGGTGGTCACGGCAAGGTCGTAGTCGTTTTTGGCGATGTCGGCTTCTTTTTTTACGTCGGAATCGTCGAGGACTGCCAGAGGCTGGCCTTTTGTGACTTTGTCGCCTTCTTTTACGGGAATTTCGAGAATCTCAGCGTGGAGGTTTGAGACGACGTCTACGCTGTCGGTTCCGGAGATGGGGCCGGTGACGGTGAGGCGGTTTTGGATGGTTTTGCGGGTTGGGGTCACAGTGTCCACAACGGGGACCATGTCTTTTCCGCCGGACAGGAGTTTGATGCCGGTGATTCCGAGGATGGCAATGGCGGCGGCGATTATGATCTTTTTTCTCTTTGGGTTTTTTGGTTTCTTTTCTGTGGTTCCGGCCAGTAGGGAGTCTAGTTCTTTGTCGAATTCTTCTGGTGAGATTTTTTCTTCACTGCTCATACTCATGTGTTCCTTCCGAGGTTTTCTATGTTAAATGTGATTATTTTAACACTGGAATTTAGTATAGCAGGGAAATGTTTCTTTCTTGGGTCTTTTATCTGGCGGTTTTCTTGCGATTTTCTTACGGTTTTTGGGGGAGAGGTGAATTGGCGGGGGGTACGCACAGACCAGCTTTCAGATTCGGGCTCAGAGGATTTTCGGGGCGGTTCCTCTAGGCTTGCAGGAGAATGCTAAAGGCGGAGAAGCGTGGACACAACTCGCTTACGCTCAAACAAGTGTCCACGCTCCTCCAACGCATTCTTCTGCGAGCCAAGAGAAAGCCATGCCCCGAAAATCAATCGCCCGGATCTGAAAGCTGGTCTGTGCTGTGTACTGGCGGGAGCGCAGGCGCTGCGCTGTGCGTTGAGGATGTGGCTGTGCTGAGGGACGAGAAAGGAATAAGCAGTGCTGCATAATAGTTGTGTACTGTGCTGTTGTTTTGACGGTTGGCTCACGGATGAGAGGTTTTTACATATTTTATAGTAAGTACGTTTGAGTGAGGTATCCATGACTCCGAAATTGGAAGTTAGAGGGGTGGATTATTCCTACCATACCATGGAGGGAGAGACGAAGGCCCTTTCTGATATATCGTTTCATGTGAATTCCGGCGAGTTTCTTTGTATTGTCGGGCCGTCCGGGTGTGGGAAGTCTACGTTGCTTTCTCTGCTTGCCGGGCTTTTGGCCCCTGAGCGGGGGGAGATTCTTTTTGACGGGGTTTCTGTCGGGAAGGGGACTTCGGGGATCGGGTACATGCTGCAGAGGGATCATTTGTTTGAGTGGCGGACGATCCTTTCGAATGTTTCACTGGGGCTTGAGGTGCGGAGGAAGTGTGATTCAAAGCATTTGAGCCGGGTGAAGGAGCTTCTGGATTCTTATGGACTTCAGTATTTTTACGATGCGCATCCGTCGGAGCTTTCCGGGGGGATGCGGCAGCGGGCTGCTTTGATCCGGACTCTTGCTTTAGAGCCGGATCTTCTGCTTCTTGATGAGCCGTTTTCTGCTCTGGATTATCAGACGAGGCTTTCGGTCTGTGATGATATCAGTTCGATCATCCGCAGCAGAAAGAAAACGGCGATCCTGATCACCCATGATCTTTCGGAGGCGGTGAGCACAGCGGACCGGATCCTGGTTCTGACGAACAGACCGGGAACGATTAAGGGGGAGCTTGTGATTCGGTTTCCGAACCATGAAATGAGTCCTTTGAAGCGGCGGAATTATCCGGAGTTTTCTTCTTATTTTAATGAATTGTGGAAGATTCTTGGGAACGGGAATGGTGATGATTCGTCAACTGTCGATGGGGCCGGATCTGGAGATACAGATATTATCAATGGAACTGAATCCGGTGATGAGAATGCACCGGCAGCCAGAAACGGACACATGACCGCCGTCAATGTGGGAGGTGAGCCGGATGAGATTTCATAGTATCGCTTCTTTTATCCTGCGCAGGCACCAGGCTGTGATCCCGGCAGCGGATCTTGCGGTCTCCCCGGCCCAGTGCCGGTATCTGGAGCAGGAGCGGCGGATCGGGAGGCAGATCTTCATCTGCAGGATCTTATTTCTGGTCCTGTTTCTTTTTTCCTGGGAGATCAGCGCCCGGATCGGGATCCTGAACGATTTTATTTTCAGTTCCCCGTCCCGGGTGCTCTCCTGTTTTCTTTCCATGGCGGCAGACCGGACGATCTTTTACCACACAGGAGTCACGGTTTTGGAGACGCTTTTGAGCTTTTTTCTTGTGACATGGATCGGGATCTTCGGCGCGGTGGCGCTCTGGTCCAGCAGGCGGCTGGCAAAGATTCTGGAACCGTACCTTGTCATATTGAACAGTCTGCCGAAGTCTGCTCTCGCGCCGCTGCTCATCGTATGGCTGGGCAACAACATGAAGACGATCATCACGGCGGCGGTCTCTGTGGCGGTATTTGGCTCGATCTTAACGCTCTACAACGGCTTTCTCTCCATGGATCCTGACCAGATCCGTCTGATCTACACGCTGGGAGGAAAACAGAAGGATGTTCTCACAAAGGTCCTGCTGCCCGGCTCTGTTCCACTTATCATCAGCAACATGAAGGTCAACATCGGTCTCTGCCTCGTCGGCGTCATCATCGGCGAGTTTCTCTCCGCCCAGGCAGGCCTTGGCTTCCTCATCATCTACGGCAGCCAGGTCTTCAAGCTGGATCTCGTGATCATGTCCATCGTGATCCTCTGTATTCTGTCCGCAATCCTGTATCAGGCGGTGGCAGTGCTGGAACGGAGGTGTAGGCAGTAGAATCCATCCACAGTTTCTGGTATCGGTAGGTTTTTCGGATGTATGACAATCCGTTAATCCATAAAATCTTTCTAAACAATTTTTTTACCAACATCATGCACCGCTCTCATCAGTGACTGGAAGAAATAGTCTCACAAACAAAAATCCCCAGAAAACACCGCCCATATACCGGGGCATGTCTTCTGGGGAATATTTTTTGATTTTAAGCTAGTCCAAGGACTCTCTGTAGAATCCGCCATAGAAGTCTTCTGTTTTGAATACGTTTATGATCACGTTTTCATCTACTTCCTGGATCAGCTGGACGATATCGTTGATCTCGTAGGAAGAAATTACGGTGTGGAGCAGGTACATTTTTTTGTGGCTGTAGCCGCCGATGGCGTCCACGCAGGAAATACCGTGGTGATACTTGCTGACATACGCCTTCATGACCTCTTCCGCTTTCTCAGTGGTGATCTGTAAGGTCACGCGGTCATAGCGGTGATGGAAGGTGGAGATCATCTTTGTGGAGATGAACTGGAACAGGATGGAATATCCTGCATACTCCCAACCGAACATGTGTCCAAAAATTACAAGGATACACACATTTCCCATGAACACATAGTTCCAAATGGACTTTCCGGTCTTATTGGAAACATAGAGGGCAATAAAATCGGTACCGCCGGTGGACGCGTTTCCTTTTAAGGAAAGGACAACGGACAGTCCGTAAAGCACACCGCCGAAGATCACATTCAGGGTCAGATCGTCAAATAGCGGAGTATAGTGGCAGACTTTTAAGAAAAAGCTTGCAAAAAATACCTGCAGCAGCGAAAACACCGTGAATTTCACGTTGATGCTGCGGCAGCACATCAGGGCAACAGGCAGGTTTAAAACAACGAGTGCCAAAGATGTCGAGACGGTAAATCCATACAGTTCAGTGATTCGGTCGATCAAAATCGCAAGTCCCGTAAATCCGCTGGACAGAAGGCCTGCCGGACGAATAAAGGCCAGAATTACATAAGACTGCAGAAGGGCAGATGCCAGAACTGCCACGAAGGAAATCGCACAGCGGACAACAAAATTTTTCCGTATTTCACGTACCTTTTTGGTAACATCATTCCAGGAACTCATAAGTGGGGTACTCCTTTTTCATACTCTTGGTGCTGCGATCCGGTATTGTTGTATTTGACAAATCAAATGGTGTATTTTCCCGAATCGGTCCATTGTTTTCAGATTCTTTGCCGTTTTGTATGGGGTATTAGAAAAACGACCTTCCTAACTTTATCATGATTTTTTTGATTGTCAATCGGTCTCTTGAAAAACGAGAAAAAAACAACCGGAGGAGAACTCCGGCTTAATAATGTTAAAAATTCTATTCTCTTGTTTCCGCATCTGTACAATTATTTTCCGCGGTTTTCCCCGATCGCCGTGAGGTACCGGTTGCACGCATCCTTCATGCACGCGATCAATGGCTTCTGCGTCAAAGCAAAATAGCGCTCCCTGATCTCCTTCTCGATCAGCGGAACGTCTGTCCTCAGGCTCTTCCCCACAAACATGGATGCCACGAACTGCTTCGTCACCTCAAGGATCGTATTGCAGTCCAGTTCCAGGATCTTCCCCGTATCCCGCTCCACGATCAGACTGATATAAAACTCCCCGTGGAGATTGTAGATCGCATCCTCTTTGCTCGGCTTTGCCTGGCCGACCACAAGGATCGTGTTTTTGTTTTCCATATAATATACCCCTTTTTGTTCCCCGATATAAGAAATTGCTCATAGTGACCGACCTGCCCGCTCACGCAGACGAAACCTTTGCTGACAGCGCAAGAAAAACAAATGTCATCTGCGGTGCCGCTTGTTTTACTTTTTCGCCCGTTACATAGTATATCACAAAATATATTCGTTTTCCATTGACTTTTCTATGCATTTCCACTAGACTAGAGACAACGAAAACAGATTCTTTTATTTATCGGGACTCCTGCCCGGATGTTCCCTCCGTAAATAAGAGCCATGAATCTTCCAACAGGGGATCAGTGGCTTTTTTTGTTGCCTGAAATCCGAAAAACGATCCATATCGGCTTTTTCATACACACGGCCGCGAAAAAAGTTTTCCCCTCATCAAACATATTTGGAGGATAAATACCATGACATTTTTTAAAGATCTGGATACCATTATGAAACAGGATTTCGGAAACCGCGGGCTCTTAAAAGCACTCCCGGACAATCCGATCCAGGAAACCTTAAACACGCTCGCGGACGCCCGCCGTGTCATTCTCTTAACCGGCTTTCCGGTCCGACTCAGCGACAGCTCTTATGTTGGTGAAACTGACGGCCCCTTAGGCACCGCTGATATTGCAGCAGCCCTGACCGCTCTCGGCGCCTCCGTCCTCGTGATCACCGATGAGCCCGCCTTTTCCATTGTAAGCGACGTTGTCTGCTACCGCGCTCCAAAAGCAAAACTCATGATGCTCCCTAAAACAGACACCGGCGACTTCATCCGAAATTGCATCAAAACCTTCGCCCCGACCCACCTCATCTCCTTAGAACGCCCCGGTAAAGCCGCCAACGGCCACTACCACAGCATGCGCGGCGAAGTCCTCGATGACATGATCACTGACTCCGCCCTCTTTCTCTCCGAAGCAAAAAAATCCGGAGCCACCACCATCTCCATCGGCGACGGCGGCAACGAGATGGGCATGGGCACCTACCGCGACGTGATCGAACATTTCGTTCCCTTCGGTGGAACGATCTGCACCGCCGAATCCGCCGACATCACCCTCGCCAGCGGCGTCTCCAACTGGTGGGGAATTGGTATCGCCGCCCTCTGCTCCCTCTTCGCTGAAAAAAATCTCCTCCCGACCCGCGAGGAAGAGACCGAGTCTCTCCGCCTCGCCGTAGCCGCCGGCAGCGTAGACGGTTGCACCAAAAAGAACGAAATGACCGTCGACCGCCTGGATCTCGAGACGCATCTCGGAATCCTGGATTCTGTTAACGACATCTTAAAGAAAGAACTGGACATATGTGCAATTGCATAAAGTAATCTCCATATCGCACAGCGCAGCGCCTGCGATCCCGCCAATACACTCGGCTGGCCACCCTCGCGCAGCCAATCTCAGCGCTGGCCTGGGTCCGGATCTGGGTGCCTGATTTCGGGGGCATGGTTTCCTCTTAGTGCGCAGGAGAATTCGTTGGAGGAACCGCCCCCGAAATCCCGAGTACCCGGAGCCGGACCCAGGCCAGCGCGTACCCCGCAGCCACATCCCAGGCCAGCACGTACCCTTTAGCCAATCCCCCGCACATTTCATATTGACATTCCCCACCCCCATTCTATATAATAGACATAAATAATACGAATACCACATATGAAAGGGGGTTATACTCCTGCGGTCCCACCCGGACGGCAGTATTTTTATGGAACAGCACCTGTCACAATACAAAATCTTCTACGAAGTAGCCCGCTGCGGCAACATCTCCCGCGCCGCCAAAGAACTCTACATCAGCCAGCCTGCTATCAGCAAAGCCATCAGCAAACTTGAAGAAAGCCTCGGCATCAAACTCTTCAGCCGAAACTCCCGCGGCGTCCAACTAACAAGAGAAGGCGCGATCCTCTTCCAGCATGTGAACACCGCCTTCGACTCCATCGGCCGCGGCGAACGCGAACTGAAGCGGATCCATGATTTCCATATCGGGAACTTGAAGATCGGTGTCAGCAACACCCTGTGCAAATACGTCCTTCTCCCCTACTTAAAAGGATTCATCGGAAAATACCCGCACGTAAACATCGCCATCGAGAGCCAGTCCACCTACCAGACCCTCGACATGCTGGATGCCAGAAAGATCGATATCGGACTCGTGGCGGAGCCAAAAAGCAAAAAAGGCCTCCACTTCCAGCCGGTAATGGAAATCAGCGATGCATTCGTCTGTACTCCGGCCTATCTGGAAAACCTCCATCTGAGAGAAGGCAATGACACCGATATTTTTAAAACCGGAAATATCATGCTCTTAAACCGCTCCAATATGAGCCGGAAACATGTGGACGCCTACCTGGCTGACAACCAGATCGAGATCAACCAGATCCTGGAGACCACCGACATGGAACTCCTCATCGAATTCTCCCGGATCGGACTCGGAATCGGCTGCGTCATCAAAGATTTCGTCGAGGATGACTTGAAAAACGGTACACTCATTGAGATCCCGTTAGATATCCCGATCCCGAAACGCGTCATCGGCTTCTGCTGCCATCCTCAGGATATGCCGGATACCCTGAGAGAATTCATGGAATTCTCCCGGACATTCCACAAAGCATGATCTGACAATCGCAGGCATTTTTAATACCGATCTTCCCAGAATTGGCAAACAAACAATATAAGTGCAAATCGTCCGTAAAAAAAGAGCCAGGAACTGAATTCCGATCAATTACAAAATCCAGTTCCCGGCTCTTTTTAGTTTCTCATTTGTAACTGTTCAGTACCTTCACAGTTACATGCAAAAATCCATTCCAAATCGGCTACGCCGATGGATTTTTGCCTTTTAGCCTAGGTTTTCTTACGGTCAGCGCAGCAAGTGCGCAGACCTACTGAACAGTTACTCTCATTTTTCTTATGTACGCTCAACCGCTCCTCCAGGCGCAGTCTCCGCACGCGTTTTTACAAACCAAATCCCTAATTCTGGTCCTTATACCCAGTCGCCTCATAAAACTTCTCAAGACTTCCATACTTAAACACCATCTTAAGCTCACTTCCGATGCTGTTCATCATCGTCTCATCCGGGATCTCGTCGCGGTGGTACCATCCCGCCTCAGAGAGTTCATCCTCCTGAAGCTTGATCTTATCCGGTCCGTCTAACTCCGCAAAAAATCCGATCATCTCCGTGTCAGAGAATGCCCATGGCTGGCTCTTATAATAGCGGATGTTCTTGACCTTCAGTCCGACCTCCTCCATGACCTCACGGTGGATCGTCTCCTCAAAGCTCTCCCCGATCTCCACGAAACCGGCGATCAGCGCGTATCCGCGGTACGGGTTGTTGTTCACGCGGTATCTGGACATTAAAAGTCTGTCCCCGTCGGAGATCGCAACGATGACAGCCGGAGAGATCTTCGGATACTCCGTCTGTCCGCACTCCGGGCACACTAACGCACGCTCAGTCTTGCTGTTCTCCATCAGATGACCACAGCATCCGCAGTACTTTCTGCTCTCTTTAAAGCGATGAATCTGTGTCGCCGTGATTCCCGCGAAAGCCTGATACATCGGATGCATTTTTCTGTACGCCGCTGTCGAACAGAGTTCATAGACATCGGAATCATATCTCGGCATCTCCGTCACATAGTAATAATGATTTCCATCGATGGCGAACAGATAATACGCGCTTTCTTTCAGCAGCTCTTTGTCCTCCGGGAAATCAGAAAACTTCGGAATCTTGTGATTTTCCTCGTCCACTTTTTTTAAAAGTGTCTTACTCTTCTTTATATAAAGGACAAAGTCCTCATCCTGCGCCTTCGGCTGTCCGTAGGTCAGGTCAAATTTATGCGGGTTGATATCCTGGATCATTCCTATACTCCTTATTCGTTGACATAAGTTTCTGCCTCCCCGCAGCACCTCTCAGTTTCTGCTGCCGGCCCGGCAAAACCTTAAAATTTTCACATCATTTCCATGATACGACGGGCATTCATTTTTGTCAATCCATCAAAACCTTCCGCTCTGCACAGTTCCTCAAAGAAACTTCGCCCTATGTTTCCCTGTTTCGGTTGACGAACATGTTCATTTGCCTTATAATGCCATTCAGTGTCCCTTCACAAAGGGAGAATGTATGTTTATTTGTAACCGTGAAATTTCTTCACGGTTATCTATGTTTTACGAAAGGAGTTACCCAAATGGCAACAGAAAACAAAATGGGCGTCATGCCGCTAAACCAGCTTCTGATCTCCATGTCCGTACCAATGATGATCTCGATGCTCGTCCAGGCACTCTATAACATTGTGGACAGTATGTTCGTCGCGCAGTTAAGCGAGAATGCCCTGACCGCCGTATCCCTGGCGTTCCCGGCGCAGAACCTGATGATCGCCGTGGCGACCGGAACCGGCGTCGGTGTCAATGCTGCTCTCTCAAGAAATCTCGGCGAAAAGAACTTTGATCGCGCCAACAGGATCGCGGACCACGCGCTGTTCCTGGCGGCTATGAGCTACATCGTATTCGCGCTCTTCGGTCTCTTCTTTGCGAGACAGTTCTTCCGTCTCCAGACCGATATCGAGGAGATTGTGGATCTCGGAACTACTTATTTGAGAGTCTGCACGATCGCTTCCTTCGGACTCTTTATGGAAATCGCATGTGAGCGTCTCTTACAGTCCACCGGAAAAACGATTTACTCCATGTACACCCAGGGACTCGGCGCCATCATCAACATCGTCCTTGACCCGATCCTGATCTTCGGTTACTTCGGAGCACCTGCTCTCGGGATCGCCGGTGCCGCAGGCGCCACTGTTTTCGGACAGCTCATCGCCTTCGGCCTCGGTTTTTACTTAAATAAGACGAAAAACCACGAGATCACGATCTCCCTCAGGAGCTTTAAGCCCAACGGTGAGATCATCCGCCACATTTACGCGGTGGGCGTTCCGTCCATCATCATGGCATCCATCGGAAGTATCATGACCTTTGGAATCAACAAGATCCTTATCGCCTTTTCTTCCACGGCGACAGCTGTATTCGGTGTCTACTTCAAACTCCAGAGCTTCGTGTTCATGCCGGTCTTCGGTTTAAACAACGGAACTGTTCCGATCATCGCCTACAACTACGGTGCCGGAAAACCGGACCGAATTATGGGAACCATAAAGCTGGCCGCTGTGTACGCTACAACGATCATGCTGTGCGGCTTCGCTGTCTTCCAGCTCATGCCGGATAAGCTTTTAATGATCTTCAGCGCCTCCGATACGATGCTCTCCATCGGCATTCCGGCACTCCGGATCATCTCCATCAGCTTCCTGTTTGCGGGCTGCTCCATCGTCTGTACTTCCCTGTTCCAGGCACTTGGACATGGAATGCTGAGTTTATGGATCTCCGTGTTCCGTCAGCTTGTCGTTCTTCTGCCGGTGGCATTTATCTTCGCAAGGATCGGTGGTCTTCACACCGTGTGGTTTGCCTTCCCGATCGCCGAAGCTTTCGCGATCATCTTCAGCGGTGTGTGCCTTGTCCATGTGTACCGTAAGGAGATTATTCCGTTGAAAGCACAGCAGGGAAAATAGTTTTTTAATTAAAGAATCGAATTTTTCAGACATGTAAGCTTACGTCCTGACAGGTCGTTTCTCCCGGTTATTTCCGTGTATGAAACGGCTTTGCCAGATTTAAGTTTACATGCCTTTTTGTTATTCCCTCTTTTCCGAAGTTCAAAATCATTCCTCGTCTTTTCGCATTCTCCGATGATCTGCATTTCTGTCCGTCAGCATTTTCTCATAAAATTTTTTCAAAAAATATGTGATTTTAACCTTTTAGTTCAAGACAAACCGCGAATTTTATAGTATGATATAGCTACTTACAGAACAGAGGTTCTAAGTCTCATATACCGGCGACAAGGATCCGCCGTCCGTTTCCCTATGAAAATTAAAGAATACGTAACTATTCAGTACCTTCATAGCTACCTGCAAAAATCCATTCCAGATCAGCTTCGCTGATGGGATTTTTGCCTTCCAGCCTATGTTTTCTTACGGTCAGCGCAGCAAGTGCGCAGACCTACTGAACAGTTACAAGAATACTTAACATTACCCGCTGTCAGAAACATTTTTAATGGCCGACAGCTGACATCAGTCTGCCCTGATTGGAAATTTGGAGGATGATGTATGAAAGAATTATCGAAAACGCTGACCGGAAAAAAGATCCGGGATGAAATGTTAAAAAGAAAGATGACAGTCCGCGATCTCCAGGATGCACTGGAACTGGACAGTCCCCAGTCGATCTATAAGTGGCTTCGCGGGGAATCGCTCCCCTCTCTTCCGAATATGCTGGTCCTCGGTGAGCTGTTCAAGGTTCCGTTGGAAAGGCTTCTGGTCCATGAGGACGGAAGTGTCGCTTACCACCGTATCTTCGATGACAGCCTTCCTTACGAGATTGCCTATCTAGTCCAGGACAAAGATGACTTTTCCGTAAAAAGACGGCATGTGGCACGGGCAGATACCTTCGCGGGAACCTGTTACTCAGGAATCTTTAATCTGCCTCAGGAGTGTCCTCACTCAAAAGCTCCTCATAACTGACATTTAAGACTTTTGCGAAGTATCTCAGTTCAATATCGGTCACAAACCTCTTTCCGCTCTCAATCCTCTGGATCGCGTTCTTATCAAGGTCCAGACCGAGAAGCTGAAGCATATCCGCCAGACGTTTCTGTGAAACATCGTTCATCCTGCTGCGAAGTTCACGGATCTTGATCCCGCAGATATTGTTCCTGCCGGATATTGACTTGTTTTTGTACATATAATAACACTCCTTGTTTGGCATTCACTAATTGTCACTCCAAACAATATATGTTATTATTGAAGCAGTCATGACATTCACTGGATGTCACAAGAAGATTTTATTGGTATGCATTATCAAACCTAAAAAAATATGATCCTGCTGCCGCACCACAGGAGCAGATCTCTTAAATATACAACTTTTCAAAGGAGGATTTATTTATGGAAATCACAAAAGAATTAAAACAGGATCTCTCCGAGCTGGAATCTGCGTGCAGCAGTTTTCTCGGAAAATATGAATCACAGCTCACGGACGCACTGAATAAGACGAAAATGTCCGCTGAGGACAGCTTGAAAATAGACCTGATGCTAGAACTTGTCACCCACCTCTCCTCTGCGCAGTTCGTCTCTTCCTACATGCAGAAGGATATCGTGAAGGAAGGAATTCTGCTCCAGGATGCGGCCGGAAACTTCACGCTCGGCGGCGATCCTCTTCCGACGATGAGCGATATCGAAGTGTATGTCCACGATGATGAATTAAACCAGGACGTCTGGAAGCGTGTATTTATCGGCGGCGGAACTGAAAAGCGGATCTGCGGTCTGCGCCATCCGGATCTCACTTCCGGAGTCCATGCAAGAATCCGCGGTTAGTTTTTCCCAGGAAAAGTCCATAAAAAAGATCCGCCAGCATACCGTACGAAACTATCTTCGGTATCCTGACAGATCTTTTTTCTTTATTTCGTAACTGTTCAGCGCCTTCTCCCTGTGTCTCATACGGTCAACGCGGCAAGTGCGCAGACCTGCAGAACAGTTACTTTATTTCTTACTTATTTGTCTTTTTCTCCTCATACTCCTTCAGCGCCCGCAGTGCCTCCCCTGACAGCGGAAACAGCACTATCAGGTTAAACACCGTCATAAGACCAACGCCCACGTCTCCGAGATCCCACACCACCGTGTACGCCTGCAGTCCGCCGACGAACAGCATGATCAAAGCAAAGATCTTGTAGAGTGTCTGATAAATCCAACGGTTTCCGAACAGGTACGCCACATTGGATCTCGCGTAGAACAGGATTCCCAGGAACGTGGAAAAGCTGAATAGCGCCAGTGTTACAGCGATAAATATTACGCCAATGTCCCCCATATAGTAGCTCATGACTTTCTGTAAAAGATCCATTCCCGCAAGCCCCGTCGTCAGTTCTTCCGGGACGAGCAGCATGATCATCGCCGTGCAGCTGCAGATCACAATGGTGTCGATAAATACGCCAAGCGCCTGCACGAGACCGACCTTTACCGGATCGCTCTCCTCCGCCGCAGCCGCTGCGCATGGTGCGGAACCGGAACCAGCCTCATTGGAAAACAGGCCGCGCTTCACGCCGTTCATGAGCACCGCGCCAAAGCCGCCCGCCGCGATCTGGCGAAGTCCGAAGGCTTCCGCAAAGATCCTCGCAAACACGCCAGGAACGCTGCTCAAATGGGTCGCGATGATAAACAGGGTGATCACAAAATAGCAGCCCGCCATGATCGGAACGATCACATCAAGGGCGCGAACCGTAGCGTTCTTTCTCATAACGATCACCGCAGAAATCACGACGAGGACTACCGTCGTCACGAGCGGCGAAATTCCAAAGGCATTCTCAAATGCCGATGCCACAGAGTTGCTGATGACCTGGCTGATTCCACCCCAGCAGATCAGGCCGGACAGCGCAAACAGGACCGCAATCACGGAACGTTTCAGTTTCTTCTTTCTCACCCTCTCCGCATAGCTGTGGATATAGTAAGCCGGACCACCGTGGTAACCGCCGTAGAGCGGGTCCTTTTCCTTATAAAGCTGCGCTAAAGCCGCCTCCACAAACGCTGTGGAGGCCCCAAGCGCCGCCGACAGCCACATCCAGAACACAGCACCGGCACCGCCTGCCGAGATCGCCGCAACAACTCCCACGAGGTTTCCCATTCCTACTCGGGTCGCTGTGGACACAAACAAAGTCTGGATCGGTGACAGGCCGCCTTCCTCCTGTTTCTTTCCGTTCAAAGCCCGGATCATGTCCGGAAACAGGCGGATCGGAAGAAATCTTGTCCGAATCGTAAAATAGACTCCCGTCGGGATCAAAAGCAAAACAAGAAGCGGGATCCCGATCCCATTTCCGTTCCCCAGCGGAATCGTAAACAGGTCTCCCCATAAGAAGCGGTACACCGCTTCGATAACTGCTGTTACCATAAGTAAATTTTCTCCTTTTCGATATAACATGACAGACAGGCACCCGCTCCCCCAAAGCGTACATTTCAAGCTTCAATACTAAAACGCGCCAGTCTGTTAAATTGGCATGTACAATTTTTTATTATACACGTTTATAATGTGTGCTGTCAAATAATCCTTATGAATAGCTCGTATGTTGGAATGAATTATCAGTTATATATGAGGTGAAAAATACGCAGCTATTTCAAGCTCCTCAGGTTATCGCGGCTGATCCCCCCTGTTTCGGTCCCCTGAACAAACGACGCTGGTACCCAGCCACTCTGATGCTCATGCGAGTCTGAACTTTATCTTCTTGTCCGTATAAACTATGAGGAGCACGCTTTGCGAGCTTCTCAAGTTATTGCGGCAGTCTCCAAGGTCTCATTCAATCATGGACTTTGGCTCGTTGCTCGCGTAAATAAAAAAGGACACCTCTTTGGTAGCTACTCATAAAACAGTATCACAACAAACTGAAACATGGTAGCTGCCATACAGGGGGCAAAGCAAAACGGGCGTATCGTCTAAACGGCGATATGTCCGTTTTGTTACGCAGTAGAACGCCATTTTGAGGGGTATGAGTATTCCCCTTGCCGCCACTCATTTTGCTTTTGCAAAGCCGCATGAATACAGGATTTTTCAAACCCTACTGCGTAACAGAAAACCCCATAATTTAGAGAGGGCGCAAGCGGTCTATCCGTTTGCGCCCTCTTGATTGTCCCATGGCAAGGACATGAAAAGCCGTCAAGGGCGGGCGCAGCCCGTTTATCTTGACCCTTGACGGTTTTTCATGGCTTTGCTATTTGCTCGGTGGTTGATAGTCCAGTCGAAACTTCATAACATCCATGAGCAACTTTTCGTTTAATCGCTCCTTCATATCGGCGTTCCCTCCGCTTAGTCTGCCGATATAGGCTTTGTTCCGTTCCTGTACCGCAAGGAGCGCGGCGGTATCGCCTGTGATTGCTCTTTCAATCACTTCATAGGGAACAAGGTTGTATTTGCTGTTCCTCATCATTCATCTTCTCCATTTCTGTCCGCAACTGTTTCAAAGCTGCGTTTTTCTGATAGTTGACCGTTGTGCGTGGCTTTCCCAATAACGCCCCAATCTGCTTATCTCTTAATTGCAGATAATAGCGCATAAGGATAATTTCCCGCCGACGCTCCGATAGGCACAACAAGGCTTTTGCTAACTTCTCGCTGTCAATAATAACCGTCTGCCCGTTGACTGCAAAGGCAGTCGACTTGTCCTGCAAGACAAAGTATTCGTCTACACTGTGAGGCGCAAAAGACGTGTTCTCTTGCAAGTATCCAAAGGATATCTCGCGCTGCGTTCTGTGTTTCCTTTCCCTGTAATAATTACAGGCTTCATTGTGCAATACGGCTTTGCAAAATGCGTGAAAGCGGCGTTCGATACTTTCTCTGTATTCTGTGGATAACATCATTCTCACCCCCTTTCCGTTTGGAATGAGGGCTATAACAAAACCGCCTGTGCAGCGAAAAACTGAACAGGCGGTTATGCTATATGATGTAGTAGGGCATTTATGATGATGTAAAAGTTCCTCTTGATAGCCGCAATATCCCATAGGCAGGAAAGAGCTTTTTTTAATAGGCTACTGATTGGAAAACCGTGTTGACATAAAATGGACATGACGATACCTCCAAAGATACCGCCATGTCCCTAAAAATGGGCGACTTTATCACGTCCCCGTAAATCCAATTTTGCAAAAGGAGAACGGCGGCTTTATCTTCATAAAACTGTCGCCTGAGTTGCAATCTGTCAGCAATCGCATAGGTTGTCAAAAAAGAAAGAGCCGATAACCACATTTCAAACCTGCGTGTTATCGGCTCTGCGTCTTTGCGTCTGGCTCTATGATAACTGATATATTCATTTGTTGTACGCTAATAAGAGTTTCCTGCTTGCATTTTGGGCAGTATAGGGGAAAGTTTTTCAGTTCAGTATCGTTCCGTATCTTCAACCTTGTTTTGCTGTGGCATATGGGACATATTATCCATTCGTTATTCATACTAAATGCCCCAATCCCCGCTAATCATTTGCAGCTTTACCATATGCGGATAAATTTTGCCTGTGTTCATCAGTTTTTCCGGCGTTCCCTGTTCGGCAACCGTACCGTTTGAAAGCACAACCACTTTATCTGCGCCGCTTACGGTACGCATACGGTGGGCGATAACAAGTACGGTCTTATCCTTTATCAGCCTTGACAAGGCAGCCTGTATCAATGTTTCATTCTCTACATCAAGGCTTGCCGTTGCTTCGTCAAGTAAGATGATAGGGGAATTTTTGAGGAAAGCGCGGGCGATTGAAATACGCTGCCTTTCACCGCCGGACAGTTCGCAGCCGTTTTCACCAATCATACTGTGATAACCGTCCGGGAGCTTTGCCGCAAATTCTTCACAATTTGCTAATCTTGCCGCTGCAATCACTTCTTCATCTGTTGCGTCCTTTCTGCCTATTCTGATATTTTCCATGATTGTATTGTTAAACAGCGTCACGTCTTGAAACACGATAGAGTACAGTGATAACAGTGTTTCCGGCTCTATTTTCGATATATCCATACCGCCGACAGTGATATTGCCTTTGCTTATATCCCAAAACCGGGCGGCAAGACGTGACACCGTAGTTTTGCCGCCGCCGGACGGTCCGACTAAAGCGGTAACTTCTCCTTGCTTTGCCGTAAAGGACACATCTTTCAATACGGTTTCCCCGGTATTATAAGCAAATCCTACATGGTCGAACACAATATCATAGCCTTTATTTGTTAGTGTATTGCCGCCCGTCTGAATTGGCTGGTCAAGGATTTCATTCATGCGGTCTATGTTCGTTTTTGTGGATATGACTGCGGCAAGGTTTTGCAATGCGCCCTCCAGCGGGGCATACAGCCTTGAGGCTACAAGCAGAAATAGAAAGAACAGCGGAATATCAATCTCCCCTTGAATGAGCAGCGCAGAGCCTACAAGCGCAACCGTAGCAATTCCAAACTTTAATATCAATGTTGAGGAAACAACAAAAAGTGCCGTTCCAAGTTCTGTTATAATGTGCCGCTTTTCCACATCATCAATTTTCTTGTCCAGTCCTTTCAGATAGCTTTCTTCTGCATTGTTCGCCTTTAAGTCCTGTAAACTCTCGATACACTCCTGTACGCCACTTTCAAGCGCGACATTTGCCGCTACGGATTTACGGTTGAAATATTCCTGTATGCGGGCTGAAAAGAATACGATTGTAAATGCAATCGGCAAAACCCAAACAGCCGCAAGAGCCATACGCCAATCATAAGAAAAAAGACAAATTGCAATCAACGTTGTTGAAACAAGGGAGCCTGCCAAAGCGGGTACATAATGGGAAAATGCCTGTTCAAGTGTGGCACAATCGCCCATAATGGAATTTGTTAAATCGGCAAGGTCTTTTTTTCCAAAAAAGGATAAGGGGATTTTGCGGAGCTGCTCTGCTAACGAAATGCGTCTTACTCCGCTTTCCACATAAGTCGCTAAATAGGTGGCGTTATATTGAAACCAAGTTGCAACAAAGATAAGGTATAAGCAAACCAAAACGCCAACCCCATAGAAAGCAATGCGGCTTCCATTTACGCCCCCGTTCATGGTGTCAATGACAAAATTATAGAGCAGCCCCACCGGAAGCATAAACGATATATCCTGCAAAACGCAGGCAATGCAACCTTTTATCAAATCGACAGCTCCTTGTCTTGATTG
>PVML01017080.1_pt1 | contig 156611 bp, 144 predicted proteins | sample 1853371 | NCBI WGS metagenome assembly PVML01 (sample SAMN08533508, study PRJNA380276) | Human gut metagenome, whole genome shotgun sequencing project. | isolation source: participant 1, chromium library | host: Homo sapiens | collected 2017 | reverse complement strand
AAACTTTGAAAAGTATTTTGGTGAGCTGCGGCGCCCGCCTTGCCCCCTTCGATATTGCGGAGCTGCGGGAAATCATGTCGGACGATGAATTGGAGCTGGACACCCTGGGCGACCGGAAAACGGCGCTGTTCCTCATTATGAGCGACACGGACACCACCTTCAACTTCGTCATCGCTATGCTGCAAAGCCAGCTATTCAATCTCCTGTGCGACAAGGCGGACGACGTGTACGGCGGCAGGCTGCCCGTCCATGTGCGGTGCCTTTTGGACGAGTTTGCCAACATCGGGCAGATACCCAACTTTGACAAGCTGATCGCCACCATCCGGAGCCGGGAGATCTCGGCTTCTATTATTTTGCAGTCCCAAAGCCAGTTAAAGACCATCTACAAGGACGCCGCGGATACCATTGTGGGCAACTGCGACACCACCTTGTTTTTGGGAGGCAAGGAGAAATCCACCCTGAAAGAAATCTCGGAGCTGCTGGGCAAGGAGACCATCGACAGCTTCAATCAATCCGAGAACCGGGGCAGCCAGGTCTCCCACGGCCTCAACTATCAGAAATTAGGAAAGGAGCTGATGACCCAGGACGAAATCGCGGTGATGGACGGAGGCAAGTGTATCTTGCAGCTTCGAGGGGTGCGGCCGTTTTTCAGCGACAAGTTTGATATAACGAAGCATCCCCGCTACAAGTACCTTGCCGACGCCGACAAGAAAAACATCTTTGACATTGAACGGTACATGAAACGCAGACCGGCTATTGTGAAGCCGGACGAGCCTTTCGATCTGTACGAATTGAAAGCAACCGACCTTCAACCCAACAATTCAAATGAACGAAAGGAACTGTGATTTATGGATTTCTTTACAAACGCTATCGACGTTTTGCAGACTCTGGTCATCGCCCTGGGCGGCGGCCTGTGCGTGTGGGGCGGCATCAACCTTCTGGAAGGTTACGGGCAGGACAACCCTGCCTCCAATGCTCATGTACGGTAAGGAAGCAAGCAACCGAAAACAAGAGATAGACCGCCAGCACTACACTATTCCGAACCAAAGACCAAAAGATAAGCATTGTGGGAAAATCTAAACTTTTGGATTTTCCTACAATGCCAACTACGGCGGAATCCCTCCCACTCCTTATATCTTTCTGTATACATTGAATTTGTATTTAGTAAAATGCAGACAACACCACGGATCGGCTTTTGGTTGGACAATTCCAACCAAACACCACAGCAGACAGCAGAAAACATTCTGAACGCTAGGAAGCCGGTATGATTGTTACATATAAGGGGAAGAAAAATTTCTTTTAGGTACTTGCTTTCCTAAAACTGATGTGATACAATGATTTAATCCAGAAAAGGAGTAAAAAATATGCGGCAAGGTATTCTTAAATAAAACTATAATCAAATAGTGGGAACAAAGGATTATGATAGCTCCTTTTGTAGGGGCTTAGTTTTTTGTACCCAATTTAAGAATACTTTTGCCTTATCAATTTTGACATATCCCCAAAAACAGCACTCACAAACAGGTGTATGCTGTATATGTGTATGTCCGCAACTTATAATCCCCAGTGGTAAAAGTATTTTACTGCTGGGGATTTTTATGCCCTTTGGGGCTGTAAAGGGAGGACAATCACATGAAAATAATCAATATTGGAATTCTTGCCCATGTAGACGCTGGAAAGACGACCTTGACGGAGAGCCTGCTATATGCCAGCGGAGCCATTTCAGAACCGGGGAGCGTCGAAAAAGGGACAACGAGGACGGACACCATGTTTTTGGAGCGGCAGCGTGGGATTACCATTCAAGCGGCAGTCACTTCCTTCCAGTGGCACAGATGTAAAGTTAACATTGTGGATACGCCCGGCCACATGGATTTTTTGGCGGAGGTGTACCGCTCTTTGGCTGTTTTAGATGGGGCCATCTTGGTGATCTCCGCTAAAGATGGCGTGCAGGCCCAGACCCGTATTCTGTTCCATGCCCTGCGGAAAATGAACATTCCCACCGTTATCTTTATCAACAAGATCGACCAGGCTGGCGTTGATTTGCAGAGCGTGGTTCAGTCTGTTCGGGATAAGCTCTCCGCCGATATTATCATCAAGCAGACGGTGTCGCTGTCCCCGGAAATAGTCCTGGAGGAAAATACCGACATAGAAGCATGGGATGCGGTCATCGAAAATAACGATGAATTATTGGAAAAGTATATCGCAGGAGAACCAATCAGCCGGGAAAAACTTGCGCGGGAGGAACAGCAGCGGGTTCAAGACGCCTCCCTGTTCCCAGTCTATCATGGCAGCGCCAAAAATGGCCTTGGCATTCAACCGTTGATGGATGCGGTGACAGGGCTGTTCCAACCGATTGGGGAACAGGGGGGCGCCGCCCTATGCGGCAGCGTTTTCAAGGTTGAGTACACCGATTGCGGCCAGCGGCGTGTCTATCTACGGTTATACAGCGGAACGCTGCGCCTGCGGGATACGGTGGCCCTGGCCGGGAGAGAAAAGCTGAAAATCACAGAGATGCGTATTCCATCCAAAGGGGAAATTGTTCGGACAGACACCGCTTATCAGGGTGAAATTGTTATCCTTCCCAGCGACAGCGTGAGGTTAAACGATGTATTAGGGGACCAAACCCGGCTCCCTCGTAAAAGGTGGCGCGAGGACCCCCTCCCCATGCTGCGGACGACGATTGCGCCGAAAACGGCAGCGCAAAGAGAACGGCTGCTGGACGCTCTTACGCAACTTGCGGATACTGACCCGCTTTTGCGTTGCGAAGTGGATTCCATCACCCATGAGATCATTCTTTCTTTTTTGGGCCGGGTGCAGTTGGAGGTTGTTTCCGCTTTGCTGTCGGAAAAATACAAGCTTGAAACAGTGGTAAAGGAACCCTCCGTCATTTATATGGAGCGGCCGCTCAAAGCAGCCAGCCACACCATCCATATCGAGGTGCCGCCCAACCCGTTTTGGGCATCCATAGGACTGTCTGTTACACCACTCTCGCTTGGCTCCGGTGTACAATACGAGAGCCGGGTTTCGCTGGGATACTTGAACCAGAGTTTTCAAAACGCTGTCAGGGATGGTATCCGTTACGGGCTGGAGCAGGGCTTGTTCGGCTGGAACGTAACGGACTGTAAGATTTGCTTTGAATACGGGCTTTATTACAGTCCGGTCAGCACGCCGGCGGACTTCCGCTCATTGGCCCCGATTGTATTGGAACAGGCATTGAAGGAATCGGGGACGCAGCTGCTGGAACCTTATCTCTCCTTCATCCTCTATGCGCCCCAGGAATACCTTTCCAGGGCTTATCATGATGCACCGAAATACTGTGCCACCATCGAAACGGCCCAGGTAAAAAAGGATGAAGTTGTCTTTACTGGCGAGATTCCCGCCCGCTGTATACAGGCATACCGTACTGATCTGGCCTTTTACACCAACGGGCGGAGCGTATGCCTTACAGAGCTGAAAGGATATCAGGCCGCTGTCGGTCAGCCGGTCATCCAGCCCCGCCGTCCAAACAGCCGCCTGGACAAGGTGCGCCATATGTTTCAGAAGGTAATGTAAAGATACATAATCGTCAAGACGGCAACAATCAGAAGTTATGGAGGGTAACAATGGAATATAGTAAGGAAGATTTAATGGAAGCAAAAAAGCAAATTTGGGGAGTGGGAGAGAACATGGGAACAGAGGAAAGTAAAAAAATCTGGGAGGAGAACGCACAATTTTGGGATAATGCAATGGGTGACGAATCTAATGAATTTCACAGAGAGGTAGTGCGTCCCAAAGTAACGGAACTTCTATCTCCTAATCCTGCGGATTACATTTTGGATATTGCGTGTGGCAATGGAAATTATTCTTCGTATCTTGCACAAAGAGGCGCTTCGGTTGTCGCTTTTGATTACAGCAAAAAAATGATAGAATTGGCTAAAAGACGGCAATCACAATATGCAAAACAAATTGAATTTTGTGTGGCGGATGCGACCGATAGAAAAAGTATATTAGAATTAAAAAGAAATCGAGCCTTTACGAAAGCAGTTTCTAATATGGCAATTATGGATATTACGGATATTGAACCACTTCTTATGGCTGTTTATGAACTGTTGCAGGAAAGCGGAATTTTTGTCTTTGCAACGCAACACCCTTGTTTTGTCACGTTGACTGAAAAATATATGACACCGCACAGTTACTATGATATAGCGATTGAAGGGCAACCGAAAGAGCAGATTTATTATCATCGTTCCATACAAGATATTTTTAACCTTTGTTTTAGAGCTGGATTTGTCATTGATGGATTTTATGAAGAATGTTTTAAAACCAACAAAGAAATTCCTATGGTAATGATAGTGTTAAGGCCAAGCTGTTTTGTCCAGAAATAGCCGGTCTGTTTTGTCGCATAGCCGGATTGTTTTGTCACGACAGCCGAGCTAATCTGTCGTTGAAGCCGGTCTGTTTTGGCATCGCTATATCATAAAAGGGAAAAGAGAGGTGCCGTTCTTGGTAGAACGGCACCTCTCTTCAACTTGAGACTATTGGAATTGATACAGCATAACAGCATTGATATTTTGGTTGTCGCTGCTGTACATGATGGGACGATATTCACCTTCTGGAAGGGAACTCAGATCGAGCGTTCCTGTAAGAGCACCACCAACGGCAGATAGGGTATACACCTCTTCAGACACCTCATCGATAAATCCAATATAGATTGTTCTGGAAGCAGAGGCCCAAGTGCAATGAACGGCCATTGCCTTTGTTTTTTCATTGGGCAACAGAATGGTATCGTCTGCTTTTGAATATTGAGATTCATCAATATTGACGCACACAAGTTCTCCTTTTGGCGTACTCTCAGAGAATTCCACAGGCTCATCTACAAAGTATTCACTTAAATCCACCACATCAGCAAATGGAAGAACAGAAGCCGGAGGAACGATGGCATCGCTGTCATCCTTGTCTGGAACCTCCGATACAGAATCCTTAGTAGAACAAGCAGCTAACATGGCAACCACCACGATTGCTAACAATAGCCCTAATCCTCGATGAATTCCCTTTTTCATGGTTATTTTACCTCGTACTGCATAGCTCCGGTGATGCTCTTACTTCCGCCATTCACAATGCAAACCTTATAATCTCCATCTGGAACACCACTGGAGTTGACTCTCTTGCTGTTAATATCTCCACCTTCATAGGTAACAGTGTATGTTACCCGGGTGTCCACATTATACCAGCCGATTTTTACATCCTGAGAAGAGGGACTCCATGTGCAGGAGTTGATAGTAAGTACAGCATCTTCACCAGAAATGTAGTATGTTTCGCTGGAAGTCTTTCTGGAACCGGAACCCAAAGAGGTGAACGAAAGAGACAGGCTCGACTTCGGCACGATATTGGTTTCCTCCGTGGCTACCGGTTCATACGGGACTTCTTCAACAGCAAAAGCCGTGCAGGACAAAGAGAACACCATTGCGAGAGCTAACACAGCCGACAGGACTTTCTTCATGGTACTTTCCTCCTTTTCTTGGAACCGTTGATACTTGTTAGGTAGCTACCATCTTCATTATACTGAATAATTTCGTATATGGCAACCTAAATTTTGTGTTTTGCATATATTTTTTCGGTTTTGCTTCTTGTTTTTAGTTGGATATGCTATTATTATGACAGCTCAAAAAATGAGGCAAGAGGAAGCAATGAGTCCAATCACTGGAAACAAGCACATTTCCAATAATTACAACGACTCAATGCTCCCTCTCACAAACCATGATTAGTATAGCACAGTATGAATTGTCCTGCAACGGGGACACTACCAAAATTTTAAGCAAAGAGAGCAGCCTATGTCCAATCTGTGGAGGAGCACTTAAAGTTCATGGAACCTGTACGCGGAAAGTCCGATATGGAGACTGCATACACAAATACCATCTCAGAGTATTAAAGTGCCAGTGCTGTGGAAAAACACACAGAGAGTTACCGGATAGCCTCATTCCATATAAGCGATATGGAGTGGAAGCATTCTGTGAGATTGCCGAATCTACAGAAGCCCGACATACCTGTGAAACATCTACCTGGCTGCGCATCCGATCCTGGCTTGCGTGGTTCATCTGTTATGCCCAAAATATTGCAACCGGATTGATTGCAGCCAACCTCCTTCCGATGACATTTCACCCCGGCTACACTCTGCGCCAGCAGACGGTGCATTTTGTCCGGCTGGTAGCAAACAGCGGAAATTGGATACAGCACCGTTCCGCCATGACAATGGATTTTCCTCCGGCTATACTGGTGTCATGCCAATAAAACAGGAGGCGATTCCAGCATGGAAATGAAAAACAGGAAGCTCGCCGCAGAGATTGCAGAGGAGCGAATGTCTATGATTGCACCGCTGCTGTCCCAAAACATGGATAGCAGACGGGTGGAACAGCTACGACAGGAGATATGCGAACGAAACCAGATTTCCCAACGAACTCTGGAACGGTATCTCTGCGCATATTTGAATGGAGGTTTTGAAGCACTGAAACCGCAGAGCAGGAGCAGCCAAAGTAACTACAAAATTCCACAAGAGCTACTGGATGAGGCAATCCAGCTACGCAGGGAACTTCCCAGCAGGAGCATCCCTACAATTATTAAAATCCTGGAGTTGGAGAAGAAGGCTCCTCCCGGATTTCTGAAGCGAACCACATTGCAGGATGCTTTGAGCCGTGCAGGGTATTCCACCGCAATGATGAAGCTTTACAATGACAAAGGGTACGCTTCCCAACGATTTCAACGGCTGCACCGGCATGACCTGTGGCAAGGAGATATTAAATATGGACTTGTGCTCAATCTTGGCGGTGTACAGACACAGACCTACTTCTCCTGCCTGATTGACGATGCTACCAGATACATTCTCCACGGTGAGTTTTACGGGACGATGGAGCAAGGTATTGTAGAAGACACCCTGCAAAAAGCCATGCTGAAATTTGGGCTTCCACGGAGACTCTATTTTGACAATGGGACGCAGTACCGAACACGCTGGATGAAGCGCGCCTGCGATTTGCTTGGTATCCGGCTGATCTATGCAAAGCCCAGAAATCCACAGGGCAAAGGCAAACAGGAGCGATTTAACCAAACGATGGATGCTTTTTTAGCAGAGGTAAGTCTACATCCACCAGAGAGCCTGCAAGAATTGAACACAAAATTCCAAGCATGGCTACATGAATGTTACCACTCCAAACCGCATAGTGCTCTTGGCACAACGCCAGAAATTGCATTTAAGTCCGATTCCATGCCTCCACGATTTGTGGACAAGGCTCTGATGGCACGAGCATTTTTGCATTGTGAATCCCGTAAGGCCGACAAGAGTGGTGTAATTAGTTTTGGCGGAAAACGATATGACCTTGGCATTGCTTTTGCCGGCAAGCAGGTTGATGTAGTCTATGACCCAATCTGTACAGAGATCCTTACGATTGAGACACCAGACCATGAGCCGTTTCAAGTGCGGCAGATTGTAGTTGGCGAAAAAGTTGCACCGAAGCCAAAACGAAAAGAGATTGAGCGTATTCCCGTTGACCATTCCCGTCTATTGGATGCCATAACGGAACCATACCAAGACAAGCAGCGCAGGAGGGCGATTTCCTACACCACAGAAATTGAAAAGGGGTGACAAGCATGTACGAGGAATTTTTTGAAATGACACATACCCCTTTTGTACGGGGCATTCCTGTTGACAATCTCTATGAAGACCAGGATACCGAAGAAGTCTATAACCGTCTGCTCTATGCTGCCAGCCGCCAGCTTTTTGCTCTTGTGGTTGGGGATGCGGGCACGGGGAAGACAACGGCTCTGCGCCGCCTGAAAAGCGTCTTAGATGGGCAAGATTACACCGTACTCTACCTTTCTGAATCTAAACTTACCCCGAGACACTTCTACAACGGTCTTCTGGAGCAGCTGGGGTGTGAAACACGGTTCTACCGAGGTGACGCAAGGAATCTACTGCACCACGAAATTGAAATTATGCGTGGAGTTGGACACCGAAAACTGGTTGTGATTGTGGATGAAGGGCATCTACTCTCTAAGGAAATGCTGGAGGAAATCCGCTTCTTACTCAACTACAAAATGGATTCTGAAAATCCCCTCGCACTCATTTTGGCTGGCCAGACGGAGCTATGGGAGAAACTACGGCTGCAAGCGTACAGAGCGATCCTCCACAGGGTTGATATTCAGTGCTTTCTGATGCCTTACGAATACGCTCAGACGAAAGCCTATATTGAGAAGCAACTGACCTATGCTGGACACCCCAACGCAATCTTCTCTGAGGACGCCATGAAAGCAGTCCACTCTTTCTCATCCGGCATCCCGAGACTGATTAACCGGGCCTGTACCCAGTCTCTTGTCTACGCATACCAAAACCGCCGGGCCATTATTGATGACCGGATGGTACAACTCGTCCTGGAGGGCGAGGTTTCTTGAATACCGGAAAGAAGGGGATGGCTGGAGCCATCCCCTTCTCTTATGCGACAAAACGCACCGGCGCCGGACAATGATGTCCGGCGATGACCGACAAAACAGCCCGTCTATTTCACGACAGAACAGGCCGTCTGCGACAATAGTAAGGCTTAAGAAGGTAAAACGTGATAGCTTAAAATAAATTCAAGTTTGTCGGGTAAATAGCAAACCCAGCCGAGCCAGTCAACGGTCAAGATGAACGGCGCATATGCGCAGCCGTTGACAGCCCCGCCCGCCTTTGCTGGTAGGCAATCAAGGGGCGACAGCAAGAAGTGCCACCGCCCCGCACTATTATTCAGAAAGGGGAATTTCCATGACCGACCAGATAGCCTATCAAGAATATATCCAGCGCAGGTACAACGCCTTTTGCAAGACTGTTATCCGCTGTGCCGCCTTGGACAAGATTTTGAAGCTTAAACGGCAATGGGAACGGCAAGTTTCCCTTGACTATCTGATGAACGAGAAGTTTGTCCAGTTTGCCGCGTCGGAGCCGGACGAGGAATACCCATTTACCGTCTGCGGTCAGACCGTCCTGCTCTGCAACGCCGCCCTTGCCGACGCGATCTCTGTTTTGCCGGAGCAGACGCGGGAAGAAATCCTGCGCTATTACTTTCTGCGCCAGCCGCAGCGCGTGATCGGCGCGTGTATTGGCCGGTCACGCAGCACAGCGGGGCGGCATATCCAGCTTGCCTTGCAGCGGCTACGCGAAGAAATGGGGGTGAGCCGGTATGAGTAGACTTCTCCCCTATGAAACAATCCTCAAAGCCCGTGAGGGCGACCCAGAAGCCGTGAACGCTGTCCTGCTCCACTACGCCGGATATATCCGCTATTTCTCAAAAGTGAACGGGCAGGTCAACGCCGAGGTGGAGGACTATGTAAAGCAGCGGTTAATTGACTGTCAATTCAAGTTCCGGCTTGACGAACCACCGGACAAGTCATAAAAACTGAATACCAGCCGCCACCGACGCGGCCAGCGAAAGCAGTAAGTCTTGAAAAAGATTTACTGCTTTTTTTGTTGTCCGGCTCCGCTCCCGGCCATTTTGCCCCCTGCCGGTTGTAGTAGTAAGCGAGGAGGGAATTTTTCTGCCCTGGTGTTTGGCATTTGGAGCATTTACCCGTAGTAGAGGGCAAAGAGAAAGGATTTCTCCAACACCGGGTAGAAACCACTGCGTCCGGTGTCATTTTAGCGAAAGCGGGCAGGAATGCCCTTTACAGGATTAGTAGTAGCAGAAAAAGAGAAACAAACTTTTGTGGTTGCAGTTTTCCAAAAAAGTGGCGGACGGAAGTGAGAGAAAGTTTGCAGTCACGGAGAGCAAGTTTCTACCACGGTGCCAAAATCCGCAATTCTGCAGTTTTGCCCCTCGCGGGAAACTTGTTGGGGAGTGCCTTCCCCAAACCCTGCTCATGCGCCCTTACGGGCGAGAAAGGAGGTCACACCATGCGAAAGAAATACAACACGCCCCACCGCAGCCGCGTTGTGAAAACCCGGCTGTCCGAAGATGAGTATGCCGACTTCACAGCGCGGCTTGCGCCCTATGGTATCAGCCAGTCCGAATTTCTCCGGCAGGCGATACGGCGGGCGACCATACGCCCGGTTGTCCATGTGTCGTCGGTCAATGACGAGTTGCTTTCCGCTGTCGGGAAGCTGACAGCCGAGTACGGCAGGATCGGCGGCAACCTCAATCAGATTGCCCGGTATCTGAACGAATACGGCGTACCCTACAACACCCTTTCCGGCGAGGTACGCGCCGCCATATCCGACCTTGCCGTCCTCAAGTATGAAGTCCTCAAGAAAGTAGGTGACGCGGTTGGCAACACTCAAGCATATCAACTCTAAAAACGCCGACTACGGAGCCGCCGAGCAATATCTTCTCTTTGAGCATGACGAGTTTACCATGAAGCCCGTCCTTGATGAAACCGGCAGGCTTATCCCCCGCGAGGACTACCGGCTGTCCACGCTGAACTGCGACGGGGAGGATTTTGCCGTTGCGTGTATGCGGGCCAATCTCCGCTATCAGAAAAACCAGCGGCGGGAAGATGTGAAAAGCCACCACTACATCATCAGCTTTGACCCGCGGGACGGGCCGGACAACGGCCTGACCGTAGACCGGGCGCAGGCGTTGGGGGAACAATTCTGTAAAGAGCATTTTCCCGGCCACCAGGCCCTTGTCTGCACCCACCCGGACGGGCATAACCACAGCGGCAACATTCATGTGCATATCGTCATAAACAGCCTGCGGATTGAGGAAGTGCCGTTCCTGCCCTACATGGACAGGCCGGCCGATACGAAAGTCGGCTGCAAGCACCGATGTACCGACGCTGCCCTGCGCTACTTCAAATCCGAAGTCATGGAGATGTGCCACCGGGAGGGGCTTTATCAAATCGACCTCTTGAACGGCAGCAAGAACCGCGTCACCGACCGGGAGTATTGGGCGCAGAAAAAGGGACAGGCCGCGCTGGACAAGCAGAACGCCCCCATGATTGCCGATAGTATCACGCCCCGGCAGACCAAGTTTGAAACGAACAAGGAGAAGCTGCGGCAGACCCTACGGAAAGCCCTTGCCACCGCCGCCAGCTTTGACGAGTTTTCCTCTCTGTTGCTGCAGGAGGGTGTGACCGTCAAGGAGAGCCGGGGGCGGCTTTCCTACCTCACGCCGGACAGGACAAAGCCAATTACCGCCCGGAAGCTGGGCGACGATTTTGACCGCGCCGCTGTCTTTGCCGTTTTAGAGCAAAACGCCGCCAGAGCAGCCGAAGCGCCAGCCAGATCCCCCGATCCCCCACGCACCATAAAAGACCGCTTGCAGGTTGCCAGAGCCGAGATAGCCGCCCCGAAACAGGACGGAGTGCAGCGGCTTGTGGACATTGAGCAGAAAATGGCCGAGGGCAAAGGCCGGGGCTATGAACGCTGGGCGAAGATACACAATCTGAAGCAGGCCGCCAAAACGCTGTCCGTCTACCAGCAATACGGCTTTACTTCCCCGGAGCAGTTAGAAGCCGCCGTTGACACCGCCTATCAGAAAATGCGCCAGACCAGCGGCGAACTGAAAGCACTGGAAACGAAGCTGCAAGGGAAAAAGAAGTTGCAGCGGCAGGTGTTGGCCTACGCCCAGACCAAGGCCGCCCGCGACGGGCTGCGGGCACAGAAATCCGAGAAAGCCCGCGCCGCATACCGGCAGGCCCATGAGAGCGATTTTATCATAGCCGACGCAGCAGCCCGGTATTTCAAGGCGCATGGCATTACCAAGCTGCCCGCCCGGAAAGCGTTGCAGGCCGAGATCGAGCAGCTTATCTCCGAGAAAGACGGCCTGTATAACACCTATCACGAACAGAAACAGCGGTTCAAGGAGTTGCAGACCGTCAAGCGGAACATCGACCAGATTTTGCGCCGGGACGAGCCGCACCGCAGAAAGGAGCAGAGCCATGAGCGATAACCTGCCCCACATGGACTACCGCCAGCACCGGCGGGCGCGGCGGCTGGTACATGAGTGCTGTAACTACGATGAGGGGAACTGCCTGCTATTGGACGACGGGGAGCCTTGCGTGTGCGTCCAGAGCATTTCCTTTTCCCTCATGTGCCACTGGTTCCGTGTGGCTGTCCTGCCCCTTGACGGGGAGCTGGCCGCAGCCCTCTTGTGCCGGGGAAGCCGGAAACGGTGTGCCGTCTGCGGGGCGGCCTTTGTCCCCAAATCCAACCGGGGAAAATACTGCCCCGACTGCGCCGGGCGCATGAAGAAAATCAAAGCCGCCGAGAGAAAGCGGAAACAAAGGCAGAGATGTCACGCTTTAGAGCCTTTCAAACCCGCATAAATCAAGGCTTTTTTCGTGGGTGTCAAAGGGTACGCGATACATTTATCCTTTTCCCCCGGAAACGGCGTTTTAATGCGTGACAATACGCCAAAATCAACCCGAACACAGGGAGGTGATCCTATCGCTGATTATATCAGGGCAGACACGCGGCTGCCCGCCTATCTGCCGTATCCCCGTTTCCTGCTGAAAATGGAGATTTCACAGACCGCCAAGCTGCTGTATTCGCTGCTGTTAGACCGTTCCACCCTCTCCCAGAAAAACAAGTGGCTGGACGACGAGGGCAGGATTTATATTATCTATCCCATCGCGGAGATAGCAGAAATACTGGATAAAGGCAGCACCACCATCAAGGGGGCGCTTAATGAACTGGACACGGCGGGGCTGTTGGAACGGGAACGGGGCGGCTTCTCCGCACCGAACCGGCTTTATGTCAAAGTACCGCCAGTGCCACAGGTACAGTTTTCAGACCAACTGATGGCCGGAAGTCCGCCCCTCATAGAGCCGGAAAACCGTCCTACTGATGGTCAGAAAACCGACCTTATGATGGTCGGAAAACCGTCCCCTAACCAAACTACTATAAACAACCTTACAGAGAGCCAAACAAAGGGAGTGAGTGGGGGGCCGTCCGCGCCCTATGGCCGATATGGAAATATTTTTCTGTCACAGACCGAATACGACGAGTTGCAGGCAGAGTACCCTGACAGGCTGGAACGGTTCATCGAGGAAATGAGCCGCTACCTTGCCGCCAACGGGAAAAGCTACCAGAACTATGCCGCCGCCCTGCGGATATGGGCGGGGAACGACAAAAAGGAAGCCCCTAAAAAGGGCATACCAGACTACTCATGCAAGGAGGGCGAGAGTTTATGAAGAATGAAATCAACGCGGTTTTGGAGAATATGACGACCACCATCCCGGAGCCGGAGGACTACACCGGCGAGGACGGTTTACTGTACTGCGGCAAGTGCCGCAAGCCGAAAGAAGCCTATTTTGCGCCGGATAAGGCCGCTATCTTCGGGCGCGACCGCCACCCGGCAGAGTGCGACTGCCAGAGAACCGCCCGCGAGGAACGGGAAGCCGCCGAAAAGCGGCGCAGACACCTTGACACCGTGGAAGAACTGAAACGCCGGGGCTTTACCGACCCCACCATGCGGGACTGGACTTTCGAGAACGACAACGGCAGGAACCCGCAGACCGGGCTTGCCCGCCGGTATGTGGAGCATTGGGAAGATATGCGGACAGACAATATCGGCTGCCTGTTCTGGGGCGGCGTAGGCACCGGCAAAAGCTACCTTGCAGGCTGTATCGCAAACGCCCTCATGGAGAAAGAAATCCCCGTCCGCATGACGAACTTTGCTCTTATCCTCAATGACCTTGCCGCCAGCTTTGAGGGGCGCAACGAGTACATTTCCCGCCTTTGTCGTTATCCGCTGCTGATCCTTGACGACTTCGGCATGGAACGCGGGACGGAATACGGGCTGGAACAGGTGTTCAATGTGATTGACAGCCGTTACCGCAGCGGCAAGCCGCTGATCGTCACGACCAACCTTACGCTGGACGACCTGCACAACCCGGAGGACACCGCCCATTCCCGGATTTATGACCGCCTGCTTTCCATGTGCGTCCCGGTACGCTTTACCGGCGACAACTTCCGGCAGGAAACCGCCAAGCGGAAAATGGAGAGCATGAAGAAACTGATTACCGACTGAAAGGAGTATTGCCTATGGCAGATAACAAGCAGCACGACACCCGCACCACCCGCCGCCCTGACTGTGTGACGGAAATCCGCATGGGCAATTCCGTCCTTGTCGTGTCCGGCTATTTCAAGAAAGACACCACAACCACAGCCGCCGACAAAATGGCGCGGGTACTGGAAGCGGAAGCCGCTGCTACACAGGAGCCGACTTATCCGGCGTGAACCGGGGCATGGAAAAGCGGCCATGCCAGGGAGCATGACCGCTGGAACGAAAATCGGAAGTGCTTTAGCAATTCTTAATCTCATTCTCTATAAAATAATTTGCAATTTCAAAGGCTTTTATTCTTCTCTTTGCCAATGTGATTTGTGATTTATAACGCTCGGAATTATCCTTTGATTCAAATGTTTTTACTGTTTCTCTTAGCTTGTGCAGAGTTGAATCAATTTGCCTTTTGGCCGCGGTTAATTCATCTATTGTATACTTCATGTTTTCTCCTTTAACTTCTGATTTTTTTGTTAAATCAGAGTATACCACGGAGTTATGAACTTTTCTACTGCAAATATGGGACGACAACCCATACCATAAAAATCGGAAAATTGAAAAGCTGTAAAGAAGCAAATTTAACGCTTTTGCCGCTGTACAGCCCCCGCCGTTCCGTGGTACAATGAAACCACGGAATAGTGGGGCTGGCTGTCGGAAACGGAGGATTTTATGTTAAGACAAGCCACCCAAAACCTCATTACCGCCCTTTATCCGAGATTGTCCCACGAGGATGAATTGCAAGGCGAGAGTAATTCCATATCGAACCAAAAAAGGATACTCGAAACCTACGCAAAACAGAACGGCTTTACCAATCTGCGCTGGTACACCGACGACGGTTTTTCCGGCGCGAACTTCCAGCGGCCCGGATTTCAAGCCATGCTTGCGGACATTGAAGCCGGGAAAGTGGGTACGGTCATCGTCAAGGACATGAGCCGGTTAGGGCGAAACTACTTGCAGGTAGGGTTTTACACGGAAATGCTGTTCCCTCAAAAGGGTGTGCGTTTTATCGCTGTCAACGATAATGTGGACAGTGCCAGCGAGGGCATGGACAACGATTTTACCCCGCTGCGAAATCTGTTCAATGAATGGCTGGTGAGAGATACGAGCAAGAAAATCAAGGCAGTGAAAAAGTCAAAAGGCATGAGCGGCAAGCCTGTTACCAGCAAGCCGGTTTACGGCTATGTGATGGACGAGGACGAGAATTTTATTATAGACGAGGAAGCCGCCCCGGTGGTGCAGCAGATTTACCAGCTTTGCCTTGCCGGGAACGGCCCGACCAAGATTGCCCGTATGCTGACGGAGCAGCAAATCCCCACGCCGGGGACGCTGGAATATCAGCGGACAGGCAGCACCCGCCGTTATCACCCAGGCTATGAGTGCAAATGGGCGACCAACACCGTCGTTCATATCCTCGAAAACCGAGAGTACACCGGATGTCTGGTGAACTTCAAAACGGAAAAGCCTTCTTATAAGGTCAAGCACAGCATAGAGAACCCCGTCGAGAAGCAGGCCATTTTCGAGAACCACCATGAGCCGATCATCGACAAGGAAACATGGGAACGGGTGCAGGAGTTACGCAAACAGCGCAAACGCCCGAACCGCTACGATGAAGTGGGGCTGTTCTCCGGGATTTTGTTCTGCGCCGACTGCGGCCATGTGCTGTATCAGCAGCGGTATCAGAACAAAGACCGCAAACAGGACTGCTACATCTGCGGCAGCTACAAGAAGCGCACCCGCAACTGTACGGCGCACTTTATCCGCACCGATCTGTTGACCGCTGGTGTCCTGGCAAATCTCCGGCAAGTGACCGAATACGCAGCCAAGCATGAGAGCCGGTTTGTGAAACTACTTGTCCAGCAGAACGAGATCGGCGGCAAGCGAAAGACCGCCGCAGCCATCAAGCAGCTTGAACAGGCGCAGGAACGCATTTCTGAAATCAGCCGCATTATCAAGCGGCTGTATGAGGACAATGTAAACGGCAAAATCAGCGATGAGCGTTTCATGGAACTGTCGGCTGACTACGAAGCCGAGCAAGCGGAGCTGAAAAAGAGAGCCGCCGCCCTGCAAGCCGAACTGGACAAGTCACAGGCAGCTACCGTCAACGCCGAGAAATTTATGGGCATTGTCCGCAAGCACCTTGCCTTTGAAGAACTGACCCCCACTCTCTTGCGGGAAATGATCGAGAAAATTGTGGTGCATGAGTGCAGCTATGATGAGAACGGCACCCGCAGGCAGGACATTGAGATTTATTACAGCTTTGTCGGCAAGATTGACTTGCCCGAATAACCGCCCGACCTATCCGACACAATGGCCAAGTGTCGGATAGGAACGGCAAAATTTTTTGCACTTCTATTGCTTCTTTATCACACATAAGCAAAGAGCCAGGGCATCAAGCAGCTCATGGCTAATTAGATGTAATAAAAGCGGAGAAAGGAAAAGCACAATCCAGACGGAACCGGCGGTGTAGTCAAGAAATATTGTGGAAACGCAAGATTTCTGCTATAATGGGTATAAAACACTTGACGATGGAAAGAAAGGCGGGAAGCCTATGCACATTAGTTATCAGCCACTATGGAACACACTGAAAGAGCGTGGCATGAGGAAAGAGGATTTGCGGCTTGCCGCCGGTCTTACCACAAATATGATTGCCAACATGGGCAAGGGAAAGAATATCAGCATGGAAACGCTGGTTCGCATTTGTGAAGCCTTGAATTGTGGTATTATGAATGTGATTAAATTAGAACAGGACAATATCTAAAGCGATATAATTTTATATTTGATTCGATTTGCACAAAAAATTAAATTTTAATGGTGTATATTTTCTATTGTACCCAATGTAAATAAGTGCTATCATAAAATAAAACAAGTACATTTGAAACATTTTATGATTTGAGAGTGTGCTTGCAGGTTAGTAGCATATTGCCAATAACTGAATACAAAAAATGTAGGTTCTGGTCATTTTAGAAAGGAGCATTGTTTATGAAAAAATTTAGTAAAAGATTGTTTACCTCGTTGGTAGCGTTTTGTATGCTTTTTTCTGTGAGTGCGGTTCCTGCTTTTGCAGCGGAAACAACAACGGAAATAACGGATACTCAACAGCCGGTAGTCATTGGAGAATATGACGGATACTTAACCGATGTTATGATTTCCGATGGTGTCACCAAAAGAGCAGTCGCTAATGTTCGTATTAACTCTTATGCAACTTATGATGAGGATGATGGGATTCAAGTTCATGTGAAGTTGTATGTACCGTGGTATGAATCTCCAAAACCGGAGTTCACTGGTATGACTGGTACAGTTAATGTGCTTATGAACAAAAAATCCACCAATACGGCATTTGCAGAATTAGCCGACGGTGAAGAAACAATCGAAACTGATGTGGATACTGGAAGAACAGGTAATAGCGGAGATAAGGGAACGGTTTCTGTTTCTGGTGTTGCTACCGCTAATAATGCCTTGGCAGGCGGTGGAGCTTTCGCTATTTCTTACCCTGTGACACTTCCCTAATTAAATGCAAAACAGTTGTGAATTAAGGTTGGTAATAGGTAAAATGAAACGGTTATTGGCAATATGCGTATGTTTTTTTATGTGTGTAGGCTTATGTTCGTGTGATTCTTCCCAAACTCGGTCGGTATCATCATATAACTGGTCTTTAGAATTTATTACTGATTTAGATGGTAATATGTTATTCTCAGGTTCAGTGCATGATGACATACCAGTATTGGATTTGACATTGAGTTTTGAAGAAAAAAGTTTTATCTTAACAGATAACACTCATAAACAAGAATGGACAGGTACATATTCGCTTGAAAAGATTGACAATTCTTCTTCGAAACTCGGATTAACTTTTGAAAATTTAGAGGAGCCTGTTACAGGCGTATATGGAACAAGAGTTTATTCTGATGATTCAGAAAGCGCAACAATTACATTACAAACTGATGAAAATATCCTGTCTTTTGTTGGAGAAGATTCATAAATAAAAACAGCCGCTGTAGGAACAAAATCCTACAACGGCTGTTTTTATTTCCACGGCCTGCGCCGGAAGTTCATACCAGACTGTTTTATCAGCGGGGATTTCTTGAACAGCTTTTTCAAAGGTCAGGTAGAATAAGTTTCGCAAAAAGACAAAGAGACATGGTTTGCAGATGTCTGGTAGAATGAAGTTGCGACACCACCATTCGAAAGGAGACAGCAAACCATGTCCGAAAAGATTGTACAGCTAAACGAAGAAGTTATCAAGGGGCAGCTCAAGGAACTTGTGCGCGGAAGCGTAGAGGAAACCCTCAACGAGCTGCTGGAGGCCGAAGCGGAGAAGCTGACCCAGGCGGCCCGGTACGAGCGCAATGAGCAACGCCAGGGCTACCGCAGCGGCCACTACAACCGCAACCTTACCACCACTTCTGGGGATGTCACACTCAAGATGCCCAAGCTCAAGGGGATCTCCTTTGAGACTGCCATCATTGAGCGGTATCGCCGCCGGGAGAGTAGCGTGGAAGAGGCTCTCATTGAGATGTACCTGGCTGGCGTATCCGTCCGGCGTGTAGAGGATATTACCGAGACTCTCTGGGGCAGTAAGGTCTCTCCCTCCACCATCAGTGAGCTGAACAAGAAAGCGTATGTCCACATCGAGGATTGGCGTAACCGTCCTCTGCAAGGCGGGCGGTATCCGTATGTCTATGTGGATGGGATCTATCTGCGCCGCAACTGGGGTGGAGAGTTTGAAAATGTGGCCATCCTGGTGGCAATCGCGGTCAATGAGGACGGATATCGTGAGGTTTTAGGTGCCGCCGAGGGCATGAAAGAGGACAAGGCCAGTTGGATCAACTTCTTCCAGTGGCTGCGTGGCCGTGGCCTGGACGGCGTGAAACTCATCGTTGGAGATAAGTGCCTTGGTATGCTGGAGGCCGTGGGCGAAGTGTTCCCTGAAGCCAAATACCAACGCTGCACCGTCCACTTTTACCGTAATGTGTTCTCTGTCACACCTCGCTCCAAGGTGAAACTGGTAGCCAAAATGCTCAAGGCGATCCACGCCCAGGAGAGCAAAAAAGCCGCTCGTGAAAAGGCCAGGGCCGTAGTGGAGGAGCTGTGTTCCATGAAGCTGAAAGAGGCTGCTAAGAAGGTGGAGGACAGCATCGAGGAGACTCTGACCTATTGTGATTTTCCCAGTGAGCATTGGACCCGTATCCGCACCAACAATGTCATTGAGAGGCTGAACCGGGAGATCCGCCGCCGTACTCGTGTAGTGGGCAGCTTCCCGGACGGCAACTCTGCCCTTATGCTGGTCTGTGCCCGGCTACGCCATGTAGCTGGCTCCCAGTGGGGCAACAAAAAGTACATGAATATGAAGCACCTGGAGGCCGCCATTGAGGATGCCTCCATTGCCGGCTGACTCCATTCATGCCAGAGCTTGCAAACTAAAGTGCGAAAAAATCTTGACACGACCTTTTCAAAAGGCTTCGTTCCTCTTGTGAGAGCCGCTTGTATTTGAGCCGGAACGCCTTGCAGAATATCTCCGTGAATTGCTGAACCCTGTCCCCCGGAGATTGCATGGCCTTTTGTACTTCCCGTATAAGTTCATCGGCAGGCGTGGTATCCGGCGCACTTTCGCTGTCATTTTCGTGCGCCTTGCGTATATCATGGAGAATGACGTCCCATGTTTTGTGCGTCACATGGCAGAAAAAATCTTCTTCCTCTATCTGACAGGCTTCCAACACTTTGATTGCCCGGTCTGCCGCAGCTTCGGGGTGTTCTTCCAGTACCATAGCCCGTAAAGCAGCCAGTGAGCTGTTTGTGTCATGGAAGTGCATGGTTGCTATCCCGTCCACATAGATTTCTGCGTCTGCCAGCAATTCCTTAAATTTTTCATGGGAGATAATCTCACACAGCAGCCGGTTATTGAAGCGTTCACTTTTCAGCAGTTCCACGACTTCATCACTCAAATGTAATTCTTCTATCGGGGTGTTTTCATATCTCCGATTATTGGTAAGGCCGAGCAGATAGTCAACCGACACCTGATAGAAGTCTGCCAGCTTCAACAGGCTGCCGTGGTTAATTTCCTTGTATTCGTCGTTGTCGTTTTCATAACTGCCGAGGGCTGATTTTGAAATGCCGGTTTCCTGTGCCAGTTCTTCCAGATTCAAGCCCCGTTCCACCCGTAAATCTTTCAGGCGTTCCTGTACGGAAATGCGGGTTTTCATAAACACATCGCTCCTTCCTGCGGCTGGCTGCCGCTGTTATTCCTTATTATACCATATACCGTTCCGAAATCGTGGAATTTTTCGATTTTGGGGCGGTTTTCCTATTTTATGGACATACGGGAAAGGGTTCAAAAATGAGCTATGATTAAGTCAGTTCATCGATGGATTATTTCCAATCGAATGACCGGCCTGATGGGATATGCTCCCCGGCGATGTAGCGCAACGACCTGCGGCAAGGAAATGGAGGAACCTTGACCGCAGCGAGCGTACCAACGGGAACGAAACGCCGCTGTGAGATTCAGGGGCAGGAACGACAGCAGGACAACCCGGCAGAACTGATACCAAAACGCTACCCAAACACGACAAATCGGCGGGGTGTAGTCTGCCCCGTCCGTAATACTATGGGGCATTTCAAAGCGGCTCTATGGCCGTATTTTCCTTGAAAATCGCCCCGAAACATGACACCAAAAACCTTTATCCGCCTGTTCCCGTTGTTACGGCTGAAATGGGCGGATTTTCTATGATAGGAGGCACTATGCCGAGAATGAGCAAGAAACGGAAGTTGGAGCTTTCCTTCTTCCTCAATGACCGGGGGCGTGTGGCCTACAACGACCTGTGCCGGAAGTGCCAGCATAAGTGCAAGCAGAGTTTCCGGGCTGTCGTGATAGACTGCCCCCATTACCTGTCAAAACGAGCCAAGCGAAAGGAGAAAATCAGTTAAATGGAATTTGAATTTATGAGCGCAGACACGGTTCTGCCGCCTTGTATGCCGCTACCCGCCGCAATGCTTCGGCTGCCGATCAGCAGCACAGCAAAAGTCATGTATGCCCGTCTGCTGAACACCACCCTTACGGCAGGGATAGAGGATAGCAACGGCATTTTGTTTGTCCGTTTTCCTATCATGGAATTAGCGGCAGCCCTCTCCCGCAGCCCCGTCACTGTGAAGCGTTCCCTGAAAGAATTGGAGGACATCGGGCTTATCCTGCGGGTGCGCCGGGGTGTGGGAGAACCAAACCGCATTTACACGCTGCTTCCCAAAGGAGGGCTGCCATGATAAATGAGAAGCTGGAAAAGCTGAATCAGGAGATTGCCAAAGGCGAAGCCAGACTGCGGCGGGCGCAGCATGAAGAAAAAATACTGGAACACCAGGTGAAGCAGCTTACCCGGAAGGAACGGACGCACCGGCTCTGTACCAGAGGAGCTATGCTGGAAAGTTTCCTTTTAAGGCCGGAAGTGCTGACAGACGAGGATGTGATGGACATTCTGAAACAGGCATTTTCTCAAAGTGGCATGAAGGAAATAGTTGCAGAAAGCGTGAAAGGGCGGGTAGCCGGGGAATCCCTTACGGAGTAAGGGCGCAACTATACACCGGTCAAGCCGGTGCGTTGCGCCCTGCCGGGGGCTTCCTGCGGAAAGCGGATGATTTTCAGCACCGTTGCGGCTGCTTCCAATCATCACAGGGGACGCTACACTTCCCCTGCGCTGGCTGCGCCAGCTACCCCTTTGTGGACTTGCCGCCCGGGAACACCTTGCGCTGCAAGCTGTTCCCGTCCAGCAAGTTTACAATTTATCTATTCCAAAACAGGACTGCCCGTAGTATAATAAAGCTAATGACGAACACTATCTAAGGAGATGGTTTTATGTATGGATTGATTGCTTTGAATTTCATCATACCCTTTGTTATGGTTTTTGTAGGATATATCTTAAAGAAGCACCCGGTAAAAGATATGACATCCGGTAACGGATACAATACGCCTACATCTCGGAAGTCACAAGAGCATTGGGATTATGCACAAAGCATAGCACCTAATATTTTTATTGGTATTGGCAAAACATTAGGTTTGGTAGAAATCGTTTTGTGTATATCCTTACTTCTTCTTAATATTTCTACACAGACTACCGTATTTGCAGGAGTAGTTGTTGGAATTATTTTTCTGATTTTTGGATTTTATAAAACAGAAACTGGAATTACAAGTAAATTTGCGAACAAAAACTTTTAAGCTATTAGACAGCTTTCCATCATCGAGCCAACCTGACCCGAACCTTCAAAACTGAATACTAATCGCCTACCAGCGACACCACTAAGCAGGAAATCAGAAACGGTTTCCTGCTTTTCTTTTGCCCAAAATCAACCACAGGAAGGAGGAACGCTATGCCCTGTCCACACCATGATATAAAAATAATCCAGCGCAGCAACCACCAGTCAGCCGTTGCGTCTGCCGCCTACCAGAGTGGGGAACGGCTGTTTTCCGAGTACGACCAGAAGCAGAAATACTATTCCCATAAAAGCGAGATTGTCCATACAGAAATCATGCTGCCGCCCCACGCCCCACCAGCGTATGCAGACCGCAATACTTTGTGGAACGCCGCCGAAGCTATCGAGAAGCAATGGAACTCCCAGCTTGCCCGAAGAATCGTGCTTGCCATACCGAGGGAAATCCCCCCGGAACAGCACGCCGACCTTATCCGGGACTACTGCCGGGAGTTTTTTGTTTCTAAAGGCATGATTGCCGATTTTGCCATCCACGACAAAGGGAATGGGAATCCCCACGCCCACATCCTGCTGACCATGCGGGCAATGGACGAAAACGGGAAATGGCTTCCCAAGAGCCGGAAGGTTTATGACCTTGACGAGAACGGCGAGCGTATCCGGCTCCCGTCCGGGAGCTGGAAAAGCCACAAGGAGGATACCGTGGACTGGAACGACCAGAAGTACGGAGAGATCTGGCGGCAGGGCTGGGCGGCTACCGCTAACCGCTATCTGGAAGCCAACGGACGCCCGGAGCGCCTTGACCTTCGTTCCTATGAACGGCAGGGGCTTGATAAAATCCCCACCGTCCATATGGGGCCAGCAGTCAGCCAGATGGAGAAACGAGGGATACAGACCAACATCGGCAACTTGAACCGGGACATCAAAGCCGCCAATTCCCTTATGCAATCTATCCGGCAGATGGTACGCCACCTGAAAGGCTGGATTGCAGACCTGAAGGAGAAAAAAGCCGCCCTGCTGGAAGCCTTGCAGGAATCGAAGGAACCCACCCTGCCGGAGCTGCTGGGGAAATATCTGGATTTGCGCCGGGAGGAACGTACAGGCTGGACAAGCAAAGGCCAGCTTACAGGCAGCGTTGCCGATTTCAACAAGGTTATGGAAGCTATCCGCTATCTGCGGGAAAAGGAGCTGTCCACTGTGCAGAGTTTGGACGCTTATCTGGATACCGTCAGCGGGCAGGCCGTTTCCATCCGGGCAGAGATGAAGCCGAAAGAACAGCGTATGAAAGAAATCAACACCCTGCTTTCCCATATCGCCAACTTTGAAGCCCATAAGCCGGTTCATGTGGAGTATGCTGCCATCCGGTTTAAGAAGCCACGGGAACAGTTTGCCGCCGCCCATCGGGACGAGCTGGACGCCTATAATGCCGCTATCCGTTATTTCAAGGTGCATTTGAAGGAGAAGAAGTACAGCATTAAAAAGCTGAATGAGGAACAGACACAGCTTGCCGGAGAAGTTGCCGGATATAAGGAACGGTTGTCCGCATTACAGGAGGATGTGAAGATTCTCCGGGATGTGCGTCACTGGCTCAATCAGGTTCTTCCGTCTGAACAGTACCGCCAGACCGCCGAGCCGGGAAAGAAACCGTCCATCCAGCAGGCAGTCAAAGGCCGGACGCAGCGTATCCGGGAAGAACAGGCCGAGAAACGGAAGCAGCCCCGCACAGAGAAAAAACAGGATATGGAACTTTAATAGGCGCTTGCTATTTTCTTTTTCGAGAATGACAGGCGCTTTTCTTATTTTCAGGAGGATTTATTTGAATGTATTTAAAGCTGTCAAGCAGTCTGTTACCACCCGGCAGGCTGCGGAGCATTTTGGAATCCGGGTGGGACGAAACGGGATGTGTGTCTGCCCCTTCCATGCTGATAAAAACCCCAGCATGAAGGTTGACCGGCGCTTTCACTGTTTCGGCTGTCAGGCAGACGGGGATGTGATTGACTTTGTTTCCCGTCTGGAAGCTGTCAGTCCGAAGGAAGCCGCCCTCATGCTGGCGCAGGAGTTCTCCATCCCCTATGAGGACAGGGAACCACCCGGCAGGAGAAAACCCAAACCCCGGCAGGAAACCCCGGAACAGCGGTTTTGCCGCATGGAGCGTTACTGCTTCCGGGTGCTGTCCGATTATTACCATCTTCTGCGCCGCTGGAAACGGGACTATGCCCCTAAGATGCCGGAAGAAGCATGGCACCCGCTTTTTGTGGAAGCCTTGCAGAAGCAATCCCATGTGGAATATCTGCTGGATGTGCTGCTCTCCCCGGATATGGAGGAACGGGCAGTCCTTATCGTTGACTATGGAAAGGAAGTGAGCAATCTTGAAAGACGAATGGCAGAGCTTGCCGCCCAAGATACGGCAGGCCGCAGAACAGACCATACAAGAAGCAGCCCCGCCCCGGAGCATTGAGGAAGTAAAGGCCATGCTGGAAAGCACCGAGAAAGGCAGCGTCCGCAACAGTATCCGCAACTGCCTGACCGTCTTTCAGAATGACCCGCTGCTTTCCGGGGCAATCGCAAAAAATCTGCTGACCGAGCGAGTGGACATTGTAAAGCCCATCGGCTACCACCGCATCGGCACCGCCATCACGGACACGGATATGAACTATCTGCTCCTGTATCTGGAAGAAACCTATGGGCTTACCAGTGAGAAAAAGATTACCGCCGCCATCGGGATTGTTGCCAATGAAAACGGCTACCACCCCGTCCGGGACTACCTGAACGGCCTTTCATGGGATGGGCAGGAGCGTATCCGCTATTGCCTGCGCCACTTTCTGGGAGCCGACACCGACCAGTACACCTATGAAGCCCTGCGGCTGTTCCTGCTGGGAGCCATCCACCGGGCATTTTGCCCCGGCTGTAAATTTGAAGTCATGCTCTGTCTGGTGGGCGGTCAGGGAGCCGGGAAATCCACCTTTTTCCGGCTGCTGGCAGTAAAAGACGAGTGGTTTTCCGATGATTTGCGGAAGCTGGATGATGATAACGTGTACCGCAAGCTGCAAGGCCACTGGATTATCGAGATGTCGGAGATGATTGCCACCGCCAATGCCAAGAGCATTGAGGAAATCAAGTCATTTTTAAGCCGACAGAAGGAGGTCTATAAAATCCCATACGAAACCCACCCGGAGGACAGGCTGCGGCAATGTGTGTTCGGCGGCACTTCCAATGCCCTTGACTTCCTGCCCCTTGACCGTTCCGGCAACCGGCGCTTCCTGCCGGTCATGGTGTACCCGGAACAGGCCGAGGTTCACATTTTGGAGGACGAAGCCGCTTCCAGAGCCTATCTTGCACAGGTCTGGGCAGAAGCCATGACGGTTTACCGCAGCGGGGATTTTAAGCTGTCTTTCAGCCCGGAAATGGTGCGCTATCTCAAAGAACACCAGCGGGATTTCATGCCGGAGGACACCAAGGCCGGGATGATACAGGCATACCTTGACCGCTATACCGGCGGCATGGTGTGTTCCAAGCAGCTTTTCAAGGAAGCCCTGAACCACCCCTTTGACGAGCCGAAGCAATGGGAAATCCGGGAAGTCAACGACATCATGAACCATTGCGTGACGGGCTGGAATTACTTTTCCAACCCCCGTGTGTTCCCGGAATACGGCAGGCAAAAGGGCTGGGAGCGTGAAACGAAAGCAACGGACATCAGCAACGGAGCTGAAAAAATCCCGGAAGGATTTGAGGAAGTCACGGAACAGATGGAGCTTCCCTTCTGAAAAATGCAGCCGGTTGCCGACCCTGTTGCACTCCCGTTGCCGAGCCGGTTGCCGGGAAACCCCCCGTAACTGCGGGCTTTTCCCCTTATCAGCAACCAAAACAACAGAAAAATAAAAGAAAATAAAAATAAGAGCCAAACTGCCAGACAGAGATAGTTTTCAGGTTTTTTGAAGCCCGTTGCCGGACTTCGTTGCCGACCTTCTCCTTGTCTGGCTTATTCTATTATGGAGGATAACTGCCTATGGCAAAAACGAAAACAGAGATTCATGTTACCACAGTTTTTGACGGCGAACTGGACGCCACAGACGTCTTTGTGAGCCTGATTGCCCAAAAATATGGGCAGAATACCAGCAAAGAAAATCTTGCGAAAACACAAGATTTAGAGTATAATAAGGATGAGGTTCAGAAGAACCGTGTTCCGTCTGGATTGTGCGGGTAAACGGTTATGATGAACGGATATGAATATACAGACATGGACGCAATACTGGCAGGCAGCTTCCGGGCAGCCATCTATTGCAGGCTTTCCAAAGACGATGACCTTGACGGGGAGAGCGCCAGTATTGCCAACCAGCGGGATATGCTGGAAAAATACTGCGAAAAGCAGGGATGGGAGGTTGTGGCAGTCTATCAGGACGATGGCTACACGGGGCTGAACATGGAGCGCCCCGACCTGAAACGGATGCTCAAAGCCATCGAGCGCAGGCAGATAAACCTTGTCATAACGAAAGATTTATCGAGGTTGGGCAGAAATTATTTGCAGACCGGCACACTCATTGAGGACTTCTTTCCCCGCCACGGCGTCCGCTATATCGCCATGAATGACGGTATCGACACCATGCGGGAGAATAACGACATTGCGCCGTTCAAGAACATCCTCAACGAGATGTACAGCAAGGATATTTCCAAGAAGGTACATTCCTCTTACCTTCTGAAAGCCCAGCAAGACCAGTTTACCGGCTGTATCGCCCCTTTCGGGTATCAGAAAGACCCGGAGGACAAAAACCATCTGCTGGTGGACGAGGAAACCGCCCCCATTGTCCGGCAAATCTTCCGCTGGGCGCTGGAAGGACACGGCCCGAACTTTATCCGGCGCAGGCTGGAAGAACAGAAGGTGCCTTGCCCTACATGGTGGAACCGGGAACGGGGCTTCCGCAATGTCCGCACTAAATGGGAAAAGAAAGACCCGGTAAACGGGCGGTATATGTGGGATTTTTCGGTAATCAAGGACATCCTGATGAATCCCGTCTATACCGGGGCTATCGCTTCCCAGAAGAAGGACTACCGCTTCAAAATCGGCACCATCGGGGAAAAAAAGCCGCAGGACTGGATTGTGGTGGAGGAACGGCATGAGCCGATTGTTGACCGCAAGAGCTTTGACATCGTGCAGGACAAGCTGAAATCCCGGCAGCGTTCCCGCCAGACCGGGGAAATCAGCCTGTTTGCGGGGCTTCTCAAATGTGGCGAGTGTGGGAAATCACTGACTATCCGCTACACCAACGACAAGCACCCGAAGCAGATTTATTCCTGTAAGACCTATAATGCCTATGGGAAACAGCACTGTACCCAGCACCGTGTGGAGTACGAAACCCTTTACCGCCTTGTGCTGAACAAAATCCGGGAATGTGCGAAGGCCGCCCTGATGGACGGGGAAGCTGTTGCCGGACGGCTTACCAACACCTGTGAAGCCGAGCAGAAAGGCCAGCGGGAAGCGTTGGAGCGTTCCCTGACGAAGCACGAGGAACGGATTGAGGTACTGGAAAAAATGGTGCTGCGGCTCTATGAGGACATGGTTGCCGGACGTATCAGCGAAGCAAACTTCAATCTCATGCTGGATAAGACGCAGAAGGAACAGGCTGAACTAAAGGAACGGGTTGAACAGGGGCGCAGGAAGCTGGCTGATGAAATCCGCCTTGCCGTGGACGCCAAGCAATGGGTGGACGCCATTCAGGAATACGCCGACATCACGGAGCTGGACGCTGCCACCCTCAACCGTCTGATTAAAGAAATCGTTGTCCATGAACACATCGACAGCGATAAGACACGACACATTTCTATTGAAATTCATTTTAATCTCAAACCCATCCCGGAGGTGGAACAGGTCACGGCCTGACCTGTTCCCGCCGGGGCGGTTCTAAAAAAATTCCATAAATTTCTTGACACGCCGCCGCCCGCCATCGAGCAGAGTTTTACACCTATTTTGGTATGAAACAGCTCATGGCTGGCGGCGGTGTCGCCCTCATCGGCCTCACCCTGATCCCCCTGCTGTCCGGTCTGCTGTCCACCTGATGTTTCCCCAGACCCGGCGGGGGCTTTCGTTTTACAGCGGGAGCTCCCGCAAAGGAGGTGATCTCCCTTGATATTAGACATGATCGAGGAGTGGTTCAGGGAACTGCTCATTGATGGTATCATTTCAAACCTGACCGGGATGTTTGATACCCTGAACACAAAGGTGGGCGAGATCGCCGGGGAGGTCGGCATGACGCCCGCCGCCTGGAACAGCGGCATCTTCAACATGATCCGCAATCTCTCGGAGACGGTGATCGTCCCCATCGCGGGTATCATCCTCACCTTCGTCATGTGCTACGAGCTGATCCAGCTCATCATCGAGAAAAACAACCTCCACGACTTCGACACCTGGATTTTCTTCAAGTGGATTTTCAAGACCTTCTGCGCGGTGCTGATCGTCACGAACACCTGGAACATCGTCATGGCGGTGTTCGATGTGGCGCAGAATGTGGTCAGCCAGTCGGCGGGAGTCATTATCATGTGCTACGAGCTGATCCAGCTCATCATCGAGAAAAACAACCTCCACGACTTCGACACCTGGATTTTCTTCAAGTGGATTTTCAAGACCTTCTGCGCGGTGCTGATCGTCACGAACACCTGGAACATCGTCATGGCGGTGTTCGATGTGGCGCAGAATGTGGTCAGCCAGTCGGCGGGAGTCATTATCTCGGATGCGGGCATCGACATTTCCGGCGTAGTGAACAGCCTGGAGACACAGCTTGCAGACTGGAGCGTGGGCGCCCTGCTGGGGCTATGGTTCCAGAGCGTGTTTGTGGGGCTGTGTACGCAGATACTTTCCATCTGCATCTTCCTGGTGATCTACGGCAGGATGATCGAGGTGTATCTGGTGACCTCCATTGGACCGATCCCCTTTGCTACGATGGCGAACCGGGAGTGGGGCTCCACGGGGCAGAACTACCTTCGCTCCTTGCTGGCCCTGGGCTTCCAGGCTTTCCTCATTATGATCTGCGTGGGCATCTACGCGGTGCTGGTGGAGGACATCTCCACATCCGGCGACAACATATCCGCGACCATCTGGGGCTGTATGGGCTATACGGTTCTGCTGTGTTTTACTCTGTTCAAGACCGGCAGCCTTGCAAAATCCCTGTTTGGGGCGCATTAAGGAGGTGTGAAACATTGGCTTATGTAACGATCCCGAAGGACCTGAGCCGGATAGAGAGCAAGGTCCTGTTCGGGCTGACCAAACGACAAGTGATCTGTTTCGGATCGGCGGCGCTGGCAGGCGTTCCGCTTTTCTTTTTGACAAAGGCGAGCCTGGGGACCACCACGGCGGCGCTGTGCATGATCCTGGTGATGCTGCCCTTTTTCCTGTTCGCCATGTACGAGAAGAACGGGCAGCCGCTGGAAGTGTTCCTGGGCCATCTGATCCAGAACAAATTTATCCGGCGGTCGGTGCGTATCTACCAGACCAACAATCTCTATTCCGCCCTGGTGCGGCAATCCCAACTGGAACAGGAGGTGAAGCGGATTGCGAGAAAAGGCAGAAAGACCGGCAAAGCGTAAGCTCACCCGTGCCGAGCGCAAGCAGATCGAGGCGGTAATCCGACAGGCAAAGGGCGACGGAAAAAACCATACGGTGCAGGACAGCATCCCGTTTCAGAATATGTATCCCGATGGTCTGTGCAGGCTGGAGGGCGGCACATTTTCCAAGACCATCGCCTTTGAGGATGTGAATTATCGTCTGGCGGGGCCAGAGGATCAGCGGAGCATCTTTGAAAGTCTCTGCGACTTCTACAACGGCTACGATCCCTCCATCGGCGTCCAGGTCACTTTGGACAGCCGCAGCGGAGGCAGCGCCGCCGATGAAACCTTTGGCATCCGCAGGCAGGGCAACGACCTGGACCCCATCCGGGACGAGGCGGTGGACATCCTGCGAATGCAGTACAAACGGGGCAACAACGGCTATGTGAAAACCAAGTATGTCACCCTGACCATTGAGGCAGAGAACCTTCCCGCGGCCCGGGCGCGGTTTGCCCGCATTGAGACCGACACCCTCAACCGCTTCAAGGTCATGGGTGCGGCGGCTCATGTGCTGGACGGAAAGGAACGGCTGGAGCTGCTTTACAACATCTTCCACCCGGCAGACGGCCTCCGTCCGGAGGGCGGGCAGTTCGCCTTTGAATGGGACTGGCTTCCGGCCAGCGGCCTTTCAGTGAAGGACTTCATCTCTCCGTCCTCCTTCCATTTCGGGGAGACCCGCACCTTCCGCATCGGCAGACGGTATGGGGCGGTGTCCTTCCTGCAAATCCTGGCGCCGGAGATGCACGACCGCATCCTCACCGACTTCATGGAGGCGGACGGAAATATCATGGTCACCATGCACATCCGGGGCATCAACCAGAACGAGGCCATCAAAATGGTCAAGCGAAAGATCACCGACCTGGACGCCATGAAGATACAGGAGCAGAAGCGGGCGGTGCGCAGCGGCTACGATATGGACATTCTTCCTTCGGACCTCTCCACCTACGGCGGCGCGGCGAAGGACCTTCTCACCGACCTCCAATCCCGCAACGAGAGAATGTTCAACATGACCTTCCTGGTGCTGCACACGGCGGAGACCCGGCAAAAGCTGGAGATTGCCGTTTCCCAGGCGGCCAGCGTCGCCCAGACCTACAACTGCCTTCTGACCCGGCTGGACTTCCAGCAGGAAGACGGGCTTATGAGCAGCCTTCCCCTGGGGCTCAATCGCATCAAGATCGAACGGAGCCTGACCACATCGGCTCTGGCGGTGTTCGTTCCCTTTGTCACCCAGGAGGTGTTCATGGGCGGCGACGCCATGTACTACGGCCTCAACGCCCTTTCCAACAACATGATCCTGCTGGACCGCAAGCAATCTCGTTGTCCCAATGGTCTTGTGTTCGGCACCCCCGGCAGCGGCAAATCCATGAGCTGCAAACGGGAGATCACCTTTATCATGCTGATGACCCAGGATAATGTCATCATCTGCGACCCGGAGGACGAGTATTCGCCCCTGGTGAAGCGATTGGGCGGTCAGGTGATCCGGCTGTCCCCATCCAGCACCGACTATGTGAACCCCCTGGACATCAACCTCAACTATTCCGAGGAAGAAAACCCGCTGGCGCTGAAATCCGACTTCGTGCTGTCCTTCTGCGAGCTCATCATGGGCAGCAAGACGGGACTGGAGGCCATAGAAAAGACGGTCATCGACCGGGCGGTGCAGATGATCTATCAGCCCTACTTTTCCGCCCCCCAACCGGAGAATATGCCGATTTTGGGCGACCTGATGAACGCCTTGCTGTCCCAGCACATCCCGGAGGCCGACCGGGTGGCCCAGGCGCTGGACCTCTATGTGAACGGTTCGCTGAACTTCTTCAACCACCGCACCACCGTGGACATCTCCAATCGCCTTGTCTGCTTTGACATCAAGGGCCTGGGCAAGAACCTGAAAAAGCCCGGGATGCTCATTGTCCAGGATGCGGTGTGGAACACCGTTACCATCAACCGGGCGATTGGACGGTCTACCTGGTATTTCGTGGACGAGTTTCACCTTCTGCTGAAGGAGGAACAGACCGCGGCGTACAGCGCCGAGATTTGGAAACGCTTCCGCAAGTGGGGCGGCATCCCCACCGGGGCGACCCAGAACCCCAAAGACCTGCTTTCCTCCCCGGAGATCGAAAACATCCTGGAGAACAGCGACTTCATCTATATGCTCAACCAGGCTGCGGGCGACCGGAAGATACTGGCGGAGCGGCTGAATATTTCTTCGGAACAGCTTGCCTATGTGACCAACTCCGAGCCGGGCCACGGGCTGCTGTTCTTCAATAATGTCATCCTGCCCTTTGCGGATGACTTCCCAAAGGATACCGAACTTTACAAATTGCTCACCACCAAGCCCAGCGAGGTGGAACATGAGGAAAGGATGGGATAAGGATATGGAGCAGGAAAAGCTGTATGTTATCGAGGAAAAGACCTACGAGGCCCACATCGACGAGGAAGTGCATCTCTACGGGCTGCTGCACCAGCTGGCCTTCCTTGCCGGGAAGATCAAGGACCGCCGGGACATGGAGAACCTGATCGACACCGCCCGGCGGTATGGCGAGATCGCCGACCAGATGTTTGACCGCTGGAGCATCCCCGGCCGCTATCTGGTGTTCGGCGACAAGGCCGACCTTGCCCGGCTGAAGGCCCTGGAGCTGTGTGAGCTGGACGCTTTCTATGTGGACTGCGAGGATGACGACATGACGGGTGATGTCAAATAAAGATAATAACTGCTTTTTTTGAATGCGGACATGTGAGATATTCCCCGGAACATTTCATCCTATCCTAACAACAATGCAGGTGATATAATATGTAAAAAAGGGGGGATATCTATGGCGAAAAAAGTTCATGGTATTTGTTGTATCTGTGGCCAAGAAACAGAGTTAACCTTTGAACATATTCCCCCAAGAGCTGCATTTAATCATTTTAGTTTAAAACTATATGATTTTTGGGGATACCTTCTTAGTAATCGTACTCGATATAATCAGCTTCAAAAGGGGGCTGGTATGTACTCACTGTGCGAACGCTGCAACAATCTTACAGGAGAATGGTACGGAGCTGCTTATGCTGAATTTGCTGTTCAAGGAATGCGCTATTATAAGCACAAAGCGCAAGGGCTATTAAGCGTTCCATATACAATTTATCCCCTACGGGTTTTAAAGCAGGTTGTTTCCTGTTTCGCAAGTGCAAATGGGCCCTTTTGGTGTCAAGAACACCCAAGCATAAAAGAGTTCCTTTTGAATCCTGAAGAGCGGCGTTTTCCTAGAAATATAGACATCCGAATGTATATGCAGAGCAATGGCAGAAGTAAGATTGATAAGGTGTCTGGTCAAATGAACCCCTTTACAGGAGAAAAATTTGTTGGCAGTGAATTTGCGTATCCTCCATTTGGCTTTATCTGCGTAATTGACCGTAAAATGACATCGTACCGGGTGTTGAATGAGTTGTATCCGCTGCTCGAATTCCTGAAGTATGGTTACAATGATCGCGTTCAACTCTATTTAAAGTTGCCTAGAAAGCCATGTAATCCAACAATTTTAGACTTTAGAGAGGGAGTTCCCGATGTAGCAACTATGATTGAGAAAAATAAGCAAGACAGATGAAGCCCGTTTCACTGAGAAACGGGCTTCTTTATATTCTCCAACCAGGAGGTGAGCAAATAATTGCTACTCGATTAACCCATGTCAGCCTGTTTTCCGGCATCGGCGGGCTGGACCTGGCGGCAGAGGCGGCGGGCTTTGAAACGGTCTGTCAATGCGAGTGGGCGGACTATCCCTATTCCATCCTGCAAAAGCATTGGCCGGATGTGCCGAAATTCCGGGACATCACCACATTCACGAAGGAGGCGTTTTTTGAAAAAACAGGACTTAAAGCCGTCACCATCCTCTCCGGCGGCTTCCCGTGCCAGCCCTTCTCCACCGCAGGAAAGCGGCGGGGCTTTGCGGATGAACGCTACCTGTGGCCGGAGATGTGCCGCATTATTACCGAACTGCGGCCCCGTTGGGTGCTTGGGGAAAATGTTGCTGGCTTCATCAATATGGGGCTCGACAAAACGATTTTTGACCTGGCAAAAGCGGGATACGCTGTTCTCCCATTCGTATTTCCGGCTTGCGGCGTCGGCGCATGGCATGAGCGCCAACGAACTTTTATCGTCGCGGCTGATGTTTCCCACACCCCTTGCCTCCGACAAATCCACGGGGCGGGACGCTGCCAACCTGGATGTGTTCCTGTCGGACAATGGGATATTCCGCAAGCGGAACAAAAACGGATCGATCTGGAGCCTCAGCCTGTCGGCGGCGGTGTTCTATCTGACCCCGGCGGCGTCGGATGGATTCCGCTCGACTTTGAAACCATCGGCTTTCGATCCGAAGAAGAAGGACGGGAACCTGTCGGCACAGATGATCGCCCTGGAGCAGCCGGTATCAGACACGGCGGCGCTAAACCCGGATTGGGTGGAATGGCTTATGGGATTCCCCCCGAAATGGACGGACGCATCCTCTGGCGTGCCGAGCCCGAAGGAGTCCCCCGCATGACCGAGGACACCGACAACCGGGCGCTGCGGCTGAAAACCCTGGGGAACGCGGTCTGCCCGCCCCAGGCCTATCCCATTTTCCAGTACATCGCCATGATCGAAACCGGGGCTTGTGCCGACATCTGCCCCTATGGAACAGGAGGTGACGCACCTTGAAAGAATGGAAAGCCCCTGAAAAGGAGGCGCAGAAGATGACCCGTGACGGGGCGGTATCCGTCAATCTGGTCACGGGCGAGACTACCTATCCCTCTGACCGGTCGCCGGAGCAGGATCATTCCCCGTCCGGCGACACGGCGGGCACCGCAGGGAAAGCAGTGGATCATGTGGAGTCGCATTTTGAAAGAAAAGCAGAAAAGAAGCAGCGCAAAAAACAACGCAGGGCCTATCGGGAGGGCGAGGCGGCGGCAAGCCGTCCATCCTCCCGATTGCAATTTTCCGAGGCGGACCAGGCCAAGCCGGAACTGCAAGGGGCCATCCGCAAGTCGAACAAGGCGGTGGACCGGCTGGATACTGCCAGGGATGCGATCCCAAATAAGAGTCCGGGAAAGCCCCACGCCAATCCGCTGTCCCGCCCTATCCAGGAGGCGGGCGCAGCGATCCACGGCAAGGTCCGGGAGGTGGAGCAGGAAAATTCCGGCGTCCAGTCGGGCCACCTGGGAGAACGCGGCATTGAGAAGGCTGTGGGCTACGGAAACCGCCGTGTCCAGAACTGGCGGGCAGAACGCAAGCTGAAACCCTGGCGGGACGCGGCAAAGGCGGAGCAGGCGGCGGTCAAGGCCAATGCGGATTTCTACTATCGGAAAGCCGTGGCGGAGAACCCCCAGCTTGCATCCTCCAACCCAGTCTCCCGCCTTTGGAGGAAAAAGCGGCTGCAAAAGCAATATGCGGCGGCATACCGGGCGGCGGGCAAGACCGCCCGGGCCGGGAAAACAGCGGAGGCCACGGCAACGGCGGCCAGGAAAACCGCCCAGGAGTCCAAGCGCACCGTCCTTTTCGTAAAGCGGCACTGGAAGGGTGCGTTGATCGTGGGCGGCATCGGCCTTCTGCTGGTGATGCTGCTGGGCTCCCTGCAATCCTGTTCCTCCATGTTCGGCGGCGGGGTGTCCAACATTATGGCGTCCTCCTATCTCTCCGAGGATGCCGACATGCTGGCGGCGGAAGAAGCCTACTGCGCCAAAGAGGATGAATTGCGGGAGTATCTGGATACCTACGAGGCCACCCACGACTATGACGAGTATCACTTTGATCTGGACGAGATTGAGCACGACCCCTATGTGCTGATCTCCATTCTGTCGGCACTCCATGAAGGGGTGTTCACCATCGACCAGGTACAGGGCGACCTTCAAACCCTCTTTGATAAGCAATATATCCTCACCGAAACCGTGACCACGGAGACCCGCTACCGCACCGAGACACGGACAGACAGCGAGGGCAACACTTATACGGTTCGGGTGCCCTATACCTGGACCATCTGCACCGTGACATTGGAGAATTTTAATCTGTCCCATGTGCCTGTCTACATCATGGGTGAGGATCAGCTTTCCTTGTACGCCACATATATGTCCACCCTGGGCAACCGCCCCGACCTGTTCCCGTCCTCCGGGTATGTGAACAAGTACATCGAGAACCCACCGACTGCCTGGGAGATTCCCGCTGAATATCTCACGGATGAACGGTTCAACACCCTCATCACCGAGGCGGAAAAGTATTTAGGGTATCCCTATGTGTGGGGCGGCAGCAGCCCCAGCACCTCTTTTGATTGCAGCGGCTTCGTCAGCTATGTGCTGACCAACAGCGGCCTGTGCAATACCGGGCGGCTGGGCGCCCAGGGGCTCTACAACATTTCCACCCCAGTATCCGATCCCCAGCCCGGCGATCTGGTGTTCTTCGTGGGCACTTACGATACCAGCGGCGTATCCCATGTGGGCATTTATGTCGGCGACGGGATGATGCTGCACTGCGGCGACCCTATCCAGTATTCCAACCTGAATACGAACTATTGGCAGTCCCATTTCTACGCATACGGCAGGCCGCACTACAACTGATGGAGGTGATGAAGCATCAATATGGTTTCCTATGGGGGTGGTGCCAACAGCACCGCCCTTCTGATCGGGCTGCACCAGCACCGTATCCCGGTAGACCTGATCCTCTTTGCGGATACGGGGGCGGAGCATCCCCACACCTACGCCTATCTGGAGGTGATGGATTCCTGGCTGAAGGACCACGGGATGCCGCCCATTACCAGAGTATATAAGACCACCCGTGACGGGAAACGGCTGACGCTGGAAGATGAATGTCTGCAAAGTTGCAGCCTACCATCCATCGCCTACGGCTTCAAGCGGTGTTCCCTGAAACACAAGATCGGGCCGCAGGAAAAGTTCTGCAACCATTACCCGCCGTGTCAAAAGGCGTGGGCGGCGGGCAAACGGGTGGTCAAGTTCATCGGCTACGACGCGGGCGAGGGCTACCGCAGCGACAAGGTGCTGCTGGGAGACCTGGCCGACCGAAAATACAGCAAGTGGTATCCCCTGATGGAATGGGGATGGACACGGGACGATTGTATCCGGCAGATCGAGGCGGCAGGGCTGCCTCAGCCGGGAAAATCGTCCTGTTTTTCTGCCCCAGCATGAAACCCGACGAGATCACCGCCCTGCGGGAACAGCATCCCGATTTGTTCCGCCGCGCCCTGGCGCTGGAGGACAACGCCCGGCAAAATCTGAAAACGGTCAAGGGTCTGGGGCGGAACTATTCCTGGAGAGAACGATTTGGAAAGGAGTTTTACACACATGGCAACGGTTGAGAAAATCCGAAAGGACATTGAAAAAACAAAGGAAAAAATCTCCGCCCAGCAGAAGCGCCTTCGGGAGTTGGAGGCGCAGCTCACCGAGGAAGAAAACCTGGAGATCGTCCGCATGGTCAAGGCGGTGCGGATGGACAACAAGGAACTGACCGCCTTCCTGAAGGCCTACGCCAGCGGCCTGATCACCCTGCCTGACGGGATGATGGAGGTGGAGGCAGCGGCGGACCCTGACGACGAGGATGTGGAAGGAATGGAGGATGGCGAAGATGAAGCGTAACAGAGTTTTTCGCCTTCTGGCGTCCCTGACGATGGTGGTTCTGTTTATGACCACCTTCTCCGTCACCGCCTTTGCAGGCGGCGGGGATGGCGATTACTACACCGGGGAGCCTGTCGAAACGACCCCGGAACCCACCGAGGAACCCGCCACCGGGGGTATGGAGCCAATGGGCGTCCCCTTGACCCCGGAGGGCAACACCACGCTGGTGGACGATTACTACGGCGACAAGCAGCTTATCACCGTGACCACGAAAGCGGGCAATTATTTTTACATCCTGATCGACCGGGCAAACGAGGACAAGGAGACCGCCGTTCACTTCTTGAACCAGGTGGATGAAGCCGATCTGATGGCGCTGCTGGAGGATGGGCAGGCAGAGAAAAAGCCCGCAGTCTGTACCTGTGGCGAAAAATGCCAGGCCGGTGCTGTGAATACCGCCTGTCCGGTCTGCGCGGTGAATATGAGCGAGTGCGCCGGAAAAGCGCCCGTAGTGGAACCTGAACCGGAGCCGGAGAAAAAATCCGGTGGCGGCGCTCTGGTGCTGATCCTGCTGCTGGCAGCCCTGGGCGGTGGAGGTGCTTTTGCCTATATCAAGTTCATCAAACCTAATCAGAGTCCAAAAGTCAGCGCCGATCCGGACGACTATGAGTTTGAGGACGAGGAATACGAAAATGAGGACATTCCTGAACAGGATGAAATGAAGGAGGACCAGAATTGAGTAAATTGGTGATCTGTGAAAAACCGAGTGTAGCAAAGAGTATTGCATCGGCCCTGGGTGTCACATCCAGGGCCGATGGCTATTTTGAAGGCGGCGGCTGGCTCATTTCCTGGTGCATTGGTCATCTGGTGGGACTGGCGGACGCGGCCGCCTACGATGACCGCTATAAGAAGTGGCGGTATGAGGACCTTCCCATCCTGCCCGACCCCTTCCGCTATGTGGTGTCCGAGGAAAAGACCGCCCAGTTCCATGTCTTGCAATCATTGATGGAACGCTCCGATGTGACAGAGCTGGTCAACGCCTGCGACGCGGGACGCGAAGGTGAGCTGATCTTCCGGCTGGTCTATAAGACCGCCGGATGCTCCAAGCCCTTTTCCCGCCTCTGGATTTCTTCGATGGAGGATGCGGCGATCCGGGAAGGCTTTGCCAATCTGCGCCCCGGCGCGGACTATGACCCGCTGTATCAATCGGCGCTTTGCCGCCAAAAGGCGGACTGGCTCATCGGCATCAACGCAAGCCGCCTGTTCTCCGTCCTCTACCACCGCACCCTGAATGTGGGGCGGGTGCAGACGCCCACCCTGGCGATGCTGGCCGACCGGGACAGCAAGATCGTCCTGTTCCGCAAGGAGAAATATCATCATGTGCGGCTGGCGCTGGAGGGAGCCGAGGCGGTTTCTGAAAAAATCCCGGCTATGGAGGATGCCCAGGCCATCCGGGACGCCTGTGACGGGCAGCAAGCCGTGTGTGTATCCCTGGTACGGGAGGAAAAGACGGAGAAGCCACCCAAGCTGTACGACCTGACCACCTTGCAGCGGGAGGCAAACCGGGTGTTCAGCTACACGGCCAAGCAAACCCTGGACTACGCCCAGTCGCTTTATGAAAAGAAGCTGCTGACCTATCCCCGTACGGACAGCCGGTATCTGACCGGCGACATGGCGGAGACCGCCTCCGTGGTCCTGCATCTGGCGGCACGAGTGGTGCCCTTCGACACCTGCCCGGAGTTTTTCCCCGATGTTCTGGCGCTGGTGAACGACAAGGAGGTATCTGACCATCACGCGATCCTGCCGACGCTGGAACTGGAGAAAGCGAACGTTCCGGGGCTGCCTGTGGGTGAGCGCAATATCCTTCTGCTGGTCTGCTGCAAGCTGCTGTGTGCGGCGGCGGAGCCTTTCGTGTATGAGGCGGTCACGGCCACCTTTGACTGCGGCGGACATACCTTCACGGCAAAGGGAAAACAGGTGCTTTCCCAGGGCTGGAGGGCTATCCAGGAGGTGTTCCGTTCCTCCCTGAAGGAGAAGCATGAGGATGAAGATGCCGAGGGCGTCCTTCCGGCCTTGACCGAGGGGCAGGTCTTTGAGTCGGTCTCTGCCTCCGTCACCGAGCACTTCACTTTGCCCCCCAAGCCCTACACGGAAGATATATGCTGTGAAAGGGGGATAAGAAATCACCCATAGAAAGGAGCGTTCCCATGAAAACAATGAAAATAGCTAACAGTAAAATTACCGCCCTCTATGAAAGATTAAGCCGCGACGATGATTTGGCAGGCGATAGTAACAGCATTGTCAATCATGATGTAATGTATAGAGGGTGGATTACACCAAAAAACATTACATCATGACTGGCGGCTCATTTGTGGCGAATGAAAAGACAGTTATGATAAAGGAGGGATGCCCTCAAGCCTACCGTAACTGTCAACCACATTCCCACGAAAGGAGCCTTGTATGGAACTGACTTACACCAAATGCGGCGACTATCTCATTCCAGACCTTGCGTTAGCGGACACCAAAGAGTACCATATCGGGAGATATGGCCGGTTGCGCCGTGCCTACTTAAAAGAACACCGGCCCATTCTGTATACTGATCTCATTGTCACTGAAAAGCTGTTTCCCCACTTGGAGGAAAGCGACACCGCCTGCCGGGAGCGGCTGGAAATTATTGAAAAAGCCATGATGCAGCAAGAGGGCGTCACAGAAGCCCTAAAAGCTGCCGACCAGATGGCATGGGTGCGCTCCATGAACTCCATCCACAACAGGGCCGAGGAAATTGTCCTGGCTGAGCTGTTCTACTGTAGAGGGAGGGAACGCAATGATTTTGGAAGCCATGTATAACGGGGAGTTTTATCCCTGTGAAACGGTAGTGCCCACGTCCCCGGAATACCGCAAGGCGATCCAAACCTGTGCGGCGTTGATGGAGCAGTTATCCCAGCGGCTCAGCAAAGAGGACTATGCGCTGGTGGAAGAACTCCGCGCACAAAACGCTATCGCTCAATGTGAGGAAAGCGAGAGTCATTTCAAGTATGAATTTTCGGCGGGGCTGATTACCCAACAGGAAGCCTATAATCAGCTGAAAGATAAACAGAAATAATAGCAAAAACCACCTGAGCCTCAAACAGTGAAGTGGCTCAGGTGGTTTTCTTAGTCGGTGCTATCGTTTTGAATATGGCTTTTTCGATGCTTCCTTATTCTGAGCGGCTTATCTTGTGAAGATAGCCAAGCGCCAACGATCATCAGACCGAGCGCCGTGAAATAGGTGATGTCTGGAAACTCTCTGAATACTATAAGCGATAATATTGCTGCTATAAATGGTGCAACCGCATAATATGCACTTGTTTGTGCGGCACCCAATAAACGCTGTGCATAAACGTAGAAATAAATGCTCAGTCCATAGGCGACGAACCCAAGAAGCATGACCAACATAATGCTCCCCCAAGATGTGGTTCGCTCTCCAATCGATAAACCGATAATAACAGATCCAATACCTGAAAAAATACCTTTCAGCAAGACGATTTGCAAAGGATCCCTGGAAGAGATTTTCCGAGTACAGTTATTTTCAAATCCCCAACAGACAGCGGCAAGAAGCACAAATAATGAACCATAAGAGAAGCGCAGACTGGACACATCCTCAAAGGATAATATCCCACAGGATAACGTGACAAATAATATTCCGAGCCACAGTCTTGCGCTGATGTGTTCTTTGAATACCATCAAAGCAATTATAGCTGTTGCCACAATTTCAAAATTATTAAGCAGGGAAACATTGGCCGCAGTTGTAGCGTTCAACCCCAATAATAGAAAGATTGGAGCAGTAATGTCCAAAAGTATCATGGCTATGGTGTATGGTAATTCGGATTTTGTTAATGGCTGTTCTTTTGCTTCCGACTTTCGCACTTTTTTGATAAAAGCAATGACCATCATTCCCACACCCGCACCAATGTAAAGGAATCCGGCCATCAAAGTGGGTGGTACAAATTCAAGCAATAATTTTGAAAACGGAGCATTTATCGCATACAACGCCGCCGCAAGGACTGCAAATGCAATACCTTTCTTCGTATTTTGTTCCATAGTTGCCTCCTTGACATAAGCTATGCAAAAACATATAATTTATATGTTATCATACAATATGTTCGATTATAGCATAACTAACTTTATGGAAACAATAAATAGAACGGCAGAAATGTATGTGTTAAGGCCAAGCTGTTTTGTCCAGAAATAGCCGGTCTGTTTTGTCGCATAGCCGGATTGTTTTGTCACGACAGCCGAGCTAATCTGTCGTTGAAGCCGGTCTGTTTTGGCATCGCTATATCATAAAAGGGAAAAGAGAGGTGCCGTTCTTGGTAGAACGGCACCTCTCTTCAACTTGAGACTATTGGAATTGATACAGCATAACAGCATTGATATTTTGGTTGTCGCTGCTGTACATGATGGGACGATATTCACCTTCTGGAAGGGAACTCAGATCGAGCGTTCCTGTAAGAGCACCACCAACGGCAGATAGGGTATACACCTCTTCAGACACCTCATCGATAAATCCAATATAGATTGTTCTGGAAGCAGAGGCCCAAGTGCAATGAACGGCCATTGCCTTTGTTTTTTCATTGGGCAACAGAATGGTATCGTCTGCTTTTGAATATTGAGATTCATCAATATTGACGCACACAAGTTCTCCTTTTGGCGTACTCTCAGAGAATTCCACAGGCTCATCTACAAAGTATTCACTTAAATCCACCACATCAGCAAATGGAAGAACAGAAGCCGGAGGAACGATGGCATCGCTGTCATCCTTGTCTGGAACCTCCGATACAGAATCCTTAGTAGAACAAGCAGCTAACATGGCAACCACCACGATTGCTAACAATAGCCCTAATCCTCGATGAATTCCCTTTTTCATGGTTATTTTACCTCGTACTGCATAGCTCCGGTGATGCTCTTACTTCCGCCATTCACAATGCAAACCTTATAATCTCCATCTGGAACACCACTGGAGTTGACTCTCTTGCTGTTAATATCTCCACCTTCATAGGTAACAGTGTATGTTACCCGGGTGTCCACATTATACCAGCCGATTTTTACATCCTGAGAAGAGGGACTCCATGTGCAGGAGTTGATAGTAAGTACAGCATCTTCACCAGAAATGTAGTATGTTTCGCTGGAAGTCTTTCTGGAACCGGAACCCAAAGAGGTGAACGAAAGAGACAGGCTCGACTTCGGCACGATATTGGTTTCCTCCGTGGCTACCGGTTCATACGGGACTTCTTCAACAGCAAAAGCCGTGCAGGACAAAGAGAACACCATTGCGAGAGCTAACACAGCCGACAGGACTTTCTTCATGGTACTTTCCTCCTTTTCTTGGAACCGTTGATACTTGTTAGGTAGCTACCATCTTCATTATACTGAATAATTTCGTATATGGCAACCTAAATTTTGTGTTTTGCATATATTTTTTCGGTTTTGCTTCTTGTTTTTAGTAAAATGTACCCTATAAAGTGGACACGCAGAGCAGCAGAGATCCCATGTTGTGGACACACAGAAACGACTGCGGTCCCATGAAAGTAGACAGGGTGAACTTCCAATCAAACCAGTGAAATGGACATGCGTTTCATTTCCCCCGAGAGTTGTGGTAAGATAAAAAAGCAAGGACTGGGAGGAATCAAAACATGAAACGGAATCGAAGGCTGTTCAGCGCATACGAAATGGAATTGCTGGCACGAAATCCATACACCTACAGGGTTCGTGCAAGGCAGCTCCTGTTTACTGCGGAGTTTAAGCGCCGTTTTTGGGAGCAGTACGAGCGCGGCGGAGACGTGCAGCAAATTTTTGAAAGCATGGGATACGATCCGCTGGTTGTCGGGTACACCCGTATGCACAGCGTTCCGCAGAACCTGAGAAAAGTGGTTGAGGCAGGCCGCCCATTTACAGATGGGTATTCGGGGCGTGGTAAGAAATCTTCGGAAAGCGGTTGGCATAAGAGCCGTTCGGAACAACAAGCAGAGGAAATGCAGCATGAGATCACACATCTTCGCCAGCATGTGGAGTTTCTAAAAAAAATTACAGATGCGGGCAATGGGGGAAAGCGGAGCCGGCAATGACCATGACGCCAAGCCGGAAATTTGAGCTGATTCACGAAACGCTGCTTGCCGGTGATAATGTTTTGAATATATCCGAACTATGTGAGTTTGCCGGGGTTTCCCGTTCCGGATACTATCGCTGGCTGAATGCCGAGCCGGTGCGGATAAAGCGGGAATCACAGGATCGCGCGGATTTTGAGCTGATTTTGCAGGCATATCGGTTTCGTGGCTATGATAAGGGCATCCGTGGAATCCATATGCGCCTGCTCCATTTGCCGCAGCCTGTACAAATGAACGTCAAGAAAATCCAGCGTCTCATGCGGAAATATGGCCTGTCCTGTCCAATCCGCAAAGCCAATCCTTACCGCCGGATGGCAAAGGCACTGAAAACCAACAATGTGGCTGGGAATCTCCTGAATCGGGAGTTTACGGCGCATGGGGCCAGAAGCGTGCTTCTCACAGATATCACATACATTCCTTATAACGGAACGTTTTGCTACCTTTCGACGATTTTGGATGCATACACGAAACAGGTTTTATCCTATGCGGTCAGCGCTTCCCTTGAATTGGATTTCGTGCTGGAATGCATAAATCTGCTGGTTGAAAAGCATGGCGTTTCACTCAACGCAAAAACGCTGATTCACAGCGATCAGGGCTTTCATTACACCAGCTATCGGTTCATCCAACTTCTGAAGGATCATGCTCTGCGCCAATCCATGTCTCGCCGGGGAAATTGCTGGGACAACGCGCCGCAGGAAAGCTTTTTCGGGCACATGAAAGATGAGATTGATTTATCTGGCTGTACCGCATTTGAGCAGGTCAGAGCGATTCTTGACGATTGGATCGACTATTACAACAATGACCGTTACCAGTGGCAGCTTGCAAAATTATCTCCAAATGAATTTTACACGTACATCACTTCAGGCGTTTATCCGCTGCAAAGCAAACCGCCTGTGCATGGAAAATAGCTTCTGACCAGATCTATGGTCACATAACAACTCTCATGTTTTTGGTATTTCATTGTGTCCTTGACTTTGGGTACACTTTATAGTTGGATATGCTATTATTATGACAGCTCAAAAAATGAGGCAAGAGGAAGCAATGAGTCCAATCACTGGAAACAAGCACATTTCCAATAATTACAACGACTCAATGCTCCCTCTCACAAACCATGATTAGTATAGCACAGTATGAATTGTCCTGCAACGGGGACACTACCAAAATTTTAAGCAAAGAGAGCAGCCTATGTCCAATCTGTGGAGGAGCACTTAAAGTTCATGGAACCTGTACGCGGAAAGTCCGATATGGAGACTGCATACACAAATACCATCTCAGAGTATTAAAGTGCCAGTGCTGTGGAAAAACACACAGAGAGTTACCGGATAGCCTCATTCCATATAAGCGATATGGAGTGGAAGCATTCTGTGAGATTGCCGAATCTACAGAAGCCCGACATACCTGTGAAACATCTACCTGGCTGCGCATCCGATCCTGGCTTGCGTGGTTCATCTGTTATGCCCAAAATATTGCAACCGGATTGATTGCAGCCAACCTCCTTCCGATGACATTTCACCCCGGCTACACTCTGCGCCAGCAGACGGTGCATTTTGTCCGGCTGGTAGCAAACAGCGGAAATTGGATACAGCACCGTTCCGCCATGACAATGGATTTTCCTCCGGCTATACTGGTGTCATGCCAATAAAACAGGAGGCGATTCCAGCATGGAAATGAAAAACAGGAAGCTCGCCGCAGAGATTGCAGAGGAGCGAATGTCTATGATTGCACCGCTGCTGTCCCAAAACATGGATAGCAGACGGGTGGAACAGCTACGACAGGAGATATGCGAACGAAACCAGATTTCCCAACGAACTCTGGAACGGTATCTCTGCGCATATTTGAATGGAGGTTTTGAAGCACTGAAACCGCAGAGCAGGAGCAGCCAAAGTAACTACAAAATTCCACAAGAGCTACTGGATGAGGCAATCCAGCTACGCAGGGAACTTCCCAGCAGGAGCATCCCTACAATTATTAAAATCCTGGAGTTGGAGAAGAAGGCTCCTCCCGGATTTCTGAAGCGAACCACATTGCAGGATGCTTTGAGCCGTGCAGGGTATTCCACCGCAATGATGAAGCTTTACAATGACAAAGGGTACGCTTCCCAACGATTTCAACGGCTGCACCGGCATGACCTGTGGCAAGGAGATATTAAATATGGACTTGTGCTCAATCTTGGCGGTGTACAGACACAGACCTACTTCTCCTGCCTGATTGACGATGCTACCAGATACATTCTCCACGGTGAGTTTTACGGGACGATGGAGCAAGGTATTGTAGAAGACACCCTGCAAAAAGCCATGCTGAAATTTGGGCTTCCACGGAGACTCTATTTTGACAATGGGACGCAGTACCGAACACGCTGGATGAAGCGCGCCTGCGATTTGCTTGGTATCCGGCTGATCTATGCAAAGCCCAGAAATCCACAGGGCAAAGGCAAACAGGAGCGATTTAACCAAACGATGGATGCTTTTTTAGCAGAGGTAAGTCTACATCCACCAGAGAGCCTGCAAGAATTGAACACAAAATTCCAAGCATGGCTACATGAATGTTACCACTCCAAACCGCATAGTGCTCTTGGCACAACGCCAGAAATTGCATTTAAGTCCGATTCCATGCCTCCACGATTTGTGGACAAGGCTCTGATGGCACGAGCATTTTTGCATTGTGAATCCCGTAAGGCCGACAAGAGTGGTGTAATTAGTTTTGGCGGAAAACGATATGACCTTGGCATTGCTTTTGCCGGCAAGCAGGTTGATGTAGTCTATGACCCAATCTGTACAGAGATCCTTACGATTGAGACACCAGACCATGAGCCGTTTCAAGTGCGGCAGATTGTAGTTGGCGAAAAAGTTGCACCGAAGCCAAAACGAAAAGAGATTGAGCGTATTCCCGTTGACCATTCCCGTCTATTGGATGCCATAACGGAACCATACCAAGACAAGCAGCGCAGGAGGGCGATTTCCTACACCACAGAAATTGAAAAGGGGTGACAAGCATGTACGAGGAATTTTTTGAAATGACACATACCCCTTTTGTACGGGGCATTCCTGTTGACAATCTCTATGAAGACCAGGATACCGAAGAAGTCTATAACCGTCTGCTCTATGCTGCCAGCCGCCAGCTTTTTGCTCTTGTGGTTGGGGATGCGGGCACGGGGAAGACAACGGCTCTGCGCCGCCTGAAAAGCGTCTTAGATGGGCAAGATTACACCGTACTCTACCTTTCTGAATCTAAACTTACCCCGAGACACTTCTACAACGGTCTTCTGGAGCAGCTGGGGTGTGAAACACGGTTCTACCGAGGTGACGCAAGGAATCTACTGCACCACGAAATTGAAATTATGCGTGGAGTTGGACACCGAAAACTGGTTGTGATTGTGGATGAAGGGCATCTACTCTCTAAGGAAATGCTGGAGGAAATCCGCTTCTTACTCAACTACAAAATGGATTCTGAAAATCCCCTCGCACTCATTTTGGCTGGCCAGACGGAGCTATGGGAGAAACTACGGCTGCAAGCGTACAGAGCGATCCTCCACAGGGTTGATATTCAGTGCTTTCTGATGCCTTACGAATACGCTCAGACGAAAGCCTATATTGAGAAGCAACTGACCTATGCTGGACACCCCAACGCAATCTTCTCTGAGGACGCCATGAAAGCAGTCCACTCTTTCTCATCCGGCATCCCGAGACTGATTAACCGGGCCTGTACCCAGTCTCTTGTCTACGCATACCAAAACCGCCGGGCCATTATTGATGACCGGATGGTACAACTCGTCCTGGAGGGCGAGGTTTCTTGAATACCGGAAAGAAGGGGATGGCTGGAGCCATCCCCTTCTCTTATGCGACAAAACGCACCGGCGCCGGACAATGATGTCCGGCGATGACCGACAAAACAGCCCGTCTATTTCACGACAGAACAGGCCGTCTGCGACACTAATCCTGCAGAACATCATCAAGTTCTTCATCAACGGCTCCACCAGTCAGGCCACCATCACCATGCCCATCATGGCGCCCACCGCGGAGCTGGTTGGACTGAGCAAGCAGATCGCGGTGCTGGCCTATCAGTTCGGCAACGGCTTCGCCGACTGCTTCTGGCCTACCTCCTGCGCGCTGTGCTGCGGCCTGATGGGCGGCGTGCCTCTGAACAAGTGGTACCGCTTCGTCACCCCGCTGTTCCTGATGATGCTGGTCCTGGAGTTCGTATTTATGACCATTGCCGTCTGGATCGGCTACTAAAAGAAGCTTTTGCCCCCGTTCCGGGGTAAAATAAAACATACCGGCAATAAGGATATGGAAGGCTGACTTCTGTATCCTTATTGCCCTATCCACCGAAAGTAAGAAAGGGGATCTGAACATGATCGTAAAGCATGGTAATGTGCTGCTGTTTGAGGAGGGCGGCTTCGTCCTGCGGGACATCCGCGTGGAGAATGGGAAAATCAAGGAGATTGCTCCGGAGCTCCAGGCCGCCGAGGGCGAGGAGGTCTTTGACGCCTCCGGGAAATATGTCACCCCTGGCATGATCGACGCCCACAGCCACATCTGCATCAGCGAGGAGGGCATGGGCAGCATCGGGGATGACTGCTGTGACTACTCCGGCGCCCTGACCCCGGAGCTGGAGGTGCTGGACGGCATCTACCCCTTTGACCGGGCGGTGATTGACTCCGTCCGGGCCGGCGTCACCGCCGCCTGCGTCTGCCCCGGCAGCGACGGCGTGGTGGGCGGCGTCGCCTCCACCATCACCCTGAACGGCACGGTAGCCGACGAGATGCTCCTGCGGCGCTACACTGCCATGAAGTGCAGCGTGGGCGAGAACCCCAAGACCGCCAAGCACGGCTTTGAGTCCCGCATGGGCGTGGCCTATCACCTGCGCAAGTGCCTGGAGGACGCCATCGAGTACCGCCACGACAAGGAGGAGGCGGAAAAGAGCGGCAGCTGGTTCAAGCGGGACATCGGCATGGAGAATATGCTGAAGGTCCTGAACAAGGAGATGCCTATCCACATGCACGCCCACCGCTCCGACGACATCTGCACTGCCATCCGCATCGCCCAGGAGTACGATGTGGACCTGGTGCTGGTCCACTGCACCGATGGGATCGCCATCGCTGATTACCTGGCCAAGTTCCCCTATCCGGTGATCGTGGGCCCCGGCATGACCCCCCGCTCCAAGCACGAGACCTGGAACAAGACCTATGAGACCGCCGGCGTGCTGAGCCGTGCCGGCCTGAAGGTGTGTATCACCGCTGACCATGATGTCACCCCCCTGTACTATCTGCCGGTCTACGCCGCACTGTCTGTGCGGGACGGCATGGATGAGCTGGAGGGGCTGAAGGCGGTCACCATCAATCCGGCCGAGGTGCTGGGCATCGATGACCGGAAGGGCAGCCTGACGGCGGGTAAGGACGCCGACATCGTGGTGTGGGATCAGCACCCCTTCGCCTATCAGGCCCATGTGGAGCAGGTATTCCTGTCCGGAAAGGCCATGTGCTGATTCACTCTAATATTCCGTTTTAGGGAGGGAACAACAGGTCATGCGCCGATGGAAAGAAAAGCTCTCCAAAATCAAAATGCCGCATACCTATGTGATCCTCACGATCATCCTGCTTGTAGTGGTCGCTCTGTGCTATCTGATCCCAGCTGGGGAGTACATCCGTGAGCTGGATCCGGTCAGCGGGAAAACTGTGGTCATTCCCGATTCCTTCCACTTTACCGAGGGGAAGAAGCCGGGGCTGTTCGACATCTTTTTGTCCCTCCAGCGGGGGTATGTGGACGCGGCAGACATCCTGTTCCTGATCGTATTTGCCTATGGCTATGTCTATATCCTTACAAAAAATGGGACACTGAGCGGCGCGATCCATGTATTGATCCGAAAAATGAGGGGAAGGACCCATCTGCTGATCCCGGTGTTCATGCTGCTTTTCGGAGTGCTTGGATCTACCCTGGGGATCTTTGAGGAGACCTATGGATTGGTGTCCGTGTTTGTTGGGATGGGGCTGGCCCTGGGATATGACCCACTTGTTGGCGGGGCGGTGGTCTATGTCGGTGTGGCCACCGGCTTTGCCGCCGCCACCACCAACCCGTTCTCTGTGGGCATCGCCCAGAGCATTGCGGAGGTCCCCATCAACTCCGGTGTCCTCTACCGCCTGGTGGTCTTTCTGGTGTTCCAGGGGACCGCGATCTGGTATGTGATGCGCTATGCCAAAAAGGTCAAGGCCCATCCGGAGCAGTCCGTGATGTACGGTGTTCCGATGGAGTTTACTCCGCCCGATGTGAGCGAGTCAGACGGTGCCTTTACCCTGCGGCAGAAGCTGTGTCTGCTGCTGTTCCTGGCCACCATCGGGATGCTGCTGTTTGGCACCATTCAGCTTGGGTGGTATATCAATGAGATCGCGGCTATGTTCCTGATGATGGCGGTGGTCTCCGGCCTGGTGGGGGGCTACTCCGCCACTGAGATCTGCGATACCTTCATTGAGTCCACAAAATCTGTGGTGTCCTCCATTCTGGTGATCGGGTTCACCCGGGGGATCCTGCTGACCATGAAGGACGCGATGATCTCGGATACGGTGGTCTATGGCCTGTCCCAGCTGCTCAATTCCTCCAACAAGATGATCTCTGCGGTGGGGATGCTGTTTCTCCAAAATGTGATCAACTTCTTCATCACCGGATCCTCCAGTCAAGCCACCATCACCATGCCCATCATGACCCCGGTGGCGGATATTGTGGGTGTGAGCCGACAGACCGCCGTGCTGGCCTATTGCTTCGGCGACGGCTTCTCCGATATGTTCTGGCCCACCGCCTGTACACTGAACTGCGGCTTGATGGGGGTCCCCCTGGACAGATGGTACCGGTTTATGGCCCCCCTGTTTCTGATCATGGTGGCGTTACAGACCTTCTTCATCGCCCTGTCCGTGGTCGTCTACCCCTAAGTCCACCAAACGGTGGCAGCAGACAACGAAAACCCCGCCGGTCTTAATTCAGGACCAGCGGGGTTTTGCCTATCATGCACACAGCGGCGGGAAGACCATGCCATGACCACATCAGAAAACGGGACGGATGTCAACCACATCCGTCCCGTTATTCAATCAGCCCTTCTCAACATCCATGACCAGACCGACACGGCGGGCATGGCGGCCGCCCTCGAACGGGGTGTCCAGGAACACATCCACGATGCGCTCGGCCATATTGGGACCGATGACGCCGGCCCCCATGGCCAGCATATTGGCATCATTGTGGCGGCGGGTCATCTCCGCGCAGAGGGGATCGCTGCACAGGGCACAGCGGATCCCCTTCACCTTGTTGGCGGTGATGGAGACGCCGATTCCGGTGGTGCAGATCACGATGCCTTTCTCACAGCGGCCGTCAGCCACGGCCACAGCCGCCGCCTTGGCGAAGATGGGGTAGTCACAGCTCTCCTGGCTGTCACAGCCGCAGTCCAGGACGTTGATGCCCTTGGCGGTGAGATATGCCTTGATATGCTCCTTGAGGCGGTAGCCGCCGTGGTCCGAAGCAATAGAGATCATATTCCAAATTCCTCCTCCGCGGGGCGCGCCGGAATTCCGGATCGTCGGGCCCACGCCATTTTCAAAATAGGTTTTGCACTTCTATTGTATTTCATTTTTCAGGATTTGGCAAGGGGGCAGAACTCTTTTTGACCGGAAAAGGCCGCCCCGAAGGGCGGCCTTTTTTGCAGTGCGATCCCGTCAGGGACGGGCGGGAACGTGCCATATATCCCGGGCGTAGTCGCGGATGGAGCGGTCTGCGGCAAAGATGCCGGAGCGGGCGATGTTGATCAGAGACATCTGGTTCCAGCGCTTGCGGTCGGCATAGGTCTCCAGGGCGCGGCGGTGAGCCTGGCAGTAGCTGTCGAAGTCAGCCAGCAGCAGGTACTCGTCGGCGGGGCTGCCGCCAGCGCCGCGCAGCAGGCGGGCGGTGAGGTCAGAATAGTCCACCTGGTCGGAGAAGCCTGCGGAAATCTGGTCCATGACCCGGCGGAGCGCACCGTTTCCGTTGTAGTAGTCCATGGGGCAGTAGCCGCGGGACTTCAGATCCTGGACCTGACCGGCGGTAAGGCCGAAGAGGAAGATGTTCTCATCCCCCAGCTGCTGGTGCATCTCCACGTTGGCGCCGTCCAGGGTGCCGATGGTTAGAGCGCCGTTCATCATAAACTTCATGTTTCCGGTGCCGCTGGCCTCCTTGCCGGCGGTGGAGATCTGCTCGCTGAGCTCGCTGGCGGGCATGAGGCGTTCGGCCAGAGAGACCCGGTAGTTCTCCAAAAAAACCACCTGGAGCTTATCCTTGCAGATCGGGTCGGCGGCGATCTGGGCCGCCAGAGAGTTGATCAGCTGGATGATCTTCTTGGCCACATGGTAGCCGGGGGCCGCCTTTGCTCCGAAGAGGAAGGTCTGGGGAGTGAAGTCCATGTTGGGGTTATCCCGCAGCTGGTCATACAGGTGGATGATGTGCAGGACGTTGAGCAGCTGGCGCTTGTACTCGTGGAGGCGCTTCACCTGGACGTCAAAGATGGCGTCGGTGTTCAGCACCACGCCGTTCTCCCGGGCCACATAGGCGGCGAAGCGGCGCTTGTTCTCCCGCTTGATGGCCTCCAGTCGGTCCAGGACGGACTTGTCATCCTTGTACTTCTCCAGGTTCCGGATGGCATCGGGATGGAGGAGGTAGTCATCCCCGCCGGCACACTCCCGAACCAGAGCGTCCAGCTTGGGGTTGATCTGGGACAGCCAGCGGCGGTGGTCCACGCCGTTGGTGACGTTCTTGAACTGCTCCGGACGCATGGTGTAGGCGTCATGGAACACATCCTGCTTCAAAATATCCGAGTGGAGGGCGGAGACACCGTTGACGGCGTAGCAGGCGCATACGCACAGATTGGCCATCCGGACCTCGCCGTTCCAGATGATGGCCATTTTGGCCACCTTTTCCTGGTCGCCGGGGAAGCGCTCCTCCAGCTGGCGCTGGTAGCGGGCGGCGATCTCCTTCAGGATCTGCCAGATCCGGGGCAGGAGACTCTCGATCAGGCCCTGGGGCCAGCGCTCCAGCGCCTCGGCCAGGACGGTGTGGTTGGTGTAGGCCACCGACTTGGTGACGATATTCCAGGCGTCGTTCCAGCTGTACCCCTCCACATCCATCAGGATACGCATCAGTTCGGGGATGACCAGAGTGGGATGGGTGTCGTTGATCTGGAGGACGTGCTTCTCGTGGAAGTTGCGCAGGGTGCCATACTGGGCGCGGTGCTTGCGCACGATGGACTGGACGGTAGCGGAGACAAAGAAATACTGCTGCTTCAGGCGCAGAGACTTGCCCTCGTAGTGGTTGTCATCGGGATAGAGCACCTTGGCGATGACCTCAGCCATGGCCTGCTGCTCCACCGCCTTGAGATACTCGCCCTTGGAGTAGTAGGACATATCCACGGGGACGGGGCTCTTGGCGTCCCAGAGGCGCAGGGTATTGGTGTGCTTGGTCTGATAGCCGGCGATCTCCATATCCCGGGGGATGGCCAGGACAGTGGTATAGCCCACATGCTCCGGGTGGTTCACCCCGCGCTCGTCCCAGTGGTCCACCACACGGCCGCCGAAGCGGACCTCCTCGGTCTCGTCCATCTTGGGAATGAGCCAGGCGTCGCCCAGGCCCAGCCAGTTGTCGGCCTGCTCCACCTGGCGTCCATCTACGATCTTCTGCTTGAAGATGCCCAGCTCATAGCAAATCGTATAGCCGGTGGCCGGGATCTCCAGGGTGGTCATGGAGTCCAGATAACAGGCGGCCAGGCGGCCCAGACCGCCGTTGCCCAGGCCGGCATCAGGCTCCTTCTCAAAAAGATCGGAGGCAGAGTACCCAAGGTCCTCCAGCGTCTCCTTCAAGGTGTCCAGCAGACCCAGATTGTAGGCGTTCTTCTCCAAAGAGCGCCCCATGAGAAATTCCATGGACAGGTAGTGGACCTGACGCTGCTGGTCCTCCCAGACCCGGTTTCCGGTCTCCATCTGATGGGCAGACATGATGTCCCGCAGCACCAGGGCGCAGGCCTTGAAGATGTGGTTGGGACCGGCATCCTCCACGTCGCGTCCGAAGTTGCGGCGGAGTTTTCCGACTATCATTTCGGTAAGCTGGGCTTTACTGTATTCAGCCATTTTTTTGCCCCCGTTTCATTCTTTATGATCATCAAATGACAAAATGGAAGGCCAGGAACTGACATCCAGACTGTTACCTGGACCCGCCTGCTATTGTACCAGATTTCCCCTGGAGCGTCAATGCGAAGAACGGTGCAAATCCAGGGAATATCCACGGTTTTCCGCACTTTTTGTCCGGTTTTTTGCCCAGAAGGGCAAGCGGCTGCCTAAGCGGAAAGAGGACGGCAATTCTGTCTCTAGCAGGCGCTGAATGCCCTGAAACCGGCCGTTTTGAGGAAAATCGAGCCCTCCGCCTGGGGCGGAGGGCTCTGTGGCTGCGGGACTGTCCGGGCTCAGCCAGAGATGCGCTGATAGATGTCCAGATACTCCTGGGCGGAGTGGTCCCAGCTGAAGTCGGCAGTCATGCCGGCCTTCTGGAGGCCGCGCCAGGCCTCCTTGTCGTTGTAGTAGAGGTCCACCGCCTCCCGGATGACCCAGAGCATATCCCCGGCATTGACGTCAGAGAAGGTGAAGCCCCGGCCCTCGCCGGTAAACTTATTGTAGGGCAGGACAGTGTCCTTCAGCCCGCCGGTCTCCCGGACGATGGGGACGGTGCCGAAGCGCATGGCGATCATCTGGCTCAGACCGCAGGGCTCACTGACGGAGGGCATGAGGAACAGATCCGCACCGGCGTAGATCATGTTGGACAGGGGGCCGGAGTAGGTGATCTGTGCGGAGAAGCGGCCGGGATACTGACGCTGGGCATTTCGAAATGCCTCCTCATACTGCCAGTCGCCGGTACCCAGCACCACCATCTGCACATCCAGCTCCATGATCTGATGGAGGACGTCCGTGACCAGAGAGAAACCCTTGTGCCCCACCAGGCGGGAGACGCAGGCGATGATGGGGGCGGACTCGTCCTCACGCAGGCCCACCTTCCGCTGGAGGGCCAGCTTACAGGCGGTCTTGCCCTTGGCGGGGGCCGCAGGGGTGAAGTTGGCGGCCAAGCCGGGCATGACCGCGGGATCATACAGGGCCATATCAATGCCGTTCAGGATCCCCTGGAGCTTGCCGCTCTGCTGGTTGATGACGCCGTCCATGCCGTGGGCGTAGAAAGGCAGGCGCAGCTCCTGGGCGTAGGTGGGCGAGACTGTGGTGACATAAGTGGAGGCCATAATGGCGCCCTTCATCAGATTCACGTCCCCCTGGTGGGCCAGCATCCCCTCGTTGAAGTAGTTGCGGCCCAGGCCAATCACATCCTCCAGCACCTGATCGCCATAGCGGCCCTGGTACTCCACATTGTGGATGGTGAACACGGTCTTGACGTGGTTCAGCTGGGGAGTGCGGTATTTATCCTCCAGCAGATAGACGGGGATCAATGCGGTCTGCCAGTCGTTGCAGTGGATGATGTCCGGGGACCAGTCCAACTGGCCTGGCGTTTCTACCACGGCTCGGGAGAAGAAGGCGAAGCGTTCGCAGTCGTCAAAGTGGCCGTAGATCTGCCAGCGTTTGAAGTAGTATTCGTTGTCCACGAACCAGTAGGTGACACCCTCCCGCTCCAGCTGGAACAGGCCGCAGTAGACCTGACGCCAGGAGAGGGTCACATTGAAGTATTTCAGAAAGGTCATCTGGCTGCGCCACTGGTCCCCAATGCCCTCATAGAGGGGGAGAATGACCTTGACCTCATGCCCCGCCTGGGCCAGCGCCTTGGGCAGAGAGCCGGCCACATCGGCCAGGCCGCCGGTTTTGATAAAGGGCACCGCCTCAGAGGCGGCAAACAGGATCTTCATAATAAGTCCCCTTTCCGCAAGCACAAAATGAGTTGGAAGCCGGAGCGTCGTGCCGCGGCACGGCGCTCCGGCGGGAGCACAGGATCAGACCACGGACTCCTTGGCGATGGCCAGAGGATAGGTCAGATGGCCCATGAGCATCCGGTCCTGATTGATCGTGACATTCTTATCCGCGATGACGTAGGCCAGGGAAGCGCCGCTTCTGACCACGGCGCCCTGCATCAGGACGCTGTCGCATACCCGGGCGCCCTTCTCAATGATGACGCCCCGGGAGATGATGGAGTTTTCCACCTCGCCCTCGATGAGGCAGCCGTCCGCCACCAGAGAGTGGACAGAGCGGGAGTCGGGGCCGTAGTAGGTGGAGGGATTGGAGCGGTCCTTGGTGCGGATGGGGCGGTCGGGGTTGAACAGCTCATCCCGGACGGAGGGTTCCAGCAGATCCATGGAGCGCTGGAAGTAGCCGCTGACAGACTGGAAGCGGGCCACATAGCCCTGGTGGACATAGGACATCAGCTTCAGGGTCCTGAGGCGGGGCTGAAGGACGCCGCGGCTGAAATTCACGATGTCGTGGGCGGAGCAGTAGTCCACCATGTCCAGCAGCAGCTTTTTGGAGAGAATGTAGATCTCCAGGCTCTCCAGGGTGCTGCCGGCGGTGACGGGATGAACGGACAGGTCGGTCACCCGGCCGGTATCATCCACCTCCACATACTCGGAGAAGCGGGGCGCGCCCTTCAGACTGGGGGTGCAGACCATGGTCACATCGGCGCCGCTGTCCAGATGCTGCTGGAATACCTCAGCCACCGGCAGGTTGACTGCCATATCGCCCCAGGCCAGGATCACATAGTCCTGACGGATGTTCTCCAAATAGTCGGCCACGCCGGACAGGGCGTCCATGTTGCCCCGGTACTCGCCGCCCCGCTCCGCATAGCCGAAGGGGGGGAGGATCCGCAGGCCGCCGTGCTTGCGGGACAGGTCCCAGTCCTTGCCAGAACCCACATGGTCCAGCAGAGACTGATAGCTCTGGTGGACGATAACGCCCACGTCGGTGATACCGGCGTTGACATAGTTGGACAGCATAAAGTCGATCAGGCGGTAGCGGCCGCCGAACGGCAGAGAGCAGGTGTTGCGGGGGCGGGTCAGCTCGCCCAGATTGGCGTCAGAGCGGCACGCGAACACGATCCCGTGAAGGTCGTTCATACCTGCTCACCTCCCTTCACATTTTTCCGGACCATGGCGCTGGGCTTGACTACGGCCTTTTCGCCCACGTTGATGCCGCCGGCCACCACGGCGATCCCCCAGTCGGGGTCGTCCGAGGGCGGTGCGCCCACGGTGGCCTCGGCCTCAATGACCGCACCTTCCGCCACGATGGCATAGGCCACAACGGCCCCCTTCTTCACCACAGTGCCAGGCATGAGGATAGAGTACTGGACGTCAGCCCCCTCCTCCACCGTGACCGAGTGGAACAGCACGGAATTCTCCACCGAGCCGTCCACCCGGCAGCCGCCGGTGACCAGAGAGTGGGAGATCTGGGCGTTGGGGCCGGTGACATGGGGCGGGCGGACGGGCGTGCGGGCGTAGATGGGCCAGCTGGTGTCATAGAGGTTGATACCGCTTTCGCTGTTGGGGGCCAGCATATCCATGTTGGCGTCCCACAGGGAGTTGATAGTGCCCACGTCCTTCCAATAGCCATGGAAACGGTAGGCCATCAGCTTCTCACCAGCCCCCAGCATGGCGGGGATGATATTTTTGCCGAAGTCGTTGGAGGAGTCGGGGTTTGCCTCGTCCTCGATGAGGTAGCGGCGCAGCTTGGACCAGGTGAACACATAGATGCCCATGGAGGCCAGATTGCTCTTGGGCTGCTTGGGTTTCTCCTCAAATTCATAGACCTGGTCGTTCTCGTCCACGTTCATAATGCCGAAGCGGGTGGCCTCCTCCAGAGTGACCTCCAGCACGGAGATGGTGCAGGCCGCGCCGCTCTTCTTATGCAGGTCCAGCATATCGGTATAGTCCATTTTATAGATATGGTCGCCGGACAGGATGACCACATACTCCGGATCATACAGATCCAAGAAGCCAATATTCTGATAGATCGCGTTGGCGGTGCCCTTGTACCAGGTGCCCTGGTCGCCCTCGCGCATATAGGGGGGCAGGATGTGGACGCCGCCGTCGGACCGGTCCAGATCCCAGGGCTGGCCGGAGCCGATATAGCTGTTCAGCTCCAGAGGGCGGTACTGGGTCAGCACACCCACGGTATCAATGCCGGAGTTGACACAGTTGGAAAGGGGAAAATCGATGATACGGTACTTCCCGCCGAAGGGGACGGCGGGCTTGGCCACATGGCTGGTCAGAGCGTAGAGGCGGCTGCCCTGTCCGCCCGCCAACAGCATGGCCACAACTTCTTTTTTCATTGTCCTTCACCTCTGATGTATTGTAGACCGCTGGATCGCGGTAAGAACCACAGGCGAGAGGTTCACGCCTGATCGGTCTTGGGTTTGCGCCCGGGCCGCGCCGCGGCCTTCGATCTGCGGGCTGCGGTTTTTGCGGAGGCAGTTTTGCCCGCCCCGGTCTTGGGAACGCTCTTCTTCTCCGGCGCTTTCTCCCCGGCCTTTTTCTTGCGGACCGGGCTGCTGCGGATACAGCGGTAGACCATCACGGACATGGGGGGCAGATCGATGGAGAGGGCCTGCTCCTGGTCGTGACAGGGGGTGTTGACCGTTTTGATGGGGGCGGTGTCCCCCAGGCCGGAGCCGCCGAACTCCGCCGCGTCGGTGTTGAGCACCGGGGCCCAGGCACCCGGGAAGGGTGCGCCCACATAGTAGCCCTTGCGGTGGATGGGCGAGAAGTTGCACACCACGATGAGAGGGCGGCCCTCCCGGTCCCAGCGGAGAAAGGCCACGGTGTTGGCGGTGTGGTCGTCGGCGCACAGCCACTGGAAGCCCTGCCAGGAGTCATCCTGCTCCCAGAGGGCGGGCTCCGCTAAGTAGAAGGCGTTGGCCGCCTGGAAGAATTTGTGGATCTGGCGGTGGGGCTCATACTGAAGAAGGTGCCAGTCCAGGGAATACTCGTAATGCCACTCGTTCCACTGGCCCAGCTCCGCCCCCATGAAGGACAGCTTCTTGCCCGGATGGGTGAGCATATAGGCGTAGAAGGCACGGACACCGGCGAACTTCTCACTGTTCTCCCCGGGCATTTTCCCCAGGAAGGAGCCCTTCATGTGGACGACCTCGTCATGGGACAGGGGCAGGATGTAGTTTTCCGAGAAGGCGTACATCAGGGAGAAGGTGATGTCCCGGTGGTTGAACTGGCGGAAATAGGGATCCAGCTTGATGTAGTGGCAGATGTCGTTCATCCAGCCCATGTTCCACTTGAAGTTGAAGCCCAGCCCCCCCTCGTCCACAGGATAGGTGACCTTGGGCCAGGCGGTGGACTCCTCAGCGATCATCAGCACGTCGGGATGGGCCGCGAAGATGGTGGTGTTCAGCTTCTGGAAGAACTCGATGGCCTCCAGGTTCTCATTCCCGCCGTGGATGTTGGGCATCCAGGCCCCGTCCTGACGCCCGTAGTCCAGGTAGAGCATGGAGGAGACGGCGTCCACCCGCAGCCCGTCGGCGTGGTACTCCTCCAGCCAGAACATGGCGTTGGAGAAGAGGAAGGAGCGGACCTCGTTCCGGCCCAGGTCAAACACCTGGGTGCCCCAGTCCGGGTGCTCCCCCTTCCGGGGGTCGGCGTATTCGTAGGTGGGTGTACCGTCGAAGTGGTACAGGCCGAAGGCGTCCCGGGGGAAGTGGGCGGGGACCCAGTCCAGAATGACGCCTACCCCGGCCTGGTGGAGCTGGTCGATGAGGTATTTCAGGTCATCGGGCGTGCCAAAGCGGCTGGTGGCCGCGAAATAGCCGGTGACCTGGTAGCCCCAGGAGGCGTCCAGGGGGTGCTCCATGACAGGGAGCAGCTCCACATGGGTGTAACCCATCTCCTTGACGTAGGGCACCAGATAGTGGGTGGTGTCCCGGTAGGAGAGAAACTCACCCTCGCCGGTGCGGCGCCAGGACCCCAGATGGCATTCGTAGATGTTCATGGGCCGGCGGTAGGGCGGGTTTTTGGCCCGGTAGTCCAGCCAGCCGGCATCCCCCCAGGGATACTCATCCAGCTCATAGATCTTGGACGCGTTCCCGGGACGGGTCTCAGCATGGAAGGCGTATGGATCGGCCTTGGCCGTCACCGTTCCGTCGGCGGCGTGGATGACGTATTTGTATGTATCATAGCGCTTCAGGCCGGGCAGAAAGCCCTCCCAGATGCCGCCCTCCAACTTTTCCAGAGGGGCAGCGTTTTCGTCCCATCCGTTAAAATCACCAAAGACACAGACCTGCCTGGCGTTGGGCGCCCAGACCCGGAAGAGGTAGCCCTCCTGTCCGTCCTTTCGGCAGGGATGTGCGCCAAAGCAGCGCCATGCGTGGCAGCTTCTGCCCTCGGAAAACGCCTCCAACTCCAAAAACAGGTCGTATTCAGACAGTTTTCCATTATATTTGACCAATGAGATCACCTCATTCCCATGGATTTCACAGTGTGGTGCATCGAAAATGACAACCTTGCAAAAATACCTCCCCTGATATTTATATAAATTATACAACAGGCACAGGAGACCGTCAAGTCAAAAGGAGGTTAATTACAGGATTCCGGGCGGCGGGACGCGCCGGAACTGGAAATCTGCCGGGGAGGGCGCGGGACGCCGCGCCTCCCCGGCGGGGACTTACCCAGCCATCAGCAGCTGACGGAGCAGACGGGTGAAAATCCGGGGCACAGTCAGACGCCCGGCACCCTGCGCGGCCAGGATGGGCACAGTATCCCGCACCTGACCATCCACAGAGACCTCCAGCTCACCCACGGTCTGTCCAGGCTCCACCGGGGCCTCCAGGTCCTGGGCCAGAGTCAGGCGGGTGGTCACCGCCCCCTCCTGCCCCTTCCGGACCAGCAGGCGGCAGTCACGGGCCAGCTGGGGCTGGATCTGATCCACGGTCCCCAGCAGCACCGGAATGGGGGCCAGAGGGGCATCTGGATAGACGCTGACCAGAGACCAGGCGGAAAAGCCGTAGTCCAGCAGAGCCTTGGCGTCGTCAAAGCGGTGGGCGGAGCTGGGGGCCTTCATCACCACAGCGATGAGCTCCATGCCGTCCCGCTCCGCAGTGGCGGACAGGCAGTAGAGGGCGGAGTCCGTGGAGCCGGTCTTCAGCCCCGTGGCTCCGGGATAAAAGCGCACCAGACGGTTGGTATTGGTCAGGCCGAAGGCACCATCCCGGATGGAGTCCATCCAGATGGTGGTATACGTCCGGATGTCCGGGTGGTGCAGGATCAGCTCCCGGGACATGAGGGCAATGTCATAGGCCGAGCTATGGTGCCCGGCGGCCGGAAGGCCGGTGCAGTTGACAAAGACTGTGTCCTTCATGCCCAGCTCCTGGGCCCGCCGGTTCATCCGCTCCACGAAGGCGGCCTCGCTGCCGGCCAGGTGCTCCGCCATGGCCACCGCCGCGTCGTTGCCTGAAACCACCGCGATGCACTTGATGAGCTCGCCGGCGGACAGCTGCTCCCCCTCCTTCAAATAGACCTGGGAACCGCCCATCCCCGCGGCGGCGGCGGAGACCGTGACCAGGTCCTCTTTGGACAGCCGCCCACTGTCCAGGTCCTCCATAATGAGCAGCAGGGTCATCACCTTGGTCACGCTGGCGGGCTCCAGCTGCTGGTGGGACTCCTTTTCATAGAGCAGAGAGCCCGTCTCCTTCTCCATCAATACCGCCGAGGCGGCGGAGAGGTCCAGGTCCGGCTGCTCCGCCACACCCTCCTCTCCTGCCGCCGATGCTGCGCCTGTAAGCAGGGCCGCTGCCAGCAGCAGGGAAACAATTCTCTTTTTCATGCCAAGTACCTCCCGATCCGGATGTTGTGTTCCGTGTGCAAACAGGATGTGGAGACTGGACAGCTTCTATACAGACAGGCTAGGCGGTAAATTTTGCTCTCCCTACCATAACACAGGCAAATTGAAAAAATTGTAAAATCAAGCCAGTGACAGGCATTTTGTGGGCGGTGCGGCATGGACCTGGTTTTCCACATTCAGACGGATCTTGTGGAAACAGAGGCGGCATTTTCCGGGCATTTTAAAAAATTTTCGTAATGTGACCGTAAACGTACAACTTTCCTCCACTGCCCGCCAGGGGTGAGGAGGGATCGCGTGAAGAAACATGAAAGCCGGCTGAGCCGGGACATCCTTCTGGAGCAGATGCGGCGGCTGGCCTGCGCCAAGGTGAACGACGCGGTAAAGCTGGCCTATCTCCCGGAGGAGGAGCGGGAGTCCATCGGCCGACTGGACCTGGCTGCCCTGACGGAATTCCGGCGCAGCGGGGCGGGGACAGTGGAACTGAAATTCACCGACCGGATGAAAGCGCTGGAGCGCCTTCTGGAGTTGTGCGGACCCAGCGGTGAGGAGCAGCTGGAACAGCTGTTCCGGCGGATGGAGGACCGGGAGGAGTGACGCCGCTGGTCTTTTCCCCCAAGCAGCGGCGGGTCCTCACCTGGTGGCGGCCCGGTTCCACCGACTGCGGTCATCAGGCCCTGATCTGCGATGGGGCGGTGCGCAGCGGCAAAACGCTGTGTGCGGGGCTGTCCTTCCTGTGCTGGGCGACGCTCACCTTTCAGGGCAGGCGCTTCGCCCTGTGCGGCAAGACCATTCAGTCAGTGCGGCGGAACCTTTGGTCTGAGGTTCAGCCCGTTCTGCGGGCGCTGGGCTTTTCCTGGACGGAACGGCTCTCCCGGGGGCAGATCACCCTGCGGCTGGGCGAGCGGGAAAATACCTTTCTCCTGTTCGGTGGATCGGATGAGCGGGCCGCCGGTCTGATCCAGGGCGTCACCCTGGCAGGCGCCCTGCTGGACGAGGCGGTGCTGATGCCCCGCTCCTTTGTGGAACAGGTCTGCGCCCGGTGCTCAGTAGAGGGGAGCCGGCTGTGGTTTACCTGCAACCCGGAGAGCCCGGGGCACTGGTTCTATCAGGAGTGGATCCGGAAGGCGGAGGAGAAAGGGGCGCTGCACCTGACCTTCACCATGGCGGACAACCCCGGGCTGTCCCCGGAGGTACTGGCCCGATATGAGGCCATGTTTCGGGGGACCTTCTACCGGAGGTTCGTGCTGGGCGAATGGGCGGCGGCGGAGGGGCTGGTCTATGACTTTTTCGGCCCCGAACTGGTACAGCCGGTCCCGGAGAGTCTGGATGGGCCGTGGTACATCTCCTGTGACTATGGGACGGTAAACCCCACCTCCATGGGGTTGTGGGGGCAGAAGGGCGGCGTGTGGTACCGGACGGCGGAATTTTACTATGACTCCCGGAAAACCGGACGGCAGCAGACCGACGGGGAGTACGCCGACGACTTGGCCCGGCTGGCCGGCGGGCGGGACATCCGCGGGGTGGTGCTGGATCCGTCGGCGGCCAGCTTCCGGGAGGAGCTGATCCGGCGCGGCTGGATGGTGTACCGGGCGGAAAATGAGGTGCTCTCCGGCATCCGGCGCACCGCGGAACTGCTCCGGGCCGGGCAGCTGGTGATCTGTTCCCCCTGTGAGGACGCCATCCGGGAGTTTGGACTGTACCGATGGGACACCGCGGCCACCGGTGACCGGGTAGTGAAGGAACACGACCACGCTATGGACGATATACGGTATTTCGCGGTCACTGTGGCCGGCCGGCGGTCAGAAGGGTTCTTCGCCGGTGCGGTGGAGCGGGGCGGCGGATGAGAGAGGCCGCCTGTATCCGAACAGCGGGAATGGAGGGAAGAAATTGAAATGGTTCATGCGGAAAAAACCGGCGGCGCAGCCGCCTGAGGTCCAGCTTCGGGACCAGGAGGGGCATCCCTTCGGCGCGCTGGACCGGTATGTGCCCCTGCGCCGGGGGGAGCTGGAGCTGTACCGGGCCATCCGGGAGGCGGTCCCCATCGTGGACGCCGCCCTGATGAAGCTGGTGCGGCTGTGTGGGGGCGTACAGGTCCGGTGCGGTGCGGGAGCGGCCCAGGCGGGGTTGGAACGGTTCCTTCAGGAGGTGGACACCGGCCGCGGACAGCGGGGGCTCCAGTCCTTTCTGGACCAGTATCTGGACTCCATGCTCACCTGTGGTCAGGGGGTGGGTGAGATGGTGCTGGACCGGGAGGGGCGGGACATTGCCGCCCTGCTGTGCGCCGACCCCGGACAGATCGAGATCCGGGAGGGGGAGACTCCCCTGGAGTTCCAGCTGTGCGCCCGGGGGCGGAACGGCCAGCCGGTGGAACTGCCCTGGCAGGAGCTGCTGCTCTTTACCCCATTTCAGCCGGGGACGGACAACCCATACGGCGTGTCTCTGCTGCGCTCCATGCCGTTCCTCAGCGGGATCCTGCTGAAGATCTATCAGGCGCTGGGACAGAACTGGGAGCGGGCGGGAAACCTGCGCTTCGCGGTGGTGTGCAGGCCCGGGGAGCGGGATGGACTCTCCGCCCAGGAGCGGGGACAGCAGATCGCCCGGGAGTGGTCCGCCGCCATGCAGGCGGGCCGCCAGGGGGCAGTACGGGACTTTGTCGCGGTGGGGGATGTGGACATCAAGGTCATCGGCGCGGACAGCCAGGTGCTGGACAGTGAGGTCCCGGTGCGTCAGATCCTGGAGCAGCTGATCGCCCGGACCGGGATCCCGCCCTTCCTCCTGGGGCTGTCCTGGTCGTCCACGGAGCGGATGAGCGCCCAGCAGGCCGACCTGCTCACCAGCGAGATCACCGCCATCCGGCGGAGCCTGGAGCCCGCGGTCCGGCGGGTGTGCCGGCTGTGGCTGAGGCTCCACGGCTGGTCTGAGGACCTGGAGGTGGAGTGGGAGGACATCAATTTGCAGGATCTGGTGGAGGAGGCCCGGGCAGAGCTCTATCACGCCCAGGCGGAACAGATCAGAAAGGAGAACACATGAGGATCCAAAAAACATCCCGGCAGCCCGCCAGCAGCGGCCTGCTGCCCGGCCATCTGGAGGACATCAACCGGCTGAGCCGGGCCTCGCTGTCTGCGGAGGAGGTATATGTCTTCTCCCTGTGTCTGTGCGACAACGAGGTGGACAGGGACCAGGAGCGGTTCCCGGAGAAAACGCTGGAGCAGCTGGCCCCCCTGTTTGTGGGCAAGAGCGGGCTGTTCGACCACAGCTGGAGCGCCCGGGGACAGGCCGCCCGGCTCTACCGCACGGAGGTGGTGCGGGAGCCGGAGCGCCTCACCCAGGCGGGAGACGGCTACTGCTGGCTGAAGGGCTGGGCCTATATGGTGCGCACCCCGGACAACCAAGGCCTGATCGCAGAGATCGAGGGGGGCATCAAGAAGGAGGTCAGCGTGGGCTGCGCTGTGAAGCGGGCGGTATGCTCCATCTGCGGTACGGAGCGTGGGCAGGACTGCGGACACAAGCCCGGGGAGGTCTATGACGGAGCGCGGTGTTTTTTCCAGCTGGAGGAGGCCGTGGACGCCTATGAGTTCTCCTTTGTGGCGGTGCCCGCCCAGCCCAGGGCCGGTGTGGTGAAGGGGCTCTGTCCTGCCGGGGAGCCCGCGCAGACCCTCCGGGAGCTGGCGGCGGGCCGGGACCTGTGTATCCGGGAGCTGGATGGGCTGGAGCGGGAGGCAGCCCTGGGCCGGAAGTGGCTGTCCACGCTCCGGGAGGAGGTGGTGCGGATGGGAGCACTGGCGGACAGCGGCCTGGACCGGACTGTGCTGAAGCAGATCACGGACAAGCTGGACGCGGAGGAGCTTCAGGCCCTGAAGCGGGCCTATCAGGCCAGAGCCCGGGAGCGCTATCCCCTGCCGGTCCAGCTGGAATATGCCCAGAAGCCGGGAGAGGAGCCCCGGGAGGACGGAGCATTTTTGATTTGAGGGAGAAACAACCATCAAAGGAGGAGTCAGAATGAGCAAGGTTTCGTTTGAGGACATCGGCATGGTGACCGCCACCTTCACGGCTCGGGAGGATGTGAAGCCCGGCCAAGTGGTGAAGATCACCGGAAACGGCGAGGTGGGGGCCTGCACGGACGGAGACGCCTTCTGCGGGCTGGCCCTGTCGGTGCGGAGCGGGTTCGCCGGGGTGCAGGTGAAGGGGTTCGCCTGTCTGCCAACCTCCGGCACAGTGACGCTGGGCCGGGTGAAGCTGGCCGCCGACGGGACCGGCGGCGTGAAGCCCGTCTCCACCGGAGGTACGGAGGTCCTGGTGGTCAGTGCGGACAACAGCGGTCACACCGCCGTGGTCTGCCTGTAAGTTGAAAAAGGAGGCTTTGAATATGGCAAATCATTGCGACACCATCAAGCTGGAAAAGGGGATGTATCAGGAGGCGGGCCGCTCCTTTACCCAGGTGCTGGAGCGTCTGGACCCCTCTGAGCAGTACAAGGGAACCGGCATGGAGGGGCTGGACGCCTTTCAGCGGCAGCTGAAGCGCTTTGACATCAAGGTGCGGGGGGCGGCCTCCGACCCGGTGGAGAAATTTTTCCGCACCGCGGACTCCGCGGTGCTCTTCCCGGAGTACATTGCCCGCTCGGTGCGCCAGGGCATGGAGGAGGGGGATCTGCTCCCCTCCATCACCGCCGCCACCACCCGGTTCGAGGGGATGGACTACCGCTCCATCACCGCCCAGGCCGGAGGGGACAGCAAGGAGCTGAAGGCGGTGGACGAGGGCGCATCCATCCCCGCCACCACCATTCAGGTGCAGGCCAATCTGGTGAAGCTGCGCAAGCGGGGCCGGATGCTGGTGGCCAGCTATGAGGCGGTGCGCTATCAGAAACTGGACCTATTTTCTGTCACTCTGCGCCAGATCGGCAGCCACATCGCCCAGATGCTGCTGGCCGACGCGGTGGAGGTGCTGATCCACGGGGACGGCAACGACAACGCAGCCGCCGCCTCAGAGACCAAGGGCGCCGGCGTGCTCACCTATGACGAGCTGGTGGACTTCTGGGCGGCCTTCGACCCCTATGAGATGAACACGCTGCTGGTCAGCTCCGATGTGCTGCTGAAGATGCTCAAGCTGGCGGAGTTCCAGAACCCCCTCACCGGTCTGAACTTCCAGGGCACCGGCAAGCTGTCCACCCCTCTGGGCGCCACCCTGCTGCGCACCTCCGTGCTGCCCAAAAACACCGCCATCGGCCTGGACAAGCGGTATGCCCTGGAGCTGGTGCAGGGCAGCGATGTGACGGTGGAGTACGACAAGCTGATCGACCGGCAGCTGGAGCGTGCGGCCATCACCACCATCAGCGGCTTTGCCAAGCTGTTCCAAGGGGCCTCCCGCGTGCTGACGGTGAAGGCGTCGTGACCGGGCGGATCCAGGCCCTGGTCCGCGCCCTGGGGGGCGGGACGGATCAGGAGGAGCTGTTGGTCATGCTCTGTCAGGCGGCGGAGACGGAACTGGCGGGGCGGCTGCGCCCCGGCCTGACGCCGGAGGATTGTGAGAGCGCCTTTGTGCCGGCGGCCGCCTGGATGGTGCTGGCATGGCTCCAGGCAGGGGAGGCGGGCGTCGCCTCCTTCACCGCCGGAGACCTGACCATCCGCAGGACCGGGCAGGGCGCGGCGGAGCTGACTGCCCAGGCGGAGCGGCTGATGGCCCCCTATCTGGTGGACGGTGGATTTTCCTTTCAGGGGGTGGCAGGATGATGGAGCGGGAATGGGCTGCCCTGCTGGCCCGGTACGGGCAGAGTGTGGCCCTTCACCGGGGAGAGGAGACGGTCCGGACACAGGCGTTCCTCCAGGCGGTCACAGAGCGGGACCGGGCCCAGGAGGCCCCCAGCCCCCTGGGCCTGCGGCGGGAGGACCGCTTTTTATATCTCGGAAAGCCGGAGGAGCCGCTGACGCCGGGGTGCTGGGTGGAGTGGAATGGGACCGGCTATGAGGTGCAGACGGCCCATCCCATTCAGGCTGGCGGCCGGACCTCCCATGTGTGGGCGGTGCTCCGGCCCAGAGACCGGGAGGCGGGCGCATGAGCGGCGGGCTGGATGGGCTCCGGGAGCGGTTGGCGGCTTTCCTTCGGGAGAAGGGGCTCCGGGCCATGACCGACTGGCCGGCAGAGCCTCGGGAGCAGCTGGATGGGCCGGTGGCTGTGGTATCCCTCCGGGGATGTCAGGCCGGACCCGCCGGATTTCAGCACTATCTGGGCGAACGATACGACAAGGAGCGGGAACAGTGGGTGGAGGTCTATGGTCAGAAGGTGCAGTTCACCTTCGGTCTGGACCTCTATGCCCCGCCCAAGCTTGGGGAGGGGGCCATACAGGCCGCCCTGGACCAGCTGGCGGGGGCCTGCGCCGGAGCGGGCCCGGAGGGGCTGGACATCCGGGAGTTTTCCTGCGGCGAGACCGGGTACGACCGGGACAGCCGTCTGCTGAAACGGCCGGCCCAGGCGGTATGCACCGCCTGCCTGTACGCCGTGACAGAGCCTGGCGGCGCATTTTTGGACTTTGAGGTCAGAGGGGAGAGTCATCAATGAATGTGACCACACACGAGCGCCCGGGGGTGTACTCCGTCTATGGCGCGTCCTCCCTGGTCCGCGGAAGCGGCGGGAGAAAAACGGTGGGCCTGGCGGCGGTGAACACCAAGGCGGAGGCCGGCGTGATCCAGACCATCACCAGCTATGAGGAGGCGGTATCCACCTTTGGCAGCCAGGCGGACAGCCAGGATATGGCGGAGCTGATCCGGGTGATCCTGCTCAACGGGGCGGCGGCGGTAGTCGCCGTCCCCGTGGCAAATGCCGAGGGCTATGAGGCCGCCTTTGCGGCCCTGTCCGGCATGGAGGACCTCAGCGTGGTGGTGTGCGACAGCACGGACCAGGAGGTACAGCAGAAGCTGCGGGACAGCGTGACGGCCGCCTCCGCCGCACGGCGAGAGCGCATCGCCGTGGTGGCTGGTGGGGCGGAGGAAAGCGTCACCGCACTGACGGACCGGGCCAAGGCGCTGAACAGCGAACGGGTGGTGCTGGCCGCGCCCGGCGGGGTATCAGAAAAGGGGACGGCCCTGTCCGGTCTCACCGCCGCGGCGGCGGTGGCGGGAGCCATCGCGGGACAGGGAGATCCGGCGGTCCCCCTGGGCGGCGCGGAGCTGCTGGGGCTGAACGGGCTGTCCGCCCAGTACGGAGACAACGACATCGATCTGCTGGTCCGGGGCGGTGTGACGCCGTTGGACAGCAGGGCGGGGACGGTCTCGGTGGTCCGGGGGATCACCACCAGGACCCGCTCCGGGGAAAGTGAGGACACCACATGGAGGGAGCTGTCCACGGTATTGATCGTGGACGACGTGATCCCGGCCATCCGGGAGAGCCTGCGTGCCCGCTTCCGCCGGGCGAAAAATACGGAGCAGAGCCGGGGGGCCATCCGGTCTCAGGTGGTGCTGGAATTGGAGAACAAAAAGGCCCGGGAGATCATCACCGGCTACGACGGCGTGACGGTGACCGCGCTTCCGGAGAACCCCACGGTGTGTCTTGTGGAATTTGCCTTTACGGTGGCCCACGGGCTGAACCAGATCTGGCTGACGGCCAGCATCACCATCTGAGGAGACAGGAGGGAGTACATTGAGCATTGCGGGATTTCCCACCAGCAGTGACATCTATCTGGAAGTGAACGGGGTCAAGGCGGCAGTGGTGCAGAGCTATACCGCCAGGGCCTCCAAGACCAGCCGGGCGGTGGAGGCCTTCGGTGAGGAGGAGCCGGTGGCTACTGTCCCCGGGCAGACCACCCATGTGCTGGAGCTGACCCGGCTGTACGCCACGGACGAGGCCATCCGGGACGGGATCGACTTCTACGGCCTGAGCGACTTTTCCCTGGTCATCTGCAAGCCGGACCGGAAGATCATCTACTCCAACTGCCAGTGGAGCGGCATCCAGGAGACCGGGACCCTGGGCGATATGGTTCTGGAAAAGGTGACCATTGTGGCCGGAAAACGGCTGGAGACGGAGGTGTAAGCTGTGGAGGGTTCTATTTTGGCCCGACGGGACTGCCTGACGCTGGATAACGGTATGAGGCTGCGCCTGCTGTCTGCCCTGGAGGTCCTCCAGGCCCGCCGGGAGGCGGAGGGGCTGGCCCGGGCGCCCAAAGAGCACGCCCTGTGCTCCAATGCCTGCCTGCTGGCCCGGGCTCTGGAGACGGAGGAGGGCAGCCCAGTATTTTCCGGCGGCGAGGCGGTCCTGGCGGGGCTGCGGGTGGAGGAGATCGCCGCCCTGTCCAGGACATGGAGTCAGTTCAACCGGGAGGAGAATCCGGCCCTCACCATGGAGCAGGAGGAGGCCGAGGAATTAAAAAAAAACTAGCCTCCGACGGGGCGGACCGGCTGCGCTGGCGGGTGCTGAGAGCCTTCGGCGCGCTGCCCTCAGAGCCGAGGGCCCAGGCCATGCGGGACCGGGACTATGTGTGGTGCCTGTCTCACCTGGCGCTGGACCAGGAGGAGGAACTGGAACGGCTGTGTCCCGCCTGCCGCGCCCGGGCGGAGGAGGCCCGATGCCCGGTGTGCGGGGCCCCCTCCAGCCAGGGGGAGGGGGCGGTCAACCCCGCCTTTGACCAGGAGCGGTATGAGCGGCTGCGGAAGGGGGCCAAGGCATGACGGACTATCTGGAGGAATTGCTGGACCAGCTGGAGGAGGAAGAGGCGGGCACCGCCGCACGATGGCCGGAGGGCCAGGCTCCCGCTTGGGCTGAGTCCCCCGGCTGCGCGGCGCTGTGGGAGGAGGAGCTTACAGGCCATAGCCCTGTGTCAGACAGGGCGGAGGCAGTCCGGAGGGAGGCGCTGGGAGTACTGGACCCTTCAGGGGAAATGGAGACCACCTTTCTTCCCGGGCCGTCAGAGATATGGGCAGCTGCCTGGGGCCCCGTTCCGCCGGAAATGGCGGCACCCGATGCCTATGTACCGGGATTCCAGGAGACTGCGGCCTGGACTGTGCCGCAGTTGGACGCACTGGAGGAGGCTGCCGGGAAGGAGCTGGAGCGCCCCGCCCTGCTGGAGCAGGCGGAGCGCTTGGAACGGACGGTGGGACAGGCGCGGGGCGGAGCCGCGGCGGTCCGCTCCGCCAGGGTGGAGACGGGCGAGCTGACGACGCCCGGCCGGGCGGGGAGACGGCCTTGGGGATGGTCGGAACGCGGTGAGGACCCCGCCGCAGCCGTGGACCGGGCCTTTCAGCGGGACAGCCGGCGCTATGACCAGGGCTTTGCCCTGTACTGAGGAGGGAGCTGTGGTGCGTTTGACACCCATGCGCTATAAAAGTTATACCTGGCCCCACAACCCCATGGTGTACTCCATCGACTATGAGCGGAAAATGGCAGTCCACAAGGTGCCCTTTGGGCTCTACCACCTTCAGGATCTGGGCCGGACCCGGCGGGTGATGGAGGGGGAAGGGGAATTCGTGGGGGCGGATGCCTATTCCCAGTTCGGCCAGCTGGCCAACGTGTTCTATGACAGCGGGCCGGGTCTGCTGGTCCACCCCCTCTGGCAGGCGGCCAGCGCCTATTTTGTGGCGCTGAGGCTGGAGCAGGAGCCGCGCCCCGACTATGTGCGATACTCCTTCACCTTTTGGGAGGATGTGAGCTATTACAGCGGGGAGGTGCGGACCTTCGCGCCAGCCCAGGAGACCGCCGCCGGTGGTTCCGGCGTGGGCGGCGGCTACCATCTGGTCAGGCAGGGGGACACCTTCTGGTCCATCGCCCGGCAGTATGGCCTGTCTCTGGAGGAGCTGGCCGCCAAAAACCCGCAGATCCGGAACCCGAATCTGATCCGGGTGGGAGAGAAGGTGCGGATCATTTGACCGGTTATGTGATAACGGCACAGGGGGTGACGACCATCCTGCCCGCCCCGGTGTCCTGGTGCTTTCAGTACACCTCCGGCGTCCCCTGCGACAGCTTCCGCCTGCGGTGCATTTGGGATGGAGACAATCAGGTCCGGCCGGAGGAGTGGGCCCTGTTCCAGGCGCTGGAGGGCGGGGAGGTACAGTTCACCGGAGTGGTGGATGAGTGCGAGACCGTTCTGGGCCCGGAGGGAGCATTTTTTGAGGTGAGCGGCCGGGGGATGGCCGCCCGGCTGCTGGACAATGAGGCCCTCAGCCAGGACTATGAGCTGGCAGCCCCGGCAGACATCCTGCGGGACCATGTGGAGCCCTATGGCATCCAGACGGAGGGCGGCGCGGCGCTGGGCCCGGTGTCCCGGTTCTCTGTGGCTGCGGGCAGCAGCGAGTGGGCCGTGCTGTATGAATTTGCCCGGTATCACAACGGGATCTGCCCCCGCTTCGACCGGGAGGGCCGGTTGATTCTGTCCCCCTGGCCAGACACCCGGGAGATCGCCCTGGACGACGCCGTTCCGGTGGAGCGGCTGAGCTGCCGGGTGCGGAGGTACGGCGTACTGTCCCAGGTGGTGGTGCGGGACCGGTACCAGAACCGGACCGAGACGGTGGAGAACCCGGCCTTCCAGGCCTTGGGGGGACACAGACGGCAGGTGGTGACCATGCCGGGCAAGAGTCAGTACCAGGCCATGCGGTACAGCGGCCGGTTTCAGCTGGAGCGCTCCGCCGCGGAACAGCTGTGGATCCAGGCGGAGATCCCAATGCTGTTTTTCGCTCAGCCGGGGGATCTGGTGCGTCTGGAGCGGTCCAACTGGGGCCGCAACGGGCGCTATCGGGTGATGGAGGCCCAAGTAGGTCAGGACGAAAGCGGGGGATGGACCAGACTGGAGCTGGCGCCCCCCGACGTGATACTGTGAGGTGCGCGATATGTGGACATCCAATCGAAAGACGGAGGGCCGGTCGGTGGAAGCTGCGGCAGATCTGGGCCTGGTGACCCTGGGGGGCGACCCCGCCGGCGTCTATCTGGGGGGAGAACGGCGCTGGGTGGCGGTATGCGCCCCCGGAGGCTACCAGTGGCGGCCGAGAACGGGCGACAAGGTGCTTGTGGTCAAGGCGGGGGACCAGAGGGAGATCCCATGTCTGGCCGGAGTGCGCCAGCCGGAGATCCAGGAGAAGGAGGAGCCTCTGGAGGCCGGAGCGGTGCGGATCACCGGGGGCAGCGGGCGGATGGATCTGAACGCGAAGGGCGTGGTGCTGGACGGAAAGGAGACGGCCCTGAAGGGCAGGGTGACCGTCAATGGAGAGCGGCTGGAGGACCTTGTCCGGCGCATTGCGGCAGATGTGGTGTCCTCCATGCTGGGATAAGGAGGAGCGGATGGAGCTGAGGTTGGAGCAGGGGGACTATGTCCCCAACGGAGCGGGGGGATTTCAGCGGCTGGAGGGGGCGGAGGCCCTCCTTCAGCGGGTGCTCTTCCGGCTGACCGCCCGGCGCGGACAGTTTCCCTTCCTGCCGGAGCTGGGCAGCCGCCTGTACCAGCTGGGCCGGGAAAAGCCCTCCGCCCGGGAGGCCCTGGCCCTCCAGTATGTCACTGAGGCCCTGGTGCAGGAACCTGACCTGGCGGTGATGGGGGCCGAGCTGACTGAGACCGCCCCCGGACAGGCCGCCCTGCGGGCGGATCTGAACTGGCAAGGCGCACCGCTGTCTGTGGCGGTGGAGGTGCGGATGTGAGGAGGCGAGCAGATGAAAACGGTGGATGAGATTTTTGGGGAGATGCTGGTCTGCTTCGGAGAACGGACCGGGATGGAGGTGGACCAGGGCTGCGATCTGGCCGTCCGCCTGTACGCTGCGGCGGCTCAGATCTACGCGCTGTACCTCCAGGCTGACTGGGTGGCCCGGCAGGCGTTTCCCCAGACGGCGGAGGGGGACTATCTGGACCTCCACGCCCATCTGAGAGGACTGGAGCGGAAACAGGCCTCCCATGCGGCGGGGACCCTCCGCTTCTTTGCGGACCAGGCGGCCGAGACGCCCAGGGAGATCCCCTTGGGCACTGTATGTATGACCGCGGGCTTGGTGCGGTTCGAGACCACGCGGGCGGCTGTCCTCCCGGCGGGACAGCTCCAGGTGGACGTCCCCGCCCGGGCTCTGCTGGCGGGCAGCGCCGGGAACGCAGCCGCCGGAACGGTGCTCTCCATGGCAGTGGCGCCGGTGGGCATCCGGCGCTGTGACAACCCGGAGCCCTTCCTGGGCGGGAGCGACGGCGAGACGGACAGTGAGCTGAGAAAACGGGTGCTGGACACCTTTCAGCGTCTGCCCAACGGGGCCAACGCCGCCTTCTATGAGCAGGGGGCCCTCTCCTTTGACGAGGTGGCCGCCGCCTCTGTCCTCCCCCGGAGCCGGGGGATCGGTACGGTGGATGTGGTGGTGTCCACTCACAGCGGACAGGCAGACCCGGCACTGCTGGAGCAGCTCCAGACCTATTTCCAGAGCCGCCGGGAGATCGCCGTGGACGTCCAGGTACGCGCCCCGGAGCAGGTGAAGGTGGACGTCACCGTCCGGATCCAGCCGGCGGAGGGTTCCGACCGGGAGACCGTGGCTGCCGGAGTGGAGGCCGCGGTGAGAAACTGGTTTTCCGGCGAGCGCCTGGGCAAGCCGGTGCTGCTGGCACAGCTGTACAGCCTGGTCTTTTCCTGCGGCGGGGTGGCCAACTGCAAGCTGGCCGCACCGGCTGACGATGTGGAGATCGCCGCCCACCAGCTGCCGGTGCTGGGGACCCTGACTGTGGAGGAACTGACATGAGCGGGGCACAATATCTGCGTCAGCTGCTGGCCCCTCTGGGGGTATATGATCTGGAGGGCCCCTTTCAGAACGGGGAGCTGGAGGCCCTGGGGGAGGCCCTGGATCAGGCGGAGGCCGCGCTGGATGAGCTGCACCGGGAGTCCTGTCTGGCAACGGCCCAGGACTGGGGCCTGGAGCGGACTGCCTCCCTGTTCCGGCGCAGGCCCATTGCCGCGACTCCCAAGGCCATGCGGGAGGCCCTGGCCGCCCTGCTCCGCATCGGCGGAGACAGCTTTACACTGGACGCCATCAACGACACCATCTCCGGCTGCGGCGTCAACGCCCGGGTACGGGAGACCGGGAAGGCCGGGACGGTGGAGGTCTCCTTCCCCAAGGTGCCCGGGATCCCGCCCGGCTTTGACGAGATCCAAAAGATCGTGGAGGACATCCTCCCGGCCCATCTGCTGGTACAGTACCACTTTTGGTATCTCACCTGGGCCCAGCTGGAGTCTAAATTTTCCTGCTGGCAGGAAATTGAGGACAAGGCCCTCACATGGACCGGGCTGGAGACCTATGTGGACCCGGAGGATGGATCCGGATAAAAGAAGGAGGGGGCCCCGCATTCTGTCTAAAATGGTACCTATAGAAAGGACAGTACTCTGACAAAAAAGCACGAAAGACAGACCAGAGATTGACAGTGGTACACAGAAAATAGACAGTAGTTTGACAAAAGAGTAAACGCTGTAGACACTGCCTTGACAGAGGTCAAGATCATCGTGCAAAATAGGACAGAGGCTATGGGTGGAAAATGGCTGTTAAATTTGTTCCCAAACGGTATTCGCCTGAAGAAATAGAAGCCCTGAAAAAGAATCCAAATGTGCTGGAGGTGCGGGAAAACCGTTTGCTGCTGACAATAGAGTTCAGACAGCAGGTCTATGAGGCGTGGATACGGAGGCCAGAGCGGTCAACTGTCAGAAGGATGCTGGAGGCAAACGGATTTGATACCCAGCGCCTTGGCCTAAACTTCACAAAGTCAGTGGAATCTGTTTTTAAACGGGGTGGGCGTCCGAAGTTTTCAAAGGCATCGCCGGAAACCCAGGCAAACTGGGCCAAAACAATATATATGCCAACCATGACTGCGGAGGAATTGGTTGAAAGCGGAAAATTTGTTTGGGATGTCAACAGACTGATTTTACATCCGGATTTTGAGGCGGAGCTATACCGAAACTATCCCCAACAGTCCATAGAAGATGGTTTGCTGTCCGCTGGGATTTCGCCAGCAGACATGGGCTACCACAAAATATACTGGCTGCAAGAAAAATTTGAACATTCATCTGGGCAGGACACAAACCGCAGTGCTACAAGGGGCCGTACAGCTTATTATACTGCCGCCACGGTAGAGCAGTATCGTAAACATCCTTATGTCCAAACAGCCACCCGTGAAAAAATAGAGTTGAATAAGGCATTCTTTGAGGCTGCCGCACCTATTGCAGTACTGGCATTCGACGACATCCTCCGTGTGTTTGATATTGACCCGGAGATATTTTCAGTAACGGAGCGATATCGCATGAGCCGAGTTTTGGCTGCATGGGCTACACCGGCTGACGGAGAGACAATAAACGCCTCTCCCACACGGAAAATCCTTAGAAATAGGATGCGGGCATTGGACAGTATTGTAGAAAAAGGGTTTCTTCAAATTGGAGATATTGTTTCTTCTCTGAATGTTCTGCAGAAGAAATCGCTCTGCCTGTGGCTCCGGGATCTTCCGCCAGACCCAGGAAGAAAGTATAGCGTTAGAAAAATACTCTCTCTCATGAAGATTTCTCGTGCGTCATATTATGCCATACTGAAGAATGGCACCTATGGACAGTCGGTAGTACAGAGAAACGCACAAGACGAGCAGGATGCCGAACTGATTCGAACCGTTATGGAATACAAGGGGTTTGCCAAAGGCTCAAGGCAGATCTATATGATGATGCCAGCTCTGACGGGAAAGCGTATGGGGCTGAAAAAGATACGCCGTATTATGAAAACGTACAACCTCACATCGTCGATTCGGAAGGCAGCGCCTTCCAAGCGCATGGGTGGAGCGGCACTGAAAAAGAATGTGAGACCTAATTTGCTGCAGCGCAGATTCCGCCTTTACCGGCCCAATGAAGTACGGCTGACAGACGTTACACATCTTCTCTATGGCGACGGATGCAAGGCATATGGCTCAGCACTGCTCGATCCCGTCACCAGCAAGTTAGTTGCGTTTTTAGTCAGCGAACACAATGACTTGGAACTGGCGCTTGCCACACTGCGTCAATCAGATCTTCACCCATGTGTCAGCGGTGGACTTTATCATTCTGACCAGGGGACAGTTTATCTGTCTGGCGCATTCCAGCAGGAAGTAAGCAAAAGAGGTTACACACAATCGATGTCCAAACGAGGAAATTGCCAGGACAACGCCCCACAAGAGTCTTTCTTTGGACATTTTAAAGATGAGTGTCCGTATTCGGAATGCAAAGATATCGAGGAGTTGAGGGAACTTGTCGCGCGATATGCAGAGTATTACAATTATGAACGCCGCATGTGGGATAAGGGCCGCATGACGCCAGTCGAGTACGAGCAGTATCTTCTGGCCATGAACGAAGCTGAATTCTCGCTCTACATCGCAAAGGAAGAAGAAAAGTATCAGCAGATGAAAGAAAAAGCTGCCCAACGAGCCATTGAACGGGCAAAAAATTTAGGAGTATGAGAAAGGTGGGCGGATGAGGGAATATGAAACAAAACAGAATGACCAGGCAGCCGCCAGAGGAGATTCAGCCGTTTCTGGATAATCCGTTCCTAAAGGATTTTCGTGGGCGGGATATTATTTACACGAAGGACTTTTATGTTGCCATGTATAAGAAGATCTCCGAGGAGCATATGACCTATGTGGCAGCGTATAACAGCCTTGGGTTTTCCACCGCTGTACTCGGAGAGGACCGCGCGAATTCCGCAGGAAAGCGGGCGATGCAGTTGGGCCGGGAGGGTCGTTTGTTCACCGCAGATCCCTCCAGCTATGATGGCTCTGTACCCAGAGAGGCTATGGGGGCCATGTCCCCTCTGGAAGAACTGGCCTATCTGAAAGCCAGAAATGCCTATTTGGAGGAGCTGGTTGCAGCTCAAAAAAAACTCCGTTCCGCATTGGAGGACACAACTATATCATTGAATCCGAAGGTGTAAGCGCCGACCGTTTCTATATGGTAGATTCCTTTATCCGTAGACAAGCGGATAGAGCGGACGGTCTGTCTATCGTGCAATGCCTTCACATATTTGGAGTGTCCAGATCCGGCTACTATTCGTGGGTCAGGCGTAAAAAAGATATAGACAGCTCCTGTGCCGCAAAGAAAGAACAACAGGAGCAATTGAAAGAAAAGTTTAGGAAAATCGTGAGAAAACTTGGATATGTTCCGGGAAAAAGGACCTTTCAGACCCATCTATGGCGCGAGTTCAATATCAGTATCAGTATAAAACGCTGTCGAAAGGTTATGAAAGAAATGAATCTCGTGGCCAACAGACCCAGGAAGGACGCTTATAAGAATCAGGCCACACACAATCACGAATATTCCTCCCCGAAAAACGCGGTGAAACAGAATTTCTCCGTTGGTCCCCGCAGAGTTATTTTGACAGATATCACTTATTTGTATTATGGCCCTGTGCGTACACCGATTTATCTTTGCGCTTTTAAGGATGCTTATACAAAAGAGATCTTGGGGCATTGCGTGTCCTCCCGCATGACAGTCTCGCTTGTCAAGTCCGCCTATGACGTTATGATGGAGAACCATGGACACGAACTGCGAGGTGCTGCATGTGTGATCCATAGCGACCAAGGTTCTCAGTACCTCTCGACCACATTCCAGAGGCTGCTGTCAGATGACGGTTTTCTCCAGTCTGTTTCCGATAGGGGCAATTCTCAGGACAATGCCCCCATGGAATCATTTTTCGGACGGCTGAAATGTGAATTGCTTGACCTCGTGGCGCTATGTCCAGACGCGTCAACTGTAAGCCGGATGATCAGCGGCTATATTGATGCCTATAACCATCGACATTACCAATATGCGCTGGCGGGGCTAACTCCATCTGAATACTACACCTATGTTACCACTGGTATCTACCCGGTGGACAACTACTACGGCATCAAGGCGACAGAACTTATGCCAATCCAGGCGTTGATAGCCGCCCGTCGCCGCGCGGCAGAGGAGAAGGCCAAAAAGTACAGAGAGGCCAGCGCAAAGAAACGCGCTATGGCTCAAGGAAAGAAAAAGGACCCAGAATTCGTCATAGCAAGGGATCAACGCATCTTGCGCCGCGAAATAGCGAAGTGGACCCGCTCCAAAGAACTTGCGCTTCAACAGATATCCCATCTGAGAGAAATTCTTGAACTATCCCAAAAAGCAAGGGTCTATTTGATGACCGCATCAGCTGACCTGATTTTGCAGCTATACAATGGAGAAAACTGGGGAGCCCATCCAGAACTCGCTTATATTTACAAAATGCGTGAACTTTTTTAAGGTACTTTCTCTATTCGCCTTTGTGATACTTATCAATGCGATAGAGTGAACCCAGTAACCCCGTTGCCGCAACAGACTTAGTAAATCTGCAAAAAAAAACACCCCCTATTATAAGCACAGCATGGCCGGCATTAATATGGCGGCCATGCTGTGCTTACGCTTTTTTCACCAGTAACGGTGGTTATTTTGTATCTGTTACTGTCAAAAAATTGTCCTTGACATTGGAACCAGTTTAGTCGCGCGGGTCCCCCTCCTTCTTTTATTTTTGGGCCAGCAGCGTCTCCAGCGTCTGGACCATCTCAAAGACCAGGGCGTCGCAGTGCTCCTTCCGGGTGACGCCCGCCTCCTTGGCACGGGTGAGCAGGGCGGCGCACTCCGTAGCCTGACGCCCCTCCCGGAAGCGGCGGAGCAGATCTCCGGCCTCCTTGGTGCTGTGCCCCTTCAGACCCAGCAGCATCAGGGCGCTGGTGATCACCCCGCAGGTGGCCCCGTGGTTCATGCCGGAGCCAAACATGGCCCCCAGCTGATAGGCCTGTTCCTCCCCCAATCCAACCTCGCCGGCAAAGGGCACCAGAATGGACTGGGCACAGTTGTAGTGGCGGCCGCCGGGGTCCGTGCGCAGATGCTTGACTTGTTCCATACGATCCATAGTGGGATCCTCCTCGTCATGTTGATTTTCGTCTGTTATGATGGGAAAACACATTCCGTTCCCTTGCCTCCTGTGACGCCGGGAACGGCTGAGCTTACAAAAATAGCGATACGCTCCTCAGTTGAAAATGTCCGGGGTGTCGGCAAACAGCCGGCGCACCCGCTCCAGCACGGGGCGGTTCTCCGGCCGGGTGAGGCCGGGGTCGCTCTGGAGCAGACTGCGTGCAGCGGCCTGGGCCTCCTGGAGCAGGCGGAGGTCCCCCGACAGATCGGCCAGTGCCAGCTGTGGCAGGCCGTGCTGGCGGCTGCCGAAGAAGTCGCCGGGCCCCCGGAGCTTCAGGTCCTCCTCGGCGATCCGAAAGCCGTCGGTTGTGGAGGCCAGAGTACGCAGCCGGGCCAGGGAGTCTGGGCTGCGGGTATTGGTGATGAGGACGCAGTAGGACTGGTGCTTCCCGCGCCCCACCCGGCCCCGGAGCTGGTGGAGCTGGCTGAGGCCGAAGCACTCGGCGTTCTCCACAACGATCAGGGCGGCGTTGGGCACGTCCACCCCCACCTCCACCACCGTGGTGGAAACCAGAACGTCGATCTCTCCGTCGGCAAAGGAGGACATCACCGCCTCCTTCTCCCGGGGCCGCATTTTGCCGTGGAGAAATGCCACCCGCAGATCGGGGAACACCTGGGTCCGGAGGGTCTCCGCGTAGGTGGTCACCGCCTTCAGGTCCGGACGGGCCTCAGCCTGTGCCCACTGGCCGCCCTGACCCCCGTCCTCCGCCTTCTCCTCCACCGCGGGACAGATGATATAGGCCTGACGCCCCTCCCCCACCAGACGGCGGACAAAATTGTACATCCGCTGGCGCTTGTCCTCATGGACCACATAGGTCTCCACCGGCGTGCGGCCCGGGGGCAGCTGGTCGATGATAGACACATCCAGGTCCCCGTATATGATGAGGGCCAGCGTCCGCGGGATGGGCGTGGCCGACATGACCAGCACATGGGGGGGCGGCATCCCGCCCTGCTCCGATTTGCCAGCCAGGGCAGCCCGCTGGGCCACCCCGAAGCGGTGCTGCTCGTCGGCCACGATCAGGGCCAGCCGCCGGAACTCTACCTGGGGGGAGATCAGGGCATGGGTGCCGATGATCAAATCGATCTCTCCGGCGGCCAGGGCCTTCCGGGTCTCCCGCTTCTCCTTTTGAGTCAGCCCTCCGGTGAGCAGGCCAACCCGGATCCCGGCCGGACGCAGAAGGGCGGACAGCGAGCGCCAGTGCTGCTCCGCCAGCACCTCGGTGGGGGCCATCAGGGCGGTCTGACAGCCGGCCCCGGCGGCGAGCCACGCGGCAAAGGCGGCCACCACCGTCTTGCCTGAGCCCACATCCCCCTGGATCAGCCGGTTCATGGGCCGCCCGGAGGCCATGTCCCCGGCGATCTCCTCCATCACCCGAAGCTGGGCCCTGGTGGGCGGGAAGGGGAGCAGGGCAAGAAAATCGTTCTGCGGGCGGGAGGGAACGGCCTGTCCTGAGCCGCCTCCACGGCGGGTCTTCAGCATGGTCAGACCGGCGGAGAGGTAAAACAGCTCCTCAAAGGTCAGCCGCCGCCGGGCCAGTTCCAGCGCCTGAAAGGTGTCGGGGAAATGGATGTTCCGATAGGAAAATTCCGCCTGGGCCAGTCCGTGCTCCAGACGGATCGACGGGGGCAGAGTCTCCTGGGCCGACCCGGCGCAGGCCTCCACCGCCCGCTGGGTAAGGGAGAGCATCAGGTGGTTGGAGATCCCGGCGGTCAGGGGATAGACGGGGATGATGCGGCCGGTGGTGTTCCGGCGGTCCGCGGGCTCAAAGATGGGGTTGACCATGGCCCGGCGGCTCCCCTGCTCCTCCACCATTCCGAAAAAGATATACTCCTCCCCGGCGCGGAGGGCGCGCTCCACATAGCTCTGGTTGAAAAAGGTGAGGTGGAGGGCCCCTGCCTGATCCACCACCCGCAGCTGGACCAGCTCCAGCCCCCGGCGGATCCGGGCCAGACGGGGATGCTCCGCGGCCATGGCCCGGACGCACACCTTCCGGCCCAGAGGGGCGGAGCGGATGGAGTAGATCTCCCGGCGGTCCTCGTAGTCCCGGGGAAAGTAGGTGAGCAGCTGGGCGCACCGGGTCAGTCCCAGCTTCTCCAGCTTTTTCGCCCGGGCCTCTCCCACTCCGGGGAACTGGTCCAGGGGGGTATCCAGTGTGATGGCCATAGGCGCGCCTCCTTTCCGTCCGGGCGGGATCCCGTACAGCGGCAATATTTTACCACAAGTTTTTGGGAGCGTAAAGGGCAGGACGGCAAGAGGCCCCGGCGATCCGCCGGGGCCTCTTGCCTGTGTGTGTTGTAAAAGGAGAGAGAAAAGAAATGGAGAAAGATTGTAATCACTGAGTACGCTTATATCCTAACGGATAATTGCGTCAGAATCGTGACCAACCTGTGAACGTTTTGGAAACAATCCCGCTCCTTTATGAACAATTTATAAAAACATCCCCATCACAGCCCGGTGAGGTCAAAGGGAGGGGTGTACTCCTCCCGGGCGCTGGTGCGCTCCTGACAAAAACCGGGCAGGTCCAGATTCCGCATATAGTCCGCGCAGCACTCCATCTCTCCCCGGCGGAGGCGGCGGTCCAGCTCGGGAAACGCGCTCAGGTCCCCCCAGGGTGTGTACTGGCTCATCAGCGAGAAGAGGACCGCCCCTTTGGGAAAGGTCCGGGCCACCCAGTCCATCACCGCCTTGGCCTGGGCCGTCTGTCCCGGAAGGATCAGATGGCGGATCACCACGCCCCGGGTGAGCAGCCCCGCCTCATCAAACTGACAGGGTCCGGTCTGGCGGAACATCTCCTCAATGGCGGCCTGGGCGGCCCCGGGATAGTCCGGCGCGGCGGAGTAGCGCCCGGCGGTCTCCGGGTCCAGGTACTTCAGATCCGGGAGATAGACGTCCACCCGGCCCTCCAGGGCCCTGAGGGTCTCCACCCGGTCATAGCCCCCGGTGTTCCACACCACCGGGACCGGGAGGGGCTCCTCCAGCACCTGGCGCACGATGTGGGCGTAGTGGGTGGGGTTGACAAAATTGATGTTGTGGGCCCCCTGGCGGATCAGCTCCAGGCAGATCTCCCGCAGGCGGGGGACGGTGAGCGCTTTTCCGAAGTCCCGGTGGCTGATCGCCTCGTTCTGGCAGAACACACAGCCAAGAGAGCAGCCGGAGAAGAACACGGTCCCGGAGCCCCGCTTACCGGAGATGGGGGGTTCCTCCCAGTGGTGGAGGGCCGCCCGGGCGGCCACTGGCAGGGCCGGCATCCGGCACCAGCCCTCCCCTTCCGTCTCGGTGCGCAGGACCCCGCACCGGCGGGGACAGAGGTTGCAGATCATTGGGCGGCCCCCCTCCGGCGGTAGATACACTCCACCATGCCGTTCTCAGCACGGTGGGAGACAAGCTCCAAAAGCTTCGGCCCCCTCAGTCCGCGGAACAGGGGGATCCCCGCCCCCAGCAGGGTGGGGATGATGGTCAGCCGCAGTTCGTTGATCAGGTCCAGCTCCAGGGCCTGACGCACCAGGTCCGCCCCGCCGCACAGCCATATATCCCGGCCGGGGAGGGCCCGGAGCCGGGCTGCCAGCCGGTCCAGTGACAGGTCAGTAAAATGGATGTCTCCCTCCGGCTCCGGCGCGTCCCGGTGGGTGAGCACCCAGGCGGACAGCCCCTCATAGGGCCAGGCACTGGGAGAGAGCTGGGTGGTGATCTGGTCGTAGGTCCTTCGCCCCAGGATCACCGTATCCACGGTCCGGACGAAGTCCGAGTAGCCTCCGTCCCCCTCCCAGGATGGATCCTGGCCGGTCAGCCAGTCCACGCCCCCTGCGGGGTCCGCCAAATAGCCGTCCAGGCTCATGGCGATATAGAGCACGATGCGTCTCATCTCAGATCCCTCCCATCAAAAGTATCCCAATCTGCTGTCCACCGCGTCCCGAAAGGCCTGGAAGGCGTTGGGGACCGCATAGTCCTGGGCCAGGGCCTGCCGGTCGGCCCACACCCACCCCTCTGGAAGGGCTTCCGCCGGGATACGGGCGGTCCGCGCCTGCATCCGCCACTCGATATGGGTAAAAATGTGCCTGCCCTGTCCGGCGGGTTCCAGTTCCTCCGGCGCAAGCCCGAGGAGAGCGGGGATCGCACATTCTTCCACAGGCTCATTGGGGTACTCCCACAGTCCGGCCAGCAGCCCCTTGTCCGGCCTGCGGTGCAGGGCCACCCCCCGATCTGAAAAGATCAGATAGACCCGCCGCTGTTCCACCCGCCGGGCCTTTTTGGGAGCCTTGACCGGCAGCTGTTCGATGCGGTCCTCCAGCCGGGCCCGGCAGAACTCCGCCCCGGGGCAGCGGTCACACAGGGGCGCGCCGTTGGGCAGGCATACGGTGGCCCCCAGCTCCATCATGGCCTGATTGAACTGGCCGGGCGCTTCTGTCGGGATGATCTGACGCAGCGCCTCCGTGATCCGCCGCTTGACCGCCGGAGCGTTCAAAATATAATCATTTAGTTATGCGATCTATAATCAAATTGGGGATAGTATTTTCACTGGAAAGGTGGTAAAGTTCTACTTGCAAAAGGTTAAAAAATTAACGAGCCCCCGATAGCCGCTCTTGTCGGTGGGTTTGTCAAAAAACCTTTGCAGCTCGATTTTCCATTCCTTCCTTCTCACAAAACAGTCAAAAGCGGAAGCCCGGCGGGGCTTCCGCTTTTGGCATTTTCGAGGATGCGGTCTGCCTCAGCCCCGCCGGACCACATTTTCCAGGGGCTCTCCGGCCAGATAGCGCTTCTGGTTTTCCAGGGCCAAGCGGACGCAGTTTTCCCGGGTGACCGGCAGGCGCAGGCCGCCCGCCACATGGGAGGTCAGCAGCAGGTTGGGCACATCCCACAGGGGGCTGTCCTCCGGCAGGGGCTCCGGCGTAGTGACGTCCAGAGCGGCGCCCCACAGATGTCCGCCATTCATCAGCTCCACCAGGGCGTCCTGGTCCAGAACAGTGCCCCGGCCCGCGCTGAGGAGAACGGCGTCCTCCTTCATGCGGGCCAGCCGCGCCCGGTCCATCAGGCCGTCGGTCTCCGGGGTGTGGGGCAGGGTGAGGGCCACCACATCGGCCTGGGGCAGCAGGCGGTCCAGCTCAGACAGGGGGAACAGCTCATCAAAGCCGGGGACGGGGACATTCACCGAACGCTTCAGGCCGATGGTGCGTTTTGCCCCCAGGGCCTTGCACAGCTGGGCGAAGGCGGAGCCCACATGGCCAGCCCCGGCCACCAGGACAGTGGCACCCACCAGAGTGCGCACCGAGCCGATGTCCTGATCCCATTTGTGCTCCCTCTGGCGGTCCCGGCACAGGGGGAGCTTGCGGTACAGGGCCAGCAGGCTGGCCAGCAGATGCTCTGACACCGACTGGCTGTTGGTCCCCGCGGAGGAGGTGAGCGCTGCGCCCGCAGGCATCACATCCACGTACTCCTCAGTCCCGGCCCACATACAGTGGAACCACTTCAAATGTGCCGCCGGGGCCACCATATTGGGCCTTGGCCAGCCCAGGATCACTGTGGCTTGGGCAAACTGCTCCGGCGTGGCGGTACGGCGGCCTGCGTAGAGGTGGACGGCGTCTGGTGCGGCGGCTTCAAAGACGGCTTTTTCCTCCTCCGTGAGGGGGAGCATATTCAAAATCGTTTCACTCATGACGATTCTCCTTACTGTCCATGCGGTACGCTGTGGGGTGTTTCGTGGACCTATTGTACCACACTCAAACCGGCTTCGCAATGAGTATCACGGGGCGGAGGCGCGGCCAGACGCCGCCCCGCCCGGAGCGCACAGTCCCCCGTGTTCCCCCGGCGGACCTGCTTGATGTGGGTATCCAGCGTGCGGGTATCTTCGGGAAGGTCGCCGCCCCAGACGGTATCCAGGATCTTTTTCCGGGAAACCACCACATCTGGATTGGCGGCCAACAGGGCCAGCACATCAAATTCCTTTGGCGTCAGGCTGACCTGGTTCCCATCCACCGTGACCCGGCGGGCAATCAGGTCAATATAGATACCGTCCTGCTCAATGCTCCGCTGACGCATGGAGTCCAGAAGGGGGCCGCGCTTCATAATGACGGAGATGCGCAGCATCAGCTCCCGGGGTGAGAAGGGCTTGACAACATAGTCATCCGCCCCCAGCTCCAGCCCGCGGATCCGGTCAGCCTCGTCTCCCCGCTCGGACAGGATCAAAATCGGGACCTGGGAAAAACTGCGGATCGTCTGGCAGACGGAAAACCCATCCAGCTCCGGCAGCATCACGGCGAGGATCACGAAATCAAATGTGCTCTGCCGGAAGAGCGCCACGGCGGTATAGCCATCGCTGGCCTCGGCTACATCATATCCCTCCAGCCGGGCATACCGCCCGATCTGGGCACGGACGGCCATATCGCCGTCTACGATCAGGATACGCTTCATAGAACTACCTCCTCTCGATTTCTGAACCGCCTATTGATCTTGGCGATATTGGGCCTGGACCAGGCGGAGCCTTTCCCGGTATTGGTCAACGGCCTGCGGCGGCGCCACGAGCGTGAGCTCTGGCTCCAGCGCAAACAGCCAGCCGAAAAACTGTGGGCTCAGCACCAGGGGGATGCTGACGGTGAAATGCTCCGGTCCGTCCGGGACCAGGATCACATCCTGGCCAAAGCGGTCCAGGACCACGCCTACCATGGCGCGCGTTCCCCGCAGCGTGACAGTCATCTCCTCCCCGCTGTACATTCCAAAATGCTTTTGTCCATAGACGGCAATATCAAAGGCGGAGTATTGCTCTGTGCCCTCAAGGGGTTTGTCCGTAACAGTGATCCCCGTCATCTTATCCACACGGTAGTGGCGCATCTCCCGGTTCGCGCTGTCGTACGCCACCAGATAGTAGTTGTCACTGTTCCAGATCAGGCCGTATGGGGAGACGGCGTACTGCTGTCCCCCGCGGCGCAGGACCTTTTTTCGCTGGAGGTCATAGTCAAAATACTGAAAGGTGATGGCGCGCCGGGCGGCGATGGCGGTATGGAGCCGGTCCACATTGAAGTAAATGCTCTCATTCATCACCTTGACCCGGCCGCTGACAAACACCTGCCGCTGTAACTGGCGGGCCTGGTACACGCTGGCCAGGTGCTCCAGCTTGCGAATCAGCGCGTCGCTCTTCCGCCGGGTGATGAACCGCGAGGACTGGACCGCGTCCACCAGCAGCTTCAGCTCCGGCAGTTCAAAATCCCGGGCGCCTACAAACCACCCGGGGTGCTTCCCCTTCCGGCATTGGACGTCCACGCCAAAGCGGGACAGGGCGTCCAGGTCATCATAAACGCTTTTGCGCTCCGCCTGAATGTCATAGCGGGCCAGCTGGGAGATCAGCTCCTGCACCGTCATGGGATGTTCCTCATCGGTCTGCTGGGTGAGGATCTGACACAGGTATAGCAGCTTCAGCTTCTGATTGGCACTCCGGGCCATGGGGACCACCTCCGCAGAATGGGATCAGGACCAGGACGCCCAAATTTCGGGGCAGTAGCCCACAGTGGCCTGCTTCCCGTTTCGGACGATTGGAGTGCGGAGCAGGGCGGGATCCTGGAACAGCTTGTCCAGCTTGGCCTGGTCAGAGGCCAGATACTGGAGCAGCACGGTGTCCGGATGCTTGGGGTCCACCATAGCCTCCAGACCGACAGCCTGGCGCACACTGGTCAGCTCTCCCAGGCTCATGCCATATTTTCTGACATCCACAGACTGAACGCGGATCCGCCGCTCCTTGAACCATCGTTCCGCCTTTTTCGTGTCAAAGCTCTTGGAGCTCCCAAAAATCTGGATATTCATACATAGACCTCCCGGGGACCAGCGGAGCGGGTACGGACCGCGCAGACCGGAGTAGATTTCTGAAAAAAGGAATAAAAAGGCAGAAATCAGCCGCAAACGCAGCACATCCGCCCCGCAGATCCCAGAGATCCTGTCCCGGTTTTCCCCCGCTCATCGGCGCTCCCCCTCCACTTCTGAATTTACTGGGAAAAGTATACCATATTTTGCCGGGAGAGACAAGATACTTCCCGTAAGAAACAGGCCTTTCCCAGAAAAACGTCAACTTGGCAAACTTTCTGTCAGTTTTTGTTTCAGAGGTATACAGCGGAGGAAAGTTGTGGTATACTAAATTTAATTGATTCCCAGATGGGCCGCATTTTCTGTGCGGCCCCGGAGTGGATTTATACGCGGATGGAGCGCTCGAGCGGCTGCGCTCGCCCCCCGCGTTTAAATAGCGTATTCCCGAACGATGCGGAACAGGCTGGTCCGGGACTGCGCCGGGCGTGTCAAGCATCTCCCCAAGGCGAAGAAAGACCGATCTCCCTAGGCGAGGCAGGGCCGCAGGAGAAGGTTTCTTCGTCCAGTCGTTGTGCAAACCGCACAGGACAGGCCGGGAGTTTTGCGCCTGCTGACAGTAGAAGAATGCTATGATGTAACGATCAGAAAGGAAGTAACGAAAATTTTATGGCTGAAAAATTGAAAATCATCTCTCTGGGCGGTCTGAACGAGATCGGTAAGAACCTGACGGTCTATGAGTATGGCAACGACATCATCGTTGTGGACTGCGGCATGGGGTTCCCGGATGACGATATGTACGGCATCGACGTGGTCATTCCCGATGTGAGCTATCTCATCAAGAACCAGAGCAAGATCCGGGGCATCTTCATCACCCACGGACATGAGGACCACATCGGGGCCATCCCCTATGTGCTGCGTTCTGTGAATGCGCCCATCTATGCCACCCGGATGAGCGCGGGGCTGATCCAGCTGAAGCTGGAGGAGCACCGCCTGGTGTCCAAAACCAAGATGATCACCTGCGAGGCGGGGGACGTGATCCAGGCGGGCAAGTTCTCTGTGGAGTTCATCCATGTGAACCACTCCATCGCGGACGCGGTGGCCTTTGCCATCAAGTCCCCGGTGGGCACCGTGGTCCATACCGGCGACTTCAAGATCGACACCACCCCCATCCAGGGCGGAATGATCGACCTGGCCCGGTTCGGCGCCCTGGGGCGCGAGGGCGTGCTGGCCCTGCTGGCCGACTCCACCAATGTGGAGCGCCCGGGATACACCCGCAGCGAGAGCAGCGTGGGCAACTCCTTCGACGTGCTGTTCAAGGGCTGTGAGGAGCGCATCATCGTCACCACCTTCGCCTCCAATGTAGACCGCCTCCAGCAGATCATCAATGTGGCGGCGCGGTACGGCCGGCGGGTGGCGGTAACAGGCCGCTCCATGGAGAACGCCATGAAGGTCTCCACCGCGCTGGGCTACATGAATATCCCGGACGGGGTGCTGATGGATCTGAACCACATCAAGTCCCTGCCCAAGAACAAGGTATGTATCATCACCACCGGCAGCCAGGGCGAGACCATGTCCGCCCTGTCCCGGATGGCCTTCTCCACCCACCGCCAGGTGGACATTCAGCCCGGGGACAAGGTGATCGTCTCCGCCTCCACCATCCCGGGCAACGAGAACGCCATGGGCAACGTCATCAATGAGCTCTACCGCAAGGGGGCCGACGTGGTCAACGAGCGGGAGCTCCCCCTCCATGTGTCCGGCCACGCCTGCCAGGAGGAGCTGAAGATCATCCACGGCCTGGTGAAGCCCAAATTCTTCATCCCGGTCCACGGAGAGCAGCGCCACCTGAAGCTCCACGCCAAGCTGGCCCGCCAGATGGGCATGGACCCCCGGGACATCCTCATCAGCGACATCGGCCGGGTGATCGAGCTGACGCCCAAGACCTGCAAGCTGGGCGGCACCGTCACCGCGGGCAAGGTGTTCGTGGACGGCTCCGGCGTGGGCGATGTGGGCAGCGTGGTCCTGCGGGACCGCCGCCACCTGGCCCAGGACGGTATGGTGGTCGTGGTGGTCTCCATGTCCGGCGAGGACGGGGCCTTGGTCTCCGGCCCGGACATCATCGCCCGGGGCTTCGTGGATGTGGAGGAGTCCGGGGGCCTGATGGATGAGCTGCGGCAGGTGGCTCTGGACGCCATTCTGGACGTGGACACCCGGTACGCCACCGACTGGTCCGCCATCAAGCAGTCCATCAAGGCCGACCTGTCCAACTACCTCTATAAAAAGACCAAGCGTTCCCCCATGATCCTGCCGGTCATCATGGAAGTGTAACGCCTGCGGACAAAAGCAGCAGCCCGCCGGGCCCCTTTTGGGGTCCGGCGGGCTGCTTATGTTCTGAAATGCGGCGGTTTATTTCCGCTTTTTGTGCTTGTCGAAGAAGCCCTTCAGGCCGCTCTCCTCCGGGACGTCCTCGCCCATGGCCTCGGCATAGGCCCGCAGGGCCTCCTTCTGCTCTCCGGTGAGGGAGGAGGGAACCTGGACCCGGACGGTGACATACTGGTCGCCCCGGCCCCGGCCCCGCAGCTCCGGGATGCCCTTGCCCCGCAGGCGGAAGGTGGTTCCCGGCTGGGTCCCGGCTGGCAGGTTGTACTTCACCTTGCCGTCAATGGTGGGGATCTCCAGCTCCGCGCCCATGACCGCCTGGTAGAAGGTCACCGGCTGCTCATACAGGACGGTGGTCCCGTCCCGGCGGAACTGATTGCTGGGCTTCACCCGCACCCCCACGATCAGGTCGCCGGCGGGGCCGCCGTTTTTGCCCGCGTTGCCCTGGCCCCGCAGGGAGACGGCCTGCCCGTCGTCGATACCGGCGGGGATGCTGACGGTGACCCGCTTGCTCTTTTTCACGCTGCCGCTGCCGCTGCAGGCCTTACAGGGGCTGTGGATGATCTTTCCGGTGCCCCGGCAGCGGGCACAGGCCGCCGTACTGGAGAAGGCGAAGCCGCCGGTGCGCTGCTGCACCCGCACCACGCCGGTGCCCCGGCAGTCGGGGCAGGTCTCCGCGGTGGTCCCAGGCTCACAGCCGGAGCCGTGGCAGGCCTCGCACTCCTCGCTGCGGTTCAGGTTGATCTCCTTCTCGCAGCCGAAGGCGGCCTCCTCAAAGGTTATTGTAAGGTTGGCCCGCAGGCTCTCCCCCTTCTGGGGGCCGTTGCGCCGGGCGGAGGAGGATCCGCCGAAGCCCCCGAAGCCCCCTCCGAAGAAGGAGCCGAAGATGTCGCCCAGGTCGATGTCCCCCATGTCGAAGCCAAAGCCGCCGCCGGGGCCGCCCGCTCCATAGTTGGGATCCACCCCCGCGTGTCCGAACTGGTCGTACCGGGCCCGCTTCTCCTTGTCGGAGAGGATGCTGTACGCCTCGTTCACTTCCTTGAATTTGGCCTCTGCGGCCTGGTCCCCGGGGTTGACGTCCGGGTGGTACTTTTTCGCCAGCTTTCGGTAAGCCTTTTTTATTTCATCGTCCGAAGCGCCCTTGCTCACGCCCAGGACTTCATAGTAATCACGTTTCTGTTCTGGCATAATATCACCAACTTCTGAATTAGGAATGAGGAGTTAGGAATGAGGAATTGCGGGATCCGCCTCCGGCATAAGAATTGAAATTCGTCCGGCTTGGCCGGACGCCTCAATTCCTCATGTCTAATTCCTAGCCGTTGTACAGGCAAGACGCCGCGCAGGCGGGGCGATGCCCCGCCCGCGCGGACCATAGATCATTCTTACTTGTTATCGTCGTCCACCACGGTGTAGTCCGCGTCCACCACGTCGGGGCCCGCGTCGTTCCCACCGGCCTGGCCGCCGCCGAAGTTGGCGCCGCCCATATCGGGGCCGCCGGCCTGCTGGCCGTTCTGCTGGTACAGCTTCTCGCTGACAGCATAGAAGGCCTTGGTCAGCTCCTCGGTAGCATTCTTGATGGCCTCGGTGTCGCTCCCCTTCAAGGTCTCCTTCAGCTTGCCCAGGGCGGACTCCACATTAGCCTTGTCCCCGGCATCCAGCTTGTCGCCCATATCCTCCAGAGTCTTTTCCGTCTGGAACACCATCTGGTCAGCCTGGTTGCGCACGTCGGCTGCCTCGCGCTGCTTCTTGTCCTCGGCGGCGAACTGCTCGGCCTCATGGACGGCCTTGTCGATGTCCTCCTTGGACATATTGGTGGAGGAGGTGATGGTGATGTGCTGCTCCTTGCCGGTGCCCAGGTCCTTGGCGGACACGTTCACGATGCCGTTGGCGTCGATATCGAAGGTGACCTCGATCTGAGGCACGCCGCGGCGGGCGGGGGCGATCCCGTCCAGGTTGAAGCGGCCCAGGGTCTTGTTGTACTGAGCCATCTCACGCTCGCCCTGGAGCACATGGACCTCCACGGAGGTCTGGTTGTCGGCGGCGGTGGTAAAGGTCTGGCTCTTCTTCACGGGGATGGTGGTGTTACGCTCGATGAGCTTGGTCATCACGCCGCCCATGGTCTCGATGCCCAGGGACAGGGGGGTGACGTCCAGCAGCAGCAGATCCTTCACGTCGCCGGTGAACACGCCGCCCTGGAGGGCCGCGCCGGAGGCCACGCACTCATCGGGGTTGATGCCCTTGAAGCCCTCCTTGCCAGTGAGCTTCTTCACCTCATCCTGAACGGCGGGGATTCGGCTGGAGCCGCCCACCATCAGGACCTTGGAGATCTGGCTGCCGGACAGGCCGGCATCGCTCATAGCCTGCTTGACGGGGCCGGCGGTGGCCTCCACCAGGTGGTGGGTCAGCTCATTGAACTTGGCGCGGCTCAGGGTCAGATCCAAGTGCTTGGGTCCGGTGGCGTCGGCGGTGATATAGGGCAGGTTGATGTTGGTGGAGGTGACGCCGGACAGCTCGATCTTGGCCTTTTCGGCGGCCTCCTTCAGGCGCTGCATGGCCACCTTGTCGCCGGTCAGGTCAATGCCGGTGTCCTTCTTGAACTCGGCGGCCATCCAGTCCATGACGCACTTGTCGAAGTCGTCGCCGCCCAGGCGGTTGTTGCCGGCGGTGGCCAGCACCTCGATGACGCCGTCGTCAATGTCCAGGATGGACACGTCGAAGGTGCCGCCGCCCAGGTCGTACACCATGACCTTCTGGGCCTGCTCCTTGTCCACGCCGTAGGCCACGGCAGCGGCGGTGGGCTCGTTGATGATGCGCTTGACGTCCAGGCCCGCGATGCGGCCGGCGTCCTTGGTGGCCTGGCGCTGGGCGTCGGTGAAGTAGGCGGGGACGGTGATGACCGCCTCGGTGACGGTCTGGCCCAGATAGGCCTCGGCGTCCGCCTTCAGCTTCTGCAGGATCATGGCGGAGATCTCCTGGGGCGTGTAGGCCTTGCCGTCGATGTTCACCTTGTAGTTGGTGCCCATCTCGCGCTTGATGGACATGATGGTGCGGTCGGGGTTGGTGATGGCCTGGCGCTTGGCCACCTGGCCCACCATGCGCTCGCCGTCCTTGGAGAAGGCGACCACAGAGGGGGTCGTACGGTTACCCTCCGCGTTGGGGATGACGACAGACTCGCCGCCCTCCATGACAGCCACACAGCTGTTGGTAGTACCTAAGTCAATACCGATGATCTTGGACATAATGTTTTCCTCCTAAATATATGAAAGATTGTCGTTTATAAAATGAGTTTTGGATCTGGCTGCCATGCTGCGGCGATACACTTCGCTTTAGTTGGCCACCTTTACCATGGAGAACCGGATGACCTTGTCCCCCAGCTTAAAGCCGGCCTGGAACACCTCAGCCACGGTATTTTCGCCCAGGCTCTCGTCCTCCACGTGCATCACCGCGTTGTGGAGGGTGGGGTCAAAGGGCTGGCCCAGGGCGGGGATCTCTGTGATCCCCAGCTTCTCCAGCACGGACCGCAGCTGGGTCATGGTCATTTCCACGCCCTTCTTATAGGCCTCGTCGGCGGTCTCCTGCTTCAGGGCCCGCTCCAGGTTGTCATACACCGGGAGGAAGGCCAATGCGGCGTCCGCCTTGGCGTCGTTCCAGATGGACTCCTTTTCTTTGGTGGTGCGCCGGCGGTAGTTGTCGTACTCGGCTGCCAGACGGAGGTATTTGTCCTCCTGCTGGGCCGCCTGGTCCTTCAGGGCCTCCAGTTCGGCCAGCAGGGGATCCGTCTCCGCTTCTCCGGCCTCCGGGGCCGGCTGTTCGGTCTGAACGGGTTCTGCTGTCTCGGGGGCCTTCTGCTCCTCGGCCGTCGTCTCCTCCGGCCGCTTCTCTTTCCTGCTCATGGGCTACTGTTCCTCCTATTCCTGATTCTGCCCGTCTCCGCCGTCGCCGCCGGCGGGGAGCTCCCCCTTGCCGAACATCCGGGTCAGGCTGTCGGCGAAGTAGGACAGGCGGGCTGTCACTTTGGCGTAATCCATCCGGGTGGGTCCCACCACCCCGATGACGCCCCGCATATTATCTCCAATGTCATAGCTGGCCATGACCACGCTGGTGTCCTTCAGCGCCTCGTTCACGTTCTCCGGTCCGATGAGGATGTTCATGTTCTGTCCGTCCCCCAGGGTGACCGGGAGGCGGGAGGCCTCTTTTTCCTCCGCCAGGTAGTTCATCAGCGGCTTGGCCTTGTCCAGGCTCCGGTACTCCGGATGCTCCAGCAGGTGGGTGATCCCCGCCGTGTGGACCGGCTGGTTGCGCTGCTCCACCAGCACCTCGATGGCAAACTGGACCACCAGGGAGATCAGCTGGAAGGCCCCCGGGGCGGAGCGGGTCTCCATCTTGTCCAGGGTGTCCTCCATCTCCTCCAGGGTCAGGCCCACAAAGGAGCTGTTCAGCACGGTGGACAGCAGCTGGAGCTGGGTGTCGGAAAGGGTGTCCGGGATGCGGATCAGCTTGTTTTTCACCACGCTGTTGTCCGTCATCACCACCGCGATAAAGGCGTTTTCCTCCACCATCAGCAGGTCGTACCGCTTCACCGTCACCCGCATCCGGGGGGCGGCGGCGGTAAAGACCGGGTAGTCGCTGATCTGGGAGAGCACCTTTCCCGCCTGATCCAGGCACCGGTCCAGCTCCTCCATCTTCAGGTTCAGCGCCTCGTTGATCCGCTGGGTCTCCTGGATGGTCAGCTGATGCTCGCCCATCAGCTCATTGACGTACAGCCGGTAGCCCATAGGGGAGGGCACCCGCCCGGCGGAGGTGTGGGGCTGCTCCAGATACCCCATCTCGGTGAGGTCGGCCATCTCATTGCGAATGGTGGCGGTGGAGATGTCCAGGCCGGCCTGCTGGGCCACGGCCTTGGAGCCCACCGGCTCCGCCGTGATGATGTAGATCTCCACGATGGCCCGCAGGATCCGCTTTTTCCGGTTGGTCAACTCCATACGCTCACCTCCTGTACTTCGTTTGGTTGGTTTAGCACTCACTATCTCTGAGTGCTAAAGATAATGTACCACCTGCCCCCTGGATTGTCAATAGGCACTTTATGAATTTATTATAAACAAACACTGAGAAGCGCAAACTTTTCAAGATTTGCAGAGAAATCATCTCTTTGCTAATCTCCGGCCGGCCTGGGTCCCCCACGGCAGTTCAAGGGATCTCGCCAGCGGCTGTCTGCCCTCCCGTTCCGCCGGGATTTTTCTGAAAATCCGTAGGGGAGGGGCTTGCCCCTCCCGCCGGTTTCGGAATTTTTCGGTCAATGCGGAGGTGAACCGGCGGGCGGGTCAGGAGACCCGCCCCTACAAGGTAATTTCGGTCATGCGTGATATGCCAGCCACCGCAGCCATGAAACCGCGCCTATCTCTCTGAAACCAAACGGGGCTGTTAAAACCGCCGCAGGGGCGGCCCTCTGTGGCCGCCCGTCCCCTGTTGCGGGACGTTTTCCCTGCCCTACAATGTTTCAGGATGTGGAAAACCTCTCATAACGAAGCAGCGGAAGGGACATGCCCTTCCGCTGTTTGAAATCGTGACGAAACGCAGACGCCCCGCTCAGTTTTTCAGACTCTGCATGGGGGCGGGGATGCGTCCCCCCCGGGCCACAAAGTCCCGGGCAGAGAAGGGATGGACCGGCTGCACCGGGGCGGAGCCCAGCAGGCCGCCGAACTCCACCAGGTCGCCCACCTGCCTGCCGGGGGCGGGGATCAGGCGGACCGCAGTGGTCTTGGAGTTGACCATGCCGATGGCCGCCTCGTCGGCGATGATGGCGGACAGGGTTTCGGCGGAGGTATCTCCGGGGACGGCGATCATATCCAGACCCACCGAGCATACGCAGGTCATGGCCTCCAGCTTATCCAGGGTGAGGGCGCCGGAGCTGGCGGCGGCGATCATGCCTTCGTCCTCGCTCACCGGGATGAAGGCGCCGGACAGGCCGCCCACATGGGAGGAAGCCATAACGCCGCCCTTTTTCACCGCGTCGTTGAGCAGGGCCAGGGCCGCAGTGGTGCCGTGGGTGCCGCATACCTCCAGGCCCATCTCCTCCAGGATCCGGGCCACGCTGTCACCCACCGCCGGGGTGGGGGCCAGGGAGAGATCCACGATGCCGAAGGGGGTGTCCAGGCGGCGGCTGGCCTCCTGGGCCACCAGCTGCCCCATGCGGGTGATGCGGAAGGCGGTCTTTTTGATGGTCTCGGCCACCACATCAAAGGGCTGGCCCTTCACCGCCTGAAGGGCGTGGTGGACCACGCCGGGGCCGGAGACGCCCACGTTGATGACCTTCTCCGGCTCGCCCACCCCGTGGAAGGCGCCGGCCATGAAGGGGTTGTCTTCCACGGCGTTGCAGAACACCACCAGCTTGGCACAGCCGAAACCGCCCTGATCCGCAGTGCGCTGGGCCAGGTCCTTGATGGTGCGGCCCATCAGGGCCACCGCGTCCATGTCGATGCCCGCCTTGGTGGAGCCCACATTCACACTGGCGCACACCAGGTCGGTGGTGGACAGGGCCTCCGGGATGGAGGCGATGAGCTTCCGGTCGGCCTCTGTCATCCCCTTCTGCACCAGGGCGGAGAAGCCGCCGATGAAGTTGACGCCGGTGGTCTTGGCGGCCCGGTCCAGGGCGGCGGCAAAGGGTGCATAGTTGTCCGTCTCCGCGGCGGCGGCCACCAGGGCAATGGGGGTAACGGAGATCCGTTTGTTGACAATAGGAATGCCGAACTCCGCCTCGATAGCCTCTCCGGTGTCCACCAGCTTTTCGGCATACCGGGTGACCTTGTCGTAGATTGCATCGCAGGCCGCCTTTGGGTCGCTGCGGGCGCAGGACAGCAGGGAGATCCCCATCGTGATGGTCCGCACATCCAGGTGCTGCTGGTCGATCATCTGGATGGTCTGCATGATTTCGTGTTGACTGAGCATGAATTGCCCCTCCTAATTGTTGTCACATGACTGCGGCTGCTCTGCTCGCCTCCGCGCTTCTTTTTGTCACGCTGCGGATTGGGCGCGCGGCCGGGGAGACAACTCCTCCGACTCCGGGCAGACCCGGTCCCGCCTTCGGCGGCCCCTGGGCTCTGCCCATCCGCTTCGAAGTCTGTCCCCCCTGCGCGCCTATCCTCCGCGCTTCTTTTTAGATCCGGTGCATTGCGTTAAAAATATCCTCCCGCTGGATGCGGATGGACAGCCCCCGCTCCTGGCCGGCCTGCTCCAGCAGCTGGGAGATCTCCACGATGGACTTGTCGCAGGCGGCGGTATCCACCAGCATCACCATGGTGAAATACTCCTGCAAAATGGTCTGGCTGATGTCCAGAATGTTGATGCTGTGCTGGGCCAGCAGGGAGCACACCGCGGCGGTGATCCCCACCTGATCCTTTCCAATGACGGTTACGATCGCTTTCATAGGTATCTTCCTTCCTTATTCTTCATATCATGCGCCGCCTGTCCGCAAGGGATCAGGCGCTCAATTCAATTCGTCCAGGGTTAATTCAAACCCATCCAAGAAGTGCTCCATAAAGTAGCTCAGCGCCGGGATGGGGTTACGGCACAGGGCGGCATAGGTCTGTTCCCGGGCCTTTTTGAACTCCGAATTTCCGGCCTTCAGCTCCTCCACGCATTTGAGGTAGGCAGAGAGCTTGTCCGCCGCCTTGACCAGGGCCCGCGCCTCCGGGTCCGGGATGGTCAGCGCCTCCTCATAGTCGGGGCGCAGCTCCTCCGGCAGCATGGACAGCAGCTTTCCCACCGCCACCGCCTCCACCTGCTGGTAGGCGCTCTGGATGTCCGGGTTGTCATATTTGATGGGGGTGGGCAGGTCGCCGGTGAGGATCTCGCTGGCGTCGTGGTACAGGGCGGCCACGGCCACCCGGCCGGGGTCCACGCTTCCGCCGAAATATTGGTTCTGGATCACGGCCAGGGCGTGGGCCAGCACCGCCACCTGGTGGGAGTGCTCCTGAATGTTCTCCGGCTGGGTGTTGCGCATCAGGCCCCACCGGGCGATGTACCGCATCCGGGCGGTCATGGGAAAAAAGTTGTGGGCCACCGGACCCCGCCCCCTTCCTTGAGATGGTTGCTATTTTATCACAGACGGGGGCGGCTTGTAAACCGGAAACGGCGGGCGAGGGCGTATTTTCGGTTTGCCGCCCGGGACACAGGCTTCTATATTGAACAGACAGAAAAATATGTGTATAATTTTGAGCAGTACATCCGCTGTGGGAATGGGGGAAGCAACTTTGAAAGCAGGGTTCAAAACGGCAGGCCGCAGGCTCCGGAGTCTTGACAGCCGCCTTGAGAAAGTCCAGTTTTTAACTGGGAATGCGCTGAAGCTCATCGCTGTTTTCACGATGGTCGTTGACCACACCTGTAAAATCGTGCTTCAATGGCTGCTGATAAACCATTGGGGCGTTATGGTCGATCACGGACAGATGTCGTGGGAGCAATTCCAAAAAATCGATAATTTGATCCGCTTTGACTTACAGAGCATTGGCACGGTCGCCTTTCCGCTGTTCTGCTTTTTGCTGTCGGAGGGCTTCCGGCATACCAGAAACAGGCCCCGTTACATTGGGTCCATGATTTTGTTCGCCTTCCTTTCAGAGCTGCCCTTTGACATCGGTTTTTTCAGCGCGTACTCGACCATGGAGGGCACGTTTCCGTTCTATCTGCGCTATCAAAATGTGTTCTTTACCCTGTCCCTCGGACTGTTGACCTTAGTGTGCCTGGAGCGGTTTTCCCGCAGCTCCAGATCAGGGAGCGGGAAAATCGGACTGGTGTTTTTACAGGTCCTCAGTATCGCGTTCTTCGCCCTGTTGGCCGAGCTGATCCGCTGTGACTACGGAATGCAGGGGATCTGCTTCATCGCCGCGTTTTATATTTGCCGCGGACACCGGATCGGGCAGGTCCTGCTCTTCCTGTTGGCCTATATGGGTACGACTGGGAATCAGCCGCCCCTGTGTACCCTCCTGGCTTGCCTGCTGATCCTGCTCTACAACGGACAGCGCGGCAAATTCAAACTGAAATACTGCTTCTACGCCTTTTATCCCATCCATATCTCGATTTTGTACCTCATTACATTACAACTGGAGCATTTCCTCCCCGGAAATTAGGCGGCCTGGGGCGGCAGACGGAAGGCCGCACAGATTTCCTGTTTACTCCCGGCGGATTTTGCGGTAAAATGGAGCGGATCCAAACACGAAGGGAGGGCGGAGGATGGCCCAACTGTTGATGCCGGGCAGCGTGGTCGCTATGACGGACCAGGCGGCTGACCGGCTTTTGAAGCTGGACAGCGGCGACGCCGCCCTGCTGTACCTGCACCTGCTGCGCCGGGGCACGCCGGACGGCCTGCGCTGGCCGGAGGACCGGAAGCAGCGGGCGCTGGACCAGCTGAAGGAGCACGGCCTGGCCCCGGCCGCACTGTCCGCCGCTCCTGCAGCCCCGGCCGCCCCCGCGGAGGCTCCGCCCCCGGAGTATGGGGCGGAAGACATCACCGCCGCCCTCAGCGACCCGGTCTCCACCTTCCCGGCCCTGGCCGACGAGGTGGAGCGGCGGCTGGGCAAAAAGCTCACCGCCAACGATCTGAAGATCCTGTACACCCTGTACGACCACCTGGCCCTGCCCACCGAGGTCATCTTTCTTCTGGTCAACTGGTGCGTGGAGGAAATGGAGCGCAAATATGGCCCCGGCCGCAAGCCCTTTCTCTCCCAGATCCGCCGGGAGGGCTTTGTCTGGGCCCGGAAGGGGATCGACACGGTGGAGGCGGCGGAGCGCTATCTCCAGACCCTGGTGCGGCTGCGGGGCCGCGGGGCGGAGGTGCTGCGGCTGCTGGACATCCCGCCCCGGCCTCTGGTGGAGCGGGAGAAGAATTACATTGCCGCATGGGATCAGATGGGCTTTGACGACGAGGCCCTCCGGGCGGCCTATGAGCGCACGGTGATGAAGAAGCAGTCCATGGACTGGAGCTATATGAACGGCATTCTCCGCCGGTGGCACGAGAAGGGCCTGCACACCCTGGCGGCCATCCAGGCCGGGGACCGGGACCCCAGGCCGGTGCAGGCCGCCGCGCCATCCTCTCCCGCCGCCGCCTCCCGGGAGGCGGAACAGGCCCGGGAGGATATGGAGCGGATGCGCCGCCTGATGGAACAGATGAAGCAGAGGGAGGGCTGAACCCATGGCTTACGACCCCAATGTACTGCGCCGGGCCTCCGCCCGGCTGGAGGAGGAGAAGCGCCGCCGGGAGGATGAGCGGGAGCTGCTCCGGCGGCAGACCTATGCCCGGGAGCCCCGGCTGGCCCAGCTGGACCGGCGCCTCCAGGGCACCATGGCCGAACTGGTGGCCGCCTCTCTCCGAAAGGGAGAGAACGCCGGCGACGCGGTGCGCGCCATCCGGGACAAGAATCTGGAGCTCCAGCAGGAGCGGGCCGTGCTGCTGGGCGCGCTGGGCCTGCCGGAGGACGCCCTGGACGACAAGCCCGCCTGTCCCAAGTGCGGAGATACCGGCTGGCGGGGGGCCCAGATGTGCGACTGTCTGAGGTCTCTCTGCACCCAGGAGCAGATCCGGGAGCTGTCCAAGCTGCTGGATCTGGGGGAGCAGTCCTTCGACACCTTCCGGCTGGACTATTACAGCCAGTCCGTATGGCCCGGACGGGGTACCTCTCCCCGGGACAACATGGACCTGGTGTATGAGGTGTGTCTGAACTACGCCCAGAAATTTGGCCGCTTCTATTTCAAAAACCTGTTTCTCTCCGGCGCGCCCGGATTGGGCAAGACCTTCCTGTCCGCCTGCATCGCCCGCTCGGTGTCCGAGCAGGGGCGCTCTGTGGTGTACGACACCGCGGGCAACATCTTCGCCCAGTTTGAGACCCGGAAGTTCCAGCGGGACGCGGAGGGCGTGCAGACCGCCCTGGACGAGACCCGGCGGTACCTCACCTGTGACCTGCTCATTCTGGACGACCTGGGCAGCGAGCTGACCACCCAATTTGTCCAGTCCGCCCTGTATGAGCTGCTGAACACCCGGCTGGTAGCCAACCGCCACACGGTGATCTCCTCCAACCTCACCATGGAGGAGGCCGCCCGGCGCTACTCCCCCCAGATCGCCTCCCGCCTCATCGGAGAGTACCATGTCCTCCACTTCTTCGGGGATGACATCCGCCTGTTGAAGAAGAATAAGCTCTGATGCACACATATCCCCCCGGTCGCTCAGCGGCCGGGGGGATATGTTCTTTGGATCAGACATCAGGCCGGGCCCCTATTTCGCTGCACCCGCGCCGCTCACCGGCCGGCCTGTCCCATGGCCGGGCGGGACCTCCCGGGACTCCGGACGCTCACGGCGGCGGCCCAGCACCTTGCCCAATTCGCAGATGGGGATGGGGGCTGCGGCCAGCAGCAGGACGGTGAGCCACTGGCCCCCATCCATGGGGACCACGGAAAACACGCTTTGGAGGGGCGGGAACAGGAGCACCGCCAGCTGCATGGACGCCCCGGCCAAAAACGCCTTGTTCATGGCGGGGTTGGACAGCAGCCCCTGCTCCAGCAGGGAGCGGTCCTCACTGCGCACATTGAAGGCGTGGAACAGCTGGCACAGGGTGAGGGTGGCAAAGGCCATGGTGTTGGCTGCCGCCCCCTCCAGGCCCGGGGCGGCCAGCCGGGTGAAGCCCAGGAAATAGGCCGCCAGGGTCAGCCCGCCCACCATCAGCCCCTGCCAGGCCAGACGCAGGGAGAAGCTCCGGTCGAACAGCCCCCGGTCCGCAGGGCGGGGCGGCTGCTCCATGGCCCCCTCCTCCACCGGCTCCACCCCCAGGGCCAGCGCCGGGAGGGAGTCGGTGACCAGATTGAGCCACAGAAGCTGCACCGGAGCCAGGGGCATCTGCCCAAAATCCAGCAGGGTGGCGGTAAAGATGGTGAGGATCTCCCCGATGTTGCAGGAGAGGAGATAGTGGATGGCCTTGCGGATGTTGGACCAGATCCCGCGGCCCTCCTCGATGGCGGACACGATGGTGGAAAAGTTGTCATCGGTGAGAATGAGGTCGGCCGCCCCCTTGGCCACATCGGTGCCGGAGCGCCCCATGGCGCAGCCAATGTCCGCCGCCTTCAGGGCCGGGGCGTCGTTCACCCCGTCCCCTGTCATAGCCACCACACAGCCCCGCTTCTGCCAGGCTTTCACAATGCGCATTTTGTGTTCAGGAGATACTCGGGCAAACACAGAAAAGCGGTGGATGTCCTCCTCCAGGGCCTCCTGGGGCAGAAATTCCAGCTCCGCCCCGGTCACCGCCAGGTCGCCCGGGCGGTAGATGTCCAGCTCCCGGGCCACCGCCAGGGCCGTGGCCTTGTGGTCCCCGGTGATCATCACCGGCCGGACTCCCGCCCGGTGGCACAGGGCCACCGCCTCCCGTACCTCGGGGCGGGGCGGGTCCATCATGCCGAACAGCCCCAGGAAGGTCAGCCCGCTCTCAATGGTCCCGGGGACCACGGTGGGAGGCAGGAAGGCCAGATCCCGGCTGGCCACCCCCAGCACCCGCAGAGCCCGCCCGGCCATCTCCTCGTTGGCCCGGAGGATCCCCTCCCGCTGCCGGGGGGTGAGAACCCCCTGAGGGCCGGCTGCGCAGCGTTCCAGCAGAACGTCCGGCGCACCCTTGACGAACACCCGGAAGCCCCCCTCCGGCCTCGGGTGGATGGTGGACATGAGCTTCCGGCCGGAATCAAAGGGGAGCTCCTCCTGTCGGGGCCACTGCTCGTCCAGCTTGTTCCGGTCCAGCCCCTCCCGGGCTGCGGCCACGATCAGGGCCCCCTCCGTGGGGTCTCCCTGGGCGGCGGGCGCGCCCGCCCGCCACTCCAGGCGCGCGTCGTTGCACAGGGCACCAGCCAGCAGCGCATCTCTCCGCCGTCCTCCGGCGGGGATCCACACCTCCTGCACCGTCATCCGGTTCTGGGTGAGGGTCCCGGTCTTGTCGGAGCAGATCACACCGGCGCACCCCAGGGTCTCCACGGCGGGCAGCTTCTTCACGATGGCCCCCCGGGCGGCCATCCGCCCCACCCCCAGGGCCAGTACGATGGTGACGATGGCGGGCAGACCCTCCGGGATGGCGGCCACCGCCAGCGACACAGCAGTGAGAAACATATCCAGCATCCGCTTCCCCTGGATCAAGCCCACCCCAAACATGACCGCACACACCGACAGGCACAGGAAAGACAGGGTCCGGGAGATCTCCCCCATCTTCTGCTGGAGGGGGGTGTCGGTCCCCTCGTCCCCCAGGAGCAGCCCGGCGATGTGCCCCATCTGGGTGTCCATTCCAGTGGCACACACCAGGGCAGTCCCCCGGCCCGCGGTGATGAGGGTGCCGGAGATGACCATGTTGGTCCAGTCCCCCAGGGGCGCGCCCTCTGCCAGGGCCTCGGCGGGAGCCTTTTCCACGGGGATGGACTCCCCGGTCATGGCGGACTCATCCGCCTGGATGCGGCTGCACTCCAGGATCCGGGCGTCAGCGGGGACCAGATCGCCGGCCTCCAGAAGGATCACGTCCCCGGGGACCAGCTGGGCCGCGGGCAGCTTCACCGGGCGGCCGCCCCGAAGAACGGTGGCCTGGGGTGCGGACAGCCTGCGCAGCTCCTCCAGGGCGTGCTGAGCCCGATCCTCCTGAAAAATTGAGATCACGCTGTTGACCGCCACGATCACCAGAATGATGGCCGCGTCCAGCCACTCCTTCCCGCCGCTGGCCGCCAGGGACAGCCCCGCCGCCCCAAGCAGCACCAGGATCATGGGGTCCCGCATCTGCTCTAAGAGCCGCCCCAGAAGCCCTGCCTGCGGCGGCGGTTCCAGCTCATTGGGTCCGGTGCGCCGCAGACGCTCCTCCGCCTGGTGTTGGGACAGTCCGCCGGGGCGGGCGTCCAATTCCTCCAAAAGCCGGGGCAGCGGCTTGCTGTGCCAGCTGCTCATATCATCACACTCCTTCCATGTTCTCCCATTATATCAGAGGGCCTGTCCGCTTTTTGGGGAAATCAGGGAAGGTGCGCCAGAGAAGTGCCCGTCCCCCGCCGCAGAATGTTTCCCCATCCATCCGCAGGGGAGGGGCTTGCCCCTCCCGCCAGGTTTCCGAATGGTTTCGATCCACGCTGAGGGTTTCGCCCCTTGGGCGAGTTTCTTTCCCAGCGATGGGAAAGAAACCAAAGGATCGCCGGGGGAGGGCTCCGATGGGCGTCCCCGCCCATAGTCGCACCTCCCCCAGACCCCCGTTTACGGGGGTTATCCCTATACCCTTTTGCAGAAGTTCCGGCGCGCAAAATATGGTTCCAGGGTTTTGGTTCCTTCCGGGCCACTTGGCCCTGATGCGGTGCAAAATTCCGGTCTGTTCCAGTTCACCGCCGCGCCTGGTTCCGACCAGCCGTGGCAGAGGGTGCGGGATCGGGGGTGTGCCGATTGGGATTGCTCCGAAAACAAGAAACAGCGGGCCGGTGTCCCGCCCCTACGGCGTTTTCATGACCCCGTTTGGTTCCAGAGGGACAGACACGGTTTCAAGGCTGCGGCGGTCGCCATATCACGCATGACCGAAATTGCCTTGTGGGGGCGGGTCTCCTGACCCGCCCGCCGGTTCACCTCCGCAGGGCGAAACCCCAGCGTTGACCGAAAAATTCCGAAAGCAGGCGGGAGGGGCAAGCCCCTCCCCTACGGGATGATGGGAAAACATTCTGCGCCGGAGGAAGCACACAAAAACACAACCCCCGCCATCCTTTCCATGAGAAAAGGGCATGGCGGGGCTTAATTACCATAAAATGTATGATAATGTACCACTTTTGACCTCTGCTCAATATAGGTGGAGGTGTTTTTTATGGCAAGCAATCACACGGAGCATTTTTCACTCAATCAATGGCAGGCGGACGATCAGGTACTCCGCACCGATTTCAACGAGGACAACGCCAAGATTGACAGCGCTCTCAAGGATCTGGCCGCCGCGCAGGCGGAAAAAGCCGACCAGACGGCCCTGGACGCTCTGGCCGCGGAGGTGGCGAAAAAGGCCACCACGGCGGCGCTGGAGGCCCTCAGTAAAAAGCTGGCATCCATGCCCTGCCTAGTGACCGGGACCTACACCGGAGACGGGGCGGAAAGCCGCCTGATTTCCCTGGGCTTCCAGCCCAAGGCCCTGCTGGTGATGCGGGAGGAGGGCTACTCCGCCCGTCCGTATACCGATGACTACTACGGTGGCCTGGCCCTGCCGGGGAAGCCGGTATGCCTGCAAACCAGCTATGGGACCGATTATATTTTGACCATCGAATCCAAGGGCTTCCGGGTCTACTATAACAATAGCAGGCACACCATCAGCAATCAGAAGGAGGCCAATTACTACTATTTGGCCTGGAAATAAAATCAGAGGGCCCCTCCCATACGGGAGGGGCCGCACTGATTGGATTTTAAGAGATCTGTAAAACCGTCAGGAATTACGCACCCTTGACCTCGTTGGACTCGACGCCGTTCACAACGACCTTGTAAACGCTGCCGGTATCCAGCAGGAACTTATCGCCGTCATCGCTCACAGTGGTGGCATCCTTCTTCAGGGTCACCTTCTTGGTGCCAGCGGAGACGTACTTGCCGTCCACGCGCTGCTGCAGCTCCACGGTGAAGTTAGTATCCTGCTCGGCCTTCTGGTTCATGACGATGTTGAAGCCACCGTCAGCCCACATCTGAACATGGTCGATCTTGGCGTCAACCTTATCGGCATCGTTCTTGTCGGCGTCCTTGATCTTGTAGACATAGACCTCAACGGCCTCGTCGTTGTCATCCTCGAACACGAAGACGTTCTCAGAGTAGGTGCCGTCCACGCCGAAGTTCTTAGCCAGGCTGCTGGGAGTGGTGGTCTTGCCGTCGCCGTCATCGTTGACGAAGATCTTGTAGCTGTCGGCCAGGACCACATCGTTGCTGCCCAGGCTCAGCACGCCGCTCTTGTAGGAGATGGTCTTGATGCCGGTGTAGACCTTGAAGTCATCATCGCTGGCGTCCTTCACCAGATCCTGGTCGTCCATGTAGCCGTTCTCGTCATAGGAGACGTTCTGGTACAGGCCGATCTTCAGATTCTTATCGGTAGCCTTGACGGTGGTGATCTCGCCGTTCACGATGGCGTCGTACTCATAGTACTTGTTGTCATCCTTGTCAACGCTGGCGTTGGGGCTCTCCTCCAGGAGGTAGACACGGTCGCCGCTGTCGCCGGAGATGGACATATCAGCAGAGTAGATGTAGACCACGTCGGCGTAGGCACCGTCATTCACCACAGCCACAGTCACATCAGCAGTCTTGGAGGTGATGTCGGGGACATTCTTGATGCCGGTGTAAGCAGTCACATCGTCATCGTCGTTCACCACGAAGATGGTGTCGTTGTTGGCCTTGGCGGCAGTGCTACCAGTATAGATGGAGCTCTTGCCATTCTCAACGATCTTCTGGTTATCAGCGCTCACGGTGTAAGTCTCGTTCTTCTCGCCAGTGATCGCCTCCAGCTCGTACTTGCCGTTGCTCTTCTCGTTGTAGGAGTACCACTTGTTCTCAAACGAGGTATTGTCCTTGATCTCATCATCGTTGTCCACCACAACAACCTTGTTGGTGCCGTCGATGAAGTAGGCGTCGGCCTCCAGGTCGGCCTTCGCGCCACCGGTAGGAGCAATCTCAGCCACATAGACATAGTCGTTGTGGCCGGCAGTGCCGTCGGTGTAGATCACATAGCCGTTGGCGTCCAGAACCAGGGTGTAGGCGTCGTTCAGGTCGTAGGACAGATTGCTGTCGTCCTTCACGGCGTCAGTGTAGTTCTTGGAGTACTCGTACTTGGTGCCGTCCACGGTGACATTCTTCTTCTCAGTGTAAGCGGTCACCTTGCCCTCGACGGTCTCAGCCAGGTCGATGGTCTTGATCTCCTTGTTGGCCACAGTGATCAGGACATAGTCCTCATCGGAGTAGCTGTCCAGGTAATCAAAGTCATCGGAGGACAGAGTGGTATCCTTGACGTCCACGAAGGCCTCGTCCAGAATGTCCAGCTCCAGCTCCTCGTCGTTCTTGTCGTAGTCGCCGTCAACCTGAGCCACATAGGAGTTGATGACAGCGATGACCACGTCGTTGGAGTCATCGTCGATGAACACCTCGGTGGTGGCGCCCTTCTTGATGACATCCTTGCCGGCGTCATCGTCGTTGTTCTTGACGATGTAGTCGCTCAGATTCACCTTCTGAGCCACGCCGTCCACGACCACGGTGAAGTCGGCGTCGCCGTTCTTCAGGTCGTTGTAGACGTCGCTGCCCACCAGATCGTACAGGTCCTGCTTCTCGACGGTGGCGGTGTAAACAGCGTCAGCGTCGTCAGCGTAGGTGCCGATCTCCTTGTTCTCATAGGTCCACTTCACGGAAGGACGGCCGAAGTCGTCGTCCGCGCCGTCGGCCTTGACCAGGTCGCCGTCGTACAGATCCTCACCCAGCTGGATGGTGTACTTGCCGTCCACCTTGGTGTTGTCGATCTTGGCGTACTTGCTGTCGGTGCCGGTGCGGGAATCATAGGTAGCCTTGCCGCCGGAGATGACGATGTCACCCACCTGCACGTCGCTGCCGTTCTTCTCGGCCTTGACCAGATCAGCCTCCAGGGCGTTCAGGACCATCTGAGCCACGTCGTTGCGGGTCAGGGCCTCCTTGGCGCCGGTGGCAACGCCGTCGAACAGACCGGCGGTGCTGCCGTTCTTGGTGGTCTCCACCAGCCAGTCAGAGCCGAAGTCGGCGCTGTACTGGAAGTAGCCCAGAGCCTTCAGCAGCATCAGGGCAGCCTGACCGGTGGTGACAGTGTCGCTGCCGCCGTAGGTCTTGGCGTCGTAGCCGCTGGTGATGCCGTTGGTGTAGCAGGCGGCCACATAGGGCTCAGCCCACTCGGGCACGTCGGTGAAGGGGCTGGTGCCCTTGTAGCTGGCCACAGTGTAGTCCAGTAGGTTGCACATCACAACCGCCATCTCGTTACGGGTGACCTTGGCCTCGGGATTGAACTTGCCGTTCTCATCGCCGACCATGATGCCGACGGTCTTCAGGACCTCAATGGCTTCCTCGTTCTGCTTGGAAGTCACATCGGCATAGCTCGCGGCGCTGCTGCCCATTACCATCAGACCAGAGATCATGGTGGCGGTGAGGCCCAGGCTGAGAGCACGCTTCAGGTTTCTCATTGGAATTCCTCCTTGATTTTTTCAAGCTGCGGGGGATTTGTTATTTTCTCCCAAAATTAGTTTATTTTCTCCTTATATTAAGCCGTATCCGGCATAAAATAGGTGAAATACTAATTATAGGAAAGCATAACTCCCCTTGCCTGTGTTCATACTATACTCTAATGCAAGCCCCCCGTCAACGGGTTTGGGCGAAGTGTAACAAAACCGTAATATTGCGACATGATTGTTACAAAGCTGAATTTTTGCGAAATATTGCTGTAAAGTACCGGGAAAAGTTGCGGCGGTTTTTGTTGGTTTTGGCGGTGAGCCGTCCGCAAAATGCCGTTCTCCTCTGCTGTGATTTCCTCGAGCCGCCGTAGGGGCGCACAGCGTGCGCCCGTTGTCCGTTTTTGCTGTGATCCGCCTGAAACATTGTAGGTGCGGGGCTCTGACCCGCCCGTCCTCCTGTTTTGCTGCGATCCGCCTGAAACATTGTAGGGGCGGGACTCTGACTCGCCCGCCGCCCGTGGACTATGACGCCCGTAGGGCGCGACGACTACTCGGCGCGCCGCCTCACAGAGCTTCGCCCTTTGGGTGAAAACCTCCGCGTAAAATGAAAGCCTTCCGGAAACCAGCGAGAGGGGCAAGCCCCTCCCCTATGGGACGGTAGGGAGACATTCCCCGGCAGAGAACAGGCGGGCGGCCACATGGGGCCGCCCCTACTTTATTATATAGGATGAAACCGCCCTCCGGTGGTACGTCTCCGTACACCGAAGGGCGGTTTTGGTTTTTGTTTTGTTCTCCCGTCAGCCGTTGGGGAACATTAGGGCAATGGGCCCCGTGATGATTTGCGGGAAGAAGATGAAGATACAGATAATACCGACAGTCAGGAACAGCCACGGCACCACGGATTTTATCACCTTTTCCAACGAAAGTCCGGTGACATTCTCCGCGGCGTACAGGCACACGCCTACAGGAGGAGTGATTAGGCCGAAGCTGAGGGTGATAACCAGGAACACCACGAAGAACAGGGGACTGACGCCCAGCTGCTTCACCACAGGGAGCAGGATGGGGACCAGGATGTAGATGGCGGCGGTGGCGTCCATGAACATGCCCACAATGATCAGGAAGATGAACAGAGCAAACATGATGACCAGCTGGTTGTCAGAGATGCCCAGGACAAAGTGGGCCAGCTTGGTGGGCAGGCCGTCCAGCTCGAAGATCTGGCCGGCAGGCTTGGCGGCGATGGCGATGAACAGGATGGTACCGGTCTGGCGGGCATTCTTGGCGATGATGCGGGGAATGTCAGACCACTTCAGACGCTTGTACACATAAATGGAGACCAGCATGGCATAGGCCACGGCAATGCCCGCACCCTCGGTGGGGGTGTAAATGCCGCTGTACATACCCACCAGCATGATTACGGGGACCATCAGGGCGGGAATGGCGGAGAGGAAAGCCTTGACCAGGCGTTTGGGCTGGAAGGGGGACTTCTCACCGATGCCAGTGACCTTACAGTGGATGTAATTATAAACCATGTAGATGACGCCGATCAGCACGCCGGGAACCATGCCGGCCATCAGAGCCTGACCGATGGACACGCTGGCGGTGGAGGCGGCCACGATCATCAGGATGCTGGGCGGGATCACGGAGGCCAGCATACAGCCGGCCAGATTGATACCCACGCCGTACTCCTTGGGATAGCCCTTCTTGGCCATGGCGTTGATGCTCATTTTGCCGATGGAAGCCACGGCGGCCACAGAGGAGCCGGACATAGCGCCGAAGATGATATTACACAGAATGGCCACATGGCCCAGGCCGCCATAGATCCAGCCCACACAGGCCTCCGCCAGATCATAGATCTTGTCGGCGATACCGCCCTCGTCCATGAGGGAGCCGGCCAGGATGAACAAGGGGACAGCCACCATGACGAAGCTGTTCATGGAGGTGTACATCAGCTGGACCACCATCGTCAGAGGCATATTGCCCATGGTGATCAGCACGATGACGGACGCGGCGCCCAGAGAGATGGCGATGGGCACGCCCAGGGCCATCAGGCCCAGAAAGATCAACAGCAGTGCTACACTCATTTCTCGTCGCCTCCGATCACTACCTTATGGGGATACTCTAAAAAGCTCTGGATGGTGCCGATGATGCCCAGGAAGCCGCACAGAGGCACACAGATCATGATCGCGCCCATGGGGATGGCAACGGCAGTGGCCATCTCGTTGAAGGCAAACTTCTGCATGGTCAGGTCGATGCCGTACTTTACCATGAAGGCGAAGAAGCCCAGGGTGACCACATAGTACAGAACGGTGCACACCTTCTGCATGGGCCGGGGCAGCATATTGACCAGGATCACCACACGGGAGGACTCCGCCCGGTTGAAGCCGGCGGCCACCGCCAGGAACATCATCCAAAGGAAGAAGAAGCGGGTCGTCTCCTCCGTCCAGGTCAGCGTCACGCCGACCAGACGCCCGCCTACCTGCAGCAGCACGACCAGCAGCAGACAGACCAAAGTTCCTCCGCACAAAATATCCTCCAGCTTGTCTACGACATCAAAAAATTTACTCAAGGGTGAATGCTTGCGTTCCATTGATTCCCCTCCTAATACACAAAGATTCTTTTTCTCTCACCTGCGGGGCAGGAATAGAGCGGATGCGGTGGAGCCGGAGGGGCTCCTCCGCATCCGCTTTACGCTTCAGTTGATGGAGTTGCGATCTCTTGCCGGGATCGGGTCAGGCCTTGCCGCAGAAGGCAACAGTGGCATCAAACAGCTCGTCGTTCTGGACCATTTCCTTGAACTTGGGGTACAGCTCCTGGGAGACGGACACGAACTCCTGGAAGCCCTCCTCGGGAACCTCGTTGTACTCCATACCGTTGTCGGTCAGTAGCTTCAGCATCTCGCCGTCCTTCTCGGCCTGGTAGTCCACATACCACTGCTGGCACTCCTCGGCAGCCTGGTGCAGGGCGTTCTGCTGGTTCTCGGTGAGACCGTTCAGCTTGTTGGTATTCATGCCCACGATCCAGGCGTCGGCAATGTGGTTGGTCGCGGAGATGTACTTCTGGACCTCATAGAAGTTGTTGGTGGCAGGCACGTCCACGGGGTTCTCCTGTCCGTCCAGGGTGTTCAGCTGCAGGGCGTTGTAGACCTCGCTGAAGCTCATGGGAGTGGCGTTGGCGCCGCAGGCGGTGAAGAACTCAACATACAGGGAGTTGCTGGGGGTACGCAGGACCATGCTCTCCAGGTCGGCGGGGGAGTTGATGGGCTTCTTGCTGTTGGTCACCTGGCGGAAGGAGCGGGTCCAGCTGCCCAGGCAGGTAATACCCATGCTCTCGACGCTATTGAACAAGTCCTTGCCGATGTCGCTGTTCAGGTAGTCCTGCAGCTGCTTGGTGTCGTCAAACAGGTAGGGGACGGAGACCACATAGAAGCTGGGGTCGAAGCTGGCGTACAGGGAGGAAGCCAGGATCACGATGTCCAGAGAGCCGTTGCCCACGGAGGAGATGGCGGCATTGCCGTCGCCGCCGTACAGGGAACCGTTGGGGTAAATGGTCAGCTCGATGCTGCCGTTGGAGTACTCCTCCACGCGGGACTTGAACTCCTGGGCCGCGGCATAGATGTAGGAGTTGTCAGCGTCAGGCACGCTGACGTTCATGGAGACCTTGGGATCAGAGGAATCACCGGAAGCGCTGCCGGAGGCGCTTGGCGTGCTTCCGGATCCGCCGGAGCAGCCGACCAGAGAGAAGGTCAGCGCCAAAGCCAGGATAGAGCTGAGACACTTTTTCATCTTAAATTACTCCTTTTTGATCGTTTTATCATTCGGCTTCGTTACTGAACACCGAGGTTCACCTTGTAAAGTTCCTTCACGCTGGGATAGAGGCCGGTGTAGACCTGATAACGGCGGTCATACACCTCTTTGTATGCGTCGCTGTGCCGGATCTCCATGTATACGCTCTTCTCCACCTTGGCGGAGGCCTCGTACACATCCTTGAACACGCCAATCCCCACGCCAGCCAGCAGAGCAGCGCCCACAGGGGCCATGTCGTTCATATCCAGCACTGTGATGTCACGGCCGGTGATGTCGGCCTTGATCTGGGCCCAGACCTTGCTCTTGGCGCCGCCGCCGATGGAGGAGAACTTGATCAGCTTTTGTCCGGTGACCTTCTCCACCATCTCGATGAGCTGGCGCAGGCCGTAGGCACAGCCCTCCAGCACCGCCCGGTTCATCTCCCGGCGGGTTGTCTTGAGGGACAATCCGAAGAACACGCCCCTGGCGTATGGATCCCACACCGGGCTGCGTTCCCCCATCATATAGGGGAGAAACACCAGCCCGTCGGCTCCCGGCTCCGCCTGCTCCGCATCGTCGTTCATCAGCATCATGCCCTGCTTCCCGGTGACGGAGGGGTAATCCTTATAGTCCTGATAGAAGTTGTCATATATCCACTGGTAGGAGGAGCCGGTGTGGGACATAGCCCCCTGATAGATCCAGGCTCCATCCACCACATGGCGGCGGTTGATGAAATTGGGAGAGAACTTGGGCTCCTCCACGCAGACGGTCAGCACATTCGTAGTGCCCACCGACTCGCACACGTCGCCCTGCTTGACCACACCGGCCGCCAGAGTGGCGCAGGCGGTGTCTCCGCCGCCGATGACGATCTTGGTCTCGGGGGACAGGCCCATGGCCAGCAAGACCGGGTGGATCAGATTGCCCACCACATCCGTAGACTTGACCAATGGAGGCAGCTTGTGGATGTCGATACCGATCTTGCCACAGATCTCCTCAGACCACACACCCCGCCCCGCCGTCTCATACAGCAGGGTATAAGAGGCGTTGGAGTGGTCGATGGCGAAGTTCCCGGACAGCATCACGGCGATGAGGGTGTTCACATGGCCGAAGTACCGGGTCTTTTCGTAGATCTCAGGCAGATTTCTCTTGATCCAGAGCATGGAGGTGCCGGACATGGCCCCCGCCATGGGGCTGTTGGCGGTGATCTCAAACAGACGCTGGTTCCCGATGGTCTGGCGGAAGATCTCCGCCTCCTCCGTGCTGCGCCGGTCTGAGTAGATGATCGGATCCACCAGCACCCGTCCGTCGGCGTCGAAGGCCGCCAGGCCGGGACACAGGCTGGAGATCCCGATGGCCTTGATCTTTCCAGGCTCCACCCCGTGCTTGCTGATCAGCGCCCCCACGCAGCCGGTGAAGGCATTCCACATATCCGCGGTGTCGATCTGGATCGACACCTGATTGGGGTTGATCAGGCGGTATGCCGCGCTCTCCTGGGCCACAAACCTGGCTTCCTGGTCAATGACGGTAACCTTGATGCTGGAGGTCCCCACGTCCACGCCCAGGAGATAAATCTCTTCCATGGTGATCCCTCCTTAAGTTGATGGTGAAGAGAGCTTAGAACTGGTCGTAGTTCTTGTCGTGCTCCAGCTGAGCCAGCAGTTCCTTGGTCTCCTTGACGGAGTAGCCGTGGTGGATCAGGTAGCGCAGGGCCACGACCAGAGCGGTCACATCGGGATAGTCCCAGACGAAGCGGCCCATGGTGACGCCGCCCACGCCGCAGTCCATCGCCTCACGGGTGATGGTCAGGAAGTGGTTCAGCTTGCCCTCGGCGTCCAGACCGGCGGGCGCGTCACCGCCCTGGATCACAACACGGAAGCCGCTGGGCACAGTGGACAGGGCCTTCGCCATCGCGTCGGGGTTGCCGCAGTAGGTGGTCTTAACGATGTCCATGCCCATCTCGCAGGCGGAGCGGATGCAGTAAGCGATGTTCTCCCAGGAGGTGCGCTCCTCGACGGGAACGCTCTCACCCTTGGGATACACATGGCCGATCAGGGGCATACCCTTCTGCATACACTCGGCAGCGAAGCGGCCGATGGTCTCGAACTGCACGCCCTGGTAGGTGCCCAGGGTCATGGCGCCCATGGAGACGCCGGACGCGCCCAGGGCAATGGCCTCATCCACGTTGCCGAACACGATGTCCTGGGTGGGGGCCACGGGGCTGTAATTGGAGACCTTGCACAGGATGGCGACATCGCGGTTCTTCTCCGCGTCCCAGCACTGATTCAGGATACCAGGGGTGACGGTCATGGCGTCGGGCTTACCGGCGACGATCTTGTCGATGGTGGACTGGATGCTGTGCAGGCCGGTCATGGGAGCGATGCCGCGGGAGATGGCGTGGTCCACGGTGATGGCCATCATCTTGTTGCTCACAGGGTTGACCATGCGGGACATACGTACTTTCTTACCAAGACCGATATTGCTCATTTGAAATACTTCCTTTCATAACGGATCGTTCAGCTTGTCAGGGAAATTCGGGATTCGCCGTACACACGGCGGAGGTTTACGGCTCGATGATGACCTTCAGGCCGGCACCAGCAGCACATACGTCGTAGGCCTTTTGGAAGTCCTCGATCTTGAAGCGGTGGGTAACGATCTTGTCAGCGTCGATCTTGCCGCTTTTGATCATTTCAGCGGCCGCCAGATAGTCCTCCAGCTTGTAGGCGGTGCTGCCGTTGACGTTGATCTCATTATAGTGGATGGTGTTGACCTCGACGGTGGACTCGCCCGTTCCGGCAAAGCCGGCGAACAGGTTCACCGTACCGCCGCGCTTGCACAGCTTCAGGGTGGAGTTCACCAGAGCCGGCACGCCGATGGCCATAACGATGACGTCCATGCCCTGGCCGTTGGTCTCGCGGTCAACGATGGCGGGCAGATCCTCCTTGGTGGGATCCACCACCAGGTCTGCGCCCAGCTCCAGGGCCACCTTGCGGCGCTGCTCGTTGGGCTCGCTGACGATGACCTTGCGGGCTCCGGCGATCTTGGACAGCTGCAGGTGGAACAGGCCGATAGGGCCTGCACCCACGATGAGCACATCATCATTGAAGCCGGTGCCGGCGTTCTTCAGGCCGCGGATACAGCAGGACAGGGGCTCGATCAGAGCGCCGGCCTGATAGGACACGTGCTCGGGCAGCTTGACCACATTTCCGTTCTCGATGCAGATGGCGGGGATGCGGATATACTCCTCGAAGCCGCCGTCGAACTCATAGCCGATGGCCTTGCGGTCCAGGCAGGCGTTGGTGCGGCCCCGCAGGCAGCTGCTGCAATGGTGACAGGGGATGACGTTGGCCACGGCGACCTTCTCACCCACCTCATAGCCCTTCACGTCGGCACCCACTTCGGCGATAATGCCGCAGAATTCGTGGCCGATGACAGAGGGATAGCGGACTCCCTTTGTCTTCTTTCCAGTGAGAATCCGCATATCCGTGCCGCAGATGGCGGCAGCCTTCATTTCCAGCAAGATCTCATCAGGGCCGATCTGGGGCTTTTCAATCTCCGCCGGAGCGAACTGATTGGGACCAGACAGGACAACTGCTCTCATGAAAATTTCCTTCTTCCTTTTACATGTTACATGATTTGACAGCTTCCTCCAACTTCTGCGCCTGTTGGGCCGGGGAGGTTCTGCTCTCTGAGCGTATCGTAGCACTTATGAAATAAAATTTCAATATTGAAAATATTTTTTGTATCTTTGTCGAAAAAGCGCAGTTATTTTTTGTGCAATACGCCAATATTAGCGTGATATGGCAGAATAAAACCGACTTCCGCATCATCCAGAAGTCGGTTTAGTAGTAGTTTTTCTACATATTTAAGCCGAAAAGTGAGATACTCTTCCGTATCTCAAACTTAACTATTCCCTTGGAGCACACCATCAGCCCTTGTTGTCCGATGTGGAGGCCCGGGTCTTATAGATTGCCTGGAAGGACTTGTCGTAATCCTGGAACGCCACAATGGCGATCAAGCTGTCCATCACCGCCAGCTGGGCCAAGCGCGTGCTGGCGGATTCCGACCGAAAGATGGTCTCCTCGCTGATGGTGGTGATGGTGTAGTCGGCAATCTTGGACAGACGGTTCTTCCCCTCCGAGGTCAGCCCCACTACCGTGGCCCCGCAGGATTTTCCCACTTCGGCCGCCCGCAGCACGTGGAGGTTATTTCCCGAATGGGATACAGCAAACAGTACGTCTCCCGGTGTCAGGAGGGATGCCTCCATCAGCTGGATGTCCTTGTCCTCCACCGCGCAGACGTGGATGCCGATCATCAGAAATTTGTGGTGGGCGTCCCTGGCCACGATCATACTGCCCCCAGTGCCCGCAAACACGATCCGGGACGCTTTTCCCAAAATCTCCGCCACCTGCTTGATGTTCTTCATATCCAGAGCCTGGACCGTGCGCTGGAGGGCGGCGATCTCCGTGGCAAAAATTTTATGGCAAATCTGCTCCGGCTTGTCGTCCTTCTGGAGCTTGGGGTTGTACTGCTGCTCTGAGGGGATGGCCTCCATGGCCACCCGGATCTTGAACTCCTGGAAGCCCTTATAGCCCAGGCTCTTGCAGAATCGGACCATGGAAGCGTCGCTGACCCCGATCAGCTCCGCCAGCTCCAGCAGGTTGCAGTGCAGAACTTTCTCCAGATTCTCTTTGATATAAAGGGCGATCTTCCGCTCGGTCACTGTGGCATTCTGACTCTCACTTTTGGCAATGATCCTGTTGAGGCAGCTTTCGTTCTCCATACACAAAAATCTCCTATTCTGATGTCCTGCCCTGGACGTAGCAGCGAAAAGGGGCATTTCATCCTCTTCTTTTCCATTTTAGCATCGTATTTACCTCTGCGCAACCACATTTTAAACCGCACAGGCCGGAGCCAGCTTGGCTCCGGCCTGTTTTGATCTCACATCTTTTACAGCTCGATGGTACGGATCACTTTGGCGCACCGGGGGCACAGCGTGGGGTGCCCCTTGTCGGCGCCCACCTTGATGTGGTGCTTCCAGCAGCGCTCACACTTCTCGCCCTTGGCCTCAGACACCGCGGCCTGGATGACGGGGACCTTGACGCCGGCGGCGCCGGCGCCCTGAGCGATCTCCACATCGGAAACAATGAACAGATCGGCCAGCTGGTCGGTGGTAAAGGCGGACAGCTTCTCCATGGCCCGCTTGCCCTCGTCGCCCTGGGGATAGAGGACCACATGGGCCTCCAGGGCCTTGCCGATCTTCTTCTCGTTCCGGGCGTTCTCCAGCACCACGTTCACGTCGTCCCGCAGATCCTCCACCAGAGCCCACTTCTCCATCTCCGCCGGGCTCAGCGCGTAGCCGGCAAAGGGCTGGTTCATCTCATTGAGGACTACGTTACGGCCGTCCTCGTCCCCGCGGTGGGGCATGGCCTGCCAGATCTCATCACAGGTGAAGGCCAGGATGGGGGCGAACAGCTTGGTCATGGTATCCAGGATGAGCCACAGGGCGGTCTGGGCGGAGCGGCGCTCCAGGCCGTTGGCCTCCTCGCAGTACAGCCGGTCCTTGATGATGTCCAGATAGAAGGAGGACAGCTCCACCACACAGAAGTCGTTGATGGCGTGGGAAACCACATGGAACTCATAGTTGTCATAGGCGGCGAAGCACTTCTCGGTCAGCTCATTGAGCTTGGTCACCGCCCAGCGGTCCAGCTCCAGCATCTCCTCCGGCTTGACCAGCTCATTGGGGTCGAAGCCGGCCAGGTTGCCCAGGCAGTACCGGGCGGTGTTGCGGAATTTCAGATAGTTCTGGCTGAGCTGCTTGAAGATCTTGTCGGAGCAGCGCACATCCACATGGTAGTCGGCGGAGCCGGCCCACAGGCGGATCATATCCGCGCCGTACTTCTGGAAGATCTCCGCGGGGTCCACGCCGTTGCCCAGAGACTTGTGCATCGCCTTGCCCTCGCCGTCCACGGTCCAGCCGTGGGTGACGCACTCCTGGAAGGGCGCGCCCTTGCCCAGCGCGCCCACAGCGGTGAGCAGGCTGGACTGGAACCAGCCGCGGTACTGGTCCAGGCCCTCCATATACATGGTGGCGGGCCAGAAGCCCTGGTCCTTCTGCATGGAGGCGAAATGGGTGGAACCGGAGTCGAACCAGCCATCCAGGGTGTCCTCCTCCTTGGTGAAGCCGCTGTTCTTCCCGCAGTGTGGGCAGGTAAAGCCCTTGGGCAGGATGTCCTTGGCCTCCATCTCATACCAGGCGTTGGAGCCCTTCTCGCCAAAGAGCTTGCTCACCGCCTCGATGGTCTCGTCGGTGACGATGGGCTTGCCGCAGTCGGCGCAGTAGAACACCGGGATGGGCAGGCCCCACCGGCGCTGACGGCTGATGCACCAGTCATTGCGCTCCCGGATCATGGACTTCATCCGGTCGATGCCCCAGCCGGGGACCCAGCGCACCTGGTCGCAGGCGGCGCAGGCCTCGTCCTTGAAGGACTCCACGGAGCAGAACCACTGGGGGGTGGCCCGGAAGATGATGGGCTTCTTGCAGCGCCAGCAGTGGGGATAGCTGTGGACGATCTCTTCACTGGCAAAGAGAGCTCCGCTCTCCTTCATGTCGGCCAGGATGACGGGGTTGGACGCCTCCGTCTTCATCCCGGCGTACTTGCCGGCATAGTCGGTGTGGCGGCCCTGGTCGTCCACGGGGACCACCATCTCCATGCCGTACCGGCGGCAGGTCTGATAGTCGTCCGCGCCAAAGCCAGGGGCGGTGTGGACGCAGCCGGTGCCGGAGTCCATGGTGACGTAGTCGGCCAGCAGCAGGCGGCTGGTCTTGTCCAGGAAGGGGTGCTGGGCCAGCATATTCTCAAAGAAAGAGCCGGGGTGGGTCTCCACGATCTCATAGGAGTCAACGCCGCCCACCTTCATCACCTTTTCCACCAGGGCCTCCGCCATGATGTAGGTCTCGCCGTTGTCGGCCTTCACCAGGGCGTAGCTCTCGTCGGGGTGGAGGGCGATGGCCAGGTTGCCGGGCAGGGTCCAGATGGTGGTGGTCCAGATCACAAAGAACAGCTTGCTGTGGTCCAGATGGCCCAGCTTGCCCTGGTCATCCTTCATGGGGAATTTCACATAGACGGTGGTGCAGGGGTCGTCCTGGTACTCGATCTCCGCCTCAGCCAGGGCGGTCTCATCGTGGGGGCACCAGTACACAGGCTTGAGCCCCTTGTAGATATAGCCCTTCTTGTACATGGCCCCAAAGACCTTGACCTCCTCCGCCTCGAAGCTGGGGTCCATGGTCTTATAGGGGTGCTCCCAGTCGCCGATGACGCCCAGGCGCTTGAAGCCCTCCATCTGCACGTCAATGTAGTGCTGGGCAAAGTCGTGGCAGGCGGAGCGGAACTCCGCCACAGACATCTGCTTGTGGTTGAGCTTGTTCTGCTTGATGATGGCCGACTCGATGGGCATACCGTGGTTGTCCCAGCCGGGGATATAGGGGGTATAGTGCCCCCGCATGGCGGCGGCGCGGGTGATGAAGTCCTTGATGGACTTGTTCAGGGCATGGCCCATATGCAGGTTGCCGTTTGAAAAGGGAGGGCCGTCGTGGAGCGCGAAACGGGGCTTGCCCTCGTTTTTCTTCAGCAGCTCATTGTACAGATCCATGTCGTTCCAGCGCTGGAGCATCTCCGGCTCCCGCTTGGGCAGACCGGCCCGCATGGGAAATTCAGTCTTGGGGAGATTGATGGTCTTGTTGTAGTCCATATCTCGTGTTCCTCCATATTATTCATATTCAAAGATCACTGTTTTACAAGCTGCGCAGAGATAAGCAGGATATTCCATAAAATCAGCAAAGCTGCTCCGGGGCGGAGTAGGATTGAGCCTCACCTTGTTCTTGGGGAGCAGGGGAAAGTACCAATGCTCGGGCGCCCATTCCAGATAGCAGATCTTCCTCGGCACCATCCAGCCTGGAGACAGTTCATTTCCACATTTGGGGCAGTTCATCAAAGCCACTCCTCTCCGCAAAAACAAAAACGCCTTTGTCTCTCTAAAGAGACAAAGGCGAACAAACCTCTGCGGTACCACTCTTCTTGCCGGAAGGGCATCCCATCCCAGCCACTCAAATGCTGCCCGGTAACGGAGGCATCCGAAGGGGCTTACTTGGGTTCAGCCCCCCTGCTCCAAGGTGATCTTCCCCGTCTCCTCCCGTCCGCCTTGCACCAAACGGCGGCTCTCTGTGCGTCTCAGAGGCGGGTACTCGTCCTGTTCTGCGCATTATGACCCTGTTTGCCCAATATCTTATCCGCTTTTTCCCCGAATGTCAAGAGGAAAACCGGGACCGCCTCCCCTTTTTCGCTCTTTCCAAAAAAATCCGCCCGGCGGCAGACAAAGCCGTCTGCCGGCGGGCGGGGGGCGTCCTCTTCCGGTCTTTCGCTTTAGATGTGTTCCTGAACCTGAGCCATCTCCTGGGCAATGTTCAGGACGTGGTCACCGATCCGCTCAAAGTCGGTGAGCAGCTCGGAGTAGATGATACATGCCTCGTCGGAGCACTCGCCGCTGCGCATCCGTTCCAGGTGACTGCGGCGGTAATCGCTGGTCATGTCATCAATGCGCTGCTCCAGAGCGGACACCTCGCTGAGCCACTCCACATTTCCGGCCACTGGAGTCAGCAGATAGTCCACACACTCCAGGCAGATATCCCGCATGGCGGCGATCTCCTTCTGTGCTGCCGGAGAGAAGGAGATATTCCGCTTGTTCAGCAGGCGGGTATACCCCGCCAGGTTATCCGCATGGTCGCCGATCCGCTCGATGTTGCCCGAGATGGTGAAGAAGCTGCTCACCACGGCAGATGCCTTCTCGTTGGTCTCATAGGCAATGAGTCGGGAGACATGGAGGGAGATCTCCTTGTTCAGGAAGTCGATATACTCCTCCGTCTTTTCCACCTCAGCCAGCTCGTTCTCATCCCGGTTCAGCACCGAGCGGAAGCTGGCCTCCACATTTCCCTGGGCCATGAGCATCATGCGCCGCAGCTCATGCTGCATCTGGTCCACATAGATGGCGGACACGCCCAGGCCGCCGTCCTTGCTGCTGATCTGGATGGGGGTGAGGTACTCCAGGTGCATCTGGTCCACCTCGTCGCCGGGGCGGTCGGGCAGGATGCGCACCGCAGCCTTCGCCAGATAGTTGCCCAGCGGCAGGAGCAGCAGGGTGGTAACAATATTGAAGCTGGTGTGGACCAGGGCGATCTGCCCGGCCGGAGTAGAAGGCAGTATCCCGCTCAGACCGGCCACAGGGATCTGACCGTCGATCACATGGGCAATGGGGAACAAAATGAAGAGGAACGTAAAGATGACCGTACCGATTACGTTGAACATCAGATGGATGATGGTGGCCCGCTTGGCGCTGCGGCTGGTGCCAATGGAGGCCAAGACTGCCGTGATACAGGTACCGATATTCTGACCGAACAGCACGAATACCGCGCTGGACAGCCCGATCACACCGCTGTTAGCCAGCGCCTGAAGGATACCCACCGAGGCAGAGGACGACTGGATTACCGCAGTAAAGCCCGCACCAGCCAGAATACCCAGCAACGGGTTGGAGAAATTGGACATCATCTGGATGAACGCCTCCGACTCCCGCAGGGGGGACATGGCGCCGCTCATCATGTCCATACCGATGAACAGCACGCCCAGTCCGGCCAGGATCTGGCCGATGTGCTGGAGCTGGGGCCTCTTGACAAACACCACCATGGCCACGCCGACGAAGGCAAACAGGGGAGCCAGCTCACCCACATCCAGCGCGATCAGCAGTCCGGTGACAGTGGTGCCGATGTTGGCGCCCATGATGATCCACACCGCCTGATTCAGGGTCATCATCCCCGCGTTGACAAAGCCCACCACCATGACCGTGGTGGCGGAGGACGACTGGATCACTGCAGTGATGGCCGCGCCCACCAGTACGCCCAGAAAACGATTGGCTGTCAACCGCTCCAGGATCTGCTTCATCCGGCTGCCGGCCGCCGCCTCCAGGCCGGAGCTCATCATCTGCATTCCGTATAAGAACAGGGCCAGTCCGCCCAGCAGACTCAAAAAGTCTGTCATTTGCATCTCTCAATTTCCTCCTCTATCTCTTCTGGAAAACACACAGGCTTATTGTCTCAGGTTCTTGGAAAAGTATGAAAAAAGGCATCGCCCACGGAGCGTACAGCCGCTCCGCAGGTCATGCCTGTATCTTTCTGATTCGATTGATCAGGCTGATCCCCGCCAGCCCGGGCACAGACGCTTCCATGGCATTTCTACCTCTCTGTACTCTTTATCCACAACTTCTTACAGATACCATTATAGGGAAGCCGCTCCCTTCCGTCAATAGATTTTACATGGACTTAACATTTTTATGACATTTTTCTCCGCTCTGGATAGAAAAATACCCTCTGCCCCATCCCAAAAGGGGGCACATTTGACAACAGACAAAAAAGAGCCGCAGACCGCCTCCCCGGCAGTCCGCGGCTCGCGGATGATCTTCAGCTTTTGAGGGGTCAGCCCTGGGGCTTCTGGCCCTCCAGGTACTCGTCATAGGACATCATCCGGTCAATGAGCTTCCCTTCGGCAGTGAAATCAAAGACCCGGTTACACACCGTCTGAATCAGCTGGTGGTCATGGGAGGAAACCAGCACATTGCACTTGACTGCCTCCAAACCGTTGTTCAGTGCGGCGATGGACTCCAGATCCAGGTGGTTGGTGGGCTGGTCCAGCAGGAGCACGTTGGCCCCGGACAGCATCATCCGGGACAGCATACACCGCACCTTCTCGCCGCCGGAGAGCACCTTGACCGGCTTGTACACCTCATCTCCGGAGAAGAGCATCCGGCCCAGGAAGCCCCGGAGGTACTGCTCCTGGGGGTCGTTGGAGTACTGGCGTAGCCACTGCACCAGGTTGTCCTCACAGCCCTCGAAGTATGGGGTGTTGTCCTTGGGGAAATAGGAGAAGGTGGCGGTCTGGCCCCACTTCACAGTCCCCTCGTCGGGCTCCATCTCGCCGGCCAGGATCTTGAACAGGGCGGTGTGGGCGTTCTCATTGTCGCCCACAAAGGCGATCTTGTCCCCGTGGCCCACGATAAAGGAGACCTTGTCCAGCACCTTCACCCCGTCGATGGTCTTGGACACGTCGGTGACAAAGAGGATGTCCTTGCCCACCTCCCGGTCGGGAGAGAAGGCCACCCAGGGATAGCGGCGGGAGGAGGCGGGCATCTCCTCCACCGTCAGCTTGTCAAGCAGCTTGCGCCGGGCGGTGGCCTGCTTGCTCTTGGACTTGTTGGCGGAGAAGCGGGAGATGAAGTCCTGCAGCTCCTTGATCTTCTCCTCATTGCGCTTGTTCTGGTTCTTGATGAGCTGCTGCACCAGCTGGCTGGACTCGTACCAGAAGTCATAGTTGCCCACATACATCTTGATCTTGTTGTAGTCGATGTCCACGATGTGGGTGCACACGGTGTTGAGGAAATGGCGGTCATGGCTGACCACGATGACGGTGCCGGGGAAGTCCAGCAGGAAATCCTCCAGCCAGTTCACCGCGTCGATGTCCAGGTTGTTGGTGGGCTCGTCCATCATCAGCAGGTCGGGGCTGCCGAACAGCGCCTGGGCCAGCAGCACCTTCACCTTCAGGCGGGCGTCCAGGGTGGCCATATCGTTGTCGTGCAGGTCGGTGCCGATGCCCAGCCCCTGGAGGATGCGGCTGGCGTCGGACTCCGACTCCCAGCCCCCCAGCTCGGCGTACTCCTCCTCCAGCTGGCAGGCCCGCATCCCATCCTCGTCGGTCATCTCCTCCTTGGCGTACAGGGCCTCCTTCTCCTTGCCGATGTCATACAGACGCTGGTTGCCCATGATGACGGTGTCCATCACGTTATAGGCGTCGTAGGCGTTCTGGTTCTGCTTCAGCACGGACATCCGGGTGTTGGGCAGGATGGACACCTCGCCGGTGGAGGGCTCCAGGTCCCCGGAGAGGATTTTCAGGAAGGTAGACTTTCCGGCGCCGTTGGCGCCGATGATGCCATAGCAGTTGCCCCGCAGGAACTGCAGGTCCACATGGGAGAACAGCGGGGTACCGCTGTAATTCAGGCTCAGGTCGGAAACAGTAATCATGGCGGGCTCCTTATTTCAAATATGATTCAGCTCATTTTACGCTTCGGGTACTATCTTACCATATCCCTCCGGCCTTGAACAGGGTCTTTTCGCAAAAATATCCCACAGTTTTCCCCTGTTTCCCACCATTCTCCCTGATAAAACTGAACATTTTGGCTTACACGTCCGCCGGGCTCATCCGGCCAGGGCGGCCAGCCGCTCCACGGCGGCCTCTCCCTCCTGACGGGTCAGCCCCTCCTCCGGCCGGAAGCGTCCTGTCTCCGTCTCCATCAGTCCGGTGGAGCACACCCAGCGCACCGCCTCCAGAGCCCATGGTTCGATTTGTGCCTCATCCTCCGGCGGCGTGCCCGTCTGTCCGGGTCCCAGCCCCAGAAGCTCTGCGGTGCGGAGGAGCAGGACAGCCGCCTCCTGCCGCGTCACGGGCCGGGCTGCCTCGAAGGCCCCCTCCCCCGTTCCGGAGGCCGCGCCGCTCTCCCGGGCCCAGCGCAGCGCGGGGAGGAACCATTCGATCCCCAGCACATCAGAGAACCCTGTTCCCTCCGCCGCCGGGCTGCCCGCCGCCTGCCACAGCAGGGCGGCCAGCCTTCCCCGGGTCAGGGGCGCTTCGGGATAGGCCCGCGGCTCCAGCCGCTGGGGATGGGACAGCAGCCACTCCACCGCGGAGTCCCGCCCCGCCAGTGTGTCCGCCATAGTCTGTGCCGCTGTCACATCGGGCTCCAGGGGCTCCACCCCCCGTCCGGCGTCCGCGTCCAGCAGCTCCCCAAGGTCGATGTACTTGGAGGACACCCCCAGCCGCAGGCCGGAGTTGGGGAGCTGCGCAGAGCGCACCGACCCAAAGTGGTCCACGCTCCCGCTGGCAGGCTCCCCCACCAAGGCCATCCCCATCTCCTGAAGCTCCACCGCATTGATGATGGCGGAGGAGAAGGTGGTCTCTCCAATCAGGCCCACGCCCTCCATCCCCCGGTCCATCGCCCGGCGCAGCACCTGGAGCAGGGGCCAGATCACCCCGTCGGAGCCGCCGCCGTTGTTCCGCAGGTCCACGACCACCCGCCGGTACTGCCCCGCCGACAGGTCCTGTTCCACCTGGGCGGCAAAGGTCTCCATGGGCAGCTCCGGATCCTCCCGGCAGCTGTTGTACTGGATATAGTAGGTCCCTTCATCCAGGGGGAAGGCCAGATAAAACCGGTCCTGGACCCCGGTGACAGGCTGTGGCAGCCCGTCGCTCAGGCGGACCAGATCCATCCGGGCCAGTTCCTCCGCAGAGACAGGAGCCAGTGCCAGCGCCTCTCCCCCCGCCAGGGTCAGTTCCAGGGGGTCCCCCGCCCGGGCCAGCTCCAGGTACTCATAAAACTCCGCCACATTGCAGCTCTGGCGGTACTGCCGCCGCAGCTTCACCCCGTTGTCCGCGCTGAGCACCGCCCCAAAGGCCTCCACCGTCTCCTCCATACTCCTGCCGTTGACGGCGGTGACCTCCCGGCCCAGCAGCGCCCGGCGCTCTGTTGGCGCGGCGCTCAGGTACCAGCGGCCGTCCCGGTGCAGCAGGGACATGGGGTAATAGTGGACCGTCTGGCTCATGCTCCCACCCAGGGCCAGGGTGGTATGGGAGTCCCCTGCCAGGGCAGTGAGCGACTGGAGCTCCAGGGCAAAGGTGAAGTCGTCCGCCTCCTCCAGCCCAGTCTCAATGGCCGCCTTCCGCTCCAGGAACCGCTCCTCCGGCGTGTTGGCAAACAGGTCCGGGTGGGCCCGCTCCAGGGTCTGATACAGGAACTCCAGGTCCTCCTTCCGCGCTGCCGCGGTCTCTCCGTCCACCGGAGCGGCACAGGCAGGGACCGCCAGGCTCAGGGCCAGCAGGGCGGACAGGACGCCCCTCCATGAATGACGCATCTCGTCTCCTCCTTGTTCGATTTTCTTTCAGTATAGCAGAGGAATCTGAAACGGCCATAAATCCATTCTTAAAATTTGCTGAAGTTCTGCGGCTGGATTTTCCCGCGTTCCTGTGGTATGATAGGTCCATCCGAGCCCGCCCTCCCCCAGAGGGCAGGGCCGCAGCACACGCGGGCCCCGCGGCCTCCCGCCCGGTCCGTTCTGGAGGGAATATCATGTCCTGCAAAGAGGAATTTATTGAGATTTTCAAAGAGAAGGTCACACGCCCCGGGGCGGACGCCCTTCTGAATTATCTGGAGAACAAAAGCGACTTTTTCACCGCCCCCGCCTCCGCCCGGTACCACCTGGCCTGCGAGGGCGGGCTGTGCGAGCACAGCCTGAACGTATACCACTGCCTGGTGGACTACCTCCAGCGGGAGCGGGTCCAGGAGCTGTACGGCCTGGAGTACAGCGAGGAGTCGGTGGCGGTGGTGGCCCTGCTCCACGACCTGTGCAAGGTGGGCTGCTATAAGAAAACCTTCCGCAACGTGAAGGATGACGCCACCGGGAAGTGGGAGAAGGTGCCCTCCTACCAGTTTGACGACCCCCTTCCCTACGGCCACGGGGAGAAGTCGGTGTACATCGCCAACGGCTTCATCCGCCTCACCCGGGAGGAGGCCATGGCCATCCGCTGGCACATGGGTTTCTCCGGTTCGGAGGACCCCCGCACCGTGGGCCAGGCCCTGCAAAAATACCCCCTGGCCTTCGCCCTGGCCACCGCCGACATGGAGGCCAGCTACTTCCTGGAGGGGGAGCGCTGAACCCCTGCAAACGCGCCGCCGCGCCCAGTCCCATAAGGACTGGAGCGCGGCGGCGTTTTTTCTTTTATCCCGCCAGCGTGTAGGCCCAGAGATTGCGGATCTGTGGGGCCAGTGTGTCGTAATCCCACAGCTTCTCGCTGTTGGAGCGGCGGTTGGGGTCGTTGACCCGGAACTTTCCGTCCTCCACTCCGGTGAGCAGGATGAAGTGCCCCGAGGTGGTGAAGTCGCCCGGGCCAACGCTGCACACGATGGGCTGCCCGTCCTCCAGCGCCCGCACCATGACAGAGCGGTCCAGGGGAAGCTCCCGGGCAGAGAGGCCGAAGTGCTGGCAGCCGGTGGACATCAGCTCCCACTTGGAGCCCGCGCCCTCCACATAGTATCCCGCCTCATCCGCGTACCGGGCCACCGTCCAGGGGGTAACCGATCCGTCCCCGGTCAGGCCGCATACCACCATGGACAGGGCGGTGGGGCCGCAGCCATTCAGGGCCATCAGGCCGTCGCCGTAGGGGGCGCAGCCCCAGCGGGGATCCCACTGCATCAGTTGGGGGAAGGTCCCCCGCTCCACCGCACCCACAGAGGCGGCAGGCTGGGCGTCCTTCTCCCGGGGGTAGCGGACCACAAAGTCCAGGGCCTCCGGGTTGCGGACCGCCAGCTCCAGCAGCTCCTCCGGATAGTCCTCCGGACAGGCCAGAAGGACCTCCGCCGCCGGCTCCTCCCGGGCCAGCACCTGAAGCTGGTCCAGCAGCTCCGCCCCCGGCTGGAAGGGCGTCTGGACCCTGTCTCCCCCGGGAACCGCAGCAGGGGAAGTCCCGTCCCACAGCCGTCCCGCCCCCAGGACCAGCAGGGCGCACAAACCCAGCACCACCGCCCACCGGAACAGTCCCGATCGCCGCCGCGGGCGGCGGCCGCTCCTCTGGGTCCGGCGGGGGCGCGCCTCCGTCCGGTCTGAGGGTTCCCAATCGAACCACACATCATATTCAGAAGGTCTGCTCCGGCCCATGGTACCGCCTCACTTTTCTTTCATTCCGGTACAGGGTACACCCCGGAGTTTAAGTTTCCCGGTAGAAATTCTTAAATTCTATTAAAATTTCAGGCTCCGGTCCACCTGGGGGCGGAATGGGCAGAAAACAGCCCGGCGGGGGGCATAGGCTCCTCCCGCCGGGCTCAGATTTCAATGTTTGTCCGGATAGATCCGGTCCAGCCGGTCCACGATGTCGCCGATGACGCCGTCGTCGCAGTGACACAGGATGGTCGCCCCCCAGTCCTTCACCTCCTGGGCGCAGTTGGCCGGGGCGAATGGGATGGCGGACAGGGCCATCATGGGGATGTCGTTCTGATTGTCCCCCACGCAGTAGAGGTTTTCCCGGGGAATGTGGAGCATCTCCAGCAGCCGGGCCACCATCCCCCCCTTGTTGCACCCCCGGTGGGTGATCTCCAGGTAGAAGCGGTTGGAAAAGACGGCCTCATACCGGCCGGGACAGTGCTCCTCCAGCCACTCCCGGGCCCGGAGTAGCACGTCGTACTCCTGCTGGACGATGGCCTTGGTCCAGGGGGCGGGCATATCCGGGATGTCCCGCACCTCATAGTCGGTGCCCACCTTCTTCATGTGGGCGTCGGTGATGGCATTGGGGCGGTACACATAGATGTCCTCCCCGTGATAGGTCTCCAGCCCCAAAGAGGGCATGGCCTCCATCAAAGTCTGAAAATCCCCCGGAGCCCGGTCGTCCAGCAGGGTCTGGACCAGCATGGTCTCCGTCTGGAAGTCGTAGATGGTCGAGCCGTTGGACAGCACCACCGGGGCGTTGATGGGGGCCAGGTGGGCATAAGGGGCAAAGGTGCGGTGGGCCCGCCCGGTGGCCACTGTGAACCGGCCGCCCTGGCCAATCCAGCGCCCCAGGGCCTCCAGATTCCGGGGCGGGATCCGGTGATGGAAGTCATAGAGGGTGTCATCAAAGTCGCTGACCAGCAGCAGACCGTCAAATTTGCCCATGGAGCGCTCCTTTCCGCCCCGCAGGGGCGTTATTGAATGTCCTGTCCCAGGATATACCGCTTCATCGGCTTGTACAGCAGCGCGGCGATGGCCAGGGCGATCACCGTGTTGGGCAGCATATAGGAGCCGTTGTAGACGATGGAGTAGAAGGAGGGGCTGGTGAAGGTCCAGTTCATAAAGGCGGTGGGGACCAGGATCTTATAGATGGTCACCCCGCTGATGTAGTGGACCAGGAACCGCCCGGCGCAGCCCACCACCGTGCCGGCAAAGATGCCCCAGGTCCGGCCCTTGAACAGGCCGGCCAGCCCCAGGGGGGTAAAGGCCGCCAGATAATCCAGCAGCATGGACTGCCAGCCCCAGGCGTACGCCCTGTCAAAGATCAGCTGGAGCAGGCCGAACACAAAGCCGGCCATCAGGCCGGGGGCAGTCCCCCAGCGCACCGCGAACAGGATGATGGGAAACATGGCGGGGGTGAGGGAGCCGCCGTTGGGCAGCTCCATCAGCTTGAGGTAGCTGAGGATCTGAGCCAGGGCTACCATAACGGCGGCCTCGCACAGCATCCGGACCGAGAGATGGGTACGATTCATTGTCTTTTCCTCCTGAAAATCGATGTACCGCAGCACATCCCAACGGGTGTAGTGCGGTACGAAAGAAAGGACAATGTCAAGCATTTCCATTCACTTCCTACGCCGGCATTACCCGGATCAGGTATAAGGGACTGAAGGCGGCGTACTCGCCCTCCATCTCAGCCGGGAATGGCTCCCAGCGCCCCTGTGTTGGAGTTTTCTGCGGTTGTTCTTATTCTATACTGCCTGGCAGCTCCTGTCAAGTTCCGCCGCAGGCGCTCTGCCCGCCATTCTCCCCCGGTCTGTACGATTTCTGTTGATTTTTTGCAAAAAACCAAATAAAATAGGGGCATCCGATCCACACACCCCCGCGCGGCGCTCAGCCGCCGCAGTCAGGAGCTTACGATGAAGAAATTTCTTCGCCCCCGCACAGTCCTCGCCGCGGTCCTGTTCGCCCTTCTCGCGTTTCTCCTCGGCGCGGTGCTCTGGAACCGCGGCCACGCCCGGTATGAGGCCCTGCCGGAAGCGGACCGATTTATGTTAGACGAGTGGAACACCTACCATCAGGGCACTGCGGACCAGGATCTCTGGGAGGGCTTCCAGCTGCAGGAGCGCTCCATCCTCGCCCTGAACGGCAGCTCCGGCGTCGGCTACCTGATCCAGCCTTCGCAGCCCGTCCGCAATCCCCTGGCAGCAAAGCTCGCCATGCCGGACGGGTTTGCCGCAGAGGTCTACCGGATCTCTCCCCTCGCGCCCCAGCTGCTCTCCCTCCGCGCAGAGGGAAACTTCAACACCATCGGAAAGACCTACACCTGCTTCGGCAGCGAAGTGTACTTTGTCCAATATGACCCGGAAGCTGCCATGTCCAAGCCCTATACCGCCTCACATTTCATCACCTTTCTGAGCCACGAGGCGTTCCACTACTATATGCAGGACGGCTGGCCCGCGGGCAGCACCTACTCCATGGAGGGGCTGTCGGCAGACGGCCGGGAGCTGCTGTACCAGGAGTACGAGGTCCTTGCCGACCTCCAGAACGCCCTGCTGGCGGGCCGCACAGACCGCTCGGCGCTCCTGGCGTACACACAGCAGTATCTGGACATCGTGGCACAGCGGATCCAGAGAGATCCGGCCTTTCTGGAGCAGGAGCTGGCCCGGGAGACCGTGGAGGGCACCGCCACCTATGTGGGGATCCGGGCCTCCCAGCTGACGGGATACGACTTCGGCGTCATGTATTTCGACAATGTGAAAGACGTCCCCTTTTCCGACCTGCGGAATACGGTCGAGTCCGGCAGGCTGGACGCTCAAGTTTTAGCAAACCGCATCCCCTATGAGACTGGGGCGCTGCTGTGCCTGCTCCTGGACCGCCTAGAGGTCCCGGATTGGCAGGCAGAGCTCAACCGCCAGACGCCGGAGCAGCCTGTCACACTGTACGACGTCCTCCGCGCCGCCTGCCAGCCGGACGCGCTCTGACTCCGCCCTGGCATCCCGTTCGCAGTCCAAACCCAAAAAAATGAAAACGTTCGTGAGCACCGCAGCCTCCCGCGGTCCTCGCGAACGTTTTTTCTTTTCCGCGCCGTACTGTTACGCTCTGTGGAAGGCAGTGCGCCCGGAGGGGCGCACCGCGCCGCTTCAGACGTCCAGCTGCTCCGCTACGCCCTCCAGATAGTTGACGGGCAGGCTCTCCGCCTTGCCCACGTCGATGGCGGCGGCCAGCTCCGGATCGATAGGCAGCTGGGCCAGCAGGGGCAGTCCCAGCTGCATGGCCTCCTGCTCCAGGTGGCTCTCGCCGAAAATGGCGTGCTTGGCCCCGCAGTCGGGGCACTGGTAATAGCTGTAATTCTCAATGAGGCCCAGCACGGGGATGGACATCATCTGCGCCATGTGGACCGCCTTGGTGACGATCATGGACACCAGATCCTGGGGGGAGGTGACCACGATGATGCCGTCCACCGGCAGGGACTGGAACACCGTCAGGGGCACATCCCCCGTTCCGGGAGGCATATCCACGAACATATAGTCCACGTCGCCCCACACCACATCGGTCCAGAACTGGGTGACCACGCCGGCGATGACCGGGCCGCGCCAGATCACGGGGTCGGTCTCATTCTCGGTGAGAAGGTTCAGGGACATGAGCTTGATCCCGCCGGGGGTGACCGCGGGCTGGATCCCGTCCTCGGTGGCCATGGCCCGCTCATGGATGCCAAAGGCGGTGGGGATGGAGGGGCCGGTGATGTCGGCGTCCAGCACCGCCACCTTGCGGCCCCGCTTGGCCATGGCGGCCGCCAGGGAGGCGGTGACGGTGCTCTTGCCCACGCCGCCCTTGCCGCTGACCACGGCGATGACCTTTTTGACCTTGGATTTTGCGTTGGCCGGGGCCTTCAGGTCCCGGGAGGAGCAGTCCGCTCCGCAGGAGGAACAGTCGTGCGTACATTCAGACATTGGAAACGTCTCCTTTCTGCCCACATACGAAAAAGGAGGGCATCAAAAATTTTTTCAAAACCGCAGGCGCGGCTGAAAGCAAAAGAAAGCGCATCAGGGGACCAGGGTGTTCTCCGCCGGGAGCTGCCCCTGTCCGTCCTGGGCCGTGAAATAATACTGAAGGATCTCCGCGGCGATGGACGCCAGGGAGGAGCCGCTGCCGCCCTTCTCCACGGCGATGGAAATGGCGATCTGGGGGTCGTCGTAGGGGGCGTAGCAGACGAACACGGCGTTGGAATTGCTCTGGCCGTTGACCTGGGCGGAGCCCGTCTTGGCCGCCACCTGGACGGGGACATCCTGGAACACACGGGCCAGGGAGCCCTCCCCGGTGGTCATGCTGTGCATCCCCCGGGTGACCGCCGCCAGGTTCTCCGGCTTCATCTCCACCGTCCCCGCCACCTCCGGCTCCGCCGCGTAGGAGACTTGGGAGAAATCTCCCGACTTCACCGTTTTCAGCAGGTGGGTGGTATAGCGCGTCCCCCCGTTGGCCAGGGTGGAGATGTAGTTGGCCAGCTGGATGGGGGTGACCTGGGTGCTCTCCTGACCGATGGCCACGGACAACACGTTGCCCTCATACCATTTGCCCCCAAGGGACTCGGTAAACTCCGGGCTGGCCACCACACCAGCGGCCTCGGACAGCTCCACCCCTGTCTTTTGACCCAGGCCGAACTTGGCGGCGTACTCGTCCAGCTTCTCGATGCCCACCCGCCGGCCTACATCATAGAAGAAGTAGTTGCAGGATACCTCGATGGCGTCGGATACGTTGACCGGTCCGTGGGTGCGTCCATACTGGCGGTAGATCCAGCACTTCGGCTGGGGCGTCGGCCAATAGGTGTACTGCCCCTCATCCCGGATGATGGTGGAGGGGGTGATGATTTCCTCCTCCAGCCCGGCGATGGCGCTGATCATCTTGAAGGTGGAACCGGGGGGATACAGACCGCTGAAGGCCCGGTTATTCAGGGGCTTCAGCGGGTCGTCCAGCAGGCTGTTGTAGTCCTTCCGAAAGTCGGGGAGGGAGTAGGTGGGGTAGGAGGCGGAGGCCAGGATCTCCCCGGTCCGCACATCCTCCACCACGCAGGCCGCCCCCTCCACCGTGTCGCTCAGCCCGGGGACCCGGGCGGCCAGGGTGTCCTCCACCTTCTGCTGGAGGCCCAGGTCGATGGTGAGGAACACGTTGCTCCCCGGCTGGGGGGCCAGGCTCTCCCCTGTCTCCTCGTCCGTCAGCCACTGGGCGGAGACGATCTTGCCATTTTCATTGCGCTCCAGAGCCTGCTGCCCCGGAGTCCCGTGGAGGTACTCCTCAAAGGCGGCCTCCGCGCCGGAGACGCCCACGGTATCGTTCATGTTGTAGCCGCCCTTCTCCTGATAGGACGGCCAGGTATCCTTGGTGATGGCGCCGGTGTAGCCTAGCAGGTGGGCGGCGTACTCGGTCTCATACTTGCGCACCGAGGCGGTCTCGATCTCCACCCCCCGGAGGTTCAGCTCCTTCACCCGGGTGATGAAGTCCACATCCACATCCTCGGCAAAGTAGTAGGGGGGCCAGTCCGCGATCCGGCTGCGGTAGTAGAGCTCATACAGCACCCCGGCCACCGCCCGGGCGTCCCCCGGGTCCATATCCCCCAGGTTCAGGGTGGGCACGGTCTCTCCCGCCGCCCTGGCCGCCTTCTCATCCACCGCCCCCTGGCCCTTGATGTCCAGATCCCTGCACATCTCGCCCAGCAGCTCCTCGGCGGTGGGCAGGCGGTAGGGCTGGGGCTCTTCCCGGGGCTCCTCCTGCTTCCGGAGGCCCACCAGGGTCAGCAGGCGGTCCCACAGGCCGGGCTCCTCCTGCTCGGCGGCGTCCTGCTCCGGGACCTCCCCCTCCGCCAGCTCCTCCGGGTCCTCGATCCACCCCATGTAGACCGCCAGACGGCCCAGACGGGTCATCTGATACTCCGGCTCCCCCGCTTCATTGGTGGAGGCGGTGTAAAAGGGGTGCTCCTCCGTATAGGTGAAGGGCGCAGAGGCGGAGATGGGCAGGGTGTCCGCCCAGGCCACCCCCTCCTCCCGGGCCACCTGGATCAGGGAGAGCAGATTGGCGCAGCGCTCCTCCGGCTCTCCCATCCGGCTCATGTCCAGGGTCACCTGATAGGAGATCTCATTGGAGACCAGCACCTTTCCGTTCCGGTCCAGGATCAGCCCCCGGCTGGCGGGGACGTCCTCGACCTCGGCCACCCGGGCCACCGCCTGGGCGGCGTACTCCGGCCCGTTGGTGTACTGGATGCTGTACAGGTTGGAGCACAAAAAGGTGAGCAGCAGGGCCAGCACCAGCACCACGCCCCAGATCCGACTGTGAAACTGCTTGGGATTCAAGGGTCCCATCATCTCCTTTCCCGCGGGTCCCCGCCCGCCTCAGGCCAGCTTGGTGCCGCCCACCCGCCGGTAGATCCGGCGGAAGATCCAATAGACCACGGGGGTCCAGCACAGGGAGAGGACCACCTCCGGCACAGCGATCTGGAGCAGCACGTCCAGGGTCTCCGCCTGGAGGAACAGGATCCGCAGGATCCGCAGGCCGTCCAGCACCCCCAGCACCCCCGCCGAGCACAGCAGACAGCTGAGAAAGGACTGGCTCAGGGCGTACTGGGACACCGCGCCGGTAGCCATACCTGCCAGCGCCATGCCGAACACCAGCCCGCCGAAGCCACCGGGATAGGACAGCTCCCACAGAAGGCCCACCGCCAGGCCGAACCCGGCCCCGGCATAGGCCCCCTCCAGCACCGCCACCGACACCACCGCCAGGGGGAGCAGCATGGGGATGGTGCCCAGCACCGGCAGGCGGTTGAGGATCTGGGCGTCCAGCACCCAGACCAGGAACAGCCCCAGGGCGTAGATCAGCCATTTGTGAATTTGGTCCCGGCGGGTCACGGTATCACTCCGTTCAGTTAGAAATTAGAAATTAGGAGTTAGAAATTGCTGGGGGGCGGCAGCGCGTCCGATTTCGGAGCGTCTCTATTCCACGATGTCGAAGTCCTTGATGACAAAGACCTCCACCAGGGTGTCCAGCGCTACCTCGGGGGCCACCACGGCATAGCGGTTCATCCCGGAGGCGTCGCTGAACACCCCCTCCACCTGGCCCACCACCAGGCCGGAGGGGTACACGTCCCCCTTGCCGGAGGTGAGCACCTCATCCCCCGCCACCAGCTGGGCGCCGTCGGGCAGATAGCTCAGCTTCAGCCGCCCCTCCTTCATCAGGGCAAAATCCCCCTCCAGCACACCGGCGCTGTTGGTTCGGGTGATGATGCCGCCCATCTCCATGCTGGTGTCGATGACCGTACTCACGGTGGCCGTGTGGCTGCCCACCTCGGACACCACGCCCACCAGCACGCCGGTGGAGGTGATGACGCAGTTGCCCGGCTGGAGCCCCGCCTCCTCCCCCTTGCTCAGGGTGAGGGTGGACTGCCAGTTGGAGGCAGAGCGCGCCGTGACCTTGGCAGACTCAAAGGTGAGGTCCTGCCGCTTGGACCGCAGGCCCAGCAGCTCCCGGAGGCGGGCGTTCTCCTGAATGGCCTCCTGCCCCTCCCGGAGCTCGCCCTCCAGCTCGGCCACCTTCTTCTCCAGGTCCTGGAGCTCCTGCTCCATCTCTCCATAATGGAACACATAGCGGGACACGCCGCCGGCCCAGTCGGCAACGGCGCTCACGCCGTTCCGGACCGGCGCGGTGACGGCGCTTACCAGGTCGGAGAGTGGGTCGGCGTTGCCCCCCATCAGGGCGGAGGAGATGCCGATGAGCACACTGAGCAGAAAGGCGATGACCAGCAGCCAGAACCCGTTTCTGCGAAAAAAGTCCTTCACAGCGCCCGCTCCTTCTCCGCAGCCAGCGCCAGAGGTTCTATCCCAAAACGGGCCAGCATCCGGCCCAGCCGGCATACCGGCAGGCCCACCACGTTGAAATAGTCGCCCCGGATGCCCTCCACCAGCAGGCAGCCGTACCCCTGGATGCCGTAGCTCCCGGCCTTGTCCATGGGCTCCCCGGTGGAGACATAGGTCCGGATCTCCTCCGGTGTGAGCGGGCGGAACCGGACGGCGGTAGCCTCATGCTCTGTCGCCTCCTCCCCGCCCCGGCGGACGGTGACCCCGGTGTAGACCGTGTGCTCCCGCCCGGACAGGGCGGCGAGCATTCGGACCGCGTCCTCCGGGTCCGCCGGCTTGCCCAGCACCCGGCCGTCCACCGCCACCACCGTATCCGCGGCAATCACCAGGTCCTCCGGCGCCGCACCGGCAGCCACCTCCGCCGCCTTCTGGCGGGAGAGCTCCTCCACCAGCCGCTCCGGCGGGAGGGCGGGGTCCAGGACCTCCTCCCCCCGGGCCGGGATGATCTCAAAATTTAAAATGCCCATCCGCTCCAGCAGCTCCCGCCGCCGGGGGGACTGGGACGCCAGTATGATCCTCACAGGTCCCATCAGCCCTCCATCTCCGCCTTCTCCGGTCCGCCCTCCAGGGAGCCGGTCACATGAATGCTGTGCCCCCAGAACAGCGCGCCGTCGTTGAACCAGAAGTCAAAGGAACCGTCCCCGGAGATCTGGACCGCATCCGGCTCCAGCCGCTCCATGAACTGCTCCCGGGTGATCTCCTCCGGCTCATGCTCCTCACAGCCCCCGTCGCTGGCCCAGTCGTTGGCCAGCTCCAGCAGGTCCCGGGCGGCGCAGGCCCGCAGCCGCCCGTCCCAGTCCGCCTGCCCCTTCATAAGGGCTCGGAGATGGAACAGGCACTTCTCCCGGTCCTCGTCCCGGTCCAGGTCCAGCCGGATCGGGCTTCCCAGCCAGTCGGCCTCCGCCTCGAACCACCCCAGGGCACGGTTGAGGGCAAAGGTGCCCAGCCCATCCACCCAGAAGGTCACCGGCTTCTTCTGCTCATCCAGGATGGCCTTCAGCTCCGGGTCAAAGCCCGGCTCGGGCAGGTCCAGCAGGAGCAGCCGCGTCCCGTCCTCTGAGCGCCGGGCACGAAAGCGGATGATAAAATCGGGCCTGGCCCGCTGGCGCAGCACCGGCATCAGCTGGTTGTCCGCAATGGTCTCCAGCCGGAACGCCCCCTGGTGGAGCTCCGGACCGTCCGCCTCCATCCAGGCGGTCAGGCCGATGAAGGCGGGCCACAGGCCCTCCCCCTCCTCTCCCTGGCTGCCGGAGAAGGGGTTTGCCCCAGTGACGGCCAGGACCTCCAGCTCCTCCGGCAGAAAATCCTGTCCCAGCGTACGGAGCGCCTGGGGGATCTCTGCGGCCTCCTGCCGCTCCTTCGCCCTCTGTTCGGCGCTTCTCTGCCACTGCTGCTCCTCGGGGATCTCCCCGCCTTTTTTCTTCCAAAATCCGAACATCGACAGACGCTCCTCTCTGCGGGGCCTTACTTCCCAGTGGAGCCGAAGCCGCCCGCGCCCCGCTCCGTCTCGTCCAGCTTGTCCACCAGCTCCACGTCGGCCTGGACCACCGGCGTCACCATCAGCTGGGCGATGCGGTCCCCGGGCTGGACGGTATATTCCGATTCCCCGGAGTTATAGAGGCCAACCATGATCTCACCTCTGTAATCACTATCGATGACCCCCACGCAGTTTCCGGGGACCACGCCGTGCTTGATGCCCAGCCCGCTGCGGGCAAACACCAGCGCCACATAGTCCGCCGAGGGCAGGGCGATGGCGATGCCTGTGGGGATGACTGTCCGGCCGCCGGGCTGGAGGGTCACCGCCGCGTCCACACAGGCGTGCAGATCCATGGCCGCAGAGCCGGGGGTAGCGTAAAAGGGGGCGGGGATGTCCGTCCCGATCTTAGGGGATACCGCTTTGATTTTTAATTTCATATCGTTCCTCATATTCTCCGCCCGGCCCCAGGCCGTCCGGCGGTCTCATTTGTCTCACTCCACATCCCGGTAGTACAGCCCCCGGGTCAGGTCGCCGGGCTTATAGCGGCCCCGGCCCTGATAGCGCTCCAGCACCCGGACACACTCCTCCGGCGTCTCCGTGGTGAACATCAGCCGCACGCTCTCCAGGCCCAGCCGCTGGTAGTCCCCCGCCTTGTCCGCCAGGAACAGGGTCTTGCCGTTGAGGATCTCATTGCGGCATCCCCAGGCCTTGACCACAGGGAAAGACTCTCCCTTCCGGTCCACCAGCCGCTGTCCGCCGCCGCAGCTGTGCTGCCCAGTGTGGTTGTGGACGATGCAGTTTTCGGTGAGCATCAGGGGGAGGCGACCATAGACGACGGCCTCCAGCGGGATGGCTTTGGACAGGTCCCTGATCTGTGCCAGTTTTAATTCAAAGGAGGCGGTGGCTGATCTCAGGCCCAGCTTTTTCAGTTCCTTCAGGGTCTGGCTGTTGTACACGCCCAGTCCAAAGTCGCCCCGGGTGAGGAAGCCCAGTTCCACCGCCCGGCGCACGCCGTCCAGTGTGCCCGCCATGGCCTCCCGGACGCCCAGCCCCTTCAGGGTCTCCAGCTCCCGGAGCAGCTGGGGCAGCTCCCGGTCCCAGCACACCCGGGGCAGCAGGGCCACCGGCTCCACCCCCGCGTCCAGACAGCGGCGGACCACATCGGGACAGGCCGCCCCCTCGTCACAGGGCAGATAGAGGCGGGCGGGCCCCAGGGCCAGCAGTTCCCGGGTGACCTGCTCCCCGGAGCGGACCGACACCGTCAGGGCCGGGGCCTCCCGGGGATTCTCATACCGGACGCCGGGGTGGTACTCTCCCCGCCGGCGCTCCGGCAGGGCCGCCCTGGCCTGGCCCAGCTGGTCCAGCACCTGGCGGCGCAGGGCGTTGAGGGCGGACAGGGGCAGGGACAGCCCCTCCTCCACCCGGACGGTGAGCTTCTCACAGGTGAAGGGGGTGCCGCCGGTGCGGCTGAGCTGCCCCTCCACCTTCTCCCGGGTCAGGGGGACGTTCACTGCCGCCTCGGGCACGGGGCCCTCCACCCGGGCCATCCGCCCCTGGGCGTCCTCCGCCGCCACCTGGGCGGGCTCTCCCGCCCGGATCATGGCGTACAGATGGACCGGCTCCTTCCGGTTTTCTCCGCTCTCATAGGTGGACCGGGCCTGGGCGTACAGCTCCACGGGGGCCTGCTCCTCCTGGCGGGTGCCGAACATCTCCGGCCCCTTCCGGTCCAGAAAATACCCCTGGGTAAAGCCCTGGCGGGAGAAGGCGGCCTCCAGCTGGGCCATTTCCTCCGCCGTGGGCTCCCGCTTCTCCCGCAGGGCCCGGGCGTATACGCCGGTGACGATGGCCACATACTCCGGCCGCTTCATCCGCCCCTCGATCTTCAAACAGGCCACGCCCATCTGCTCCAGCTCCCCCAGATGGCTGGCCAGAGACATATCCTTCAGGGACAGGGGGTACTCGTCCGCCCGGCTGCCCCAGCCGTACTTCATCCGGCAGGGCTGGGCACACAGGCCCCGGTTGCCGCTGCGCCCCCCGATGAGGGAGGACAGGTAGCACTGCCCGGAGTAGCACATACACAGGGCCCCGTGGACAAAGGTCTCGATCTCAATGGGGGCGTTGGCGCAGATATATTCGATCTGGTCCCGGCTCAGCTCCCGGGACAGCACCGCCCGGGTCATGCCCAGGTCGGCGCACTGCTTCACCCCGTCCAGGGAGTGAACGGTCATCTGGGTGGAGCCGTGGAGATGCAGGTCAGGGGCCACCTGGCGCAGCATCCGGGCCACGCCCAGATCCTGGACGATGACCGCGTCCACCCCCATCTCGTTGATCTCCTCCGCCACCCGGGCTGCCCCGGGCAGCTCCCGATCGGTCAACAAGGTATTCATTGTCAGGAATACCTTCGCCCCCCGAAGATGGCAATAGGAGACCGCCGCCGCGGCCTCCTCATGGGTAAAATTTTTCGCGTTGCGCCGCGCGTTGAAATCGCCATAGCCCAGATAGACGGCGTCCGCGCCGTTTTGGACCGCAGCGGCGACCGACTCCATGGAGCCGGCGGGAGCCAGCAGCTCCAGCATGGATCATGCCCTCCTTCGGCACACAGAGCGGCCGCGGGCCGGGCGCTCCGCCCCGCCCGCCGCGCCGCGCCGGTTGTGATGGTCTTATCAATGACTCACTTGTGATTTTGCAGCTTGAAGATCTCCCGCTTGGCCTCCGACAGTTCCATCTTCAGCCCGGCGTTCTCGTCCAGACCGTCCTTGATCTGGCGGCGGAGGTTCTCACTGGCCTCCTGCTCCTTGAAGAACTGGTCCGCAATATTCATGGCCGCCAGCACCGCCGCGTCGGAGCGGCCCAGATGCCCGCCGCTCATCACGCCCCGCACCTGGGCGTCCACCAGCTCAGCGCAGCGCTTGACATAGTTCTCTGCCTCCTCGGCCACCATGGTGTACTCCTGACCCGCGATGGAGACGGTGATCTTGTTTTTCATCCCGAATTCCTCCCTACCAGCCTTATTTTGGCGCGATCTCCCCGCTTCAGGCCGGAAATCGCCGCAGAATCGTGGCATTATGGACATTATAGCATAGTTCCCCACATTTGAAAAACAAATTTACCATGAATTTTTTATGACTGCGGGGCGGATTTTCCCGGAAAACCACAAGGCGGCCCTCACAGCTCCACCGGGACCGGCCGGTTCAGCTCCAGCCGGTCCGGGGCCACCCGGCAGTCCAGGGCCAGCACCTCCACCCCGGCCGCCGCGGCCGCCCGGAGGGCCTGTCCAAAGGCGGGGTGGGTGCGGTCATTTGGCTGGAACCGGATCACATCCTCCATCTGGATCACAAAGCACACCGCCGCCTCATACCCGGCCCGCCTGGCCCGGACCAGTTCCTCCAGGTGCTTCACCCCCCGGAGGGTGGGCGCGTCCGGAAATCGGACCACCCCGTCCTCCTCCAGGGTCACCCCCTTCACCTCCACAAACCCCCTGCGCCCCGGGGCCTCCCAGTAGAAGTCGAAGCGGGAGCCGCCAAACGTGGTCTCCGGCCGGAGCAGGGTCAGCCCCGGGATGAACCGTCCCGCCCGGGCCCACTCGCCAAACACCCGGTTGGGGGCCTGGGCGTCCATGTTGATCAGCCGCGCCCCCTTCTCCACCGCGATCAGGTCAAAGGCCGTCTTGCGTCCCGGATTCCCGCACGACTCCAGATAGACCCGGGCTCCGGGGACCAGCAGCTCCCGGCAGCGGCCGGTATTTTTCACATGACAGGTCACTTCGGCCCCGTCCACCTCCACCCGGGCCACAAACCGGTTGGGGCGGGACAAAAAAATCCCCGGCAGGATTTTCTGATACTGCATCTTGTGTTCCTCCGGCTTTTTCTGGTATGATATATGTTGTTCCCCAAATCGTCCGGGGAAACACTACGATGAGTATAATCCAGAAGCCCGCGGGAGGCAAGTCCCTTCCCGCCCCGCTCCAAGTTCTGTCCACTCAAGATCTCGATATAGGAGGCCATTTTCATGCCTGATATGAAGAAACCCATTGAAAATCCCGAGCTGGTAGCGGCCCTTGCCGCCCTGCACCAGGAGAACACCCCCCAGAACCAGGGCCGGGTGCTGGAGCTGGTGCTCCACCACGCCGTTCTTCTGGCGCCCGCCGTGGTCACGCCGCCCCCCCAGCCCCAGCAGGACGGCGAGGCCGTTATGGAGCAAAAGACTTCCATCCAGTTTCAGCTCATCACCACCAAGGACGGCCGGCCCTTCTTCCCCGCCTTCACTGACTGGACCGAGCTGCGCAAGTTCTGCGGTCCGAAGCAGCAGCAGACCGTGCTCCTCCGCTTTGACGACTATGTGGCCATGCTCCAGCGCAACGACAAGGCCCACGGCTTCGTCATCAACCCAATGGGGCTGAGCCTCACCCTGGACCGGGGCACCGTGATGAGCCTGTTCAAGAAAAAGCAGGAGGTGCTCCAACGGGCCCAGGCCAATGCTGCCCAGGGCCCTGCCTTCACCGAGGAAACGGTGGAGAAGGACACCCAGGTCATGGTGGGCGATCCTGCCCAGGTGCCCGACGGCCTTTTGGAGGCGGTGTGCCAGCTGGCCGCCCAGCGGGAGGACATCCGCACCCTGTGGCTGCGCCAGATGGTCCGGCAGGACGGGGTGCAGAGCCTCATCATCGTGGTGGACCACACCGGCGACCAGGCCCAGGTGTTCCAGGCCATCGCCGGGGCCGCCAGCGCCCACTGCGGGCAGCTGCCTGTGGACATGATCCCATACGGCACCGGCTTCGCCGCCGCCGCCACCGAGGACGCCCAGCCCTTTTACAGCAAGGGCTGAACGGGGAAGCGCCGCCCGGACCGGGCGGCGCCAGACCGTTCCCCTCACATCCCCACCGTCAGGAGGGAGCCGGAGGGCCGTCCGCCCTCACAGGGCCCGCAGTTCTTTCAGGGTATCCTCAATGGTCTTTTGGGGCAGATAGACCGCCGCCATCTCCGCCAGCTGGGCCAGCGTCAGCGACTGGGCCGCCCGCACCATGGGGTGCTTCATCCAGCGGCCGAACCGCCGCTGGAACACTGCCCGGGACCGGGGATCCGCCAGCAGCTCGGCCACAGTGATATGATTGCCTCTCAACTCCATGTATCCTCACCTCCCGCTTCCATTCTATGCGGGGATATGCCAATCGGGCTCCGTCCTGTTGCTTCCATCCATCCAACATGTAAAAGGAGACACTATGGGCAAACAATCCAAGAAAAAGGGCAACTTTTTGACCTCGGCCCACCAGGCCCTGCAGCGAAAGGGCGTGGTCACCACCGTTTATCTGGTGCTGCGCCTGTTGGTCATCCTGGTCATGGTGGCCCAGTTCTTCAACAGGAACTTTGAAAACGTGTTCCTCTGCATCCTGACACTGGTCCTGCTCCTGCTCCCCACAGTCCTGGAGCGCAGGCTCCAGATCGACCTGCCCAACACGCTGGAGATCATCATCATGCTCTTCATCTTCGCCGCGGAGATTTTGGGCGAGATCCAGGCGTACTACACCGCCTTCCCCTACTGGGACACCATGCTCCACACTCTCAACGGGTTCCTCTGCGCCGCCATCGGCTTCTCCCTGGTGGACCTGTGCAACCGGCATGAGCGCTTCTCCTTGTCCCTCTCCCCCGTGTTCATGGCCATCGTGGCCTTCTGCTTCTCCATGACCATCGGCGTTCTGTGGGAGTTCTTCGAGTGCGCCATGGACCAGTTCTTCCTGCTGGATATGCAGAAGGACACAGTCATCTCCTCCATCTCCTCCGTCCTTCTGGACCCCACCGGGCGGCAGCGCCCCTTTGCCATCCACGGCATCACCGACCTGATCGTAGTGGCCAACGGGGAGCAGATCCCCCTGGGGCTGGGCGGCTATCTGGACATCGGCCTGCTGGACACCATGAATGATCTGCTGGTCAACTTCATCGGCGCGGCGGTGTTCTCCTTCCTGGGCTATTTTTATGTGAAAAACCGGGGGAAAGGCCGCTTCACCCGGAACTTCATCCTCCAGGTCCTGTCCCACCGCGCCCACAGCGAGGAGGCTTCGGACGCCGCGGTGTCTCAGGAGGGAGACGCGCAGAATTTCTCCGATCCTCCTTCCCGGACGGAATAAACCGCCCCGCTCCCGGACATACTGACCTCATCCACTGTGAGGAGGTTATAAAACAATGGATCAGAAAACCTGTAATTCCAGTATTCACTGCACCGTCGCCAACTGCGCCTATCACGCCCCCCAGAACTGCTGCTCTCTGAAGAGCATCAACGTGGGCTGCTGTGACAGCGCCCCCACCAGCTGCAAGGGCACCGAGTGTGCCTCGTTCCAGCTGAAGTAACACATCCAGAAAACCGGGAGGCCGGAGCCATCAGGCTCCGGCCTCCCGGTTTTCTTCTCTGCCGCGTTCCGCGGCGGCTCAGCTCACCGTCACCTGGGCGGAGCGGCCCACGAGGTTGACGTAAGTAGGACCCACGCCCAGTTTCAGCGGCTGACCGCTCTGGTCCGTGTAGGTCAGGGGCGCGCCGTGCTTGGCCTTGGACCAGGTGATGTCCTGCACCGTCCCGTCACAGAAAAGCTGCCCCGTCCCGGTCCCCGTGGTGTGGACTGAAAGGCGGCCCGCGTCATCCCCCTGGAGATTGGAGACATCGGTACGCAGGACCAGTACATTTTTCACCGCCACCTGCTCCCCGGTATTCCCATCCAGGTAAGGGGCCCCGTACTCCTCCACCAGATAAAATCCGGTCTCCGGCTGATAGGTGAACACCCCGGTCTTATAGGTGGAGAACTCCACGCTGACCCGGTTCCCCGGCGCGCCCTGGGCCTTCTCCCCCTCCGCCAGGAAGGAAACTGGGTATTGATAGCCCTCCTTGTGCTCCAGGCGGTAGGAGTAGGTGGGCATCAGCTCTGTGATAGTCGGTCCGGAGGTAAGCACACTGTGCTCCATGCCCATGCTCTTCCGCCGCTCCTTGTCCCGCCAGAACAGGGTGCCCTCGTATGGGCCGTTGACGCAGTCGAAGGCCGCGGCCCCCCAGTTCTTGATGGCGGCATAGGCCCCCGGGCTCCCACCGGCATGGAGGTACAGGGCGTCATGCCCCATGGCCAGGGAGACATAGTAGTCCCGGGCGGAGCGCACCGACCCAATGTTCCCCACCTCCTCCACCGACTGGAACACCGCCAGCATCCGGGTGATGCCTCCCTCGGCGGGGGCCTCATAGATGATGTCCGCCTGGGACACCCCCAGCTGGGGCAGGGCCTTTTTCAGGTTGTTGAGCATGACGGCCACCGGCCGTTTTTGGGCGATGTCCCGGGCGCAGCCCTCCCCGGTGAGCGGGTTGACATAGGGCAGCGCCGGCTCAGGCTCCACAGGCGCCATCACGGAAACGGAAGGCTGGGACTCCGGTGGCTCCGGCTCCTCCGGCGGCTTGGAGGAACAGGCCGTCAGGCCCACCGTCAGGGCCAGGGCCAGCAGGGCGGTCAGGGACTTTCTGTACAGCATGGGACATTCCCCCCTCATCTGTTTTGGGTCTTCTTGTCCTCCATTATAGGGGCTTTTCCACCGCTCCGCAAGGGAAAACCGTCCCTTTTTGAACGTCCTCACACTCTCTGCCCAGCAGCACGCCGCCGGTCATTCCAGCCGCCCCCCCAGGCAGGCGGAGATCTCGTTCCGGGTCTCCAACAGGGCGGGGATCAGACTGCGGACCCGCTCGTCGGTCATGCGGGACACCGGAGCCGAGATGGACAGGGCATAGGACGCAGCCCCGTGCCAGTCCGGGATGGCCGCCGCTGCGCAGCGCACCCCCAGCTCGTTCTCTTCGTTGTCCATCGCATAGCCCTGCTGCCGGATCTGGGCGATCTCCCGGAGGAAGGCGTCCTTCCGGGTGATGGTGTAGGGGGTGCAGGGGACGCGCTCGCTCTCCTCCCAGCACTGGAGCACCTCCTCATCCCCCCGGGTGGCCAGAATGGCCTTCCCCACTCCGGTACAGTACAGGGGGCGGCGCATCCCGATGCGGGACACCATGCGGATGGCCCCGTGGATGCTTTCCACCTTGTAGACGTAGACGATCTCCGCCCCCTCACGGGCCACAAGATGGACCGTCTCCCCGGTGGCACGGCTCAGCCGCTCCATGGGCTCCCGGGCCCGGGCCACCACATCCAGGTTCTCCTGGATGTACTCGCTCAGCTCACACAGGCGCATCCCCGCCCGGTAAACGGCATTCTCCGGGTCCCGCCGCACATAACCCCGGCTTGCCATGGCCGCCAGCAGGCGGTGGACCGTGCTCTTATGCAGGCCGGTGATCTCGCTGAGCTGGTGAATGGCCATGCCATTCTGGCTTCTGCACAGCAGTTCCAAAAGGTCAAACGCCCGGTCCAGGGACTGTACGCCCCCGCTCCCACTGTTCTTTTCCATGTCAGATGACTCCTCCCCAGGCAGACGCCCCTCCGAAGGGAGGAACGGCACCGCTTGCGTTTTATATTATGAAATAGTGTTTCAAGTTTACTCTTTCTCCACAGAAATCGCAAGGATTTTTTTGCGGAATCGCCATCTTGCTTTCCGGAGGATCCGTATTATAATAGAATATACAAAAAGAGCTTGAAACACCGTCTCATAATATGATACGAAGGAGAGTTTCCCATGAATGATGTTCAGAAAGCCGCTTTTTCTATCGGTGTGATCCCTGTCATCGCCATCGATGACGCTGAGAAGGCCGTCCCTCTGGCCCGCGCCCTGCTGGCCGGCGGCCTGCCCGCCGCCGAGGTCACCTTCCGCACCGCCGCCGGTGAGGAGGCCATCCGCCGCATCGCCGCCGAAGTCCCCGAGGTGCTGGTGGGTGCCGGCACTGTGCTCAACCTGGAGCAGTGCGACCGCGCCCTGGCCGCAGGCGCCAAGTTCATCGTCTCCCCCGGCTATAACGAGGCCCTGGTGGCCCACTGCCAGGAGAAGGGCGTGCTGGTCCTCCCCGGCTGTGTCAACGCCTCCGACATGACCCGCGCCGCCAACGCCGGCCTGGAGTATGTGAAGTTTTTCCCCGCCGAGCAGTCCGGCGGTGTCAATGGCATCAAGGCCCTGGCCCCCGTGTTCCCCAAGCTGAACTTCATGCCCACCGGCGGCGTGAACACCAAGAACCTGATGGACTACCTGGGCTATGACCGCATCTTCGCCTGCGGCGGCACCTGGATGGTGAAGAAGGACCTGATCGAGGGCGAGAAGTGGGACGAGATCACCCGCATCTGCAAGGACGCCGTCAAGACCATGCTTGGCTTTGAGCTGGGTCATGTGGGCATCAACTGCCAGGACGCCGGCCAGGCGGAGCAGACCGCCAAGGCCCTGTGTGCCATCTTCGGCTTTGAGTACAAGGCCGGCAACTCCTCCGACTTCGCCGGCTCCGCTGTGGAGTGCAACAAGGCCCCCGGCCGCGGCGCCCACGGCCACATTGCCATCCGCACCAACAATGTGGACCGCGCCATCTACCACCTGGGCCTTCAGGGCGTGAAGTTTGACGCGTCCAGCCGCAAGACCGACGCCAAGGGCCGCACCAAGGCCATCTATCTCCAGGAGGAGCTGGGCGGCTTCGCCCTGCATCTGGTGCAGAAGTGATCGGCCGGCGCGCCGTGCGCCTTCCCTACACCCATATTCATTCAGGAGGAATCAAATCATGGCAAAAGTCGTTACCTTCGGCGAGCTGATGATCCGGCTCCAGCCCTACAACTACGAGCGCTTCGTCCAGGCCGATCACCTGGAGTTCTCCTTCGGCGGCGGTGAGGCCAATGTAGCCGTCTCCCTGGCCAACTACGGCCTGGACGCCGCCTACGTCACCAAGCTGCCCGCCCACGCCATCGGCCAGGCGGCGGTGAACTCCCTGCGCCGCTACGGCGTGGACACCTCCATGATCGTCCGGGGCGGCGACCGTGTGGGCATCTACTTCAATGAGAAGGGCGCCTCTCAGCGCGGCTCCGTGTGCATCTACGACCGGGCTCACTCCGCCATTCAGGAGGCCTCCACCGCCGACTTCGACTGGGACAAAATCTTTAACGGGGTCGACTGGTTCCACTTCACCGGCATCACTCCGGCCCTGGGTCCCAATGTGGTGGACATCTGCCGGGAGGCCTGTAAGGCCGCCAAGGCCCACGGGGTCAAGATCTCCTGCGACCTGAACTACCGCGGCAAGCTGTGGACCCGCCAGCAGGCCCGGGAGGCCATGACCGACCTGTGCCAGTATGTGGACGTGTGCATCTCCAACGAGGAGGACGCCAAGGACGTATTCGGCATTGAGGCCGAGGCCACCGACATCTACGCCGGCGAGATCAACCACGAGGGCTACAAGTCCGTGGCCAAGCAGCTGGCGGATAAGTTCGGCTTCGAGAAAGTGGCCATCACCCTGCGCGAGTCCCACTCCGCCTCCGACAACGGCTGGAGCGCCATGCTGTATGACGCCGCCTCCAACGAGTACTGCTTCTCCAAGAAGTACGAGCTGCGCATCATCGACCGCGTGGGCGGCGGCGACAGCTTCGGCGGCGGCCTGATCTACTCCCTGCTCAGCGGCAAGAGCACCCAGGAGGCCGTGGAGTTCGCCGTGGCCGCCTCCGCTCTGAAGCACACCATCGAGGGCGACTACAACATGGTCACCGTGGCCGAGGTGGAGAAGCTGGCCGGGGGCGACGGCTCCGGCCGCATCCAGCGGTAAGCCCATCTGTTACATTGCTTTCTTCATTCCTTTCTAAAAGGAGGGCCGGTCCCGTGGGACCGGCCCTCCTTTTGTCATGTTGTTTGTTACGAGCAGCTAAAGTGTAAAATTTTCAGCCCTCCTCCTGGCATGAATGTTTTTCCAACACCAACAGCGATAAATTAACAAAAAATATTGACAATTCTGGAAAAGATATTATAATATAAATTGTAAATATTACCTAAATTAATTGCATTTGAGCAAGCGACTCTCTGACATGTAAATAGGAGTTGAAATAATGAAGAACTGGGTGTTTCTTGTTGGGATGTTTATGCTCTCTGTTTCAATTATCATTTTTGGTGTCCTCTTATCTCAGGCCATCGAGCAAACGGGAAGCAATTTGGGCGGTACACTTAGTTTTATAGCAGAGATATTGAATAGCACACTAATATCCATTGCAGAAACAAAATGACAGGACAATATAAGCAGAGATATTTTGAGAAAAGGGTAAGGTGATTATCTTGTATATGTAAGTTTCATGTTAAGTGGAATCGTAAGTGTAAATGAAAAGTTTTTCTTCCCAAGCATACGGAAGTGAAATAAAACTCTGACAGCAGCAAAGCAAGCTGCAAGGAGGGCCGATCCCGTGGGACCGACCCTCCTTTTTTATGTGAGACAGCGGCTTATCCCGCTCCCTCCGGGACCACCTTGTGCTCCCGGTAGTACTGCGCAAAGAAAAACTCGTTGAGCCGGTCCGCCGCCTCCCCGGAGAGGTGGTCTGTCAGCTGTCCGTCCTCCGTCAGATAGACGCCCTGCTGATGGACCAGGGGGGTGACCTCCCGCACCTCCTGGGCGAGCTGGAGGAAGGAGGGGCCGGTCCAGCCGCACTGCTCAAACAGCTCCGGCATCAGGAAGCAGGGGGAGAAGTCGCCGCCCTCTCCCTGGAAGTCACGGCCCAGGGTCTCCTTGGCCGCGGAGTTGGCCCAGATCAGGTACGGGGTGGAGTAGTACTGGTAAAAGCCCTCCAGGGTGGTGGTGTCAAAGCTGGCCCCGATGCCGTAATAGGCGTCGTTGCTGTTTCCCCCCCAGGGCTTATGGTCGCCGAAGAGGACCAGCACCACCGGCTCCTCCATCTCCTCCAGCTGCTGAGCCAGCAGGGTCATGGCCGAGATGGTGATGTTCACCCCGTGAAGATAGTTGTTAAAGACATAACAGGACTCCTCCGGCAGTCCGCTGGTCTTCGGATCCAGATAGGTCTCGTTGGCGGTATAGGTCCACTCATAGGGGCCGTGGTTCTGATAGCTCACTGAGAAGGAGAACACCGGCCTCCCCTCCCCATCCAGACAGGACCGCAGATCCTTGACGATTTCGTCCACCAGCAGCAGGTCGGAATTCCACTGAGCCTCCACCGGGTCCACCAATTCGCCGTAGTGGTTTTCGGTGAACCAGTACTCCTGGAAGCCCAGGAATTGGTTGACGTTCTGCCGGTTATAGAACCAGCCGAAGCCCGGGTGTCCCCCCCGGGTCTGATAGCCCTGCCGGTCGAAGTACCACACATAGGAGTCCACATCGTTCCGAAACTCCTCATACTGGCTGTACCCGGTGAGGAAGCACCACTCCGTGTCCACCGTGCCCCCGGCGAAGATGTTGGTCAGCAGGTCGCCGGAGACGCTCTCCTCCTCCAGGGCGTGCCAGGGGGCATAGACCGCCTGCACCCCCTCCTGTTCGGCCAGGGCCGGAAAATCTGTGAGGTCACAGAAGGCCTCCAGCATGATCCCCACCACGCTGACCTTTTGGTCCTCCGGGATCGCCTCCTCGGGATAGCGCTCCAGAGCGGAGGAAGCCACCGCCTCCTGATAGCCCTCCGGCGGCACCGGGAGCATATCCTGCACGCTGTACAGGAAGGGATACAGGACGCCGTGGGAGACAAAGACCTCGGTATCCGACCAGGGATTGACCAGCTCCGACCCGGCGGTGGTGCGGCGGTAGGAGGCCTCATTGCAGTACAGGGTCAAAAACGCAGTCCCCATCACCGCCGCCGCGGACAGCAGGCCGAAGATCCGGATGTCCCTCCGGCGCAGGCCCCGGGGCAGCAGGAGCAGGGCCAGGACAAGACCCAGAGCCGCCCAGCCCAGGGTCTGCTGGATCAGGGGCGTCATATCCAGAGAGTAGTTCCCCACGATGCCCCCCGCCTCTGAGATGAGCTTCAGATCGCTGGCCAGCAGGGGATCCCCCCGCAGCTGGATCTTGAAGTAGTTGGCCAGCGCCACCCCCAGGGCCGGCAGGGCGGTCAGAAGATAGGACAGCCAGCACCGGCCGGTGAGAAAATACATCAGCCAGATCAGCAGCACCGGCGGCAGGAGATTCCGGTACCACAGGTCCCCGCTGCTCAGATACCACGCCCACAGGTCCTGTGCAGACAGGTCCGGGCTGGACACCGCCGCCAGGGGCATGGTCAGCCAGCCCAGCAGCAGGCCCAGGGCCGTCAGGCCAAAGGCCAGCCACAGGTGGTGCCAGGGCAGATAGCCCGGGGCCGTCCCCTTGGGACAGCGCACGACTCGGTAGAGATGCTTCAAACTAACTCCTCCATGTTGGAGCGGAGTAAAATCCGCGTAAAATCGACAAAGAGGAGTATATCACAAATCTATCCGGAACAAAAGCAGGAAAATACCCGCTTCCCGAACAATTTCCAGCCACCCCTGTGTGTTTTTACCGGACGGGAATCCGGAGGCGCCTCCGATGCACGGCCCGGAAAAAGCAGATGGCGCGCCTCGGTCCCCCGCGGCGCGCCTGTCATCCCTTGGCGCTTGCTTGATTACTGATGCTCTCCGCACTCGCCGGCGTGCTCGTGCTTGTGGCAGACAGAGCCGCTGGAGACCAGCTCGCCCCGGAGGTAGGCCTCCACCGCCTCCTGAGCGTCGCCCTGGACTCCCAGGATCACCTTTACACCCCGCTCCCCAAAGATGTCCACCGCGCCGCCGCCCACGCTGCCGGCAATGACCACCCCAGCGCCGTTGTCCGCCAGGAAATTGGGCAGGAAGCCGGGACGGTGCCCCGGGTTGGGCACAGAATTCACCCCTGTGATCCCGCCGTCGGCGGTGTCGAAGAAGATGAAGTTTTCACAGTGGCCGAAGTGGCCGGCGACGTTTTTCCCCATGGCTGCAACTGCGATTTTCATAGTAAAGACTCCTCTTTTGTTCTCATTTTATTTCAGCGGGCTGGCATCGAGATCTCCTGCCCGGAGCCCCAACAGCCCGCATACCGCTTGAAAGATGCCGTGCACCGCGTCCCGGGTAGGGCTCACATCCCACTTGTTGACGCATACCGCCACCTTTTCTCCTCCAAAAACCTGACACCACTGGCTCGGACCTCCGTGGGGTGACCAAGTGCAGGTTGGGGCGTCCACATCTCAGCCGGCCACCGCCCGGGCCTGAGCCGCTGGGTTCTCCAGCACCATGTCCTCCTCGTCCTCCCAGAACAGGATGCAGGGGGCCCGGGCCAGGACACGTCCTGTCCGTTTTCATCCAATGGGACCGCAATTTTTATGGTCACATCCTCCTTGCTCTGTCCGACCCATACAGGCCAGACGGTGCCGCCGGCAGCCGCCGCAGCCGCAGTAGACCTCACTCCCGTCACAGAGCTGATAGTTCCCGCCCTCGATCCGCAAAGACCGCCCGTCCACCAGGGCCTCCGCCAGTTTTTTCCGGGCGGAGTTATAGATGGACTGCACGGTGCTCCTGGCCACCTGCATATAGGCGCTGCACTCCTCCTGAGAGAAACCCTGCCTGTCGATCAGGCGGACGGCCTCATACTCATCCACCGTCAGGACCACAGCTTCCTTCCGGGGGCTGCCTCCCGCGGGGTGAAACTCCCGTGTCCGGGGCATCTGACAGACCTTTCTGCACTTCATGGGCCTTGGCACGCCCTCACCTCCCGCTTCTGAGCCCTTCCGCTCTGTCAAGTCCAGTATAGAGCAGTTTCTGGTATATGTCAAGAACAATTCTTGGCATATACCAGAAATAAAGTGTCATGGCAGGCCCACTGCCAAGGCAGCTTGAAGGTCCGCAGCAGGGTGACCACCTGACGCAGGTCCTGCAAACCCGCGAACATCAGACAAGTGTTCCAGAGCGCCAGGAAAAACATGGCGAAGAAGAGCAGCCAAAACCCGTACCGGAAAGTCCGGCTCTTCATCCGCCCGGGGATATCCCGCCTCCGGGAGAGACCGAAGCGCCCTCCCAGCATGGCAAGCAGCTGTCCCCGGCCACAGTAGCGGCCGCAGTATCCCTTGGTCTCCTGCATCACCAAGATGATCAGTGGAATGACGAAGCACAGCAGCCCCGCCTTCCAAACGGAAGGCGGGGCTGAGACTTTGGAGGGGTTATTTGTCCATGCCGCAGGCGGCGGCCTCCGGACGGCAGATGTGGACTGCCACGGCGCCCCCCGCCACGCTACCTGCGATCACGACTTTCATTTCAGCACTCCACCTCTCCTGTCCAGGCGGCGATGCCGCCGATATTTTTCACGTTGGCATACCCCATGCGCCGCAGCACATGGACCGCCTGGCCGCTTCTGGCCCCGCTGTAACAGTAGACGAACAGCGGGGTCTCCTTGTCCTCCGCCAGGCCGGCGGCCTCCCCGAGGGAGGACAGGGGCACGTTCCGGCTTCCGGGGATGTGCCCCTCCTGAAACTCCTGGCGGGAGCGCACATCCAGCAGCACCGCCCCAGGCGTGGCCCGGAACTCCTCCACGCCCTGTCCGATGTCAGGCATCTTCCAACCGTCAAACAGTCCCATATCCGGCGCTCCTTACAGCATGGACAGGATCTGAGCCTTGGGCCGGGCGCCCATCGCCTGCTGGACGATCCTGCCCTCCTTCATCACCACCAGGGTGGGGATGCTCATGACGCCGAACTGACCGGCCAGCTCCGGCTGTTCGTCCACGTTGACCTTGGCAACCTTGATGTCGCTCCGCTCCCCGGCGATCTCATCCAGGATGGGGCCCACCATCCGGCAAGGGGTGCACCAGGGGGCCCAGAAGTCCAGCAGGACGGGGCGGTCGGAATCCAGCACTTCGCTCTGGAAATTATTTCGGTCGATATGGATCACTGACATAGTGGTTCCTCCTTTGTGATATTCCGTCCCGCCCTGTGGAGCGGGGATCGATTCTTTCTTCTATGGCCTTATTATACCCAGGCCGCCCCCGATCTTCCGTGATATTATCACCATTTCCAGCGTAAGAAGGCGGAACAGCGCCCCACCAGTCCGAATGGACCGGCGGGGCGCGCTTTTCGCTTCGCTCCGTCCCCCGTGAGGGGCCAGAGGGCGTTTGATTTACTTATCCAGCTTCTGATGGAAGTTCATCAGGATCTGGGCCACCTGGGCCCGGGTGGCGGTGCCCTGGGGCGCGAGGGTGTTGTTCTCCATGCCGGAGATCAGGCCCTCATGGACCGCCCAGCGGATGGCGTCCACGGCGTAGGCGCTGACGCTGTCCCCGTCGGCGAACTCCCGCAGGACCATGCCGGAGGCGTCCGGGCTGCCCGCGTAGCGGTACAGGATCAGAGCCATCTGCTCCCGGGTGATGGAGGCGTCGGGGGCAAACTTCCCGTCGCCCACGCCAGAGACATAGCCCTTCTCCGCCGCCCAGTTCACTGCGTCGGCGTACCAGGCGTTGGCCGCCACGTCAGCAAATGTGCCCTCCGCCTTCACAGTGGGCTTGCCGGACATGGCGTACAGGGTCTGGGCCAGCATGGCGCGGCTGAAGCCCGCGTTGGGCGCGAACTCCCGGGCGGACACGCCGGACATGATACCGTTCTCGGCCACATACTCCACGGCCTTGTAGTACCAGGCGCTCTTTGCCACATCGTCAAAGCGGGTGTCGGGCTTCTGGACGGTGCCGTCCTTGGTAAAGCTGGCCTCCACGGTGACCTTGCTGTCCGCCATGTGGAAGGTGTAGGTGGTCTCGGACCGCTTGGTGACCTTCAGGTCCTTGTTCTTGGCGTCGGTGACAGTCAGCTCGTCCAGCTCATAGCCCGCATCGGGCTTCACAGTGACGGTGATGCGGGTACCGGCAGAGGCCTCGTCCGCGCTGACGGTCACGGAGCCGTGTCCGTCGTCCTCGGTGACGATGGCATAGGTGCGCTCATTGTCGGAGGAACCGGAGGAAGAATCGCTGTTCTTTTTCCACACGGCGGTAAGATCCTGGAACACACTGGCTTTGACCGTCTGACCACCCTTGTACTGAGTGCCGTCCTTAGCCTCCCAATACAGGAAGGTGTAGCCCTCCTTGGTGGGGGTGGGCAGAGTGATCTCAAGGCCGAGGTTTTCCTCAGTAGTGCTCACAGTACCGTCGCTCCCGGCGGCATCCAGAGCATCGTTGACATTGCTGTGGTAGGTGTAGATGCCGTTGCTGTCCTTGGCCTCAAAATTCAGGCCGTCGGCCAGGTACTCCGGATCCACGGGTGCGGTGAAGCTGCCGCCGGAGACCGTGATGCCGCCATTTTTCGCGGCGTCCGCGGCGCCGGAGGTGCTGCTGCTCTCAATGACGCCCAGGGTGCCCTGGTTGGGCTTGACGATCAGCTGGTGAGTTTTTGCATCGGGGCTGTCGTACACGATCTTTCCGTTGATGGTGCCAGTATAGGTCTCATCAAAGGTGACCGTAACGCCGGGATAGCTGCTGAACTTACAAACATCGAAGGCGATCACATTGTTGTTGGAGGTAATCACGCTGGTATTGCCCTTAAAGACGATATTACCGTTGTTGAAGCTCAGCGCGTAATCCTCGCCGCCCACCTGGTTGGCCGCATAGATCTGCATATTTTCCAGGGTCAGATCCGCGTAGTTCTGAATGATGCGCTTGATGTTGTTTGCGCCCTCCGCGATCCGGATGGTGCCGTTCTTGAAGGTGATGGTGGAATCCTTCAAAAGCTGGAAGGCGTTCGACTCCGTGTTAGGGGAACCCGCGCCAGGCCCTGTCAGGGTATAGGTATGCTGATTGAAATCCAGAACGAACTTTTTGCCGGAAGGAACTGAAATACCGACCGCGTCAGGAATATCGGCCAGCAGGGTAATGACCGCGTTCTCGCCCGCGTTGGTGATGGCGTCGGTCAGGGTCCCGTAGTACTCCAGGCTTCCGTCGCTCTCCTTGACCAGAATCTTCTGCTCGCCGGACACGACCACATAGTCGGAGAAATGCTTTGCGGTCCAGGAGAGGATCCCATCCTTCAGCTCCGCCTTCATGTCCTCCAGGCCGTTGGGGCCGACATAGTACACCTTGGGCAAGTCAGTCCCTTCGTACTTCACGGAAATCTTGATGGAGCCTGTGGCGTTGTCCGCGCTGTACACGTCCTTGCCGTTGGCCGTGGCAGTCACCGTGTAGGTCAGGGGAGCGCCGCCGGTGCCAGCCTTCTCCTCGATGGTCAGCGCTACCTTCGCGCCATCGGCGTTCTTGGTGATGGCGTTCCACGCCGCCTTATCCACAGTCAGGTCGGCCACATTGGTCTTGAGCACCACGGAATTGACGCTGTTTGCACCGCTCACGCTGGTCAGCGCCTCGTTTCCGATGCTCACCTCCGTCTTGGTGATGGCGGCGGTGTCCCCCTCGGTCACAGTGGCGTCAATGCTCAGGGTACCGTTGGACGCGCCCACGTTGTCCTGACCCAGATCCTCATTCCCGGAGAAGGTACCGCCCACCTCGGCGCTGGCGGTATTGCCGGAAACGCTGGTGTCTGCCTCCATGCCCTCCTTCGGGCTAACGACCCACTGACCGCTCTCATTCTTGGTAGCGGTGTAGCCAGTGGCGCAGTAGGCATTGGGGTCAACAGAGAAAGTACCCCCAGTAATGTTCAGATGTACATTCTCATTTTTAGCCATATCAATGCCGCCAACGAAGGTGCCACCGGAGATATTGATCTCAGCCACAGCATTCGGATAAGACCCCAAATCCAAGTCTGCCTTCAGCACAGGCTTGTCACCCGTGACAGTAAACGTACCATCATACACATTAATCGTTCCGCCGCTGGTAAAAATGTAAAGGCCGTAATTCTCTGAGGTAAATTCACCACCATAAATATTGACAACGCCAGTTCCGTTGCTGGCCGCAGCGATCATACTGTTCCAATCATAGTATTCCTTCTGATCGATCTTACTGTTGTAAATATTTACAGTTCCGCCAGCCGCAGCTACGCCGCCACCCTTAACAGAATTCAGCTGGGAATCTCTTAACTCCAGACAGACAGTATGCCATATAAGTGAAAATCATTGATTTTAAGGCATTTTCAGGAACTATCAACCACTAAAATCTATATGAAAAAAAATAAAAAATGCAATAAAAATGCAATCGAAGTACATTCAGATTTTATAAGATAGACCAACAAACCTCAATATCTTTCCTTTATAGACGTTCAGAAATGAGCGTCTATTTTTCTCGAGTATTAAAAGACCGATTAACTTTGATATAAACCTTAACTGTGTATATCTTTCAAAGATTGTATTTATTAGGCAAATTCTTCTTTATTTTATAATAGTTATATCCTATACTATATCTTACAGTCTATTATGCAAAGGAGAAAAACTAATGGAAAATCTTTATGCACTTATTGACAAAATTTTGCCCATGCTTTCTACCATCCTAGGTGCCTATATAACCTACTATGTCACTGTATCCAGCAAAAAAAACGAAGCAAAAGTAAATGCTCAAATAAGAGCACGGGATGAATATTGGATACCTTGCTCCATAGCAATAGAAAATCTTCAAAACAAAGTATCTGAACTGAGTAAAAATGAAAATACTCTTGTTTCCTTTACAGGAGAAAAAAGCTGTGAATCAGAAACTATAGAACTTTTAAAATATTTACAAGCTAATAATAGAATTTACTTTTACGAAAGAACTCGAAATATTTTAAAACTACTAGAAGATACCATAAATATTTATGAAAATCAGATAAATAGTGATATTTCCTCCATAATTGATATTTTTTGCAAGCAGTATTCTTCCATGATTGAAAGCTTTCCAATGTATAAAATCAACAACTGTATTGATTGTGCTATTACTACTAAAAAATCTTTATTTGAAGAAATAAAAACAGTTTTATTAACACATCGCCAAATAATCTGGTACGGTCAAATTGCACATATTGTTTTTTTTATGGGTGACCCACCTTATAGTAATTCCTTTACAAGTGATATGTCTTATTCGTCTGAGAAAGATATTTTTGATATATGGTGTGAAATAAATGAATATGGACATTCTAAAGATAGTTTCGGCTTATCACCTGAACAAGAAATTGGTTTAGAAGTTATTAATTTTGAGTATGAACACCTTGCAAATATCTGCGACATATTAAATCATGAAATTGAAACAAAAGATTATCAATCTCTATATGTTAGAATTTTCGAAATATTATTGTCGCA